>Ga0306925_10000205_pt1 | contig 38127 bp, 39 predicted proteins | sample flu12Cox44000176_FD_203755 | JGI IMG/M metagenome (GOLD analysis project Ga0306925, IMG submission 203755) | Lab enrichment of tropical soil microbial communities from Luquillo Experimental Forest, Puerto Rico - flux8day.12C.oxic.44.000.176 (v2)... | ecosystem: Environmental > Terrestrial >... | reverse complement strand
GCTCCAGGCTCAGCTTCTCGGCTTCGTGCACGCTGGTGGTCAATCCTCAGCATGCCACCTGCTTCAGGCTCATCTTGTGTTAGAAACCGACTCCTCCTTCAGGCTCATCTGGCATTGGAAAAGACTGTTCGTTGACAGGGGATGCGTTGGTCAGCTATTCTTAAGACTTTGGTAGTCCTGCGTCTGCACGCCTAGCGGTTCTTTGCGCAATTCCGCGCCCGAACTCAGCGGCACTTTCGCGGTCTTTTCTACATTCTGGAGAGTTCACGATGTCCACGTATTTCCCCAAAGGGGAAATTGCGCGCAAATGGTTTGTTGTCGATGCATCGGGCCAGACCCTTGGCCGGCTGGCGTCGCGCGTGGCGCGCATCCTCAATGGCAAAGATAATCCGCAATACACGCCGTTCCTCGACACGGGTGATCACGTGATCGTGATCAATGCCGAGAGGGTCAAGATTACAGGTCTGAAGGCCGACAGCAAGACGTATTTCAGTTACTCCGGATATCCCGGCGGCATTAAGGCGGAAGAGTACAAGAAGCGTTTTGAGCGCAAACCCGAGCTGGTGGTGGAAGAAGCTATCAAGGGCATGCTGCCCAAGACGAAGCTGGGCCGGGCGATGGGCTCGAAGCTGAAGGTGTACAAGGGCGACAAGCATCCGCACGCAGCGCAGAAGCCGGCGGCAGTGGAAGCTGTCTAAGCCTATCCTTCGCCAAAACGGGATGGATGAAGGATGGGGCACCCACCAAATAGGTGAGGAAAAACTAAGAAGGATTGAGGGAGCGAGCTCCCAACGGATACGAGATGGCAGAACTAGTTCAGTATTACGGTACGGGGCGCCGCAAATCGAGCGTAGCCCGAGTATTTCTTCGTCCGGGCTCGGGCGATATGACGGTCAACGGCAAGCCTTTCGATAGCTACTTCGTGACTGAAGCACAGCGCATCATGGCGAAGTCGGGGCTTGTACTCACCGAGACTACTGGCAGCTTCAATGCTGTGGTGACGGTCAACGGCGGCGGAGTTAACGGGCAGGCCGGCGCTGTGCGCATGGGCGTAGCCCGCGCGCTGCAAGAGTTCAATCCTGAGTTGCGCGCCAAGCTGAAGGCAGAAGGTTTCCTGAGCCGCGATGCTCGCGCCAAGGAGCGCAAGAAGTACGGCCAGAAGGGCGCCCGTAAGCGCTTCCAGTTCTCGAAGCGATAAAGGAGTTGTCAGGTGCCAGGGATCAACTGGCAACTGAATTCCAGCTTTGTGGTTCCGGGGGCGGGAAACAGAAGCAAGGACCGGAACGAATCTTTCCGCACCCGCTATCAACGGGGCGGGTGGTACAGGAAATGTAATCCCGGACGATCCGGGCGGTGATTAAGACCGAATCCGCCGCGAGGGATGCAAGCTAGGAGGTAGCTTGGCGAATATCACGATGAAGGAACTGCTCGAAGCCGGCGTTCACTTCGGGCACCAGACAAAACGTTGGAACCCGAAGATGAAGGAGTATATCTTTGGCGAGCGCAATGGAATTTACATCATCGACCTGCAGAAGACGCTGAAGATGTTCAAAGAGGCGTCGAAGTTTGTCACCGATCAGGCAGCCGAAGGCAAACTGGTGCTGTTCGTTGGGACGAAGCGGCAGGCGCAGGACGCTATTGCGGAAGAAGCGAACCGCTGTGGCATGTTTTACGTGAATCAGCGCTGGTTGGGCGGATTGCTGACCAACTGGGTGACGGTTCAGAAATCGGTAAAGCGGCTCAAGGAGCTTGACGACATGGCCACGGATGGCCGTTATGAGCTGCTGCCCAAGAAAGAAGTCGTCAAGCTGGAGCGGGAGCGCAAACATCTGCAGGCCAACCTGGCCGGCATCAAGAATTTGAACCGTCTGCCCGACGTGCTGTTCGTGATTGACTCGAACAAGGAGCAGATCGCGGTGAAGGAAGCGCGCAAGCTGGGCATTCCCGTAGTCGCCGTGGTCGATACCAACTGCGACCCGAGCGAAGTGGACTACGTGATCCCCGGCAACGACGACGCGCTTCGCGCGATCCGGCTGTTCGCCTCGAAGATCTCGGATTCGGTTGTTGAGGGCGTGCAGGCGATCGGCGACAAGCAGTTGGCCGACATCAATGCCGGCGTCCAGTACAGTGAAGGCGCAGAGACGACAGCGGCCAGTTCGGAGGGATTTGCGGGCGAGCCGGGCGAAGAGGCAGCTGAAGCCGAAGAGGTCAGTATGGAAGATGTGCTGGGCAAGGGCGCGCGCCGAACGACCACAACCGAGGAAGCGATAGAAACTCCAAGCGCGTAAGCGCAGCCGGGAGGCTGCAAGGTTTCCAGACCCGCGCTGACCGATGGCGCGGGTTTTTTGTCAGGAAGCAACTAGCAATCAGCTTTGGCTAGTTCGTGTCTTGCCCGCAATCGGTGTAAGAAGCGCGACTTCGATACGTTGAGGCGACTGAATCATCTAATTCATATAGCGCCGGGAATTCAAAGCTAGTGGGCTAGTTGCTCCGGCAAGGGGAACAACAACGAAATGAGCACAAGCACCTTGAACATTACTGCCGCACAGGTAAAAGAACTTCGGGACAAGACCAATGCGCCCATGATGGACTGCAAGCAGGCATTGACCGAGTCCAAAGGAGACGTCGAAGCCGCCATCGTATGGTTGCGCAAGAAAGGCGTTGCCACTGCCGCTAAGAAGGCGACCCGCACCACCAGCGAAGGCTCCGTGGCCAGCTACATCCACGCGGGAGGCAAGATCGGCGTCCTGGTTGAGGTCAACTGCGAGAGCGACTTTGTCGCCCGCACCGACGACTTCAAGAACCTGGTGCACGACATCGCCATGCACATTGCGGCGACCGATCCGCGCTTCATCCGCAAAGAAGACGTGACCGCGGAGGCTTTCGAGAAAGAGAAGGACATCTACCGCGCGCAGGCAGCGGCCACGGGCAAGCCGGCTCAGGTGGTGGAGAAGATTGTCGAAGGCAAAATGGGCAAGTTCTACGAGGAGGTCTGCCTCTATGAGCAGCCCTTCATCAAAGACCAAACCATTACCGTCGCGCAGCTGATCGCCAGTGTCATCGGCAAGCTGGGCGAGAACATCTCGGTCAAGCGTTATGCCCGCTTCAAGGTGGGCGACGTAGGCGAGACTATCGCCGTCAGCAAGGCGCAGGAACAGAGCGCCGAGTAAAGCTGTATAGGCACACAAAAGGCGGGATAATCATCCTGCCTTTTGCCTTTGATGTCGTGTTAACGGGACTTGAGCCTTACCACGTTCCGATGCGCAGCACGATACCTGTGCGGACCTGCACGGCCTGGGACGAGTCGATACCATGCACCGGAGGCATCCACGAGTGGGAGTAGTTGACGTCGAGCACCCGCCAGGCGAAGGCACGCCCGAAGAGGATATCGAACCCGCCGCCCATGGTCATGTTGAATCCCAGTGCTTGGTACTGCACCGTGTAGGCGCTTCGCTTGGGGTAATGGGGTAGCCATCCGTTCCCGTCGTTCCATGCATTGAGTAGAAAATTCTCTTTTTGGGAATCGCGAATCTCGTAGGTGATCTTTTGTCCACCGAAGAAAACCTGGGCGAAAGGCGAGAAGCGATGTGCCGCGCGGGGTGTCCAGCGCGGACCTGCAGCAAAGATCAAAGAATCGGCGCTCTGGTACTGCGGTGTATTGACGACCATACAGCCATTTACTTCGCTAACAATCTGCCAGGCGTTAGCGATGCGTACGGCTCCCTGTCCTCCACCTCCCAAGCAATTGCCTCCGTGCACGAAGCCCGTGTACAGGGCATAGGCTTGCAGTTCAATGGGCGCCTCCTTGGAGGGAGGTCTTTCAATAGCCTTGTTCATTTCGGCGCGCTCGGTAGCGGTATGCGGACCGAAGGGCGCGCTGATCAGACCCTCCTTGTACTCCCGGACTAGCTCCTTCCGCATTTCGTGATTTACGCCCCAGATTCCCGGCCTGGTGGCGCGGCTCCAGCCGTAATGGAATGCCATCAGGTTGGCGAAACTGCGCGCCGGATTCCCCAGGCTGCGCACCGCCACCAGTATCCACGGATTCGCAACATGGTTCTCGACGGGAATGATGAGGTAGCGATCGATCATGTCCTCGCCCATCATTTCCAAGATGCCTAAGCAAGGCGTGTTGACCAGGTCGATGAATCCGGGAGACGCGTGCAGCTGTACGTTGCCCAATGAGGCCTCGCTGAGCGGTCCGAGCGTCCATTGAGTACTGGCAACGGCGGCAAAGGCCATAGCGCGCAGCCTGCTCATCCAGTAAATCCGGCCGTCGCCCCACTCCACCTGCCGATATAGAGGATCGTTCTGCTGCTCGATGAACCCGTAGATTCCGCCATTCAGCGGATGACCCACATAGCTGGCGTGCCACCCGTCTTCGTCATCCCAGCCGTGGGTTGCACCGATGGAATCGATCCAGTCGTGGAACCACGGTCCGTAAGCAACGGCGTCCACCGTGCCATTCTCATGAACAAACCGCCAGGCATGCTGAATGGAGATTTCCAGCCCATATTGCCCGAGCGCGGGCTTCCACTGAAAACGCTGAGCACGCTGCTCGAGTTTGTGGGGCATTAAGCCAGTTTGCGGTGTATCCCTGGAAGCCGGCTCATTACTGCTGCTATCGCCGGATGTGGCCGGATCCACATCACGGTCAAGGTCGCTGCCTGAAGAAGCATTGTTTGCCTGGAATGAATCTCCAGGCGAAGACAACTGCTGGGAATTATGATCATTGGGGGTAGCCAGTGCCTGCCCGTAAATGTTGACGGAAGCTAACCCCAAAAGGAGTGTGACAACCCACCCTCTGCACGAATGAACAACAACTGCCATGCGCACTTCTTCTATGTGAATAAAAGGTGACTCAAGACTTCTTGAGAAGACGCCTATTGTACATCGGTTGTGTTTCATCTTTGCGTCCGCTCTTGGGGTTGGGCAGCGCGCCTCTGCTTCAATTACCCATGAACCGTTGTCGGCCGTCTCCATCACATCGCCCTGGTTGTCGCAGCTGCATGCCACCTAACTGCTAAACTGGAATCGGTACACTACGAGCCACTCCGATGACCGTTCCCGCCTACAAACGTATCCTGCTCAAGCTTTCCGGTGAAGCGCTGGCCGCGGGCCAGGGCTTCGGCGTCGATAACAATCGCGTGCATGAAATTGCAGGCGAGATTGCCGACGTACACCGGCTCGGCGTGGAGATCGCGATCGTGGTGGGAGGCGGGAACTTCTTCCGCGGAATCGCCGCTCAGGCCCAGCACATGGATCGCGTCTCCGCCGACCACATGGGCATGCTGGCTACGGTGATCAATGCGCTTGCCCTGCAGGACGCGCTGGAAAAGCACGGCGCTCAGACCCGCGTGATGAGCGCAATAGAAATGCACGAGGTGGCTGAGCCATTCATCCGCCGCCGTGCCATTCGACACATGGAGAAAGGCCGCGTTGTAGTCTTCGCGGCTGGAACCGGCAACCCGTACTTCTCCACTGACACTGCCGCTTCGTTGCGAGCGATGGAGATCCACGCTGACGCAATCCTCAAAGCAACCAAGGTCGACGGCATCTACACCGCCGACCCAATGAAAGACAAGTCGGCTACGAAATTCGAGAAAATCACGTACCTTGACATCCTCAAGCTTGGGCTCAAGGTGATGGATGCAACCGCAATCGCTATGTGCCAGGAGAACAGGCTACCGATCGTGGTTTTTGACCTCAACCAAGCGGGCAACATCAGGCGTGTGGTGCTGGGCGAACCGGTAGGCTCACTGGTTTATCAAGGTGCGGACTAGAACGTGTTACCACCGACAAACCGGTTGTAGCTAGTTATAATCCTGCTGGATTCATCCGAGGAGATATTTAATGGCGGGAGTCGAAGGCCGCGTGGCGCTGGTCACCGGCGCCTCCCAGGGAATTGGTCGCGCATCTGCGCTGGTACTCGCCGCGGGCGGCGCGAAGGTTGCCTTGTGCGCGCGCAATCAGGAGAAGCTGCAACAGGTGGCGGAAGAAATCGCTGCAGCAGGCGGAGAAGCTGCGCCTTTCAAAATGGATGTAGCCAGCGAAGAAGAGATCAAAGCCAGCGTGAAGTCGGTACAGGAGCGTTTCGGCAAGATTGACATCCTCGTCAACAACGCTGGCGTCACACGCGATCAGCTTTTCATGCGTATGAAGCGAGCCGACTGGGACGACGTGATCAACACCAACCTCACCGGGCCGTTTCTACTCATCCAGGCTGTGATAGGTTCCATGCTGAAACAACACTGGGGAAGGATCATCAATATCACCAGCATTTTTGGCCAGATTGGTCAAGCTGGCCAGGCGAACTACGCATCATCGAAAGCTGGATTGATTGGATTGACCATGGCCGTGGCGCGGGAGGTAGCCTCACGCAATATCACTGTCAACGCTGTCGCGCCCGGGTTCATCGAAACAGCTATGACCTCGGTGCTTTCCGACGAATTGAAGGAAAGAATGCGTACGATGGTTCCCCTGGGCCGGACCGGTACTGATATGGAAGTTGCCCACGCAGTGAAGTTCCTGGCTTCGGAAGAGGCGGGATATATTACTGGCGAAGTGCTCAAGGTGAATGGGGGAATCCTGATGGGTTAAGCCTACGATGAACATTGTCGGGGCTTCCCACGCCGAGCATTGGAATGCAGTCCGAAACCTTTTTCTAAGTTTCTAAGCTACCGCCAGCAACTCTGGCAGGAGTGTCAATACCCGACAACGAGTGGCAGTCTTTACCTGGGGCGTACACACCACCCGGTCCGGCAATCTGCCGAACTCGTCTACATGGTATTGGACCTGAAAAATGCGCTTGCCGACCGGTCAACCGCTTCCGATTTTGACAGTTCGATGAAACTGGATTATGAAGCCCAAACCAGTACCACATCCGTAGCAGAGAACCCCGTCACTTTAGTATCACTTCGGTAACTGATTACCATTGTAGTTCCCCATAAGTTCAGCCAGAAAATGAGCATAAACACAAGTTTTTCTTGCCAGCCAAGCCACAAGTGGTTACTATGCAGTCAACTTCAGCCACTTCAAACGCAAGGAAACACCACCGGAATGAACATCGGACAAACTATCCGCAATTACCGGCTGCAAAAAGGCATGTCGCAGGGCGACATCGAGAAGCGTACCGGACTTCTGCGCTGCTACTTATCGCGGGTAGAAAACGGACACACCATCCCCTCGCTTGACACTCTGGCCAAGATCGCAACTGCCATGGATGTTCCTCTCGCCCAGTTTTTCCATGATGGCAACCGGGAAAACGGAGGAAGAGCTGTCCCGCAGTTGGCCGAAGAGGAGGTGCGCTTCCTCACCCAGATCCGTCGCTATTCTGCCAGCCTGAACGACAGTGATCGAAAGCTGGTCATCGCCATGGTGAAGAAAATGGCGGCCGCTGTCCCGCGGCAGTAAGCTTTTTCGACGAAGTTTTCTCCGGCTTTTTTAGTTGCAAACTGAAACGCTGGAGCAGCGCACCTCTGTTGCTGATCGATGCGATTCCTCTGTCTCAATCGTTTCCTTTATCCTGATGTGTTGGCCTGGCGATGCTGCATCCCGCTGTGCCGAACATTCTTAGCAAGAGGCATTCATGGCAAGAATTCAACGAGCGCTTTTAAGCGTTACCGACAAGTCTCACTTGGTCGAATTTGCGAGGCAACTGGCCGGCATGGGCGTGGAGCTGATTTCCACTGGAGGCACAGCAAAACTGCTGCGCGACTCGGGAATTCCCGCCAAAGATATTTCAGATCTCACGGGCTTTCCGGAAATGCTCGACGGCCGCGTGAAGACGCTGCACCCCAAGGTGCACGGAGGCATTCTGCATATGCGCGACAACCCGCAGCATCGCGCGGCTGTCGCCGAGCAGGGCATTCAGCCCATCGACATGGTAGTGGTAAATCTTTACGCCTTCGAGAAGACGGCGTCCAACCCGGGCGTTGAATTTCAGGAAATTATCGAGAACATCGACATCGGTGGACCCTCGATGGTGCGCTCGGCGGCCAAGAATTTTCAGGATGTAGCCATCGTGACATCGCCGGAAGACTACCAAGCGATTGCCAAGGAGATGAAGGAGAGCGGCGGATCGCTCTCGTTGGCGACGAAATGGCGGCTGGCACAGAAGGCGTTCGCCACAACCGCTGCCTATGACTCAGCAATTGCTTCAACGCTGGAAAGCATTGAGCCGCCCGTCGATGGGAGGTTCGCGTTTGGCGGCAGGGATAGATTTCCAGCAACCCTAAGACTCTCATTTCGCAAGGCGTTTGACCTGCGATATGGCGAAAATCCGCACCAGAGGGCCGCCTTGTATGGCGATAGCTCGGGCAAGGGTATTGCCAATGCCAAGCAGTTGCAGGGCAAAGAGCTCAGCTACAACAACATCGTTGATCTGCAAGCTGCTTGGGACCTGGCGCAGGAATTCGACGAGCCGGTAGTGGCGATCATTAAGCACACGAATCCCTGCGGGACGGCAGTAGCCCCCACATTGTCAGAGGCATATCTGCGGGCTTTGGAGTGCGATCCGGTGTCGGCATTTGGCGGAGTGATTGGCGTGAACCGCACGATCGATGCTGCAACGGCGACTGAAATGGCGAAGCTGTTCCTGGAAGTTATCACCGCGCCAAAGTTCAACGACGAGGCCAAGGCGATCTTTGCTACCAAGAAGAACCTTCGGCTCGTCAAAGTTGAGCCGAGGGAGCAGAGGTGGGTCTTGAAGAATGTTTCCGGCGGCGTTTTGCTGCAGGACAACGACATGCGCCCGCTAACCGAAGCCGACCTGAAGGTCGTGACTGAACGCCAACCGACCCCGCAGGAGATGAAAGATCTGCTCTTCGCGTGGAAAGTCTGCAAGCACGTCAAATCGAACGCTATCCTCTATGCCCGCAATGGGCAGACCACCGGCGTGGGCGCCGGACAGATGAGCCGCGTTGATTCAGCGCGCATAGGTGCCATGAAGTCGGTGCTTGGAATCAAAGGGTCTGTGGCGGCGTCGGACGCATTCTTTCCGTTTCCCGATGGCGTGGAAGTGATTGCTGAAGCCGGCGCGACGGCGATCATCCAGCCAGGCGGCTCCGTACGCGACCAGGAAGTTATCGACGCGGCGAACAGGCATAGGTTGGCGATGGTAACGACCGGCGTCCGGCACTTCCGGCACTAGGAGGCTCGTAATGACGAGAGGGAAAGAATCCAGTAACCGCGGAGTTGGTTCGTCACGGTCTATATCAATACGTTCGCTTGTCCAAAGAATTTCAGTTCGAGGGTGATGAAGTCGAGACAGACGGTATGATAGCGGCGTAATTCTCCGGCCGCTGACTGGTAACAACAGGTCCAAACAGCACAAAAATACAAAGCTTTAACGCTTTTTGGCTGCAATCACCCTTGGGATGCCCTGCAAGTCCAGCGCTGCGGTCGGCTCATCCCATACTGTCGGACTGAGCAGCTCCACCACCAGATCTCGCATGGAATACCCGATTTCCATGGCCAGCCAACCGCCAGATTTAAGTGCCGCGTGGGCCTGCCCAATCAGCGGACGAATCATGTCCAGTCCATGCTCTCCTGCGAACACAGCCATTCGAGGCTCGTATTCGAAGACTGAGCGCTGGACCTTGTCAGCTTCATCGTTGCCGACATAGGGAGGATTGCTGATGACAAAGTCAAAGTCGTGCTGATCTGCGAGCGCCTCAAGCACATTGCTTTGCAAGAACTGTACTCTTCCATGCAATTGCAGCCGGGCGGCATTTGCACGTGCGATCTCCAGCGCCTCGGCCGACAAATCGACTCCGTAAACCTCTGCGCCTTTCAACTCATTGGCTAATGCAAGGGCGATGCAGCCAGATCCCGTCCCCACGTCCACGATACGCGGCCGCTCAACACCCTTCGTCAATTCCAGAGCCGTTTCAACCAGGTGTTCTGTTTCCGGCCTCGGAATCAGCACGGCAGGTGTCACAACAAAGTCGAGTCCCCAGAATTCCTGGTGGCCAGTAATGTACTGCGAAGGAATACCCGCGGAGCGCTGCCCAACAACGTTCTCGTATCGCGCTTGTTCTTCGCTACTAAGCTCGCGCTCAGGATGGGCGTAAAGATACGCCCGATTCACACCGAGCACGAACATCATCAGCGTCTCGGCGTTCATGCGCGGTGAGCCACACTCGGAGCTCTCGAGGTATTCGACCGCCGCCGTTAGCGCCTGTTTGAGTTGCACGAGCTCAGGCCACGACCTCCGACTCCTGCTTGAGCCGCTCGGCCTGGAAGTGCGTAATCAGAGCATCGATGAGCGGCTGCAGCTTTCCGTCCATGAACTCCGGCAATTGATGGACCGTGTAGCCGATTCGATGATCCGTCACGCGGTTCTGCGGGAAGTTGTAAGTGCGGATCTTCTCGCTCCGGTCGCCCGTACCCACCATGGCCTTGCGCTCTTTGGCCAGGGCTTCCTGCTGCTTCTGCTGCTCCATTTCGTAGAGCCGAGCGCGAAGCACGCGCATCGCTTTCTCGCGGTTCTTGATCTGCGACTTCTCGTCCTGGCAGCTCACCACGGTGTTGGTCGGCAGGTGAGTGATACGCACCGCCGAGTACGTCGTGTTTACCGACTGCCCGCCCGGGCCCGACGAGCAGAACGTGTCGATGCGAATGTCCTTGGGATCAATCTTGATGTCCACGTCTTCGGCTTCCGGCAACACCGCAACCGTTACCGCCGACGTGTGCACGCGTCCCTGTGTTTCCGTCTGGGGCACGCGCTGCACGCGGTGCACTCCGCTTTCGTATTTCAGACGCGAATACACGCGCTGGCCTTCGATGAGAGCGATGACTTCCTTCAATCCGCCAACTCCCGATTCGGACGTGGAGAGTACTTCCACCCTCCAGCGCTGGGTTTCAGCGTAGCGGTTGTACATGCGGAAGATCTCCGCTGCAAACAGCGTGGCCTCATCGCCTCCCGTGCCCGCGCGGATTTCCAAAATGACGTTCTTCTCGTCATTCGGGTCCTTCGGCAGGAGCAGGATTTTCAGCTCTTCCTCAACTTCGCCCACACGCTTCTCCAGCTTGGCCAGCTCTTCTTCCGCATATGACACCATCTCGGGATCGGTTTCATCCTCCAGCAACGCCTTGCTCTCGGCGATGCCGCGCGTAAGGTCCTTGTACTCGCGATACTTCTGGACCACCGGCGTGAGCTCGCTATGCGCCTTGGCGGTCTTCTGGTATCGCGCTGAGTCGGAGACGATCTCCGGCGACGCCAAAGCCTGGTTCAGCTCTTCGTATTTCGATTCGATTTGTTCTAAACGCTCAAACATGACTGTAGACGGCCCTTGGTTCCGGGCGGGCCAAACCCAATTTTACGGGAATAGAAAGCAGCGCCTTGCTTGGGGCGCATCGCAATGAATTGGAGGAAGGTGATTTCGCGGCGGGCGCCGCTAAGCGATTACCAGTTGGCCGCCGTGGGTCTTTTCCAGTTCCATCGCTTCGTTCAGCGCGGAGATGGCACATTCCACCTGAACATCCGTGGGCTGTTTGGTGGTGATACGTTGCAGCCACAGACCGGGCTTAGTCAGCACTGCGAACAGCGACTTCCCATGCTTCGCGGCAAAGCGGATGAGCTCGTATGACACGCCTGCGATCACCGGCAACAAAGCAACGCGCAGCGCAAACCGCGTCACAAATGTTTGCGCCGGAAACAGCATGTAGATCGCAATCGACAGGATCATCACCGTCATCAAGAAGCTCGTTCCACAACGCGGATGAAACGTCGAGTACGCCTGCACGTTCTTCGGTTCCAGCGGATCGTGCGACTCGAAGGCGAACACTGTCTTGTGCTCAGCACCGTGGTACTGATACACGCGACGGATATCAGGCATAAGCGACACGCCCCAGATGAACAGCAGGAACAACACAATACGAACCACGCCATCCACAGCATTGAAACCGATCTGGCTGCCGAAAGCAGGGTAGCTGTCTTTCAACTTCGTCGCCGCAACCAGCGGAACAAACTTATACAGAAAGATGAAGAACCCCACCGACAGAGTGATGTTGACCGCCGCCACCCAGCCGCTAATTTCGGTCTTCTTGGCCTTGGCGTCGGCCTCGCCTGCTTTCCCCGGAACTTCAAGCGCTACGTCGGCCGAGTAGCGTAAGGCGCGAAATCCCAGCACCATAGCCTGTCCCAGAGTAATGACGCCTCGCACGACTGGCCAGCCCATCCACTTGTGTTTCTCGGAAAGCCGCTCCAGCGGCTCCGAGTGCGTCGAAACTGTACCATCGGGCCTGCGCACCGAGATGCCCCACGCGTGCGGCGAGCGCATCATTACGCCTTCCAACACGGCCTGTCCGCCGACGAGAGTTTCTTCCCCACTCTCCAGCGCAGGCAGCAACTGGACGGCAATCAGGAAGCGAAGATGGCGCAACAAAGCTTGCATAAGCATTAGACTGCTTCCGGCAGGATTTCGGTGCACGAAAGGACTTCTCTCTAGGGTATGAAGATCGCGCGACAGTGTCAATCACAAGGCCGTCATACTGTTGGTGACAAACAGGTAAGTAGCTGCATCCAAGCGACTTAAGGCAGCAAAGTGATTCACTTAGCCGAGACTTGCGAGCGCATTGCCGGGACCACCAAGAAGCTGGAGAAGACCGCCATCGTCGCCGCTTACCTTCGTGCTCGCGAGCTCGATGATGCCGCTATTTCTGCCGTCTTTCTCTCCGGCGGTGCCTTCCCCGCCTTCGAAGAGCGGACATTGCAGGTCGGCGGATCTTTGCTTTGGAGAGTGGCGAAAGACGTCTCCGGTGCCTCGGAAAACGACCTCCACGCTGGATACCGCAAAACCGGCGACCTTGGGGCGGCGGTTTACCAGGTACTTTCGGCGCACGAAGCCCAGCGCCAACCTTTACTGAGACTAAAAGAAGTCTGTGTGGCTTTCGATCAAATCGCTGCCACCCGCACGGCCAACACGAAAGGCGAGATTCTGCGGGCATTGTTCGAGAGTGCCACCCCGCTCGAAACCAAGTACATCCTGAAAATCATTACCGGAGACTTGCGGATCGGCCTGAAGGAAAGTCTTCTCGAAGAGGCAATAGCCAGGGCCTACGACGCTCCCCTGCCGGACATTCAGCGCGCCAACATGCTGCTCGGTGACATTGGCGAAACACTTCGCCTGGCCTCCGAGCATCGGCTGGCCGACGCGCGCATACGTTTATTTCGTCCCGTCGGTTTTATGCTGGCTAGTCCTGCGGCCGATGCCGGTGAGGCCTTCGAGTACTTCGAGCACGCGTTGGTCGAGGACAAATACGACGGCATTCGTGCCCAGGCCCATTGCTCGGGCAGTCAGGTCCGCATTTTCTCCAGGACTCTTGATGAGGTCACGGCATCCTTTCCAGAGCTGGTGTCCACGCTCGCCGAAATGCCGGGCGAGTTGATTCTCGACGGCGAGATCGTCGCGTGGCGGCATATCAAAGAGGACGGCCATGCCATGCCGTTTTCCGAGATCCAGAAGCGGCTGGGTCGCAAGCAGGTCACTCAGGAACTGATGGCGCAGGTCCCAGTTGCCTATGTCATCTTCGATGTGATGTACGCCGGCAGCGAGCTCTTGCTGCAGCAACCGTTGTCGGAACGGGCTAAGATCCTGGATCGTGTTTTTGCCGGTGCCAACCGAGTCGAGCCTCGGCCCGTCATCAATGCACAAGGCCTTCTTCTGTTCGAACCCGAAATTGAGCCGCAGGCATTGTCAGGATGGGTCTTGCGCGCTCCCACGCTCCGTGCTGACTCGGCCGAACAGCTTGAGCAGCTCTTCGCCAAGGCCATGGCGCGCGGTAACGAGGGCCTGATGATCAAGGACGTGCAGTCGCCTTACATGCCGGGACGTCGCGGCAAGTGGTGGTTGAAGCTGAAACGTGAGCTGGCAACGCTCGACGTGGTGGTTACGCGCACCGAGTTCGGCAACGGAAAGCGCGCGCATGTGCTGAGCGATTACACCTTCGCCGTGCGTAAGGGCGAGGAGCTGGTCAACATCGGCAAGGCGTATACCGGCCTCACGGACGCTGAGATCGCCGAGATGACGCAATGGTTTTTCGCCCATACGCTCACGGACTACGGCCACGTACGCGAAGTCGAGCCCAAGATTGTGCTGGAGGTGGCGTTTAACGCCGTGATGCGTTCCGACCGCCACGACAGCGGCTATGCGCTGCGCTTCCCGCGCATTGTGCGCATTCGAACCGACAAGCCTGTCGCTGAAATCAACACGGTGAACGACGTGGAAGCCATCTATCGCCGCCAGCACGGGCGGAGTTAGTGCTCATGCGTATGCTCGTGCCCCGGGCTTACCGGGATCACGCATCCATGCGCCACATCGCAAATGGCGTACTCGAACTGAATCGTCGTGTGGTGGATGTGAAAGCGCGATGCCAGCGCCTCTCGAATCTTCCGCAACAGGTCTTCGCTTTCTGAGGCGCGCATATCGGCGATGCCGACGTGGCACGACAGCGAGTGGGTATCGCTACCGATGCTCCACACATGCAAATCATGCACACTGTTTACACCCGATATGGCGCAGATACAGGATTCAATCAGCTCCAGCTCCATACCGCTGGGTATGCCCTCCAGCAAGATGTTGAGGCTCTCGCGAATGATTCCGATTGACGACCACAAGATCATCACACCAATGCCCACCGACAGGGCCGGGTCAATCCAATGCTGGGCGGTGTAGGCAATCGCGATGCCGCCGGCGATGACGGCAGCGGTAGAAAGCGTATCGCCAATCTCGTGCAGCAGGGCGCTGCGGATGTTGATGTCCTGCCTCCCACGCATCAGCAACAGAGCGATTGCGCCGTTCATCGCCACGCCGGCGGCAGCCACCCAGATCATGAGCTGCGCATGAACGTCGACTGGGTTCAGCAGCCGGCGAAACGCTTCGTACCAGATGTAGAACGAAACGAAGACGAGAGTCAGGCCGTTAACGAAGGCCGCAAGCACACCGGCGCGGTTGTACCCGAATGTTTTGCGAGCATCTGGGCTGCGTCCGGAGAGATAAGCCGCGCCCCAGGACAGCAACAATGCAAAGAAGTCGGAAAGGTTATGCCCGGCCTCCGACAACAATGCCAGGGAATGCGCCCGAATCCCGGCTACAACCAGCAGGACGATATATGCCAGCGTGACCAGCAGCGAAATCTGCAACATGCGGGGAGAGGTCGCGCCACCGCCCGTGCCGGCATGGACATGCATATCTTCAGTTTAGTGAGCGTCCCATTTCCGCACAACCATGGGACATCGAGCGCCGTAATGCTACAATCCTGCCGTCTCGGCCTGCGCAACAAGGAGTATTAATAATCTCTCGGCAAGCAGGCGGTGGCGGAGGAACTTATGAGCACAGCCGCAGATCCGGCCGTTATCGGCGACAAGCCGCTCTCCCAAGGCGAGCGCATAATCGATACCTTTATTGCTCCGAGCAAGACATTCACCGATATCCGTCGTAACGCAAGTTGGTGGGCTCCATGGCTGCTGATGGCAGTATTCAGCCTCGGCATGGTGTTTGTCGTCGATAAAAAGCTGGGCATCGATACCGCCTATGAAAACCAGTTACGACTTAGTCCCAAGCAAATGGACAAGATTGATCAGATGCCGCCTGACCAGAAAGCCAAGACGTTGAAGATGGGAGCCACGATTACGCGCTATTTTTCCTACGGCTGGCCGCTGATGATGATCATCTTTGTAGGCATCGTTGCAGCGGTTCTAATGGCGACCTTTAATTTCGGCTTCGGCGCGGAAGTTACGTTCATGCAGGCCATGGCCGTCAGCATGTATGCGTTTCTGCCGGGAATCATCAAAGCGCTAGTGGCGATTGGGGTGGTCAGTGCCGGCGCCGCCGAGGGTTTCACGTTCCAGAATCCTGTGGCCAGCAATCTGAGCCCATTGGTGGACCCAACGTCCTCCCACTTTCTCTATTCTGTGTTGGCTTCCATCGATATCTTCAACATCTGGACGCTGATCCTCACGGGAATCGGTTACTCCTGCATAACCAGGGTGACGCGTAATACTTGCATGGCAGTAGTTTTTGGCTGGTGGATCGTGGTCACGCTGGTGAGCTCCGCGATCGGGGCTTTATTCGCCTAGCGGAAACCTACGGCGGTGTGTCGCCCTAGGTCCGAAGGGCAGATGCGAGCGCCAAAACATGTCGTTGTCATAGGGTCGCAAAAACTGAGTTATACTCGGCTGGAGTCAGGGTTGTTGCATTTCCGTCTTTCGCGACGGTTTACGGGGCAATTATTACAGTTTATTGAGCCCCGCTTATTGGTAAGACGAGGCCCCATTGCGTCTGTGGAACGGGAGCGAGACGCCGGCCGGTACGTTAGTGTCCCCCGCGGCTTGCCTCCAACCCGACTGTAGATGCCAGGACCGGCCCCGGGAGGTGTTCCTTGGACCTGGTAGTGCTACGTATTTTGTTTGTTTTTTTTACTGTTTTAGCAAGTTATGAACTGAAACCCCTTGGATTGGATCGCTCGCCCGCTGCAGGCGTAGGGCTGTTGTTCGGGCTCGCTGTGGTCCTTTTCGAGATCCGGCTTCGCAAGGTCAGCCTGAAGCGCCTGATCGGTGCTGTCATCGGCAGCATCCTCGGCATCATGGGTGCCTACCTGTTCAGTCTGGTCATCCGCAACAGCCTGCAAGCGGGCCCGACTCAGAGCTTCCTCCAGCTCTTCCTAATGCTTCTCATGGCCTACGTCGGCCTAGTCGTGGGCGCCGGTAAGGGAGACCTGCTTAACCTCGCCGCTCTGGGCGGAATCTTTGGCGGCGAAAAACAGTCCAAAAAGAGCTACAAGATCCTCGACACGAGCGTAATTATCGACGGCCGTATCGCCGACATCGCCGAAACTGGGTTTCTCGATGGCGTCATCGTCTTACCCCAGTTCGTGCTACGTGAGCTGCAACTGGTAGCCGACTCCGCCGATTCCATGAAGCGCAACCGCGGTCGCCGCGGCTTGGACATCCTGCAGCGTATCCAGAAGATCGCGACCCTGACAGTACAAATCGTCGAAGACGACTTCCCCGCCATCCGCGAAGTTGACCTTAAACTCATTGAACTCGCCAAGCTCTACGAAGGCAAAATCGTGACCAACGACTTCAACCTGAACAAGGTGGCCCAGCTTCAGGGAGTGGAAGTTCTGAACATCAACGAGCTTGCCAATTCACTTAAGCCCATCGTTCTCCCCGGCGAAGTGATGAAGGTATTCATCCTGAAGGAGGGTAAGGAGTACAACCAGGGCGTCGCATACCTCGACGACGGAACCATGGTGGTGGTCGACAATGCCCGCAAGATGATCGGCAAGAACATCGACATCTCTGTTACGTCGGTGCTGCAAACTACCGCCGGCAAGATGATCTTCGGCAAGTTCGACGAGCGAGCCGCAGTCATGCAGCCTCGCTCCGGCGAGCCGCGCCCCGAGCTCCGCAAGCCGGTGCCCGCCCCCGCTGTAGTTCCGGAGATCCCCAAGGCCGAGTGACTACTAGTTGTCCAAAATCAGCTTCGAAAGGGTAGGATTCATCCTAAATGTCAGACATCACGACGGCTGATTTGAATTCCCCGTCCCGCCCATTTATACTGCGCTGCCCAGCTATGAAAGTCTTTGTCATCATTCCCGCAGCCGGCCTGGGGACTCGTATGGCTTCGTTCTCCGCCGGTACTAAGAGCAAATCCAAGCAGTTCTTTGAACTTAATGGAACCCCGATCCTGATTCACACGGTGCGCAAGTTCGCCGCCAATCCGCAGGTTAGCGAGATCGTCGTGGCGCTCCGGCAGAACGAAACCGCCGGATTTCTGGAGCAGACCAAGCGCGAGAATCTCCGGACCTCTTTGCGCGTAGTCGAAGGGGGAGAGCACCGGCAGAATTCCGTGGCGAACGCCTTGGCCTCACTTCAGGCGGCGGACGACGATATCGTCCTGGTGCATGATGCGGTGCGGCCGTTCGTTGACAATCAGACAATCGACGGTGTCATCGAGGCGGTGAAAAAGTACGACGCCGCTATCGCCGGCATCCCCGCCATCGACACCGTAAAGCAAGTGGACCGCACCGCCGACGGAGCAGTCGTCTTGGCGACCGTGCCCCGTGAGCGTATGGTCATGGCGCAAACACCTCAGGGGTTCCGCTTTGGACTGTTGAAAAAGGCCTTCGCCGAGGCGACCGCGGATGGTTTCATGGGAACCGACGAGGCCTCGCTGATCGAGCGCTCGGGTGCGCCGGTTCATGTCGTGATGGGCTCGCCCCGCAACCTCAAGATCACAACTCCGGGCGACCTTTCCCTGGCCGAGTTCTACCTGGCCCAGGAACAGCACAGCAAGGCCGGATAAGAGACCGCCTGTGTCCTTCAATACTCAAGTCGTTCGTGTTCCACGCATCGGCTTCGGATGGGACTCGCACGAGTTCAAGCCTGGAGTCCCGCTGAAGATCGGAGGCGTGTTGCTGCCCCACGATTACGGCCTCGCGGGACACTCCGATGGCGACGTCCTCTTGCATGCTCTCACCGACGCCCTCCTCGGCGCCGTGGCAGCGGGAGACATCGGTAGCTTCTTCCCCCCCACCGATCCCCAGTGGAAAGGAGCAGATTCCGTCGTCTTTGTGCAGGAGGCGGTGCGGCAGATCAATGCGCGAGGCTACACGGTGAGCAACCTGGATTGCACCCTCATCCTGGACGCGCCAAAGATCGGACCACACACAAAAGCAATCCAGGAGAAGGTTGCGTCGCTGCTTGGCATCGAGCCAACCCAGGTCGGCATCAAGGCCAAGACGCCCGAAGGCATGGGCACCGACAATGCCGCCATCGCTCACGTCGCTGTGCTGTTGACCGAAGTCATGTGGCCTTAAACACACCCGAACAGCGACTCCCGCAAACGGTTATTTCCCTGTAACTGAGACCGTAAATTTCACGGGGATGGCCCGCGGAGGATAGCACGCGCTGCGATCGCAGGCCTGGAAGCGCAACTCTCCCGAGATCGGATAATCCCCAACCGTCGCCTCTGGTGACGTCTTCACAACCGCCGTGATGGAGAAGTCTCCGCTATACACGCTCAGCTTCTCGTCGGGCGCAAACGGAAATGACATATCTTCCCCTGCCGGATACTGCACCGACGCCACGCCGACGGACGTTTTGGACTTAAACATCTGCGACACTGGAATGTTGAGCGACGTGGGTATCAGAAGCTCAGAATGCGGTTTATGCGAGTTGACATGAAACTCATTGGCGATCCGAAAGTCCAGTTCTACCTTCTTCGATTCGCCCGGTTTGAGCTGCACCCTTCCCACTGGTGCGAACTTAATGGAGGGAACAACTCTGCCCGGCTCCTGCGCGCTCAGGGACAAGGCCAGGATGGCCGCAAGTACCACAAAGGCACATCTGCGAATCATTGCGCCGTTATTTGCTGGCCGGCAGCTTTGTCTGCCGGCGATTCGGCAGCCTCGCCGATACCCACTACGTGCGAAGCTAGCGCTTTCTGTATGTTGCCTTCAATTTCGCTGCGGGCTAAAAGGCCAACACCTTTTCCGACGAACTTCCCTTCACGATCGATGTAGAAGCTGGTCGGCAGGAACTCAACGTTTCCGTATTCTTCCGACACCTTGTCAGTACCGAGAAGCACCGGGTAATTCACGCCCATTTCGCTGGCGAACTGCGCAATCTTAGAGGAATCGCTGTCATCCATTGCAACCCCGAGGACGACAAGTCCATCATTGCCGTATTTTTTTTGTAGGTCGACAAACCACGGCATTTCCACTTTGCAAGGTGAGCACCAGGTCGCCCAGAAATTCAGCAGCACCGCTTTGCCGCGGTAGTCGGAGAGTTTCACGCGTTTGCCATCCAGCGACGTCAACTCGAAATCCGGAGCGACCTTGCCCCGAACGTCACCGGTAACGACGCGATTGCGCCCCCTGACACGATTGAGATACTTGCCGCTCACCACCATGCCGATGATGATGATACACAGGGCGATAAATACCAGGCCGTTACGTTTCACAGACGTGCGAACCTCTAGAGTGCGAACCGGTTCAAGAATGAGAGGTAACCGGACAACAGTTTCAGGTTATTCATGAAAATCAGTGTGCCCACGGCGATTAGCAAAACGCCGCTGACAACCTCCACAGTATGTAGATGCCGACGGAACCTCGTGTAGAAGCCAAGAAATCGATCGACCCCGAGCGAAGTCAGCAGAAAAGGTACTGCCAGGCCCATCGAATATACCGCCAGCAGCAAGATGCCCCGAAGCACGGTGTCTTGCGCTCCAGCCAGCACTAAAATTGTAGCCAGAATTGGGCCGATGCAGGGTGTCCAGCCGAACGCAAATGCAAAACCCACAACGAAGGAACCCCAGGCGCTCGACCCGCCCTTAACCTCGTGCATGCGCTTGTCCGCATAAAGGGCCTTGATCTTCAGCAGCCCGGTCAGGTGAAGACCGAACACGATAACAACGATCCCGGCTATCTTCGCCAGAATGTTGTGGTACTCATTGGCAAGCTGGCCAACGCCGGTCGCCACCGCTCCTAGCGCGATAAATACCACGCTGAAGCCCAGGATAAATGTGAGCGAATGCAGCATGACGGTCCCCAACATGCGCCGCTGGCTGGACTGCAGGTCTTCCATCGTTGCTCCCGAGATTAAAGACACATATCCCGGCACCAAAGGAAGGACGCATGGCGAGAGGAAAGATAGTGTTCCCGCTACAAAAGCCGCCACGGGAAGAGGGAGACTGTGCATAAGCAATAACTTATTGTAACAATCGCCGGTTACTCGGTCGTCAATTCTAAAAACGTATTCGACCGATGCTTTGGATTCACCGAAAAGCTGCCCGGGTGAGTCAGCCACTAGGTACCCGTACTTGCATTCTTTTGGCAAAGCGTGGGGTTAATAATCTTTCGGGTAACCCGCACAACAGGTCATCTCGCCATTGGCCTGGAATTCGCCCGTATTGGCGACTCCCGCAATCCCGACCAAGTCTCCGAAATCACGATTGAGTCCCCGGGATTGTGCGGATCGTACTTCACCGACGCGTGTAGGCCGAGCCGGCAGGAGTATAAGTCGATGAACTGCCGTAGCTTCGTCACATCCTGCGACGCTTCATAGGTAACCCCAGCGACATCGTAGGTGAAGATAAGGAGAATCATCTGACGAGAGGTCACGGGGTCCTCGATCTCTTGCACATCAATTACGGTTCCATCGATGATTCGCCCGCCCAACACGAGCAGCCGTCGGCGCTCCCGTTCAAAACTGTCCCCGACGGCTTTCGGCTTGCGTGCCAGCAAGGCATAGCCCACAACGGCTGCCGCGATGCCCAGTGCCAGTACGGGATAGTAACCTAAGACATTCATAACCGGTATTGCCTAGCATACCGCGGATTGCGGATGTAAGTTGCGGGAAGCGGCGGCCCGGGTGCCCCACCCCTTATCGCCTGATCTTGGTCGGGGTGGGATCAACCAATTTCGCGGTAGCAAGTGACGAACGAGGATCCAGCGGCGGAGCCGCAACGTGCTTTGAGTCGTGAGCGTCAGCGCGCGTAAAGGGTCCCAAAAATGTCCACGAGCGGCGGAGCGTCGTGTGATTCTCCGATCATTCGCGAGACCACGGCGGCTGGCAATTGCAAAGAACCCCGCAGGGCTGAGATATCTAGTCCCCGCGCTTCAACGATATAAAATGCTCAGAACTCCAAACGCCGGAACCCGGCGCTGCGAAGGGACGGCATGTGGCACACGCGCTACGTCCCATCCCCCACCGGATTGCTCAACACCCCCACGCCCTCGACGCTTACCTCAACTACATCCATCGCCTTCAACGGACTTACCCCTGCCGGAGTACCCGTCGCGATAACGTCTCCGGGTTCCAAGGTCATCACTTGCGCGATGTATCGCAAGATCACATCAAGCGGAAATATGAAGTCTGCCGTCGTGCCATCCTGCCGAAGCTCGCCATTAACCCGTGTCTGCACCCTGACGCCTTGCCACGGATCCAATCCCGAAACCACCACTGGACCAATCGGGCAGAAGGTGTCGAAACCCTTGGCACGCGACCATTGGCCGTCTTTATTCTGCAGGTCGCGCGCGGTGACGTCATTGACGCACGTATAACCGAGGATGAATTCCCGAACATCCTGCCCCTGGCGAATTCCGTGGCACCGTTTTCCGATCACAACACCTAGCTCGCCTTCGTGATCCACACGCTGCGAGAGAGCAGCTGGTCGCAAAATCGTGGCGCCGGGCGCCAGAACCGCCGAAGGCGGCTTGAGAAAAATCAACGGCTCTTTGGGTATCTCATGATTGAGCTCTTTGGCGTGCTCGCGATAATTCCGCCCGATGCACACAATTTTCGTTGGGCAAACCGGCGCAAGCAGGTGAACCGCAGTCAACGGAATCTCTACGCCCTCGCCACAGCTGGAATCGGCTTCGCTGGCTGGAAGATTAGCGACGACGGCGCGAATAACGTCACCGCTGCTTGCCGGCTCGATCAATCCGTATCGAATCTCACCACTCGATTGGAATCGGCAAAATCGCATGGAAGCTCCGTTTATTCCTTTAGCGGAACGACTTCGGTCGTTTCACTTGATCTTGGGCTCTGGTTGCCCCGCAGGTCCACCGCCGAAACCGAATATTGATAAGTCTTGCCAAGCACCACCGTCTCGTCGCGGAAGGAGGGCACTGGCACGAGCTTCTGATTCAGCTTCTGTGGCTCGCCTCCATCGACGCTGCGGAATACGTTGTAACCCGCCAGGTCGCCTTCCAGGTTTGGCGCCCAGGAGAGGTCGACGAATGGCTTCTGTCCGACGCTGGAAAACACTGCCTGCAACCCTGTGGGCTCGGCCGGGGGAAAGATGTCGCGCGTGAACGTCTCGATCGGCTTCGAGTCATCGCCTTCGACCGCCATCTTGACGCCCTGCGCGTTCACCAATGTGACCGAGGTGATTCGGTAGTCGTATTTGGTTTCCCAGGCGAACGTCTTGTCCAGATACGAGCCTTCGGGCGCCGGTTCAACATCCGCGAGCGCAATGTATGCATTCGCTCCTTGCGGGCTGCGCATGATGCGATAGCGGAACGCGAGTCCCTTAGGAGGGTCCGGAAACTCGGCGTTTTCCCAGGACACCACCACGCCATCGGCCTCGACCTTCAGCGAAATCTCCGGAGGCGCAATCGTTGGAGCCACGGGGATCAGCACCTGGTTCGATAGCCCCGCGCTACGGTCCCGCGCGTTCATGATCTCTACTGCATAACGCACGAAGCCTGCGGGGTCGTTCTCGCCTAGCTCCACAGGCAGTGTATCGATATATTTCATGCGGACCGCCGGTCCTTGTTCGTTCCTGCGCTTCTCTTCCGGCTTGGGATTCTGCACGGTCGCCACCGCAGTGCATCCACTCATCAGGGCAGTGCCATCGTGACGGCAAATGCGGCTTTCAGGAATGGCCTTCACGAGCGTGCGATCGGTATTCTTTCGCGGTAGCGTCCAGTCGAGCTGAACCTTATTGCCCTTGCGCGATGCCGTGAGGTCCTCTACCGGTCGCGCCAGCTGGAGTGAGGGCAACTGCGGCGCGCCGGGCATACCGCATCCGGTCAAAATGACTATGAGAAAAATACATCCGATAAGAATGAATGCGGGCTGGCGCATGGAAGCTACCAGCGTAACAAATCGCGAGGCACCACTCCTAAGTTGGGAGGGCTACACTTAAACAGTGATACTCGCATCTTTGGGGCAATCGATCCCCGCGACATGTGGGAGCGGTGTTGGAGCTGGTTGGGAAGATCTGGTCCAGGCCGAGGCCGTGATTCACAAGCCTCCAATCCATCTTCGTCAAGCCGTCCTCCGGACGGCGGCTGACGTTGAACTTCGCCCGCAGAAACGGAACCAGGTTAGTCCGCTCGCGTTTGTGAGTGCCATAATTCTGGTAGGCCGCCGAACCCAGAACGCGTACTGGGATCAATAACGGAATTATCAAGATGAGGGAGGACGAGGGGCCTTGGGGAGCCCGCTTGAATGCGTGCATCCATTGGGCTCACCTCTGAAAAGCTTCGCCGCATCGGGTTGCCGGCGGCCTAATTTTGCCCTAGGCTGGATCAGCCCTCAAGCTTCTTCGACAGCAGCTCGTTCACGAGAGCAGGATTCGCGTGTCCCTTCGAGGCTTTCATGATCTGGCCGACGAAAAACCCTGCCACGCTCTTCTTTCCGGCACGATACTGCTCTAACTGCTTAGGGTTAGCAGCGATGACCTCGTCGATCAGCTTCTCAATGGCGGCGGTATCGGTAATTTGCTGGGGCTTTTCTTTCTCGTAGATGGCGGGGAAGTCCTCGTGACGCGCGAAGGCTAAGTCATATAAGTCCTTTAGAATCTTGCCGCTGATCGCGCCGGCTTCCACCAGGTCGGCCGACATGGCGACGCCCTTCATGGAAATCGGCGACTGCTCGATCTCCAATCCCTTCGCTTTGAGCCGTCCTAACAGCTCCGCCTGGACGAGGTTGGCGACCCGTTTTGGATTCTTCGCTGCCGAGGCTGCTTGCTCGAACTGGTCTGCCATGGACCGGGTGCGCGTCAGGGTGGACGCATCGGGTTCTGTAATACCGTACTGCTCGACCAGCCTTTTACGTTTATTTTCAGGGAGTTCGGGCAATCGAGCGGCAATCTCCATGCGCCAGTCCGAATTGACCAACAAGGGCAATAAATCCGGCTCCGGGAAGTAGCGGTAATCGTGCGCCTGCTCCTTGGAACGCATGCCGTAGGTGCGGCCTTCTGCGGCATTAAATAACCGTGTTTCCTGCACGATAGCGCCGCCCGAGCGCAGCACCTGCTGCTGCCGCTCGATCTCGTACTCCAGCGCCTGCCGAATGAAGCGGAACGAGTTGACGTTTTTAATCTCCGTCTTGGTTCCGAACAGCTTCTGCCCGATCGGCCGCACGCTGATGTTAGCGTCGCAGCGCAGCGAGCCTTCCTCCATGTTGCAGTCGCTAACTCCTGTGTAAAGAATGATTTCCTTCAGCCGCGTCAGGTATTCCCACGCCTCGTCTGGCGAGGAAATATCCGGCTCGCTGACGATTTCGATGAGCGGCACCCCGGAGCGATTGAGATCAATGGAAGTCCAATCATTGCTGTCAGGTAACCCATCGTGCAGGCTCTTGCCGGCATCTTCCTCCATGTGCAATCGGGTAATACCGATCCGCTTCTTGCGGCCACCTGAGGCGCTGATCTCAATGTAGCCGTGCTCGGCGATCGGCTTGTCGAATTGGGAAATCTGGTAGCCCTTCGGCAAATCAGGATAGAAGTAGTTCTTACGGGCGAAGATGGAGTGTTCGCGGATTTCGCAATTCAGCGCCATGGCGGCGAGCACCGCGAACTCCACCGCCTGGCGGTTAAGCACGGGCAGCGCGCCGGGCAGGCCGAGACACACCGGGCACACATTGGTGTTCGGCGGATCGCCGAACTGCGTCGAGCAGCCGCAGAAGATCTTTGTCTTGGTCAGAAGCTGGACGTGAACTTCCAAGCCGATGACCGGTTCGTATTTGATCTCGGTCGCTGCCGGAGCTTCCGGACTGGTGGCCATGGTTCGATTATAGTGGCGTGTGCGGCTTGATTACGCCTCGGCAGTAGTGTCTTTGGGTCTCCACAAGCCCAGCACGATGCCCATCAAGCATGAGCCAATGAGCGGGTAGCCGGCACAGATCATCATGAAGCTCGCGACCCGCATCTCGAAAACCATTTCGGTGATTATGGCAAGCGCGGCGACGATTCCTACCATCAGACCGGAGACTGCGCCGCGAACGATGCCGTAACGGCATTGCACCCCCAAAACCCAGGCGATGACCAGCGCCATTCCCAGACTGCAAAGGAAGGAGATCAGGTAAGGCCAGAACATGGGATGTGCCATGTAGTTCTGAATTTCTTCTGGCGTCAATCGGGTGCCAGCGCGCCAGGGAGCCGCAAACGCAGCGAACCAGAACGCTCCAAACGCAAAATGGACGATAGCAGCCAGGCTGACTGCTCCCATATTCACTTTCATCATGTCCTCCGTTTGGGCGCAACGATAACCGTTGAAGCGGGATGGACGCAACCGGTTTTTGATGCCTCTTGGATTCCTAATGGGCGGAGACGCCTTCACGCGTGCAGGGGAGGGTAATTAGTCCAGCCTTGCCCTCTCGCTAGCGCCTGAGGTAAAGACTTCATTGGTTCAAGCCGTTGAATTCTCCGGATAGTTTATAGGCAGCGCTCAACCACCCTACCGCACGCAAAAGCGGCGCGTGTCGGGGACCCCGGTAAGGCGGTGTTTCACCCATTAAATACATGAGGGGAATCCGCACAGAGCGAGGGCCCCATCCGGTGTGCAGTCTTGCTGGCGCAAAGCGCGCAGACTGAGAGCGTCATGTCGCTTGGCAAGGCGGACGCCGTCCGGGTCGCGGACCAGATGGCAGTGGTAATAGGAGGGCACAGTTAGACCCAGCGCACGAATCAGCAGTAACTGCCGCGCAGTCGCTTTCAGCAGGTCAGCGCCGCGAACGACTTCTGTGATCTGCATGGCGGCATCATCCACCACCACGGCCAGCTGATATGCGGGAACATCATCACGGCGCCAGATGACGAAGTCGCCAAAGTCATGTCCTGCAATGTAGGACTGAGGCCCGAAGTGCTCATCGCAAAATCGGATAGTTTCACCGTCTTGAACGCGAAAACGCCAGTTCACTCCAGCCGGTTCAGCATAGTTACGAGCCTCTGCGATCTTCTCGCGGCAGCGACCGGAATAGAGCGGCTCGTCATTCTCGCCCTCGTTGGGAGCGCTGGCAGCCAGAAGCACGTCCCGGCGCGAGCACGTGCAGGGATAGATGGCTCCGCAGTCGCCCAGTTTGCGCCAGGCTTGGCGGTAGAACTCTCGCCGTTGGCTCTGGCGATACGGCGCGAAAGTACCGCCGACATCCGGGCCTTCCTGCCAGCGAATCCCCAGCCAGCGCAAGTCTTCCAGCATAGCCGTTGCGAACACAGGTTTCGAGCGCTGAGGATCAAGGTCCTCGTCTCGGAAGACCAGAGTGCCTTGATTCTCTAGTGCGCGCTGGTAGGCCGTCCAGAAGGTTGCTGCATGTCCGATGTGAAGCAGGCCCGTAGGCGAAGGTGCGAGACGGCCACGATAGGCAAAACGTGCACGGGGAGAATTGTAAAAGGTAGCTGGTGGCTGGTTCGTCGCCCCGTCGCAGCAATTTCCCCTCAAGCTGTGACCATCTTTGCCGACCAGCTCTTTACGAAGGCTCCGAAGCGGTCGAGCGCCTTGGAGAAATTCTCTCCGGCGGCAGCAAAGCCCAGGCGGAAATGCGAGGGCTTATCGAAGCAATCGCCGGGAGCCAGCAGGATTCCATGCTCGGTGGCGGCCTGGCAGAACCGTCGCTCGCTTTCTCCGCTCACCAGCCAGGGGAAAGCGGTCATACCGCCCCGCGGCGGAATCCAGCCGAACACGTCGCGATGGTCCGCCATGAAGCGCTCGAGGAGCTTGAGGTTTCCGGTGGCGGTTGCCTGGGCCTTGCCCAGCACGACGTCACGCTTGCGGATTGCGATTTCCGAAAGAATTTCTCCCGTGGTGTTGTTGCAGATCGAGAAGTAGGCGCGCGCGTTCCAGTACTGTTGGCGGCGCTGAGCGTCGTGCTCGATCATCCATCCCGTGCGCACGCCGGCGATCGAAAATGCCTTCGACAGATCTGAGATCACGGTAGCGTGCGGCAGGCGCGCCGCCGATTGTGTTGGCCTTCCGTGGTAGATGGGATGGTAGACCTCGTCACACACCAGCTGAATTCCGCGCTCGGCGGTGAAGTCGTGCAGCGCTTCCATTTCATGGTCGGCGATGGTCGCGCCGGTGGGGTTGTGCGGGCTGTTGACCAGGACGAGCTTGGTCTTCGAGTCGGCGAGCCGCTTAATCTCATCGGGATCGATGCGGAAGCCATTCTCGCGGCGCACGCGATAGAAGCGGGTTTCCAGGCCAAGCGACTCCGGCAGCGCCGAGAAGGTAGTGAATCCAGGCAGCGGGATGATAACGTTCGCGCCCGGTTCGGCGGCCAGCCACATCAGGGCTACGAGCGCCTCGGAGGCGCCGGTCATGATTTGGACGGTGTCTACCGGGACAGTCTGCATCTCGGCGATCGCCTCACGCAGACTGTCGGCGCCGGCGGGGCGGCTGTAGACCAGCTTGTGGTTCAGGAAGCGGTGGCGCGTTTCGTCGTCGGCCAGGGCGAGAATGTCGTTGACCGTCCAGTTCGGTCCGGTGCTTGCAGCGAGGTTGAAATCTATGTCGTGTTCATACTGGTCGAGCCAGGCATCGAGCAGGAACGGCTTGAGTTGCATGCGAGCACCTCGAGGGAGATTTGGCTCCTGTTATTGATTCTGCGAGTAGGCGCAGCGATGATTTTTTGGTTTTTCGCCGAGTCTACGCCGCAGCCTAAGATAAGCCCAACGATTTCTGCTATTCTTATGTAAAGTAGTTTGGATAGTAAAGCACTAAGCGCCTGAATTTTCACAGCTCAGGCCGAGCTCATTTCCTATTTCCGTTCGCTTTGTTGTTAGACGGATTTGCCGGCACCCATAGAGGCTGCTGAGCAGAAATGTGTGTTACCTTGAGATTGGGAAACAGCGGACGGATGTCTTCTGCGCAGCGTTGCATCCCTGCCTCCTCGGAGACTTCATGGCCCAGTACTACCAGGGCCTTATGGCGTCCCTGAGCGACGGCATCACGAACGTATTCGACTGCCTCCCATTCTGCCGATTCTCCAGCCAGCAGAACTTCAACATCGTCACGGCGAAGCGCGAGCACCTGCTTCTGCAGTCCTGAAGCCCCAGGAAGAACTACGACGCGAGTCACCTGCAGGTTGGGGTCTCCGACGACGCGCATCGTCCGAGCCTTTAGCCGAGTGGACAAATCGCGCGACAGCTTCAGCAGCGATGTCTGCGGAATTGTCACCAGAAATGGGTTGCTGGATTTTACGTTGTTCTTCCAGCCGAGTTCCTGAATGAGCGCAATGGCAATGGGATCGGGTGATGCGGAGTGAATGCCATCGTGCAGCCGAAAGACCACCATGTGGTGCTGCTGGATGTACTTCAACTTCTCGCGATAAACGGGATCTTCGGCGAAAAACAAGGTTTCGTCGAGATGGTTATAGAAAGTCGGCTCGTGGGTGATGACTAGGTTCGCGCCGAGACGATTGGCTTCGCGCAGGACGTCCATAGTATCCATAAAGGTGGTTACGATTCCCGTAACTCGCAGGGAAGCGTCACCGGCCTTAATCGTGTCAACGGTGTTGGAAGGCAGGGCCGGAGTGTAGTAGCGCTCGATACGCTGAATGGCTTCGGCAGCCGTAATGGCTTGCGCTCTGGCTGGCTTTGGTAGCAAAAGCAATAAGATCGCAGAGCAAGCCCCAGACAGAAGTGCTCGCATTCTCCCACTCCTCAGCGCATCGAAGCACTGCGCCGCCTACGGAATCGGCCTCACTTGAATCTGATCCGCACGGCAATCCTTCTGAGTCGTGGGACACGCCATGTACTGGAAGTCTTTGTTGAGGCAGATTTGCACGGCCGAGAAATCGTTCTGCGGACACGAAACGCGGAAGGCTCCCTTCGGGGCGTTGTTCGCTGAGGCGAACGCAGCCTCGATATCCGACGGGCTGGTCTGTGCTGACTCTTCCGGCTTCTTGAATTCATTGGGCACGCTCAATCCCGTGTAGAGTTTTTCGATTTCCCCGAAGTAGTCCTTCACGGACAAACCGCTGCAGGTACCGTGCTTCTCCCATTCGTGTTGGATCAACTGCTTCCCCGGCATCATCGGCAGCATGTGGTCCACCGTAGCCGAGGCGACCGGTGGAGTACTGGTGCAATCCTGTGGCCACTTTCCATTGTTGTCCTGCGGCCATAAGCCGTGTACGACGAGACCCATGTGCTTGTTCGGATTGCACTCTGCCGACCCGCGTCCGTTTGGATTGGTAGCGCAGAACTGAGGGGCCCAGGACAGCGTCAGAAGATAATAGTCGAATTGTCCCGGCTCATTAGCGTCCGAAGATGACGGGCTCTTCTTGTGTTTGGCAAGGCTGGTTCCGCCAAACGAGACAAGCAAGGCGCTCAGCAGCAGCAGCGACAGCAATCTGTTTTTCATAGGCTGCACATCTTACCGCAAGTCCTTTCGGCAAATGAGCGGAAAATGCTTCAGTGCAGATGAAAGAACCTGTCAAGCATAAACATCAATCCGACGCCCACAAATACCAGGATTGCCATGCCGACGCCGGGCTCGCGATTAACCTCCGGGATTAAATCTGAAGCAGCTACGTAAATCGTCACGCCAGCCGCTACCGGCAAACCATATCCGACAGATTGTCGCCCGACGGCCATGGTCAGCACTCCTGCAAGGGTAGCCAGTCCGAGCATCATCGAGGCGAACCAGGATTTCGCCTTGCTCAGGCCGCTGGCAAGCATGACGGAAGTCACGGTGAAGCCCTCGGGAACCTTGTGCAGAAAAACTGCCACAAAAATAACCCAGCCTAACCCCGGTGAGATGAGAAAGCCGGAGGTAATCGCGATGCCATCGAAAAAGGTGTGGATCATCAGCCCAAAGAGCACTGACATTCTGTTGTGCGTATGCAGGAATTCCTCGGCGTGCGTCTCCTCGCCATAATGGAAATGCGGAGTGATTACGTGCTCAAAAAAATGCACGATCAGATAGCCCAGCAACACCAGCAAGGCGCCGCTCCGTCGGCTGAGTTCAAGGCTTTCAGGCACCATCTCTACCAGGGCTGTGGCCAGCATGAATCCTGCGCCGAGAGCCACAAAATAGCGGAGATACCGCCGCTCCCAACTTCTCTGCACAATGACGGCACCCCCGAAGACGTTGGCGGCCGCAGCAGTGAGTCCCAGCAATATGCTGATTCCAATAGGATTCATGGACAGCCAGAAGAATAGCAGAGTGACTGGAAGCGCCCAACACTATCGCCCGGGATTAATCTCTCGCAGCTCCGCTACGGTCAATTCCACTTTTTGCCATTCGTCGGCAGACATTCCTTCGGGATGCGGGGACTGAGGATGGCTGTAGTAGGCGACGAGGTTGGCGCGCAACTGCGGGGTGATCCATTGGAACTTGTTGGCTGCAAGCTTTTCCACCAGTTTGGCGTAGGTTTCGTCGGCTAGATTGTATTCGTTTGGCGTTGTAGGATTGCCGGTGTCGCAGTCCCGATTCGGCAGGGAAAAAGCTCGACGATTGTTCCGAAGCTCAGCTAATTGGCCGCGGTATACATCCACTGTCTTATTGACGCTCTTAATGTATAAGTCTTCCGTATCGGTTGTTGGCAGCGTTATGTCAGATGACTTGAGTGGCCCGATCTTCGGAAGCACACGCACGAACGCCGCAAGTAGCCTTGTGCGCCAGCCAGGCCGCTCATATTCGGCGCCCCATTGCTGTTCGTATTCGGCTCGCGAAAGGCGATACACGAATTTGCCCTGATCGAAGTCCGGATTCTCCCGCACCAGTTCGGCATGTTTGGTGATCAGCGCGACACGAGTCATCTCCGGAATGATCTTGCTGACCGAGCGCCGGTAGTGCTGATCGTCAGGTTCGGGTCACTCATAACATCAGTCAATTTGAGGCCGTAGGTCTCGCGAAACGCCTGCTCCAGCAGCGGTTTCGAAACCTGAAAACCGATGAAATTGTGATAACTGGGGTAAATCGGCCTTTCGCAACCTGCACCACATCGAATCCAAATTCGGTCCGAATGTGTGCGCGGTGGTTATCTTCGTAGATGACCTCGGGTCCGTACATCCTCTCTAGCTTCGGATAATCAAGCGCCACGGCCCGATTTACCGCTGGGTGGGCCTCCACATCGGATGTGTAATGTGACATTGCGCCCAAGGCAAACGCGTACTCGTCGAGGTTGTCGGAATCTTGCAGCAAGGCCATTACAAAGTCGCCGCTGCGAACATAGTGCAGCAGATTGCTGAACTCGTTGCTGCCGAAGGGATAGTATCCGAGCTCCTGAATGATGCTTCCGCCGTATGCGTACGCGTGCGGCTGATTAATCTCCTCTTCGGTAGCGTTCGGAAATCGCTGCTTCAGCAGTGGAACAATCCGATCTGCCCACGCCAAATCAACAATCTGTTCATGCGAGAGGACCGAGTAGCCTTTCGCGGGTCGAAAGGGAACTAAGATCAGACCAACCAGAACAAGCAGGCGGACGCACAGCAACGCACAGATCCGGTGCCTGATCGTTGACATGCGTAGGACTACGACCATCTCGCCCATCACGGTTGATTAGGCTACGAAACACCCCTGTAAACACATCCGGTGGCTTCCTTAGCTAATCTCTGATCGAACCTTAATGAGCGGGCATCCTTGCTAACCGCTATGACGAATATGCAGCACGTCGCCATCTTTCACAACGTATTCTTTGCCTTCGAGTCGCAGCGTGCCACGAGCGCGAGCCTCGGCCTCAGATCCTGCTTCCAGTAACTGGTCCCAATGAATAGTCTCGGCACGAATAAAGTGTTTGGACAAGTCCGTGTGTATGGCTCCTGCAGCCTCAACTGCTTTCGATCCAAGTTCCACTGTCCAGGCGCGGCATTCGTCTTCCCCAACGGTGAAGAAGGAGATCCAACCGAGAAGTTCGTAGGTTTTCCGAATGAGACGCACCAAGCCACTCTCGGCTAGCCCATAGCTGGCGAGAAACTCCGCCGCATCTTCGTCGCTCATTTCCGCCAGTTCGGATTCCACCTTCGCGCAAACCGCCAGCGCCCCCGTATTGCGTTTTGTGGCTATATCGCTGATACCGCATTTCGTAACTGCTTCCTCAAGATCGTTGCCCAGCGAGGAACTTTCGCCGATATTCAGGACATAGAGAATGGGCTTCTCGCTCAGGAACATGAATCCGCGGATTCGCTTCTTATCCTCCGGAGTCATCTCCATCTCGCGCAGCGGCAGTTCCGTTTCCAGATGCTCCTTGGCCCGCTTCAGCAGCTCATGTTCTTTCTCAAGTTCTGCGGTTTTCATCTTTTTCAGGTCTTTTTCTACTCGCTCCAGCCGCTTCTCCACCTGGCCCAGATCGGTAACGATGAGATCGAAATCGATGTTCTTAATGTCGCGGAGCGGGTCGAGCGGCCCTACATGCGGAATCGACTCGTCCATGAAAGCCCGTACTACATGTGCCAGAGCATCGACATTGCGTAGGTTGGCGGCGAATGCAGTTTCTTTCAGCGCTTCCTGGCTCACCGCGGCAACATCGGTGTACTCCACGCTGGCATGAATTAGTTTTTTGGGGTTGTACAGCGCTGCCAGTCGATCCAGCCGGTCATCAGGAACCTTAGCCACACCGAGATGCGCCTCGCGCGGGCCACCTGTGCGATGTTGTACTGCTTGCTTCGTCAGCATGACGAAAAGAGATGTCTTGCCCACTTGCGGCAAGCCAATGATTCCAGTTTTCATAGGAATGACCTCGAACCCGCGTTATGAGAGCATGAGATGCGGGATTGAAATTGGTCTCGACGCGACCGAGCAGTCACTCGATGGCGCGACCATTACTGCATGCAGAACTGTCTATGATAATCGCCGCGAAGTCAGATAGACGACCGCCAGTCCGAGAATCAGTACTGCGCTTTCCAATCTGGTCGACCACACGTGCAGGCGATTGAACTCTGCTCGCCGCGGATCATCGTGGGGAACGGTATCGATGAATACCATCTCGTTGCGCAGCGCCACCATGCGTACCGAGATAGCAAACATGCTGATGAGCGTCAGCGCGATCATTCCGTAAACCAGCAGGTTGCGTGCCGCAAAAACCCCGGACACTCCAGTTGTGATCTGCGAATCGAGAATCGAAGTCATGATAAAAACCAGTCCACAGACTAATCCTGTCCAGTGCAGGATGCCCAGGCTCCGGCTTACCACCGCACCTGCGAGTTGGCGGTTGGGGAGAATCCCAGGATGAAAAACAGTGGGGGCGAGCACGAACGCAAAGAAGATCATTCCGCCCACCCACATTACGAGGGTCAGGAGCATAAAGAATCGAATGATTGCCATGTGGACATGGTAAGGCACGCACCCGGCATGCCTCCACACCTCTGCGGCAGGCACTGAACGGGTGCGCCAAGGCGGCCGCAAATGCCGGCAAGGCTATCGCTCCAATGAGGATGCCGTGCGTCTAGCCGTCCGCGAAAGCGGAGCCGAAGAGGTGAGGCGGCTTCTGCGACTTCACGCGGAGGAAGCCTTCGCTCGTGGACTGAGCGAAGTGTTTGATCAGATTCCCGCCGACCTTGAAGTTTCCTAATCGGCCACAAACGCCAGTTCCGCCCGGCACTGCAAAAGCTGCTCGTGCAGGCGCCGAACGGCCTCGGCTGCGTCGTTTTCAGCGACTACAAAGCTCAAGCTGAGGTTCGATGCACCGTGCGCAATGGGCCGCACCTGCAAATCACTCAGCAATTTCAGCATGCTGGATTGGTCACCCTTCGCCGCCAGCGAGGCAGCTTTCAACAGGCCTTCTGTTACTCTTGCCATCGCACTAACCACCACAACGGGATGTTGGTCCAGCCGCTCCTGCACGATCGCCCGTAATCGCTCGATCGCGGCGGCATCTTCTACTGACGTACCACCGAATTTCGTCACAATCATGATTGCGAATACCACCCTCTTATGGAATTCTTCCGCGGCCGATTATGCTTCTTTGTCTACACGCTCGCCTCATCTACGGTGCCGTCTTCCACAACAGGACGACCAAGTCGCGCGCGGTTCCGATACTGCGGCTTGCCGCTCACTGGAATCTGTCCTCGATTGGCTGATTTGGCTGCCTACAATCGCCTGTTTTTAGCAATTGTGGAGATGCCTAAAAACACAACGACCCACAGCTGGATGGCTGCGGGTCGCCTGGAAACTTTGCGGCTACTGCTGGTCTATTGGCCGCTTCAACGAGCAACCCACACGCCGACAGGCATACACATGCACATGGCCATAGTGCTGATGCGAGTCCGGATGTAGGTAGCGGGTATCATGATTAGTGCATCAGGTTAAAAGAAGCGGAATGTCAAGGTCGTGCGTCACTCCGGTCACTCCGCCACCGGCGTATTTGCGATCTTGTCCTTGTAAATTACCCCACCTTTCATAACGAATCCGACAGTTTGCAAAACGTTAACATCCTGCAAAGGATCTCCAGAAACGGCAATAATGTCCGCGTACTTGCCCACTTCAATCGTCCCCACATCTTTCGAGCGGCCGATCAAATCGGCGGAGTTCTGCGTCGCAGTGCGAATAGCCTGCGCCGGCGTCATTCCCCACTTCACCATGGTCGCAAACTGTTTCGCATTGTCGCCGTGCGGATAGACACCGGCATCCGTGCCGAATGCCATTTTCACGCCCGCCTGCGTCGCCTTGCGGAAGGTCTCGCGCTGCGTCTGACCAACCATCCTCTCTTTATCGATGTTCTCCTGCGGCAGCCCAAACTCAATCGCTTTGCCGAGTAGATAGTCATCGTTGTAGATGTCCATGTCGAAGTACGTTCCGTGCTGCTTGGCGAGCTGGATGTCTTCATCACTCGCCAGGCTGGCGTGCTCGATGGAATCGATGCCGGCAAGAATCGCGTTTTTAATGCCCTCCGCTCCATGCGCATGCGCCGCGATCTTCCGACCTGCCATGTGTGCTTCCTCGGCAGCGACCTTGAGCTCCTCGTAAGTGAACTGGGGCGCGCCCGGGCTGTCACCCTTCGATAACACTCCGCCCGTTGCCAAAATCTTGATGACATCTACTCCGTACTTGACCTGCGCCCGAACCACGTGACGCACCTGATCAGGACCATCGGCAATCTGGTAATTCCGTTCAGCAGGAAACAAAGTGACACTCGTCTCCGGCGAGTAGTTGTTCAAATCACCATGGCCGCCAGTAATCGAGATACCCGGGCCACTGGCCACCACGCGTGGGCCCGGTATATATCCCTCATCGATGTACCGACGCAGATCGACTGCCATGAACGGCGCCGACCCTACATCGCGCACCGTGGTGAAGCCCGCCAGTAACGTGATTTTGGCATTCTTTTCGCCGGCGAAGGCCTGAGTGAACGGCGTGTTTTTAAAAGCATTGATGGGGTTGTACTGGTCGGCGCGCGCTCCCAGGTGCGTATGGCTGTCGATCAGCCCAGGCAGAACCGTCGCCTTCGACAGATCGATAACCTTCGCGCCGGCAGGGACTTGCACCTGTCCGATTGACTTGATCCGCTCACCTTCTACAACAATCACCACATTCTCACGATAATTGTCTGAAGTAGCATCGAAGAGTTTGCCGGCCTTGATGTAGGTAACAACCGGCACGGGCTTGGCCGCCGGAGTCTTCGCCGCTCCTGTTTCAGGACTCTGCTGCGCCGCACAGGTAACCAACGCGGCCACTAGGGTCGCCACAACAAGCTTGATCTTCAAGAGAGTGCCCCACTCAGTTGGAGTGATTGCTATGTTACAGGAGCACACGGCAAGGTGGCTCACCGCCGAAGCATTGAACTTCGATAGCACCTGCTGGGCAGCTTCTATCCCCTGGCGACTGGTAGCGACTGGTTACCGGCAACTAAGCGGGTTTCCACTTATTCAGAAATGCCAACACGTCCTCTGGGCCCAGCACCCGTGCCTTTTCAAACTCGCCGCCCTGTTGCGCATAAAGCAGCGTGCCGTTGCTGTCGAGCACCGCGATCGCCGGGATGCCCTTGGCCATCGGAACGTGATACTGCTGCATGATGTCCTGGTTCTTGTCGCCTTGGCCGACATCGACGTGAACCACTTCATAGTATGGCTTCAAGACGGCTTCAATATCGGGCCGGTGAAACGCCCGATCCAGCACGTGACAGTCGTAACACCAGTTAGCGCCAAAAACGACGAGCACGCGCTTGTGCTGCTGTGTGGCTAGGTTTAATGCGTATGTGATTTCTGCCCGCGCGTTGATTCCAGGCACATAGATTTCCTTGCTGGTATCGAGAGGCTGCTGTAATCGGCTGGGATTGCTCCGCTGTGTGGCCGCAATACGCCACTGCTCGCCCTGTTTCTGCCAAAGCTGCGCGTTGTTGATGTATACCGTTTGCGGCTTGGTCTGCGCAGCCGACAGAACCTCAGCCTGAAACACGACTCGCTGCAACCCAGGCTCCGGTGACGCAGACTGCACAACATCGATCTTCATTCGGCGAACTTTCAGCCCCGACCAAAATGCAATCTCGGTATCTGCTCCTGCTTCGCCAGACGCAAGCACCACTCTCGCAGGCGGGTGGGCACTGTAAAGAGCGCGGATCTTCGCCGCATCGCCGGATAGCAAAGCCACCTTCCATTGCTCCAGCGGAGTAAACGCAGACGTCTGCGAACCCTTTGTTGGTGATTGTGGCGCCTGCCCTGCTGCCCACTGCGCGCCTGCTATAGAGGCACTTCCGCTGACGATCAGCGCAAAGACTGCAATCATTCGGATCAATCGAGTGCTATTCAATGCCCTGCACTTGGGAGAGGTCGCAACGACGTCCGACGCGACCAACTTTGGGAAATCCGCGAGCAGCGAGGGAAAGTCCGATATATCTCCGTGCTTTCGGTGTCCTCCGTAGTGAAATTTACCACTGACCACTTAGCTAATGTCCTCCATGGTACGGATGTCCCTGCAATATCGTGAAACCGCGATACAACTGCTCAAGTAAGACCACACGCGCCAGCTCATGGGGGAGAGTGATCTTACCAAACGAGAGGACGTGAGCTGCCTTGGCACGAGTTGAATCGGTCCAGCCATCCGCCGGGCCGACAGCGAACAGCAGGTCTTGCGTGTCGTGAGAACGGTGGTATGCGAGAAAATTTGCGATTTCTTCCGAATTGAGCTGTTGGCCGCGCGAGTCCAGCAGAACCAATACAGGCCAAATCCGTCCCGCCATTTTCTCGACCTGCTTGAGCAAAGCCGCTTCCGAAGCGAACTCCATGGCGTCACATGCCGCATACCGTGACAGACGCTTGAGGTACTCGGCCGTAAGCGACTGAATGGCACTACTGCGCGTTTTGCCAATCCACGCGATTCGCAACTTCACGACTTCCGCATCCGCTTGGCCTTGGGTGCCCCATCCTTTCCCCTTTTCCCCGAAAGGGTGGGAAAAGTACTCTTCTTTACGATCGCGCGTTTTCCTACCGCTTTCTTCGCTGCGGGTTTCTCCAGTTC
>Ga0306925_10000204_pt1 | contig 38168 bp, 31 predicted proteins | sample flu12Cox44000176_FD_203755 | JGI IMG/M metagenome (GOLD analysis project Ga0306925, IMG submission 203755) | Lab enrichment of tropical soil microbial communities from Luquillo Experimental Forest, Puerto Rico - flux8day.12C.oxic.44.000.176 (v2)... | ecosystem: Environmental > Terrestrial >... | reverse complement strand
GGCTTTACCGGCAGCGCCGGCGCGGCGATCGTGCTATCCGATCGCGCGGTGCTCTTCGTCGATGGCCGCTACACGATCCAGGCTCGCCAGCAGGCGGATGCGTCGCTGTTCCTCATCGAGCATCTGATCGAGAACCCGCCGGATCGCTGGATCGAGACAAACCTCGCGAGCGGCGACCAGCTCGCCTACGACCCTTGGCTGCATACGGTGGAAGGTGCTGAGCGCATCCGGAAGGCATGCGCGGCGGCCGGCGCCACGCTGATTGCAACCGAGCGCAATCTGATCGACGAAATCTGGACCGATCGCCCCTCTCCTCCGCTCGGTGCCGTGACGCTGCATGCGTTGCGCTTCGCGGGCGAGCCGGCAGAGCACAAGCGCGAGCGCATTGCCTCCGAGCTCGCCATACTGCGTGCCGATGCGCTTGTCATTTCCGATCCGCACGCGGTCGCCTGGACCTTCAATATTCGCGGCGCGGACGTTGCCCACACGCCGCTTCCGCTCTCCTTTGCGATCGTTCCCAGACAGGATCGGCCGTCCATCTACATCGACGGGCGCAAGCTTTCCAACGAAGTGCGCAGCCATCTCGAAACCCTTGCCGAGGTGCGCCCGGAAGGCGCCTTCGAAAAGGCGTTGACCGCGCTCGGCCGGCAAAAGCTCCGCGTTCGCATCGACCAGGCGACCGCGGCCGACGCTCTCGCCTCGCTCATCCGGAGCGCCAGCGGCACGCTCCTGCCGGGGCCCGATCCGACCGCGCTGATGAAGTCGGTGAAGAACGAGGTTGAGATCGCCGGTGCGCGCGCCGCTCATGTTCGTGACGGCGCCGCGCTGGTGCGTTTTCTCGCCTGGTTCGATGATCGGGCAGCGGCAGGAGGCCTCAGCGAGATCGAAGCCGTTGAGGCGCTCGAAAGCTTCCGGCGCGAGGGAGGCCTGCTCAAGGACATCTCGTTTCCTACTATTGCCGGCGCAGGACCCGACGGCGCCATCGTGCATTATCGCGTCACGCTGGGAACGAACCGACCGATCTCGGCTGGCGAGCTGTTTCTGATCGATTCCGGCGGCCAGTACGAGGACGGGACCACCGACGTGACGCGCACCATCGCGGTCGGGGAGCCCAGTGCGGAGATGCGCGAACGCTTCACCTTGGTGCTCAAGGGGCACATTGCAATTGCGCGCTCGGTCTTTCCGGACGGCACCACCGGCGCGCAGCTCGATTCCTTCGCGCGGCGCTCTCTGTGGGAGGCGGGGCTCGACTTCGACCACGGCACCGGCCATGGCGTCGGCAGCTACCTCTCGGTGCACGAGGGTCCCGCGCGCATCTCCAAACTGGGCGCGACTGCGCTCAAGCGCGGCATGATCCTCTCGAACGAGCCTGGCTACTATAAAACCGGCGCTTACGGCATTCGCATCGAGAACCTTGTGCTGGTGGTCGAGGCGCGCGGGGTTGCCGGAGCGGAAAAGCCGCTCAATGCTTTCGACACGCTTACGCTTGCCCCGATCGACCGGCGGCTGGTGGTGACCGAAATGCTCAGCGGCGAGGAAACGGGCTGGCTCGACCACTATCACGCGCGCGTGCTGGCAACGTTGTCACCCGTTCTGGACACGGCAACCACGGCGTGGCTTACGGCAGCCACCCGGCCGCTCGGGCTGCGATGAACGGCGGTTAGTTGCTTGCTTGAACGACCGCCAAGCGGCACGGCACGTCCCGACGCGCGGCGCACGCCGCTGCGGCTGCTTGCGCTCCTGGTAGCGATGGCCGGGGTGAGCTCACTCTCCCTCAACATCCTGGTGCCCGCCATCCCCAGCCTGGTTACCAAGTTCGCGGCCGACCCCGCCAGCGTCCAGCTCACCGTCTCGCTCTACATCATGGGCCTTGCGCTGGCGCAGCTGGTGTTTGGTCCTTTGTCGGATCGCTTCGGCCGACGCGGGGTCGTGCTCACCGGCCTTGCGCTCGCGAGCATTGCAAGCACCTCGGCCATCTTCGCCGGCGGCATCGCAAGCCTCGTTGGCTGGCGCCTTCTGCAGTCGCTCGGTGCATCGAGTGGACAGACCATTGGGCGAGCGATCATCCGCGATCTCTACGAGCGCGATCGCGCCGCCTCCATGATCGGCCTGGTCACGTCAGTGGTAGTCCTCATGCCAATGGCGGCGCCGCTCATTGGCGGCATACTCGATACGCTGTTCGGCTGGCAATCGATCTTCGTGTTTTCCGCGGCCGTGTCTGCCTTCGTGTTTGCCTGGGCCGTGATCGCGCTGCCCGAGACGCGCAAGATCGCTGCCATCCCGGGCGAACGAAACCGGCTTGCTGGCGACCTGCGGGCGCTCGCGGCGAGCCCGCGCTTCTTTGGGTACGCTCTGTGCGCCGGGCTTGGTTCGGCGCCGTTCTTCAGCTTTCTCGGCGGCGCGCCCCATGTGGTCGTGAGCATGCTGGGGCGCACCTCCGCGGAATACGGTCTTTGGTTCTTCATCCCTTCGCTCGGCTTCATGGCCGGGAATTTTGTGGTGTCGCGACTTGCGACGCGGCTCGGCATTGATGCCATGATCTGGTGGGGGATCGCATTCACGGTTGCCGGCGCGCTCCTCAATCTCGCTGTCTATGTCGCCCTGCCGGGCTGGGAGATGGCGACCATCTTCCTTCCCCAGATCATCATCGGTGTAGGCAACGGCCTGCTGCTGCCCACCGCGGTCGCCGGTGCGGTCAGCATCCGGCCGCAGGTGGCGGGCACCGCCTCTGGGATGACCGGTTTTATCCAGATGACGATCTGCGCCGGCGCCGCCCAGCTCGCGGGGCACCTGGTCGCGCGTGCGTCGGACGCAATACCGATGCTGTTGCTTATCTTGCTCTTCGGCATTGCAACCGCGACGGCAGCAGCCGTGCTGGTGACTCGGCGCTGACGGCTCGTCGTGGAACTTTGCCCCCTCTCGCGGAGTTCCCCTGCCCAAAATTCGGATTTGGACATGTGGAAACCGGTCTTGCGAAGAGGGGCATGCTCAAACAAAGAGGAAAGCTACCGTTATGCTGACGACCATTCTCATCCTCGTGCTGATACTTGCCGTAGTCGGCGCCCTGCCGCACTGGGGCTACAGCCGGGATTGGGGTTACGGGCCTGGTGGCGCGGTCGGCCTCATTCTTCTGATCATCATTGTGCTCGCTCTTACCGGCCGCATTTGAATTCGATTCACACGTGGAGCCGGTCGCCCTGAATGCGCGTTCGCGCGCTCACCGTCTTTCGCTGACCAGCTCGAACCATTCGTCCTCGGTCAGGATGGCCACTCCCGCATCCCGCGCCTTGCCGAGCTTTGAGCCTGCACCGGGACCGGCGACGACATAATCGGTCCGCTTCGACACCGAGCCTGCGACTTTGGCGCCAAGCCGCTCGGCCATCGCCTTCGCCTCCTCGCGCGTCATCTTCTCGAGCGAGCCGGTGAAGACCACGGTTTTCCCCGTGATCGTGGAATTTGACGCCGGCTTCTCGGCATCCAGGATACTCACCTGTGCGGTGAGGCGCTCGACAATGCCGCGATTGTGCTTCTCTCCGAAATAGGCGGCGATGGCATCGATCACTGTATCGCCGATCTGGTCGAGGTTATCCATTTCCGCGCGGGTCTCGGCGTCGCCGGCAACCACGTCAATGCAGGCCCGGTGGAAGACCTGCCACGATCCATAACCGCGCGCCAGCGCGCGCGCAGTCGTCTCGCCAACGTGACGCATGCCGAGCGCATAGATGAAGCGCTCGAGCGAGATTTCACGGTGCGCTCTGATGGAATTGAACAGATTGCGGACCGATACTTCTCCGAACCCTTCATGCTCCTGCAGCTGGATCGCCGCATTGCGACGTTCCAGCGTGAAAATATCCGCGGGCTCCTCCACCCACTTTTGCTCAAAGAACAGCTCGATCTGTTTTTCCCCCAATCCCTCGATGTCGAAGGCGCGGCGCGAAACGAAATGCTTCAAATGCTCGACCTTCTGAAACGGGCAGGCAAGCTCCCCGGTGCAACGCGAGCGTGCGCCTTCCTCGCCTCCGGCAATCGCCTCCCGCACTATCGGGGTCTTGAGGGGGCACGGGCACGTTTTCGGCATATGGTAAGGCCTCGATCCCCGGGGCTTGTGCGCGACCACGCCCAGCACCTGGGGGATGACGTCGCCGGCGCGCTGGATGGTCGCGGTGTCGCCTTCGCGCACGTCCAGGCGTTCGATCTCCTCTTCGTTGTGGAGCGTCGCGTTGGAAACGACCACGCCGCCGACCGTCACCGGCTGAAGGCGCGCAATCGGGGTCAGCGCGCCGGTGCGACCAACCTGAATATCAATCTTGTTGATGATGGTGGTTGCTTTCTCGGCCGGAAATTTGTGTGCGATCGCCCAGCGTGGATTGCGTGAGACGAATCCGAGGCGCTGCTGCCAGTCGAGACGGTCCACCTTGTAGACCACGCCGTCGATATCGTAACCGAGCGTCGCTCGGCGCATTTCGAGGTCGCGATGAAACGCGATGAGCTCATCGACGGTTTCGCAGATTCTGGTCAACGGATTGACGGTAAAGCCTGTGTGCGCGCTCCACTCCAGCATCCCCGATTGCGTCTTGGCCGGAATGCTCGACATCTGGCCGTAGGAATAGGCAAAAAACCGGAGCGGGCGCGACGCGGTAATGGATGGATCCAGCTGGCGCAAGGATCCTGCCGCGGCATTGCGCGGATTTGCGAAAGTTTGCTTGTTCTCCTTCTGCTGGCGCTGGTTGAGCGCTGCGAAGTCGGCGTGGTTCATATAGATTTCACCGCGGATCTCGCAGACCTCAGGAATGCTGCTGCCGGTGAGCGTGCCCGGAATGTCGCGGATAGTGGCAACGTTGGCGGTCACGTCCTCCCCTTCGAACCCGTCGCCGCGCGTCGCCGCTCTGGCGATCCTGCCGCTCTCATAACGCAGCGAGCATGACAGCCCGTCGATCTTGGGCTCGGCCATGAACGCCAGCCTCTCATCCTGCGGCAGCCGCAGGAACCGGCGCACCCGTTCGGCAAATTCGGCGACTTCGTCATCGGAAAATGCATTGCCCAGTGACAGCATCGGCACCGCGTGGCGCGCCTTGGCGAATTTCTGCGCGGGCGCCGCCCCGACGCGGCGCGAAGGCGAATCCGTCCGCGCCAGGCCCGGAAAACGCCATTCGATCTCTTCGTTGCGCCGGCGCAGCGCGTCGTAGGCGGCGTCCGAGACCGTCGGCGCATCTTCTTGGTAATAACGCTTATCGTGGTCGGCGATCTCGGCTGCGAGTCGCCTGAGCTCGGACCTGGCCTGCGCTTGGCTGAGCTTCTCGACGGGAATGCTGCTGGTATCCGGCAAGCTGTTATCCGGTGGCCTGGAGCAGACGCTCGGCGGCTGCGCGCGCCTCGGCAGTGATCTTCGCTCCGGCGAGCATGCGCGCTATCTCCTCCCTGCGCGTTTCGGCGGCCACCTCGGTGACGCGGGTGGCGACGCGTCTGCCCCTCTCCACCGTGCTCTTGCTGATGAGATAATGCCGGTCGGCGCGCGCCGCCACCTGCGGTGCATGGGTCACGGCGATCACCTGGGCGCGACCGGCAAGCCGCGCCAGACGCACCCCGATGGCGTCAGCTACCGCACCGCCCGCCCCGGTATCGATCTCATCGAAAACAAGCGTCGGCGCGGATCCCCGGTCGGCCAGCACCGCTTTCAATGCCAAGAGGAAGCGGGCAAGCTCGCCACCCGAGGCGATCTTCATTAGCGGACCCGGCCGAGTGCCGGGATTGGTTTGCACCCAGAACTCGATGTGATCGATGCCGTGCGGGCCGCCGGCATCGGGCGCACAGGCGATCTGGACCGAAAACGCCGCCCGCTCCAGCCGCAACGGCCTGAGCTCGGGGTTGACGGATCGCTCCAGATTTTCGGCGGCTGTCTTTCGCGCGCGGGACAGGGCGATTGCGGCGTTGCGGTAGTGATCGGTCGCATCGCGGGTGGCATCTTCCAGGGCAGCAAGTCTCGCGGCGCTTGCGTCCATGCCACGCAGGTCGGCGGCATAACGAGCGCCCAGCGCATTGAGGTCATCCACCGGAACGTTGTACTTGCGTGCGGCTGCGCGCAAGCCGAACAGGCGCTCCTCGACGCGTTCAAGCTCGAGCGGGTCGCAATCGCCGGCGCGCAGCGCGGCTGCCAATTGTCCGCGCACTTCGTCGAGCGCGCGCAATGCGGCATCGAAAGCCTTCACCACCGGCTCGATCAGGACTGGTGCCTGGGCACAGCGACGCTCGAGCCGTCGTGCCGCGGCCGCGAGCATCGGCAGCGGAGAATGTGCGCCCGCCACGGCCTCGTGGGCATCGCGCAGATCGACGACAACCTTCTCCGCCTGCATCATGAAAGCCCGCTTTTGCGCGAGCACTGATTCTTCCGATGCTTGCGGATCAAGTCGCGCGAGCTCCTCGAACGCGTGGCGCAGCCAATCCGCCTCACGCTGCGCTCGCTCGACCTCTTCGCGCTGATTGACAAGCTCTTTCTCGCGAGCGCAGCGCTCCTCCCACAGCTGCTCGACCTTTGCCGCATCGTCATCAAGGTCGCCGAAAGCATCGAGCAACCGGCGGTGGAACTTCGCATCCACCAGAGCGCGCTCGTCGTGCTGCCCATGGATTTCCACGAGGGCCGCTCCCAGCGTCCGCAGGGTTTGGGCGCTCACCGGCGCGTCATTGACAAAGGCACGCGTGCGCCCGTCGGCGAGCTGGATACGCCGCAAGATCAGCTCGTCCTCCGCCGCGATACCGTTCGTTGCCAGCAGCTCGCGCACCGGGTGTGTTGGCGGCGGCTCGAACAAGGCGGTGACTTGGCCCTGCTCGACCCCGTGGCGCACCAGCGCTGCATCGCCGCGGGATCCAAGCGCAAGCGCAAAGGCGTCGAGCAGAATCGATTTTCCCGCACCGGTCTCGCCCGTAAGCACGGAGAGCCCGCCGGCAAAATCGATATCGAGACGATCGATCAGGACGATATCGCGAATGGACAGCCGAGCCAGCATCAGTGGCTCCTCATTTGTGCCGGGACCGAACGGCACCCGGCGATTTCAGGAAGGCTGTGTACGCTCGGCTACTGATTCGGGGAAAGAGGGGCGCTCGCGACGGCGCGCTCATCCAAGCTTGAATGCTCGGCTGATCCAGGAACCCTTGTTCTCGCTCGGTTCCAAGCCCCGCGACTGCATCAGAGCATAGGCGTCCTTGTACCAGCGGCTGTCCGGAAAATTGTGACCCAGGACCGCGGCCGAAGTCTGCGCCTCGTCCACAATGCCCAGAGCCATGTAGGCCTCGGTGAGCCGCATGAGGGCCTCTTCCACATGACGCGTGGTCTGATATCGCGTCACCACGACCTTGAAGCGATTGATCGCGCCGGTGAATTCCCGTCGCTGCAGGTGCCAGCGACCGATCTCCATCTCCTTGCCCGCGAGCTGGTCGCGCGCCATCTCCATCTTTCGTTTGGCGGCAACGGCATACTCGGAGTTCGGATACCTGCGCACCACCTCGTCCAGGCTTTCGAGCGCTTTTTCCGTGCGAGTTTGATCGCGTGAGATTTCCGGAATCTGGTCGAAAAAGGATGAGCCGATGAGGAATTGAGCATAGGCAGCGTCGGGACTGCCGGGATGCAAAGTCACGTAGCGTTGCGCGGTGCTGATGCACTCGTCGTAAGCGCCGGACTCGTAATAGGCGTAGGCCGACATGATCAGCGATTTGCGCGCCCACTCGGAATAGGGATGCTGACGGTCTACTTCCTCGAACTTCTTCGCCGCTTCCTTGGGATCCTTCTTGGTATTGAGGAGATACAGTCCCTCATTGTAGAGCTTGTCCGCCGGTTCATCCGGAGCAACGTTATCCTTGTCGAACATGCTGCAGGCACCCAGCATCGCCGCTAGAACGGCAAGCAGGGCACCGCGCATGAACGCGCGGACGCCACGCTCAAGGATCTGCATGCTGACGCAACGCCAGTTCATGGATCTGCTGGGTTTTCCCGCCCGTTTTGACGAGGGTGATCGGCTGCCGCGAGCCTCGCCCCCCGTTGCCCCTTCTAATAAACCCTGCCACCGCAAGAAATTAGGCTGACATTCCGCCCGGAATGTGGCAGCGGACGCAGGCTTTGCGCAGGAAATCCGGGATGTTTAGGAAATCTCGGGGCTGAACACCGGCGCGATTCGAGCAGCCAACTCGGCATGACCGCGCGCGGGCCGCGGCAACTCGCCTTCAGACCAGGTCCAGGCGCCCGGATTGGAGACCAGCGCGCAGAGAACCGCGTGGTTGAGCTTATGACCGCCGCGAACCGAGCGGTAGGTGCCCAGCAGGGGCCCTCCCGCAAGGGCAAGGTCGCCGATCGCATCAAGCACCTTGTGGCGCACGAACTCATCAGAGAACCGGGCACCCTCCGGATTGAGGATGCGGTCATCGGTAATGACCAGGGTGTTCTCGAGCGAAGCGCCCAGCGCGTAACCTGAACTCCACAGCGTCGTCACATCACGCATGAAGCCAAAAGTGCGGGCTCGTGCTATTTCCCGGCGAAAAGTCTCGGGCTTCACATCAAGCGCCAGAGACTGTCTCCCGATCAAATCATGATTGAAGCTGACCTCGGCTTCAACCCGGAAGCCGCGAGGATTGGGCAGTATTTCCCCGAACGCGTCTCCGATCGCAACCCGGACGGGCTTGAGTACCTTGACGAAGCGGCGAGGTGCATTGAGCCGCTCCAGACCAACCTGATCGATGGCCGCGACAAAGGGCGCGGCGCTGCCATCCATAATCGGCGCTTCGGGACCGTCAATCTCGATCACGGCGTTGTCGACGCCAAGGCCGGAAAGGGCCGCCAGCACGTGCTCTGAAGTGGAGACGAGCGGCCCGTTTGCGTCCCCTAGAACCGTTGCAAACTCGGTCGCCGTCACCGCTTCCATCTGGGCGGGGATTTCACGACACTGGTGGCCGTCGATGCGTGTGCGGATGAATCTCAATCCAGTCCCGGCATCCGCGGGATGGATCGTCAGCGTCACCGGCAAACCGGAATGGACGCCCACACCTAACAGCGTGGTGTGACTGCGAAGGGTGGTCTGCCCAGCAGCTTTCATGCTCTCGTCCCACACACTCCCACCCGCCACTCGTCACCGAACGCAGCGGAACATGCGGACGACACCGGTCGCTCCTGCCGTTAGCTAATCGCAGATATCTGCGGGCAAGATTTCGGCCGCACCGTCCCCCGAAGCAGAACCCCTGTTGGACGGAACCTTAGCGCCGGTCGGCATTAACGCCAATTCACGCTTTTTTACCAACTGTTACCAGGAACTGGCCGCAAATATCGCGAGCGGTGAAGGCTTTACGCCGGGAATGCCGTCTCCTGCACCACAACCACCGAGCCATGGCCGCTCTCAGGACATTGGCAAATAGATCAGCAGATCAAGTCATTTATGAAATTCGGACAATAGATTGCTTTTGGTCCGGGGAACCCCGGCGACGAGTGCCGGAAGTTCCCCGCATCTGTTCGCCCAATCAGTTCGCCTGACGACGCAGGAAGGCCGGGATATCGAGCTGGTCTTCCTCGTTATGCACAGGAGCCTGCCGGCCTAGCGGATCGAGCGCCTGGTGGGGCGGTCGCTTGGCAAACTCGGAAACGGGCTCGCTGCCGCGGGCAACCGGAGCTGCCGGCGTAGGCCGAGGCGGAGGCGCCGGCATTCGATCGGCCGGGCGCGCGGCCGGCCTCACCTGGCGGACGTTGGCTGGCAGCTTGTCCTCCTCCGGGCCCACTTCGCGCCGGCCGAGGCCGACCGCCGCAAGCCGTCGGAGCAGCCCTCCTTTGCGTTTCTCCCCATGCTCTGCATCCACTTGCTCGCCGCGTTGGGCTCGCAGCTCGGCCTGGGCCGGTCGCGGCAGCTCATCGATTTCAGGCATGCGCCGCGGCTTGACGGGGGCGCGCTCCGGCGCCGGGGGGATGAAGGCTCTGGGCGCCGATGGCTCTCCCGATGCCGCCACGGCGGGCTGTTCCGGGAACAGGGACGGTTTCGGTGGGATCGGACGGATGGTCACATCCTCCATCATGGGCAGGACCGCGCGAGCGACAGCCGCCTTTGCCGCGGTCTCGATAGCCTCCGCACTCGACTGCGGCGACGTGGTCGAATTCGCAGAAGCTGCGAACCCAAGCGTGCGATTTTCCTTTCGCTCGCCTCGATCGGCCGCAGGGCGCTGCTGCTCGTCTCGAATTTGATCGGCGCGCAGCTTCTGTGTGAGCTCGGCAATGCGCGCTTCCGGCGCTGTGATCGGCCGCAGCGCGGCTTGGTCAATCCCCGTCGCAACCACCGAGACCCGAATAATGCCTTCGAGGCTTTCGTCGAACGTCGCTCCCACAATGATGTTGGCATCCTGATCGACTTCTTCGCGAATGCGGGTGGCGGCTTCATCGACCTCGTAAAGGGTGAGGTCCTTGCCCCCGGTGATCGAGATGAGCAACCCTCTGGCGCCTTTCATCGAGGCGTCGTCGATCAGCGGGTTCGAGATGGCCGCCTCGGCGGCGGACATCGCACGTTTTTCACCGGACGCTTCGCCGGTGCCCATCATGGCCTTGCCCATCTCGCGCATCACCGCGCGCACGTCGGCAAAGTCAAGATTGATCAGGCCTTCCTTTACCATCAGGTCCGTGATGCAGGCGACGCCGGAATAGAGCACCTGGTCGGCCATGGCGAAGGCGTCCGCAAAGGTGGTCTTCTCGTTCGCGACCCGAAACAGGTTCTGGTTCGGGATGATGAGCAGCGTATCCACCACCTTGTGCAGCTCCGCGATGCCTGACTCGGCAACACGCATCCGGCGCACCCCTTCGAACTGGAAAGGCTTGGTAACGACGCCGACGGTGAGGATACCGGCCTCCTTGGCGCATCGCGCCACGACCGGCGCCGCGCCGGTCCCGGTTCCGCCTCCCATTCCCGCGGTCACGAATACCATGTGAGCGCCCTGCAGGTGATCGCGGATCTCGTCGATTGCCTCCTCGGCGGCCGCGCGCCCGACTTCCGGTTGCGAACCGGCACCGAGCCCCTCGGTAACGGCGACACCCATCTGGATGATGCGCTCTGCCTTTGACATGGTCAGCGCCTGGGCATCGGTGTTGGCGACGACAAAATCGACGCCCTGCAACCCACTCGCGATCATGTTGTTGACGGCATTGCCGCCGGCGCCACCGGTCCCGAACACGGTGATTCGCGGCTTGAGCTCACGAATGTCGGGAATCTTCAGATTGATGCTCATGTTTGCCTCTTTATGCGCGGAAGTCACCGCCGGGTCGGGTCGGTCCGCCGCCGACCGATGGGATTTGATATCGAGTCATCAGAAGCCCTCGCGAAGCCATCGTCCGACCCTTGCGATATAGCCGCCGCCTGTCAGCGAGTGCCGCGTTCGCCGCGGTTCGAAATGCTCGAGATGCGCCACCTGCGGATACACCAGCATTCCTGCCGCTACCGCTAAAGCTGGCCCATTTGCTTCCTCCGGCAGCCCGGCAATTCCGAGCGGGCGGCCGATTCGTACTGGACGGCCGAGAACATGCGTCGCCAAGCCGGAAACTCCGGCGAGCTGGCTCGCACCGCCGGTCAGAACAACACCTCCGCGCGGCTCGGCCGCAAATGGCGATACAGCGAGCCGATCGCGCGCCATCTCGAATATCTCCTCGATGCGCGGCTTGATGAAGCGCACCAGGCTCGCGCGCGATACGAACTGCGGAGCTTCCAGCTCGTCGCTGTCGAGCGGCGGCACGGCGATCATGTCGCGCTCGTCGGAGCCGCCCGCGAGCACGCTGCCATAGAGCGTCTTGATGCGCTCGGCATCGGGAATGCGAGCATGCAGGCCGCGGGCAAGATCCATGGTCACGTGCCGTCCGCCGAGCGCGAAACCATCGGCGTGAACGAATCGACCGCCGGCGAATACCGCAATCGTGGTAGTGCCCGCACCCATGTCGATCACGGCAGCGCCGAGCTCGGCTTCATCGGCGGTCAGAACGGACAATCCGGCCACGTAGGGCGAGATAACCATCGCCTCCACGTTAATATGGCAGCGCTCTATCGTGAGCATGAGATTGCGGGCCACCGAAATGTCGGTGGTTACCACGTGCATGTCGATTCCGAATCGGCGCGCGAGCATACCGCGCGGATTACCCACCCCCGATGCCTGGTCGACTACGTATCCAAGCGGCAGCGAATGCAGGACGACACGCCCGTCCCGCACGGAATGTCGGCTGCCCGCCGTCAGCACCCGTGCAATGTCTCGCTCGTTGATGCTTGCGCCAGCGACATCAACGGATGCGGAAATGAGCTCGCTCGATGGCCGACCGGCTGAGATCGAGACAATGACGGAGTCGAGCTGCATCTTTGCCATGCGCTCGGCAAGATCGGCGCACTGTCGAATCGACGACTCCCCTTGCGCAAGATCGATGATACCGCCGGCCTTCACACCGCGTGCAAGCGTATGACCAAAACCGAGGACGCCGACCCCGTGGCTGCGGTGGCGCAGCATGTCATCGCTCTGGCGCGGCTTGAGGCGGCCGATGAGGCACACGATCTTGCTGGTCCCGACATCAAGCGCCGCTACAAGGGTAGAGCGCCGCGGCGACAGCGGCTTCATCTTCGGCGTGAGGCCATATTGGAGCGCGCTCATGCGTTGCCGGCCTTTTTCTTCGGCTGCTCCTTGAGCGCGTCGTTGCGGGCTTGCGCCGCGGCATCCGACAGACGAACGGTCACGCGATTCGGAAGCCTCAGATCGATCAGGACGATGTCGCGCGTGATCAGATTCTTGTTGTGGTCGAGCGCATCCAATGTTTCCAGCGCCGCTGCAACACCGGCTTCCGGCAGCCGCACTTCGATCCCGTTCCTTAAGCGCAGGTTCCAGCGCCGCTCGCTGACGAGGACGGACGCGCGAATTCTGTTGCGCGTCGAAGGATGCCGATCGAGCAGCGCGAGAAGCTCCTTCGCCCTGAGCTGGGCGCCGGCACCGACCACGAGGGGTAGCCGGATGAGCCCGGGGGCCACGTAGGGCTCAAGCACAGTCCCGTCATCGGCGATTACGGAGACCGCGCCGTCTTTCTGCCAGAGAGCGAAGGCCGCGCGCTCTTTGATGTGGATCTGCAACTCGCCCGGATAAAGCTTGAGCACCGTGACGTCGGCGATCCATGGGTTGCTTTTGAGACGCTTGCGTACACCATCGACATCAAGGAAGACCAGTGACGTCGTGCCGGTGACGCCGGCCGTGGCGAGGATCTCTTCCCGGCTGACACGCGCATTGCCGGTAAGCGCGATGGAGACGATGCGCAGGCCCGCGGTATTGGCAATCCAGTCGCGCCCATCTTTCAAGTAGGCAGCAATGCTGGGCAGGTGTTCGCCTTTGACTACTCCGTAGGCAAGGCTCGAAAGCAGCACGATCGAGGTCGCAATCGATCCCACGGCCCGCGGAAGTCTACGCTCCAGCACCCATGCCCAGCGATCCAGCAATAACATGGGGCGCGAGCGCCTTTTTCTGCGCGCAGGCGCGTCACCAACCCTTCCGCACCGAGTGGACAAATCGATTTCGCTGGAACGGGCGCTGTGCGAGGGCAGCCGGTCATCGGCAACGTGAGCGACAGGCGCGCATGCGCGCGCCGGGAGCGGCGAGCCCCGGCGCGCCGCTCCTGTCAGCGATTGAGCGAGGCGTCCTCGATCATCCATCGCACCAGCTCATCAAACGTAACCCCCGCGTGCGCCGCGAGCTCGGGCACCAACGACGTTTGTGTCATGCCGGGCTGGGTGTTGACCTCGAGACAGGCAAGTCCCCCAGTCCCGTCAACGCGGTCGTCGTAGCGGAAATCCGCACGGCTCACGCCCCGGCACGCAAGCGCGTTATGCGCCGCCAAGGACAGTCTGCGGACCTCTTGGTAAACAAACGATGAAATTTCGGCCGGGAGCAGATGTTTTGAGCCCCCTGGTGCATATTTGGCGTCATAATCGTAGAATTTCGTGCGCGGCACGATTTCGATCACGCCAAGCGCGCGATCGCCCATCACCGCACAGGTCAACTCCTTGCCGGGAATGAATTTTTCCACCATGACCCGCTCGCCATATTGCCAGTCATGACGGGTAAGCTCCTGCGGAGGGTGTGAGTGCTCGGGAGTCACGATGAAGACCCCGACGCTTGAACCTTCCGCCAGCGGCTTGATCACATAAGGCGGGGCCAACAGGTGGCGCGCTGCCGCCTCGAGGCGGGGGACCACCAATCCTTCCGGTACCTGCACTCCGGCAGCGCGGAAGAGGGTCTTGGCAATCTCCTTCTGCATGGCTACGGCTGAAGCCATCACTCCGGAATGGGTATAGGGAATGGCTAGAACCTCGAGGATGCCTTGCAGGGTACCGTCCTCGCCCGGCCGGCCGTGCAGAACATTGAGAGCGATGTCAGGTTTGACGGTACCGAGCACGACGGCGATATCGCGGCCCACGTCTATGGGGGTCACCCGATAGCCGAGCCGCGCGAGAGCCGCAGCGCAAGCTTTGCCGGAGAGCAACGAAATCTCCCGCTCGGCCGACCAGCCTCCCATCAGAACGGCAACGTGCTTGCTCATGCGGGTTCAGGCCAAACCGCTGATTCGCTGCACCCCAATAGAATCGAGAATAGGTCGCGCGTCGAGAGTCTTTGTTAGTTAGCTTGCCACCCCGATCCGCTTGATCTCCCACTCGAGTTCGACTCCGGAATGCTCTTTGACGCGCTTGCGCACAATTTCGCCCAAATTCTCGATCTCGGCGGCAGTGGCGCCGCCCAGATTGAGGAGAAAATTGCAGTGCAACTCGGACACCTGGGCGTTGCCGAGACGCATACCGCGGCATCCTGCACCGTCGATGAGCTGCCAAGCCTTATGGCCTGGCGGATTCTTGAAGGTCGAACCCCCTGTGCGAGTCTTTATGGGCTGCGTCGTCTCGCGCGCCTCTGTGATCTTTTCCATCTCCGCGGCGATTGTTTGCGCATCGCCGGGCATTCCTTGAAAGAGCGCTTCGGTGAAGATGATGTTCTCGGAAAGTCCGCAATGGCGATAGCTGTAATGCATGTCACCGTTGGCAAAGAGATGCACGCGGCCCTGGCGATCGACACCGCGCACCTCGATGACGACATCCTTGGTTTCCCGGCCATAGGCGCCGCCGTTCATCCGCAACGCTCCCCCGATTGCGCCCGGGATTCCACGCAAGAATGCAAGACCTGCAATCGCCGACTGCTGTGCCATACGGCTGACCTTGAGATCAGGAACCGCCGCGCCAGCGCGAACGCGATTGCCTGGCTCGATCTTGAGCTCGCCGAAACCCCGGCCGAGCCGGATGACGACGCCGGGCACGCCGCCGTCGCGCACGATCAGGTTGGAGCCAAGACCGATGACGGTCGCCGGAACGGCTGCCGGCAGGGCGCCGAAAAAATAGGCGAGATCCGCTTCGTCCTCCGGGAGGAACAGAACTTGCGCGGTTCCTCCCACGCGAAACCAGGTGAGCTCGGCGAGCGGCTGGTTCGAGAGGAGCCGCCCCCGCAGCGCGGGCATGCGCCCGCGCAGATCCGGGATGAGATCGTCATACTTCATGGGCGCGCCAAGCCATCGTCATGCCACCGCTCCCAGCGCGGCGAGCTCACCGGGGAGCGCGTATGCCCATTGCGTAATGTTCCCCGCACCCAGGCAGACGACGATGTCACCCGGCTGCGCCAGCCGCTTGATCATACGCGCGAGATCGTGGGGTTCGTCGAGCGCAATGATCTGCCGATGACCGTGCGCGCGCAGGGCCTGCACCAGTGCATCCCGGTCAGCGCCGGCAATCGGCGCCTCGCCGGCGGCATAAACCTGGGTGACGATCACCGTGTCGGCGTCATTGAAGCAGGTCGAGAACTGCTCGAACAGCGAGGCAAGCCGGGTGTAGCGGTGCGGCTGCATGACAGCGATCACGCGACCTGTGCTGGTCTCGCGTGCAGCACGCAGAACCGCGGCGATCTCTACCGGATGGTGACCGTAATCATCTATGATGGGCACGCCATTCCACTCGCCTGTACGGGTGAAGCGCCGACGCACTCCTCCGAACTCGACGAGCGCCTTGCGAATAAGCTCGTCACCGACGCCAAGCTCGTGCGCAACCGCAATGGCGGCCGTAGCGTTCAGCGCGTTATGCCGTCCCGGCATCGGCAGGGCCAGATTGCCAATCTCGTGCATGGTCGCGCCAGCGCGGTCGCGGAACACAATGGAGAAGCGGGATTGTCCGTCGGAATGATCAAGGTCAAGGAGTCGGACGTCGGCCTGCGGATTCTCGCCATACGTGATGATGCGGCGATCAGTAATCTGTCCGACCAGGACTTGCACCACGGGGTGGTCCGTGCACATCACCGCGAAGCCGTAAAACGGCACGTTCTCGACAAAGGCGCGAAAGGCCTCCTGCACGGCCTCGAAAGTCAGGAAATGATCGAGATGCTCAGGGTCGACGTTGGTCACGACCGCGACATCAGCCGGCAGTTTCAAGAAGGTACCGTCGGATTCGTCGGCCTCGACCACCATCCAGTCGCCTGCGCCGAGCCGCGCATTGGTGCCGTAGGCGTTGATGATTCCGCCGTTGATGACCGTCGGATCGAAGCCGCCGGCATCGATCAATGCGGCTACGAGCGAAGTCGTGGTCGTCTTCCCGTGCGTTCCGGCAATGGCGACGCAACTCTTGAGACGCATCAGCTCGGCGAGCATCTCCGCGCGCCGCACGACCGGCAGGCGCCTGGCGCGCGCGGCGGTGAGCTCGGGATTATCGCGTTTGATGGCGGTCGACACCACGACCACGGCGGCATCTCCAAGGGCATTGGCGGAATGACCGATGGAAATTCCTGCCCCCTTATCGCGCAGCCGCTTGACGTTGGCGCTGTCGTAGGCATCGCTGCCTTGCACGCTGTAGCCGAGATTGATGAGCACCTCGGCAATGCCGCTCATGCCGATGCCGCCGATGCCGACAAAATGGATTGGTCCGATATCTCTCGGCAGCTTCATTGTCGAGCCTTTGACGTTACCTCAAATACGAGGTCTGCAAGTCGCTCGGCGGCGTCGATTACCCCCTGCGAGCGCGCCGCCGCGGCCATTGCTACGAGCTTTTCCGCAGCGCTGGCAAGCGTGTGGATTTCGCGGGCCAGCCACTCGGGAGTGAATTCCTTCTGCTCGATTCGCACGGCGCCGCGGGCATGTTCCAGCACCGCAGCGTTGGCGGATTGATCCTGATCCAGCGCATGCGGAAGAGGCACCAGGATCGCAGGTCGTCCGATGGCAGAGAGTTCCGCGACAGTGGAAGCGCCAGAGCGGGCGATGACAAGATGCGCGGCCGCAATTCGGGCGGGAAGATCGCCAAAGAATGAGGCCACCTCGGCAGCCACTTCGGCCTGCGCGTAGACCTGCCTTACACGCGCAACGTCTTCCTCGCGGGCCTGCTGCACGACGTTGAGACGCCCTCGCAACTGCACATCGAGCTGCCTGATTGCCATGGGTACCACGTCCGCCATGATACGCGCCCCCTGGCTGCCACCGAACACCAGAAGCTGAAATACATTTGCAGGAGCCGGCCTCCGGTAAGGTGCCGTGGCAGCCGCGACCACCATCGCCCGCACTGGGTTGCCGGTTCGCGTCGCCTTGGCATTGAGTGCGGGGTTCTGCTCGAGCACGCCGGCAAAGCTCGTTGCAATCGCGCTAACGCGCGACGCAAGCAGTCGATTGGCACGTCCCATCACGGCGTTCTGCTCATGGATCATGGTTGGAATGTTGCGCAGCGTCGCGGCCATGACGGGAGGAATGGTCGGATAGCCGCCGAATCCCACGACCGCCGCCGGTTTGGTGCGGCCGAGAAGAAGCCATGCCTGGGTGGTTCCGATACCCAGTTTCACCACCGTGCGGGCCAGGGAAAATGGACCTCGGCCGCGCAGCGTCTCGCTTGCGATGATGTGGATATTTCTTCCAGGAAATTTATCGCCGTAGTGCTCGGCGCGATGGTCGGTCGCGAGATCGACAATTATGCCGCGACGCGCCAGTGCCTCGGCCAGCGCCTGCGCCGGGAAAAGATGGCCTCCGGTGCCCCCGGCTGCGACCAGCACCAGCGGCGCGGTCCTGGCTTGCTCCGTGCTTGAAGGCATCACGGGCTTCTCAGCGCCTTTGCGGACAAGGCATCTTACGCTTTCAATTTCCAACGGTCGTGCTTGCCGGATGCCTGCCGCCGAATATTCCGGGAGCAGAACGCAGGCTTAGGCCGCGATGGACGCGCCCTGGCTTGCCAAACCGGGACTCTTCAAGAGCACAGCGCGCGGCCGCTCCCGCGTCAAGGCAAGCAGCATTCCCATCGCATAGGCGAGCGAGATCATGGATGAGCCCCCGAAGGAGATGAACGGGAGCGTCATCCCTTTGGCCGGCATCAGGTGCAAATTTACGGCCATGTTGATCGCTGACTGGAACCCGAACAGGATGGCAAGGCCAGCCGCGGCAAAGCGCGTGAAGGCGTCCTCGTTCGCCATCGCATGGCGCAGCGCGCGCAGCACGATGAAGGCAAAGACGGCAGCCAACAGCAGGCAGAGTACGATGCCGAACTCCTCGGCAGCGACCGCAAAGACGAAATCGGTGTGGCTCTCCGGCAGGATGCGCTTGACCGTGCCCTCGCCCGGCCCGCGCCCGAACCAGCCGCCGCGTTGAAATGATTCCAGCGCCTGATCGATGTTGAAGCTGTCGCCGGATGCGGGATCGAGGAAGCGTTCGATGCGGCGCGCGACGTGAGGGATGAGCAAATAAGCGCTCGCTATGCCGACGGCGGCCGCGCCGCCGAGCCCGGCGACCCAGACCATCCGCATACCGGAAAGAAAAAAGAGGGCGCTCCAGACCAAGGCAACCAGCATGGTTTGGCCAAAATCGGGCTGCAGCACCAGACCAGTAAGAGCAAGCAGGAGCAATAACAGCGCAATCGTGTTTGCGGGCATCTCCGGCCGACGCGCGGATTCTCCGAACAGCCAGGCGATCAAAACGACGAGGGAGGGCTTGAGAAATTCGGAAGGCTGAATGTTGATCCCGAACAAGACCAGCCAGCGCCGCGCACCCTTCACTTCCGGGCCGAACTGCAGCGATGCAGCAACCAGCAAAATGCTCAGGACGAAGACGACGAGTGCCAAGCGCCGGATGTGGCGTGGCGGCAGAAAGGACGTCGCGAGCATGATCGCGATCGTCGGAGGCACATAGAGCATGTGCCGGCCGACGAAATAGAACGGATCCAGCCCGAGCCGGGACGCAACCGGCGGGCTGGCCGCAAGCGAGAGCACGATGCCGCCGACGACGAGCGCGAGCAGCGCAGCCAGCAGCAGGCGGTCGACTGTCCACCACCAGGCCGCAAAGTGCGTACGCTCGAGCCGCGAAACCATTCGCCCCCCAGACCGACAGTGGTGCCGATGGTTGGTTGACAGCGCGTTAACAAAGGGAACCCTTCGGGAGCATTGAGCTAAACTGGCATACTGCCGCTGAATTCGGGTTCGCGAGGAGATCACCATGAATATCGAAGGCAAAGTCATTGTCATCACCGGCGCCGCGCGCGGAATCGGGCAGGAATACGCGCGCCACCTCGGCAGCCACGGCGCCCGCATCGTGATTGCAGATATCACCGACTGCACCAAGACCCTCGACCTGGTAAAGGCCGCGGGCGCCGGTGCGGCCGCTACCAAGCTCGACGTCGCGAACGCTTCCTCCGCATCGGATTTGGCGCGCACCGCGCTCGCTGCGTTCGGCCGCATCGATGCGCTCATAAACAACGCAGCTCTGTTCGGCGCTCTCAAAGGGGGCCGCTTCGATGCGATCGGCGAAACCGAATGGGACGCCGCAATGGCCGTGAACGTCAAGGGCGTCTGGAACTGCTGCAAGGCGGTTGTGCCTGCCCTTCGCGCTGTCGGCGGCGGCAGCATCGTCAACATAGCTTCGCTCGCTGCCACCTACGGAATGCCATATGGGCTGCACTACACAACCTCGAAGGCCGCGGTCATCGGGCTTACCCGCGGGCTCGCGCGCGAGCTCGGGCGCGACAACATCCGCGTGAATGCCGTCGCGCCGAGTGTGGTCCTGACCGAGGGAACGCGCGAATTCTTCGCGGAGAAGGCCGACAGGGCGCTCGACACGATCAAGGCGGGTCAGGCGATCGCTCGCAATCTCCTGCCATCGGATCTCGTGGGCACCATTCACTGGCTGGTCTCCGATGCAAGTCGCCTCGTCACCGGCCAAACGATCGCCGTCGACGGCGGAACGGTCATGCATTGAGCCACAGCCTTGAGCACATGCGCTGAGTCGCCTCGCGGCTCAGACGGCGCCCTCCTGCGGGAATTGCGGCGGGCGCTTCTCGCGCAAGGCGGCGGCGCCCTCGGGCAGCTCCGGCCCCGAGAAGCCAAGAAATTCCATGCCGAGCGATGCATCGAAAATTGGACCCGCCACTCGCAACCAATTGTTAAGCGCATATTTGGTCCAGCGGATCGCGTTCGGGGCGCCTTGCGCAAGCCGCACCGCAATGTCGAGAGCGCGCGCCTGAAGGTCGGCGTCGGGCACCGCGAGCGAAACAAGGCCGATGCGCTCAGCCTCCTCGCCGGTGACCGGCTCGCACAACAGCAGGTGATATTTGGCCTTGGCCATGCCGCACAGAAGCGGCCAGATGATCGCGGCGTGGTCGCCGGCTGCGACACCAAGCTTGGTGTGGCCGTCGATCAGCCTGGCCGAGCGGGCGGCGATGGAGATGTCGGCAAGGATCGCGAGCACCAGCCCCGCACCCACCGCCGCGCCATTGATGGCCGAGACGACCGGCTTGCTGCAGTTGATCAGGTTGTAGACCATGTCGCGCGCTTCCTTCCACACGCGCATGCGGGTGTGAAAATCCGCGATCATCCTGTCCACCAGATCGAGATCGCCGCCGGCAGAGAACGCCTTGCCAGCGCCGGTGAGCAGCACCGCGCTAACGCTCGGGTCGGCGTCGATCACGCGCCAGATCTCGGTGAGGTCAGAATGCATCTCGCCGTCGGCGGCATTGAGCTTGTCCGGCCGGTTCATGACCACGCGCAGGACGCGCGGATGCGGTCGATCGATGAGCAATCGCGAGAAGCGCGAGTAGGATTCATCCATGGATCATGCTCCGAGCCAGTCGACGATCAGTGCGCGGCTGAAATCCGCGCCATGACGTCGCGCACGAGCGCGTGGCGCTGGATCTTGCCGGTCGGAGTGAAGGGAAACTGCGAGAACAGTTCAAGCCGCTCGGGCAGCTTGTAGGTGGCGACGCTGTCGCCAAGAAAGCCGACTAAGCCCTCGAGCGTCGGAGTTTCGCCCGCACGCGGCACCAGGCACAAACAGTTGCGCTCGCCCAGCCGCGCATCCGGAATGCCCACGATGGCGGCGTAGAGCACCTGCGGATGGGTATAGAGGATCTCTTCGATCTCGCGCGGGAAGAACTTCTTGCCACCGCGATTGATCATCTCTTTCAGCCGTCCGACGATGCGCAGATTCCCGTCGGCATCGATCATGCCGAGATCTCCGCTGCGGAACCAGCCGTCCGGCAGGAACGCTTCGGCGTTGGCCGCGGGATTGCTGTGATAACCGAGATGCACCGAGGGCCCATTGGCGCAGATATCGCCCTCCTCGCCGCGCGCCACTTCGCGGCCGCCGGCGTCGACCAGCTTGAGCCCCATGTGGCTGGCAGGTTGCCCGACCGAGCCTGCAACCCGCTCGGGATCATCGGCGGGGCGCGTATAGGCCTGATAGCCAGTCTCCAGCATGCCGAGCAGCTCGAGCAGCGCGCCGGGTGCGACGCGGCGCCAGGCTCTGATGGTCTCGACCGGCGCCGATGCGCCGCCGCTGACCACAATTCGCAGGCTGGCGAGGTCGCGCCGAGCAAGGTCGGGCTCCTGCAGAATGCTGGTCAGCGATGCCGGCGCGGTCGGAATGTAGGTGACCCGTTCCCGCTCGATGAGGTCGAGCGCAGCGGCCGCCCGGAAGCGATCGAGCAGCACTGCCCTCGCGCCAGCGAGGACCGATTGTACCAGCGTAAGATAGCCCCAGTTGAGGCCGAGCGGCAGCCAGATGAGCATCACATCATCAGGGCCAAGCCCGAGATCGCCATTGAGAATGCGTGAAGCGGCAAGCGTCGTGTTGTGACTGTGCATGACGCCCTTGGGGTTGCCGGTGGTGCCGGACGTAAAGGCCATGCGCATGACCGTGTCGGCGTCCATCGTTACCGGCACAAAACCTGCGGGCGGCCCGCTCCCGGTAGCGATGTCGTCGAGGCTCACCATGCCCGGGCCGGGCTCGCCGCGTACGACGCCGATGCGTGTGAGCGCCGGAAGCCGGGGCCAAAGCTCCCGCGCCATGGCAACATGATCGAAATCGCGGAACCGCGCGCAGCAGACGAGCATCTTGCTGCCGGCAAAACGCATGATGTATTCCAGCTCTCGGCTGCGAAAATCGACGCTGACCGTCACCGCTACCGCGCCGAGGCGCTCCAACGCGAAGAACACGAACGCAAACTCGATCCAGTTCGGCAGCTGGATCGTCACCACGTCTCCTTTCCCGATGCCGAGCGCGCGCAGTCGGGACGCCATGCGGTCGATGCCCTGCGCGAACTCGCGGTAGGTGAGCCGGTGCGTCCCTTCGGTCAGCGCCTCGCGGTCGGGCGCCTCGCGCACGCGGCGCGCCAGCACCGCCGCAAAGGTTTCGTCGCTCCATAGGCCGGCGCCGCGCCAGCGCGCGGCCATGGCCGGCGTCAACCGCGTCTCGAATGCCACCGCGCTCTCCTTGCCGCGACTGTGAAAGTCATGACGTTCTTCCCTATCCCGAAATGGGCCTAGGCCGCGATGATTTGCCCGCCATCGACCTGCAGCACCTTGCCGGTGATGTAGGCGGCATCGGGTCCGGCCAGGAAGCACACGACACGCGCAACCTCCTCGGGCGTGCCGATGCGACGCAGCGGAATGGCGCGGACAATCCGTTCCGAGGTCTGCGGTCCCCACTGCGCGAAAGCCGCGCGCCCCATGTCGGTATCGGTCAAGCCGATCGCCACAGCGTTGGCGCGAATGCCGTGTTTCGCTTCCTCACGGGCCACGACGCGCACCATCGCCTCCAATCCGGCCTTTGCCGCAGCGCCCTGCACGTTGCGCGGCTGGCACATCTGCGCGGCAATGGACGAGATGGCGACGATCGTGCCGGCGCCCGCCCTGCGCAGATGGGGAAGCGACGCGCGAATTGCGTAAAAGGCACCGGACAGATCAACCGCCATGTAACGGTCCCAATCCTCGGTCGAGAGTTCCGCGGTCTCGCTCCAGGCGACCATGGCGCCGGCGGCATGCACCAGCACATCGATTCCTCCGATCTCGGCCGCGGCACGGTCGATGGCAGCGCCGACAGCGGAGGCGTGCGCGAGATCGGCCCTAAGCGCCAGCGCGCGTCGGCCCAGCGCACGAACCTCCGTCGCCGTCGCCTCGGCTTCACCGTCCCGATTGCGATAGATAAAGGCCAAATCGGCGCCCCGGCGCGCGAGCTCGAGGCAGGTCGCGCGCCCAATGCCGCGGCTGCCGCCGGTCACGAGGGCTTTCTTGTCCTTGAAATCGGTCTCTGCGGACATGGCCCAAATAGTAGCCCGGATTGAACGCAGTGAAATCCGCGATCCGCAGGGGCCGCAGGCAAGCACGATCCCGGATTTCTGCCTAAATCGACCACCAGCTACGCGCGCAGAGAGGTAACCAACGCTGCGCGGTTGACAGCATTCGGCCGTGCGCCTGTAATGACCCCGTCACGAGCAAAAACAAAATAGAACGCCATTGAGGGAGGCTGCAATGTTTTTCGGGAAGGGCACGGGCTTTGCCGGCGGGCTGATCGCTGCGGCGCTGTTGCTTGGCACGACAATGGCCGCACCTGAGGAAGCGGGCAAGAAAATCAAGATCGGGGTGGTCTACGACTACACCGGTCCGCTGGCCGCCGGCGGCTCCGATCTTCACGCCCTCGGCACCAAGATCATCATCGACTATTTCAACAAGAAGGGCGGGATCGAGGGCTATCAGATCGAGCCGATCTATGCGGACGCGCAAAGCAAGCCCGACATCGCCATCAACGAAGCCATCCGTCTGATCGACCAGGAGAAGGTGGACATCCTGCTCGGCTTCTTCTCCTCGGCGCAATGCGTTCCGGTCGCAGCGCGCGTAGATCAGGTCAAGAAGTTCTTGTGGATCACGACTTGTATTTCCTCGGCCGTTCTTGAGAACCGTCACTTGAAATATGTCTTCCGGGCGCAGCCGAGCGGCCGCCAGTTCGGCCTGGCCTCAACCGACTTCGTTGCGGCCTACTCGCAGGAGAAATTCGGCAAGGCGCCGAAGGACCTGCGCATCGCCATCATCCACGAAGACGGGGCGTACGGGGTCGACGTGGCGCATGGCACTGAGGACGGCGCCAAGAAGGCCGGCTTCAACATCGTGGTCAACGAAAGCTACTCGGCGACGGCTCCCGACTTGTCGTCGCTGGTGATCAAGCTAAAGCGCGAGCGTCCTGATATCATCTTTCACACTGGTTACAATCCGGACATCACCCTTTTCCTGCGGCAGGCGCGCGAGATGGGACTGCGGTTTCGCGCATTGATTGGACACGGGGCCGGCTATGGCGTTTACGACAAGCTGAAGGAGGCGCTCGGCACCGACGTGAACTATTTCTTCAACGTCGACCCGATCTCGATCTGGCTCACCAACGAAAAGGTGCTCAAGCCTGGACTGGCGGAAATCATCCGTATGGTCGGCGATGAATACGTGAAGGCCCGCCCCGGCACGGTGATCAAGTCAGCCCATGTCGGCATGGCGGCAAGCAATACCTACGTGCTGTTGACCGAGGTATTGCCGGCTGCCATCAGGAAGTACGGCGGCTTCGATGCCGACGCGCTGCGCAAGGCAGCGCTCGCGGTCGATCTTCCGCAAGGCGGCACCCTGCTCGGCTTCGGGGTCAAATTCGGCGGCGAAGAGACTGATGCGCCCGGCCAGAACGAACGTGCATTCCCGGTCATCATCCAGTACGTCGATGACAAGTCATACGTGGTGTGGCCGAAGAGCCTGCAGGTTCGCGGACCCGTGCTGCCGTTGCCGGCGTCGTCTCCCTACGCGGAGCGGTGAGGAAGCACAACACGCCGGCAACAGGGTGGCACAGGCGTCGGCTTATGCGCCGGCCCAGCGACCGACATAAGCGGAGCGCGGGCGGACCATTCGCCCGGTTTTCTGCTGCTCGATCGCGTGCGCAATCCAACTTGGCGTGCGCGCGATGGCAAACACCGGCGTGAATGCCTCGCGCGGCAATCCGATAGCGTCGAGAAGCAGTGCGGCATCGAGCTCGATATTGGCTTCAAGCCGGCGTCCGGGCTTGTGGCGCGCCAGCGCCGCAACCGCCCGATGTTCGACCTCAAGCGCAACGTCGAGACGCCGGCACTGAGGATCGAGCTGCCGCAGTGCCGCGCGCAGAATATCAGCGCGCGGATCACGCACGCGGAACACGCGGTGGCCAAATCCCATCAGCCGCCCGCCGGCTGCCAGAGTGCGTTCGAGCCAGCAGTCGATATCGCCGCTTGCGGCAATTGCGTCGAGCATATCGAGCGCCAAAGCCGGCGCCCCGCCGTGCAAGCTCCCGGTAAATGCGCCGTAGGCGCCGAGAACAGCCGCCACCAGAGATGCTCGCGCTGAGATGATCACCCGTGCGGCGAATGTGGATGTCCCGAGGCCATTGTCGATAACCGCCGTGAGATAGGCGTCGAGCGCGGTAGCGAACTTTTCCTCGACCGGCGCGCCGCTGATCATGCGCAGAAAGTCCGCCGCGGTCGCGAGTGCGCCATCCGGTGAAACGGGTGATTTGCCCTCGCGCGTGCGCAGTAGCGCAGCGATAGCCACCGGCAGCGCGGCTGCAATCGCCGCAGGCGGGCTATCGTCAGGCAGGGCTGCAAGTGCGATTCGCACGCCCTCGCTCAACGGTCTATGCGCTGCCAGCGGCAGCCACTCATCGAGCCGCGAAAAGGCAACAGTGCGCGCCTGACCAAGCTGTGCGATGACCCATTCCCGCGTGAGACACTCGCCGGCGAACCCATCCCAAAGGAGCGCGACCGTTCCCTCATAACCATGGCGGACGACAAGATCGCTGATGTTGTGGCCGCGCACCCAGACCAAGCCGTTCTCGCCATCGGCATGGCTGAGCACGGTCCTGGCCGCAATCACTTGTTCGAGTCCATCGCTCATGACGGCGCACCGCACAGGTTCGATTTAAAGTCACCGATTGAACGCAAGTCAGCGGGCCAGACTGTCGCACGCGTCTGCGGCTCTGTCATGTGCCCGCGGGCCAGAGCTGATATTTCCGGTATGAACTGGGGAACGCGGTAGCAGTTAGCAGATGGCGGCGGGTTCCAGACTCCGCTGGCAGGCCGCGCAGTTTTTCCAGCATCGTCGCGTTGAAGGGACAGGTTCGCCTTTGATCGAACATTACAGGGTGAGGTACTTCGCCTTTACCTCCTCGCGCTCCGCCTGGAAGCGCGCGAGCGGTGCGTCATAGACCATCCTGCCCTTGACCATGACGTAGACCACGTCGGCCACTGCCTCGGCGAGCTTCAGGTTCTGCTCGACCAGCAGGACACTCACTCCCTCATCCCGAAGCCGCGCTATCAGTCGCGTGAGTTCCTCCACCACCAGCGGCGCAAGTCCTTGCGAGGGCTCGTCCAGCAGCATGACCTTGGGATCGGTCGCGAGCGCGCGGGCGACCGCGAGCATCTGCTGCTCGCCGCCGGAAAGCTGCGCGCCTTTGTTGCGCCGTCGCTCCGCGAGCGCGGGAAAAAGCGTGAAAAGACGCTCTGTCGACCACTGTCCGGAGGCCACGCGCTGCGCCACCTGGATGTTCTCCGCCACGGTGAGATCGGGAAGGATCATGCGTCCCTCGGGTACGTAACCGAGGCCGAGCCGAACGATGCGATGGGGCGGCCAGCCCGCGACATCCCGGTCGCCAAGCAGCACGCGGCCGCTGCGCGGGGGCGCAAGCCCGATGATCGAGCGCAGCGCAGTGGTCTTGCCGACGCCGTTGCGGCCGAGCACGGCGGCGATGCGACCGGGGGCAATCTCCAAATTCAGCCCTTGCAGAATGTGCCCATGGCCGTAATACGCATGCAGATCTTCCACGCGCAGGCGTTCGCTGCGCAGCATCACTCGGTCCCTCCGAGATAGGCGCTGCGCGCGGCGGCATTGGCCTTGACGGCCGCGGGCGACCCGTCGGCGATGACGCGGCCGCGATGCAGAACCGTGATGTCGTGAGCGAGCTTGAACACCACTTCCATGTCGTGCTCGACCAGCAGCACGCTGAGATTCCCGGCCCCGAGCATGCTCTTGAGAACCTCCACCGCGCGGTCGGTCTCCTCCAGCGAGAGGCCCTGGGTCGGCTCATCGAGCATGAGCAGCCGCGGCTTCTGCGCGATCGCCATGGCCACTTCGAGCAGGCGCTGGTCGCCGTGCGAGAGGAGCGCCGCGCGGACATTGGCAAGACGCGTAAGCCGCAAATGCTCGAGCGCCTCGTCGGCGGCTGCGGTGGAGCGCGTGACCACATGCCGCCCGCCAATAAACCGCCAACGCTGATGCTCACGTGCCTGCGCGGCGATCCGAACATTCTCACGCGCGGTGAGCGCCGGAAAGACGTGGCAGAGCTGGAACGTGCGCGCGATGCCCTTGAGCGCCACCGCATGCACCGGCAGCCCGGTAATGTTCTCGCCGGCAAAAATGACTTCGCCGGCGCTGGGCTTGAGCACGCTCGTGATCAAGTTGAACATGGTCGACTTGCCGGCGCCGTTGGGGCCGATGACCGCGCGGATCCTGCCGGCTTCCAGGCTCATGTCGACCGCATCGACGGCGACCAGCGCGCCAAAGCGTCTCACCAGGCCTTTGCATTCAAGCAGCGGCATCGGATGTTTCGTTGCCGGCACCCGGGAGCTCGGCTCTGGGACTGGAGCGACGCGTCAGGATGCCCCAGATGCCCTGCGGAGCAAACATGACGAACGTCATGAAGACCGAGCCGAAGATGAGCGGCCACAGGTCGGTAATCTCTGAAAGCTCATGCTCGAGGAATACGAAGAATACACCGCCGAGGACCGGTCCGATCAGCGTTCCAGCCCCGCCCACCACCACCATGATCAAGACGCGGCCGGAGACCAGCCAGAAGAACAATTCGGGTGAGGCGAAACCCGCAAAGGCGGCATACAGCGCGCCGGCAAGGGCGCCAAATCCGTGGGCGAGCACCACGGTCGCAATCTTGTAGGCGCGCGTATTGTACCCGAGCGCGATAGTCTTGGCCTCGTTCTCGCGAATGCCGGCGAGCACCGCGCCGAACGGGGAGCGCACGATGGCACGGCACAAGAGATATGAGCCAATAAGGCAGCCGAGCACGAGATAGTAGTATCCGGTCTTGCCCTGGAACCAGGTCATGCCAAGCGGCCCGGGCGGTCGCGGGATGCCGACAATGCCGTCGGAGCCACCGGTGATGTCGCGGAAGCGAAACAGCATGGCATACCCGAGCTGCGCGAAGGCAAGGGTGAGCATGGCGAACGAGACGCCCGTCGATCGCGTGCAGATCCAGGCGACGGGAACCGCCACAAGAGTTGTTACCAGCACGGCAAGCACGATTCCGATCGGCAGCGGCAATAGGAGCCGCGTGAGGATGAGGGCCGCGGAATAGGCGCCCAACCCGTAGGCCGCAGCATGGCCGAACGAATAGAGCCGGCAATAGCCCACCAACAGGTCGAGGCTCATGGCGAAGAGGCCGAAGATCAACGCCTCGATCAGGACGGTCAATGAATACTGCGGCACCATGAAGGGCAACAGCATGCAGATGCCGACGGTGAGCGCGAAGCTGACGTTCCGGCTCATTTAATCCTCCCTGCCGAGCAGGCCGCCGGGACGGATGACCAGAACGATCAGCATTAGAAAGTACATGAAAGCCAGTGCGAGATCCTGGAAGTAGTAGGCGCCGAGCACCTGCACGAAGCCCACCAGAACGCTGCCGATCAAGGAGCCGAGGAAGGAGCCCATGCCGCCCATGATGACGATGACGAAGGCGTCGATCACCACGGTCGTTCCCATGCCGAGAAACGCCGTCACCAGCGGCGCGGCGAGCACGCCGCCGAGAGCGGCCATCGCACAGCCGAGACCGAACACGGCGGTGCGCACGAGCGCGACGTCGGTGCCGAGCGCGTGCACCATCTCCGCGTTCTGCGACACCGCGCGGATCAAGAGTCCGGCGCGCGTGCGCTCCAGGAACTGCCAGATGGCGAGGGCGGCCGCGAGCCCGGCCGCAATCAGAAACAACCGATAGAGGGGAAACGGCTGCTCCAGGATAACGACGATGCCGCGCAGAAAATCGGGAATGCCGGACGCGCGCGGCTGGGCGCCCCAGATCATCCGGATGAGCTCGCTCAGGACGACAGCAAGCCCGAAGGTGAGGAGCAGGTAAGCGCCGCCGTCGCGCCGGCCGTACAGATGGCGCAAAAAGACGCGCTCGAACGCCATCCCGAGACCGCCGACGACGATCGGAGCAAGAACGAGCGACAAAAGAAAGCTGCCGGTCACTGCAACGATGGTGAAGCCGACATACGCACCGAGCATGAAGATGGCGCCGTGCGCAAAATTGATGATGCGCATGATGCCAAAGATCAGGGTGAGCCCGCAGGCGATGAAAAACAGGACCGCCGCCTGCGAGAGCGCGCCCAGGCACTGCGCCAGGATAAAGCCGAGACTCACTTGCTGAAGCTGGAGCTCCGGCAATCCGGAGTGTTCATCTCGCGCGGATAAATCTTGACGATCTCGGCGACCGGCTCGGCATATTTCTCGTTCCTGGCGACCTTGACCACAAAGCCCTGGTTTTCGCCCTGGTGATCGCATTTGCGCATGAGAACTGGCCCCTTGACACTGGTCACGTCGAGGTCCTCCATCGCTGCAGCGATCTTCGTCGGCTCCGGCGAGCCTGCCTTCTCGATGGCGGCGAACAGGATCATCAGCGCCTGATACATCTCGCCGTCCGACCAGTCCGGGATCTCGTTCTTGTATTCGCTCATGAACGCCTCGCGGAACGCATTGTTCTGCGGGATGTCGTAGGTGAGCGGATAGCGCGATGACCCCATCAGTCCGATCGCATCCTTGCCGAGCACCTTGATGTCCGCTTGCGCCACGATCTCGGTGAAGAACTGCACGCGCTGAGCGAGCCCGTATTGTGTCGCCTGCGAGTAGAAAGCGCGCGCCTCGTCGCCTTGCAGCGCGACATAGCAGCCCTGCGCGCCGGATTGCAGGATCCTCGTGATGTAGGGCGAATAGTCCTTGTTGGCGACCGGCGCGTACATCTTGTCGACGAGGTCCTTGCCGACCTTCTTGATCTGCTCCTCGAAGGCGGCGTTGCTGGATCGGCCCCAGGCGGCATCGGAGGCCATGGCGATGAACTTCTTCTCCGGGGCATCCTTGAGGTAGAGGGCGAGCGCGCGCGCTCCCATGGGCGCGGACGTATTGGCGCGGAAGAACCGAGGCACGAGCAGCTCGGCAGTGAGTCGGCCATCACCGTTGCCGTGCGAGATGAAAATCGCATTCCACTCTTCAAGCTTCGGCAGCATCGCCGCCGCCTCGGAGGAGACGATGACGCCCGAGAGGATGCGGCAATTGTCGCGTTCGACCAGCTCCTGGCACTTGCGCACGCAGGTCGCGGGGTCGCCTTGCGTGTCCTGATAGAAGAACTCGACCGGCTGCCCGAGCACCCCACCCTTGGCGTCGATCATTTTCTTGACCAGCTTGCAGGTGCGAATGACCTGGCTTCCCAGCAGGGCATAGCCGCCGGTGATCACTGTCGGAATTCCGACCTTGATCGGTGTCGCCGCGCTCGCATGCCGCAGGAACGCCGGTGCGGCGGCGAGCGCCGAAGCGCCAACTACGCCCTTGACCATTCTGCGTCGCGTCACCGTGTGCCTGGCCGTCATGGTTTCCTCCCGAATCGTTGAGTTCTCGTTTGCCGTCGGCCTTCGTCCGACGCGCTATTCCAGCTCCACCGTTTTGAACTCCGCGGGCGAAATGATTTCAAGCAACTCGCAGTCGTCGGAATAATCCAGCACGGTATGCTTGATGCGCGGGGGCTGCAGCCAGGCGGTCCCCTGCCGCATCGTCACCTCCCCTTCCCGTTCGAATTCCGTTTTGATCCATCCCCTGAGAACGTAGATCATCTGTACATCCACGTCGTGGAAGTGGCGCTTCGATACCACCGCCGGATCGCACGGCGGGGTGAGACGGATCACGTGTGCCTGCAAGAGCCCGTTGGTAGCCTTGCCCATGCCGAGGTCACGGTATCTCGCATAGCTGCGCAGGCCATCCGCGCGAAAGTCCTCCGGCCGGAAATGGCTGACATTGAATGTCTGCTTGCGCCGCGCTTTGGGGCGAGCAGCCCGCTTTGTGCGTCCCGCAGCAGGCTTGCGCGACGTTTTTCGGGCCGGCGCCTGCAACTTTGCCATCGTCTTTGCCATGATTGTATTCCTTCCTATGTTTCCTTCCACGGCTTCTTGATTGTGCGCATTTCGATCAGGCTGCGGAGCCTTGCGGCCTCAGCTCGATGAGATCGGGACAACAGTTGGGTTCGGCCCCAGCAGCATATACGACGGCGGCCGCCACCTCCGCTGGGATGAGCGCCTCGAATGTTCGCGACTTGAGTGCCGCGATCACGCCCGGATGATCGCTGCCGGCACGGATATCGGTATCGACCATGCCGGGCGCGATCTCGGTGACCTTGATGCCATGACCTTGGAGCTCGAGTCGCAGGCCGCGGGCAAATGCCGAGAGCGCGTGCTTGGTAGCGCAGTAGACCACGTCCAGCCGGTACACCTCCCGCGCCGCGATCGACGTCATGACGATGATGTGGCCACGGCGCAACTCCACCATCGATCTCGCCACCGCCATCGTGATGCGAAAGGAGGCCAGCACATTGGTGCGGAACATGTCCTCGCAATCCGAATTGGTCATATCCAGGAGCGGAGCATATTTCAGGATGCCCGCATTGTTCACCAGAATATCGACCGAACGGGCTCGCTCGGCGAGCTCGAGCGCGAAGCGGGCATCATTGAGGTCGCCCGCAACGATTTCAATGCCGGCCCCACCGCATTGCCGCGCCAGGCTCTCGAGCTCAACCTTGCGCCGCCCAGTCGCAATGATTCTCGCTCCCGCCTCCGCAAGCGCGAGCGCGGTCGCCCGGCCGATGCCTGCGCTAGCACCGGTGACCAGCGCCAGCTTTCCCGACAATGGCGTGCTCATTGATCCTCGCGTTGCGGCGTGAACATTAACGTTGCTCGCGCCGTCGGCATATCCAGCAGCCAGCCCCTGAGCCGGAAAATTTGCCTTCAGGCAGGGGTGAGACCGTCAAGCGCCTGCACCAGCTCACGGAACCTGTCGCCACGGATCTCGAAATTCAGATACTGATCGAACGACGCACAGGCGGGCGACAGCAGCACGACCGGCTCGGGCGCGTCGCAGGCTTGCGAATCGCGGGCGGCCAGATCGACGGCGCGGTCGAGCGAGCCGGCCATCACGTAGGGCACCTGCCCTTCGAGCGTGCGGGCAAAATCGGGCGCAGCCTCCCCGATGAGATAGGCCTTGCGCACACGTGGGAAGAAGCCGGCAAGCGGGGCTATCCCGCCGGTTTTCGGCTTGCCGCCGACAATCCAGAAGACCGCCGGGAAGCAGGCCAAGGCCTGCGCGGTCGAGTCGGCATTGGTCGCTTTCGAATCATTCACGAACAAGACGCGGCCCAGCCGGCCGACCTGCTCCATGCGATGGGCCAGACCGGGAAATGATACCAGGCCCTGTTCGATGGTCCGCGTGCTGAGTTCGAGCGCGAGCGCCGCGGCGGTGGCACAAGCGGCATTCTGGGCGTTGTGCACGCCGCGCAGCGAGCCGATGCCGCCGAGGTGAGCGATGGCGTGCGCGCTGCCGCCCGCCGCCCGCATGATCCTGTCCGCCTCCACGTAGAGCCCGTCGGGCAGCGGGCGGCGGACCGACACGCGCATGACGCGCTTGCCCGAGCGCTCGATGCGGTCCGCCGCCGCCGCGCACCAGTTGTCGTCCACGCCGACGATTGCGGTTCCTTCCTTCTGCACGGCCATGACCAGCCGCTCCTTGACGGCGGCGTAGTCGCGCAGCGTCCCGTGGCGGTCGAGATGATCCTCGCTCACGTTGATGAGGACGCCGACCGCGGGATCGAGCGTCGGCGCCAGATCGATCTGATAGGACGAAACTTCGATCACATGGACGCGCCCGGCCCGCGGCGGCTCGAGCGAGAGAATTGCGGTGCCGATATTGCCGCCGACCTGGGTATCGTGGCCCGCACAGCGCATGAGATGTGCGACGAGCGCCGTGGTCGTCGATTTCCCGTTGGTGCCGGTGATCGCCACGAACGGGGATTGCGGAGCTTGGCGGCGCCGCTCGCGACAAAACAGCTCGATATCGCCGATCACTTCTACCGCCGCTGCGCGCGCAAGGCCCACCGGCCAATGCGGTGCGGGATGGGAGAGCGGCACGCCAGGGGCAAGCACGAGTGCCGAAATTCCCGACCATTCGATATGGCGGAGATCCCCGGTGGGCACGCCCGCCCGCGTCGCCTTCGCAATGACACTGGCATTGTCGTCCCAGGCGATCACTTCGGACCCGCCGGCCAAAAGCGCGCGCGCGCTCGCGAATCCCGAGTCTCCCAGCCCGAAGATCGCGACTTTCTTTCCCGCGAAAGCCGTGATTGGGATCACGCTGCGATCACCGCAGCTTGAGCGTTGAGAGTCCGGCGAGCGCGAGCACCACGGACACGATCCAGAAGCGAATCACGATCTGCGGCTCGGTCCATCCGAGCTGCTCGAAATGATGGTGTATCGGCGCCATTCGGAAAACGCGCCTGCCTGTAAGCTTGTACGAGACCACCTGCACGATCACCGACACCGCCTCGAGCACGAACAAGCCGCCGACCACCGCCAGCACGATCTCGTGCTTGGTTGCGACCGCAATGGTGCCGATCATGCCTCCGAGCGCCAGCGAGCCGGTGTCGCCCATGAAGATCGACGCCGGCGGTGCATTGAACCACAGAAATCCCAGTCCGGCGCCGATGACCGCCCCGCACAGCACGGCAAGCTCTCCCGTTCCGGGGACATAATGGATGTTAAGGTACTCGGAGAAAAATGAATTGCCGACAAGGTAGGAGATGAACCCGAAGCTGAGCGCAACGATGATCACCGGAACCGTCGCCAATCCGTCGAGACCGTCGGTCAGGTTTACGGCATTGCCGGCGCCAACGATGATGAAGCTGCCGAACACCAGATAAAACCATCCGAGCGGAATAACCAGCTCCTTGAAAAAGGGAAAGGTGAGCGAGGTCGCAAACGGTTGGCGCCCGATGGCGGCGATGAAATAGCACGCAAGCGCTGCAATCAACGCCTCGATCAGGAGGCGAAATCTTCCGGAAAACCCGGCATGGGTCTGCTTGGTGACCTTGAGATAGTCGTCGTAGAAACCGATCGCCGCGAACGAGACGGTCACCCCCAGCACGATCCAGACGTATCGGTTGGCCGGATTTGCCCACAGCAGGGTCGATGCCATGATGCCGAACAGCATCATCAGGCCGCCCATGGTGGGGGTGCCTTTCTTGGTGATGAGATGCGACTGCGGGCCATCGCTGCGGATCGGCTGGCCCTTGCCCTGCCTGAGCCGCAAATGGTCGATGATGGAAGGTCCGAACAGAAAGACGAAAACGAGCGCCGTGATCATCGCTCCGCCGGTACGGAAGGTGATGTAGCGCAATACATTGAGAGGACCGATCACGTCCGAGAATGCAGAAAGCCAATAGAGCATGAGTCAGCCGTTCATGATCGGAGCGCGGAGCGCGCCATGGGCGAGCGGCTCGCGGCGGACTTGGTCTTCGAGCGTCTTGACGATGAGTCCCATCCGGGACCCGAGCGATCCTTTGACCATGACGATATCACCGGGTCTGACGGCGGCAAGCACATGGGTTTGCAGCTCCGCCGAGCTCTGCGCATAGCGCCCGCGACGGCTTGCCGGAAGAGCCTCCCACAGATCGCGCATCAGGGGACCGCAGCAGAATACGAGGTCAACGCCGTTGGCGATGACAGCATCCGCGAGACCACGATGGAGCTCGCGCCCGCTCGGTCCCAGCTCCAGCATGTCGCCAAGCACCGCCATGCGCCGGCTGCGCGAGGAACCCTGCATCTCGCCGAGCGCCGCCTGTCCGAGCAAGGCGAGCGCCGCCCGCATCGAAGCGGGATTGGCGTTGTAGCTTTCGTCGAGCAGCAAAATCTTGCCCCCCGGCAGGTCGAGCTTGACGCGCGCTCCACGCCCGGGTGCGGGGCGCAAGCCTGCGAGCGCGCGTGCCGCAAGCGTCGCGTCGCCGCCCACCGAGGCAACGGCGGCAAGCACCGCAAGCGAATTGAGCACGACGTGGCGGCCCGGCGCGCCGAGCCGGTAGCCGAGCTCGTGGCCGAAAATCCGCGCCTCGACGTCGGAACCCTCGGAATAAAGCCGGCAGGCGACGAGCCGCACGTCGGCAGCAGCATGCTCGCCGAAAGAAACGATGCGCTCGACCCCGGCGCTCCGCGCGTTCTTTTCCAGTCGGTCGAACTGCCCGCTGTCACGGTTGATCACAGCTATGCCGACCGCCTCGAGACCCGAAAATATCTCGGCCTTGGCATCCGCTATGGCTTCAAGCGAATCGAAGAACTCGAGATGCACTGGCTCGACCGCAGTGATGATTGCGACCTGCGGTCGAACCAGGCGTGAGAGCGGCTCGATCTCGCCGGCATGATTCATGCCAAGCTCGAATATCGCAAAGCGCGCGCTCGCGGGACAGCGCGCAAGCGACAGCGGCACCCCCCAATGGTTGTTGTATGAGGCGGCCGAGGCATGAGTCTCGCCCTGCGCCCCGAGCGCCAGCCGCAGTGCCTCCTTGGTGCCGGTCTTGCCGACTGAACCGGTCACCGCGATGATTGCTGCCTCGGAGCGCCGCCGCGCCGCGCGCGCCAGCGCACGCAATGCTTCAAGCACATCAGGAACGACGAGCAACGGCGCGCCGGCAGCAAAGCAGACCCGCTTGTCGGCGGCCACCACGGCGAGACCGGCGCCGGCTTTATGCGCTCCTTCCACGAAATCATGCCCGTCGCGGTTGTCCCCCTTGATCGCGAAGAATGCTTCGCCGGCAGCGACAGTGCGGGTATCGATCGAAATTCCCGAAACGAAGCCGGGCAGCGAGCCCGCGCGCGACGCATTCATCGCGGCAACCATATCGTCGACGGTCCAGAGCGGCCGCTCCGTCATGCCACTCTCCCGGCAAGTGCAGCAGCGACCGCGTCATGGTCGCTAAACGGCAATACCTGCTTGCCGACGATTTGGCCGGTTTCATGGCCCTTGCCGGCAATCAGCAACACATCACCGCGTGCCAGCTTGGCAATTGTTGCATCGATCGCCTCGCGCCGGTCGCCGATCTCCACGGCGCCGGTCGCGGACTGCAGTATTGCGGCACGTATGGCGGCGGGTTGCTCGCTGCGAGGGTTATCGTCGGTGACGATGACGCAGTCGGCAAGGCGCGCGGCGACCGCGCCCATCATCGGGCGCTTGCCCGCATCGCGGTCGCCGCCGCAGCCAAACACCACGACCAGGCGCTTCGTCGCATAGGGACGCAGCGCTTCGAGCGCCTTGGCGAGCGCATCCGGCTTGTGCGCATAGTCGACGAAGATTGGCGCCCCATTGTGCTCGCCGACCAGCTCAAGCCGACCCTTGGCACCCTTGAGGCACGCAAGCGCCGCGAAGACAGCCGCTGCCTCGCTCCCGGTTGCGATGGCAAGTCCCGCGGCAATCAGGGCATTCTCGACCTGGAAGGCCCCGGGAAGCGGCAGGCGCACCGTGTGGTCGACGCCGGCATGGAAAACACTGAGCACCTGCGTGAAGCCTTCAAACCTGATCGCGTCGAGGCGGATGGCCTCGCCCCGCCGTCCTACGGCCAACACGCGCAGGCCGCGTTGCTTCGCGGCAGAGACCACGGCGCCGGCGTACATGTGGTCGACGGCAACCACGGCAGCACCGGCCGGCTCGATCAGATCGGTGAAGAGCCGCAGCTTGGCGGCGAGATAGGCTTCGAGCGTCGGATGATAGTCGAGATGATCACGGCTGAGATTGGTGAAGCCGCCGGCCGCCACGCGCATGCCGTCGAGCCGGTGTTGATCGAGCCCGTGCGAGGAAGCTTCAATCGCGAGGTGAGTCACGCCTTCCCGCGCAAGATCATCCAATGAACGGTGCAAGGCGATGGGATCAGGCGTAGTCAGCGAACCGTAGATTTCCCGCTGCGGCGAGACCAACCCGACCGTGCCGATGCTTGCGGCCGGAAGGCCGATCGCCGACCAGATCTGGCGCGTAAAAGCAGCGACCGAAGTCTTCCCGCTGGTGCCGGTCACCGCTGTGATGACTTCGGGCTGACCAGGAAAGAAACGTCCAGCGGCGAGCGCGAGTGCCCGGCGCACATTGGTCACCTTGATGAGAGCTATCCCCTCCGGAAGCGGAGCGAGCGGCGCGCGTTGCGCCATGATCGCTACGGCGCCCGATGCAAGTGCCTGATCGACAAACCGCAATCCATCGTCTTTGGCGCCGGTCACTGCAACAAAGAGATCACCGGGCTTGACGCTGCGGCTGTCGCCGCTGATGCCCCTAAGTGCCAGCGCGGCGAAACGTTCATCGCTTGCGGCATCGACGCTGACGAGATTCTGGAGAAGTTCCCTGACTTTCATGTTGCCCGTCGCGCGCTGCAATCACGCAGATGGGGGCAATTGTAGTCGGGTCGCCAAGGGATACAAACGTCGGAGCCTGGATGCCGACCTCCACGTTCCCGCGCGTATTGCATCACCCTCGGCGCTTTTTCTGCCCTCGACAGGATCGACTGATCGAGGAGCAGGCCTCAAGACGATGTCTTCTAGCGGCCGCCTGCGCTCGCGAGAATCAGTTTGTCGGAAGGCGCAAGGTCAAAGCGCGGCTCGAGCCCGAGCAAGGGCGCAATGCGGCTGATGACTTCACCTCCGACCGGCACCGCGTTCCAGCCGGAAGTGGTGAAGCCGTGCGTCTCGGGCAGC
>Ga0306925_10000203_pt1 | contig 38212 bp, 29 predicted proteins | sample flu12Cox44000176_FD_203755 | JGI IMG/M metagenome (GOLD analysis project Ga0306925, IMG submission 203755) | Lab enrichment of tropical soil microbial communities from Luquillo Experimental Forest, Puerto Rico - flux8day.12C.oxic.44.000.176 (v2)... | ecosystem: Environmental > Terrestrial >... | reverse complement strand
GGTCTATTCCAAGTCCGGAGCTCGTTCCCGCAGCGGAAAAAGGAAAAGACCTTCGATCTGCTCCTTCGCGCTCTCGAAACTATCGCCCGGCAGCAGCCGTTGCTGATGGTCTTTGAGGATGTGCACTGGATCGACCCGACTTCTCGCGAATTGCTCGATCTCATGCTTGCCCGGATCGAGCGGCTGCCGATCTTGCTGATCGCGACCTTTCGGCCCGAGTTCCAGCCGCCCTGGATCGGCCAGCCGCACGTAACGATGATGGCCCTGCCGCGACTCGGCCGGCGCGAGGGCGCCGCGCTGGTGTGGCAACTTGCTGGAAATGCGGCCGAGCTTCCAGCCGACCTCCTTGACGAGATCATCGAGCGCACGGACGGAGTGCCGCTCTTCATCGAGGAAGTGACCAAGGCAATCCTCGAAGCCGCTGAGGCGGCCGGCGGGGACGCTGCCCGCAGCGTGGCCTCCGCCATTCCCAGCCAGAGAACTGCAGTGCCCGCGACCTTACAGGCTTCGCTGCTGGCGCGGCTCGATCGTCTGGGGTCGTCAGCGCGCGAGATGGCGCAGACCGGAGCCGCAATCGGACGCGAATTCTCCTATGATATCGTCAGCGCGGTCGCCGAGCGCCCGGCGGCGGATGTTGCGGCCGCGCTCGATCGCCTGGTCGATTCCGGGCTCGTGTTTCAGCGCGGCACTCCACCTGCGGCCGAATATCAGTTCAAGCACGCCCTGGTGCAGGACACGGCTTACGGCACTCTGTTGCGCGGTCCGCGCCAGGTATTGCATGGGCGAATCGCCGCCGCGATGGAAAGCCGAGCATCCGAGCGCGTGGAGCGCGAGCCCGAAATTCTGGCCTATCACTGGACCGAGGCCGGCAATGCTCGACAGGCAGTCGGATATTGGCTCGAGGCGGGACGGCGCGCGGCAGGGAGGTCGGCCAATCAGGAGGCAGTGGCTCATCTGACCCGTGGCATCGAGACGGTTGCGTCGCTGCCCGCAGGCGCCGAGGCAATGCGCCTGGAGCTGGCGCTGCAGCTCGCGCTCGGACCAGCGGTAATATCGATTCGCGGCTTCGGCGCGAAGGAAGCCGAGGCTGCATATCGCAGAGCGCGGGAACTGGCCGAGACTCTGGGCGACAGCCGATTGCTGTTCGCCGCGATCTGGGGCCTGTGGCTCACGACGGGGCAATCCCTCGAAATCGGTCCTCGCGCGATGCTGGTCGATGAACTGTTTCGCGTGGCGAGGCCGCTCGGGGACACTGCGCTCGAATTGCAGGCACATCATGCCGCTTGGGCGACGCTGATTTTCCGCGGCGATCTCGTCAAGTCAAGAGAACACATCCGTCGCGGACTTGAGCTTTACGATCGCAAGCGGCACGGCAATCATGCCGTTCTCTACGGCGGTCATGATCCGGCAGTATGTGGCACCGGACAGGGTGCGATGGCGCTCTGGATGCTTGGCTATCCCGACCAGGCGGTGGAGAGCGGCCAACGTTCAATTGTGCTCGCCAACGATCTTGCGCATCAACCGAGCGTCGGACATGCGCTGTGGTTCACGGGTGTCGCCTACATGATGCGGCGCGACGTTCCTGCTGTGCTGCGCCTTGCGGAGCAGCTCGTCGAAGTAAGTCGCGAACGCGGGTTGGCGCAGTATCAGGCTGTCGGCGGCATCATGCGGGGCTGGGCGCGCGCCCGGTCGGGAGACATTGAAGAGGGGCTGGCCGAGCTGCGCGCCGCGATCGTGGCCCACCGGGCAACCGCGAGTGTGCTGGTAGGCTTCTTCGCAGCCGAGCTGGCGGAGACCGAGCTACTCGGCGGGCACCTTGAGGAAGCTGCTTCGGCCTTGGCTCTCGCGGTCGGCACGCAGGCGCGAGAGAGGGTCTGGGCATCCGATGTATTGCGGGTCACCGGAGATTTGCGGCTGGCCCGAGACCTGGCAGACCTGCGGGCCGCCGAGCAGATGTACAGCGAAGCGATATCCATCGCGCGCGATCACAACGCCAAATCGCTGGAATTACGCGCGGCGCTCAGGCTTGCACGCTTGCGGCAACGACAGGGACGAGCGCAGGAAGCTGTACATCTAATCCAGCCGATTTATTCGTGGTTTACGGAGGGACTCGATACCGCCGACCTGAAGGAAGCGCGAGAGCTCGTCAAACACCCGGCCTGAAGGCGTGGCAAGCCGTTCGGTCGTGGCGGCTCCATGCAGCTTCAGCAGCTCGCCGACGAGGACGCTGCACCAAGCAGCTCCCCTTGCAGGAGTATGGCCCCGCCTCTGCTAATTCGCGCGCTTGGGCGCCATCCGTTCGGCCGCCGGAGGAAGAAAGGCGTCAGTGTAGACGGTCGCCGGATCCGGGCTTCTCGGCAGCCCGTAGGCCTCGACCATCGCGTCGATGGTCGTTTTGAGCTTCTCCGCGGTGACGGAGCTCAGACCATGGCTTGCGACGTACGGCGTATCGGTGAGGCCGAGCGCGATGTCGAGACGCACTTTCTCGATATCGGGCCTCATCATCGAATCGCGCGCAGTCAGAACCTCGAGCGCCTTTTGCGGGGATGCGATGGTGTCCCTGGTGCCCTGATTGAGCGCCTTGACGACGCCGCGCACCGTGCCCGGATTCTCATCGGCGAATTTCTTCGGCGTCACCAGCGCCAGGCCGTACATGTCGGCGCCGAAATCCGAATATTTGAGGATGAACAGATCGTCGAGCGTAAAGCCGATCTCGAGCATTGCCGGGATGTTGGAATTGGTAAAGCCGCCGGTGCCGTCGACATCGCCCCGCTTGAGCATGGGACCGAACAGTTGCGGCTGCACCGCCACCCAGTTGATCTTGACGTTCTCGGCGTGCGCGGCCTTGAGCAGAACCGAGATCGTGTCGTGGACGGCAATGCCCGGACCGCCCGCGATCTTCCTGCCCTCGAGATCGGCGGGCTTGCGAATGCCGGCGTCCTTGCGGGTGATCACCGCGAGCGGGGAGCCATCGAAGCTCATGTAGACGGCGATCAGCGGCGAGCTCGGATTTTGCGCGTTGAAACGGATCATCGAGGGGAGGTCGACCCACCCGAACTGGTAGACCCCGCCAGCAACGCTGACCGCGACATTGGTCGCGCCCTTGCCGGGGTCGAGCGCGTCGACGGTGACCCCCGCGGCTTTGAAATATCCCTTGCTCTGCGCCACGAAGAACGGCGCATGCGTCCCCTGGATGATCCAGTCCATCATGATCTTGACGTTCGCGGTCTCCGCCGAGGCGGCGCCGGCGCAAGCGAGCACGGCAACCAGCGCCGTGAGCAACGCGCGCGTTAGCGCAGCCGCACGCGGCAAGCTCAATGCATTGCCGCTGCGGACGCAGCCAGGCATGCGTGACCTCCATCGGTGCAAAGCGATCGGCGCGACTGCGCGAGCGTAGTCACGCTTGGCAGCATGGTCAACGATGGCTAGCATTCGCTACCTGCATCGTCATGCCCGGACCGGGACCCCGCCGCGCTTGCGCGGCGGGAACCCGTGTTCCGGGCATCCACGACTTGTTTTGAGGCTATAACGTGGACGGCATCAGACCTCGGGCTTGCCCGAGGTCCGCACCATCAAGTGACGCAAGTCGAGTAAACTCGACTTGCGTGACAAGCACGGCCATGACGATTTCGGGCGCGGAAGGAGAATCGTGATGCTGAAGCTTCCGGGGCATGCGCGCTACGCCTATTCGCCGATCGTCAAGCGGCCGCTCTATGACTGGCCCGGCGGCAAGCGCCTTGCCTTTTATGTCGCGCTCAACATCGAGCATTTCGCCTTCGGCGCCGGCCTCGGAATGGATCCCTCCAACCGCAGCGGAGCGCAGAATACGCGCAACTTCGCCTGGCGCGATTACGGCAACCGTGTCGGCAATTGGCGGCTGTTCGAGATGCTGGATGAGCTCAAACTGCCCGCCACCATCCTGCTCAACAGCAGCGTCTGCTACAATTATCCCGAGATCGTGGACAAGATCAAAGCGCGCGGCGACGACGTGCTGGGCCACGGCCGCACCAACGCCGAGCAACAGCGCGCGATGTGGGAGGAGGACGAGGCGCGCGCCATCGAGGAGTGCACGGCGGTCATCGAGAAGCACGTCGGCGTGCGGCCGACCGGATGGATGGGCCCCGGCGCTATGGAATCCGGCATCACTCCCGATCTCCTGAAAGAAGCAGGCTACACCCACCTCCTCGACTGGCCGCTCGACGATCAGCCGATCTGGATGGCGACCCGCGCCGGTCCGCTGCTTTCGGTTCCCTATCCCATGGAGCTCAACGATGCCGGCGGGCAGGTGCACCGCGACCATACCGGCCGGCAGTTTGCCGAGATGATCGTCGATCAGTTCGAGGAGATGCTGGAGCAGTCGGAGCGGGCGCCGCTCGTCTTCGCGCTCTCGCTGCACGGCTTCATCGTCGGCCAGCCGTTCCGGCTGCGGCCGGTGCGCCAAGCCGTCAAGCATTGCGTCGAGCACAAGCGCAACGACCGGGTCTGGTACACGCGTGCCGGCGATATCGCGAAATACTGCTTCTCGCTCCCGAAAGGGCTCATTCCCGGCAGCTGAGACAATGGGCTTCGCGCACACGCTCGACGGCACCAGCTATCGGTTCGCGGATCTCAAGACCCTGCTCGCCAAGGCATCGCCCCGGCGCTCCGGCGACGCGCTCGCCGGCATTGCCGCGGCGAGCGCCGCCGAGCGGGTGGCGGCGCAGATGGCGCTGGCGGACGTGCCGCTGCGGGACTTCCTCAACGACGCGGTGGTGGCGTACGAAACGGACGAGGTGACGCGGCTCATTATCGACGGCCACGATCGCGCGGCATTCGCGCCCGTCGCCTCCATGACCGTCGGCGAATTGCGCGACTGGCTGCTGGGCGATGACGCCGACACGCAAGCGCTCGCGAAGCTTGCGCCCGGGTTCACTCCCGAGATGGCGGCCGCCGTGTGCAAGATCATGCGCCTGCAGGATCTCATCGCGGTCGGCGCCAAATGCCGGACCACAACCTCCTTCCGCAGCACCATCGGGCTTCCCGGCCGGCTGTCCACGCGCCTGCAGCCGAACCATCCGACCGATCATCCCGCCGGCATTGCGGCGAGCATTGTCGACGGCCTCATGCTCGGCGCGGGTGACGCGGTCATCGGCATCAATCCGGTCACGGACAGCGTCGAGAGCGTGACCGGCCTGCTCGTGATGCTCGACGAGATGCGCGCGCGGCTCGATGCGCCCATCCAGTCATGCGTGCTCGCCCACGTGACGACGACCATGGCCGCCATGCAACGCGCAGCCCCGGTCGATCTGGTGTTTCAATCCATCGCCGGCACGCAAGCGGCCAACCGGGCATTCGGCATCTCGCTCGGCCTCCTCGCCGAGGCGCACGACGCCGCGCAAGCGCTCGCGCGCGGAACGGTCGGAACGAACGTGATGTATTTCGAGACCGGGCAGGGCAGCGAGCTTTCCTCGGGAAGCCACGAGGGCGTGGATCAGCAGACGCTGGAAGCGCGCTGCTACGGGGTGGCGCGCCATTTCAAGCCGCTGCTGGTGAATTCCGTGGTGGGGTTCATCGGGCCGGAATATCTCTACGACGGAAAGGAGATCACGCGCGCCGGGCTGGAGGACCATTTCTGCGGCAAGCTGCTCGGGCTGCCCATGGGATGCGACATCTGCTACACCAACCACGCCGAGGCGGACCAGGACGACATGGACGCGCTGCTGACATTGCTGGCCGCCGCCGGCTGCACGTTCATCATGGGTGTCCCCGGCGCGGACGATGTCATGCTCAATTATCAGAGCACGTCCTTTCATGATGCGCTTTACGTGCGGCATCTGCTTGGGCTGCGGCCCGCGCCGGAGTTCGAGGCGTGGCTCGCCGCCGTCGGCATCAGCGACACCAGCGGGGGGCTGCGTGCGCGCGCACCGGAGCGGCTTATCGCCACCCTTTCGCCGCTGAGCAGCGTGACTTGAGCGATCAGCCGCCGCGACGCGCGGCCTCGCCAGCGCTTCCGGTGAGCTGGACGGCGCTGCGCAGGCACACGCCGGCGCGCATTGCGCTCGGGCGAAGCGGGTTTGGGCTCCCGACCGCCGCGCACCTCGCGTTCCAGGCGGCCCATGCGCGGGCGCGCGATGCCGTCCATGCTGCGCTGGACGCGGCCGCGATCGTGTCGCAGATCGGCGCGCGCGGCTTCGAGGTGATGTGCGTCGAAAGCGCAGCCGCAAGCCGGCAGGCCTATCTGCGCATGCCCGACCTCGGACGCACGCTGTCGGTGGAAAGCAGGGCGCGATTGTCAGAGCCCATGCTGGCGCCGGACGTGGTGATCGTCGTCGGTGACGGCCTGAGCAGCGTGGCGGTCGAGCGCAACGCCGTGCCCGTGCTGGAGCTCCTGGGACGCCGGCTCCGCGATATCGGATTGCGACTTGCGCCGATCATCGTGGCGACGGGCGCGCGCGTCGCGCTTGCGGACGAGATCGGCGAGCTGCTCCAAGCAAGGCTTTCCGTCATATTGATCGGGGAGCGGCCGGGGCTCAGCGCAGCCGACTCGCTCGGCATGTATCTGACCTTCGCGCCGCGCCGCGGGCGCCTCGACAGCGAACGCAACTGCATCTCCAACATTCACGCGGCGGGCATGACGGCCGAGGCTGCCGCGGCACGGGCCGTCGAGCTCATACAATCCATGCTCGAGCAGCGCGCCTCGGGGGTCCTGCTTGCCGCGCGCGCTTGCGCGCCAACCGTCATGACGCGAGCCAGGCCGTGAAGCGCTCCTCGATCTGCGCGATGCGGTCCGCCTCCCACGCATCATCTTCCTTGACGGATACCGCCACGTTGTCGGGATAGGTGGGAAGCTGCACGGCGATGTTGGGCGCGATGAACGCGTATGCGCCGGGATGGATCGGGCCGTAGTAGAGCCGGGTATTGAATTGCGCCTGCGGCTTGGCCTGTGAGGCGAAATTGATGAGTTCCCAGGCGAGCTTGCGGTTGGGCGCTCCCCGCAGCACGCACCAGGTGCTGGTGCTGCGCACCGCGCCGTCCCAGACCAGCTCGACCGGCACGCCCTGCTCCTTGAGCTCGGATGCGCGCGCATTCCAGATCGACATCATGTCGACCTCGCCGTCGCGGATGAGCTGCTGCGACTGGTTGCCCTCCCGCCACCACACCTTGATATGCGGCTTGATGAGGTCGAGCTTCCTGAATGCGCGCTCGATGTCGAGAGGGTAGAGCGCATCGCGCGCCACCCCGTCGGCGAGCAGCGCGAAAATCATGCTGCGCGGCGCATCGCTGACGCACAGGCCCCGGCTGCCCGGAAACTTCTCGACATTCCAGAAATCCGCCCACGATCGCGGGCCGCCATCGGGAAACCGGTCGCGGCGATAGCAGAGATTGGTGCCCTGAATGTTGGATGCAATCCCGTAACCGTCGGCGACCACCGCGCCGGCCGGCAGCGCATCCCTGTTCACGATATTCCAGTCGATCGGTTCCGCCAGCCCCTCGCGGCTCGCGCGCAGCCACAGCATGGAATTGACCGAAGTCATGTCGAACTGATAGCTGCCGGTCTGCACCTGCGCCTTGACGCGCGCATAGGAGACCGGGGTGATGACTCGGACCTGGATGCCGGTTAACGCAGTGAACGGCTTGAAATAGGCCGTCTCCTGCGCGGCGGTGAAGCTTCCGCCCCACGAGTTGACGTAGAGCGTGCGCGTCTGCGCGATGGTGCGTTCCGTGAGCAGGAGCGGGCCCAGGGTCGCCGTTGCCGCCCGGCGCAGGAAGCGCCGGCGCGCGCGGTCAATGCGCCGTGCGGTTGTTGTCATTCGCCACACCTGCTCTGCTATATTTCTATCATAATGTCGCCCCTCGACCACATTTCCATCGATCCTAACGTCTGCTTCGGCAAGGCTTGCATCAAGGGCACGCGTATCCGGGTCTCCCTGATCCTCGATTTCCTTGCGAGTGGGGAGACGGCTGAAGGGATCCTGAAGGCCTATCCGCAACTTGCTACCGAGGATATCCGGGCCGCGATCGCCTATGGCGCCGAGGTCGCACGCGAGCGCGTCATCCCCGTGCCGATTGCGGCTCCCGAATGATGGTCAAGCTCGACGAAAATCTTGGAGCACCACTCACCAATTATCCGGCTGCTACCCCCGCGCCAGGACATGCGCGTCCGCCGCCGACCATCCCAGCCGGATCGTGCGCCCGCGCGCGAGCGCATCGGGACCGCCCCCGATCAGGCGTGCGCGCAGCGCCACGCCATGCGCGTGCCCGATGATCAGGATCGAATCCCCATAGTTGATGGTATCCTCGACCACCATCTCGAATTCATTCTCGGCCGCAGGCCCGGCGCCGCACGGGCGCAGGCGTTCCGGCCGGATCATGACCAGAACGTCGACGGCCTTCATTGCCGCCGCCGGCGCAACGCGCGCCGGACCGATGCCGGCAAGCTCCACCCAGCCGGGGCGCGCGGGGTCGATGCGCCCGGGGAGGAAATTGCTCTCCCCGATGAACTCGCCTACGAAGCGGTTGGCCGGGCGGTGATAGATGTCAAGCGGCGAGCCGACCTGCTCGATCCGCCCGTCGCGGAACACTGCGATGCGGTCGGACATGGTCATGGCTTCGGTCTGGTCGTGGGTCACGTAGATCATGGTGATGCCGAGCTCGCGGTGGATGCGCTTGATCTCAAGCTGCATCTGCTCGCGCAGGTTCTTGTCGAGCGCGCCGAGCGGCTCGTCGAGCAGGAGCACGTCGGGATTGAACACCAGGCCGCGCGCGAGCGCGACGCGCTGCTGCTGCCCGCCGGAGAGCTCGCGCGGATAGCGGTCCGCAAACTGCCGCAGGCCGACAAGCTCGAGCATGTCCCCGGCGCGCGCCTTCATCTGCGACCGCGGAAAGCGCCGCATCCTGAGCGGAAACACGACGTTCTTCCACGCCGTCATGTGCGGGAACAGCGCGTAGCTCTGGAACACCATGCCGATGTTGCGCTGATAGGGCCGCATGGCGGCGAGGTCGGCGCCGGCGAGCTCGATCGAGCCGGCGGTCGGCTGCTCGAACCCGGCGATCATCAGGAGCGTCGTCGTTTTGCCCGAGCCGCTCGGTCCGAGAAGCGTGACGAACTCTCCGCGCGCGACGTCGATGCTGACATCGTCGACCGCGTTGCTCTTTGCGTCATACGACTTGACGACGTTGCGAAGCCGCAGATAGGGCGCGCTCACCGCAAGTCCTCATGCCGACGTGGCAGAGCGCAACTCTCGATCGTCATCGTCCGCGAAAGCGGACGATCCAGTAACCCGTCAGCGTATCGATTTAGCTTCAACGATTGCGGCGTGCTGGATTCCCGCTTTCGCGGGAATGACAGATCAGAGCTTGTTGCCGCGGGCATCATGCGGGAGGGCGGCACACGATGAGCGCGTCAACCACAATGCATCCGCATCCCTGCGGCAGCGCCTTGATCGGATTGAGATCGACCTCCTCGATCAGGTCGGCGTTCTGCTCGGCAAAATCCGCAAGCCCAGCGAGCACGCGGGCAAGCCCCGTCACGTCGGCCGCGGCTTGGCCGCGCATGCCGCTTAAGATTGCGGCTGCGCGCGGCTCGCCGATCATGGCCTCGATGTCGCCTTCGTGCAGCGGGAGCAGGCGCAGCGCAAAGTCGCGCGTGACTTCGACCACGGTGCCGCCCATCCCGAACGCCAGGACGAGACCGAAATCGGGGTCGCGCGAGATGCCGGCGAACACTTCGATGCCGCCGGCGACGAATTCCTGAACCAGAAAGGCAATATCTTCAGGCCGCGGATCGAGCCGGTCCATGCGCTGGCGAAGCTCGCCGTATGCGCGCGCAAGCGCCGCATCGTCGGCAATTCCAAGGTTGGCCGGTCCGAGGGCGACGAGGCCAAGCTCGGTCTTGTGCGCAAGGGCGTCGGAGAGCCCCTTGAGCACAACGGGATAGCCGATCTCGTGGGCACGGGCGGTCGCTTCGGAGAGCGTCGCTGCGCGATATTCGCGCACGACCGGGACTCCATATGCGCAAAGGACGCGCTTGGCATCGAGCTCGTTGAGCACGCGGCGACCCGCATCGGCCGCAAGCATCGCTTTGAGCGCTGAAGGACGGTGGAGCGCGGGCGCGCGCAGCGGCGGCCGCTTCGTCATGTGGCGGCCGACCTTGTCGATTGCTCCCAGCCCCTGCCGGGTGCCGCCGATCTGGACGAGGCCGTGCTCGCGCAGCGCCTTGGCCTGCTCGACGTTCATCACGCCCGCCCGCGAGCTCATCAGATAATAGGGCTTGCCGGACTTCTCCGCCGCCGCCGCCAGCATCTTGACGTTCTCGAGCACGCGGCCGGGATGGCCAAGGCGGCCCTCGTTGCCGGTGTCGGCGCAGTAGACGATGGCATCGATCTGCGCGCTTGCGTCCACAACCGACATGGCGTGCGGCAGGTTGACGGCATAGTCGCCGTTGCCCCAGGCATCGAACGGATTGCCGTCGCCGGTGATGCGGCCGATGACGCGCTCGGCCTGCGCGCGCTCGGCCTGCGACAACGGGGGAAGCTCCAACCCAGCCGCGGTGGCATTGTCGAGAATCATCTCGGCAAGGCCGCCGGAGCCGGTGATCACCGAGATTGCGCGCCCGCGCGGCCAGCGCCGCCCCTGGCACACCGCCAGCACCTCGGCCATCTCGTCGAGATCGTCCACCTCGATGGCGCGGTGCGCGCGCAGCAGCTCCGAGAACACCCGCGCCTCGCCGGCGAGCCCGCCGGTATGGCTGGTGATCGCGCGCTGCGCGCGCTCGCTGCGTCCGACCTTGAGCACGACCACGGGCTTTCCGGCGGCCGCCGCGCGGTCGAGGGCGGCTACGTAGCGTTCGGGCTCGCGCACGGTCTCGGTAAATGTCGCGATCACGGAGGTGGCGGGATCGTCGATCAGGTACTCGATGTAGTCCACGGTGCGGGTGACCGCTTCGTTGCCGGCGGAGACGGACAGGCTGATCCCGTAGCGGCGCAGGTCCGAGAGGATCGCGATGCAGACCGAGCCGCTCTGCGAGACCACGGCGACATTGCCGGCAAGCCCTGCCGGCTGCATCACGGTCTGCTTGTAGGTCGTCACGCGCGCGGTCGGATTGAGGATGCCCATGCAGTTGGGCCCGCAGACCGGCATGTCGGCCTCGCGGCAAAGCCCGGCGATCTCGTTCTGCAGCGCGGCGCCTTCGCCGCCGAGCTCGGCAAAGCCGCTGTCGTAGATGACGCCGGCGCGCGCGCCGCGTTTGACGGCAAGGCGCAGCTGCTCGGGAATGAGCGTCTTGCGGATGCTGAAGACAACCACGTCTGGGGCCTCCGGCAGCTCCGCGAGGCTCGGATAGCAGACGTGGTTGAGCACGGTGTGATATTTCGGATTGACGGGATAGATGGCGCCCGAAAATCCGAGCGCACCGAGCGATTCGATCACCGCGCGCGCCGGGCTCACCCGGTCGGTGGCGCCGACAATGGCAACCGAGCGCGGCTTGACGAGGGGATCAAGCCGCATGGGGCGTCCTTCGCCGCAGGCCCGGCCGCACCACCAGCGAAGCCAGCACGCCCGCGAGCACCGCGCCGGTGAGCAGCGTCGAGACGACGGCAATGACGGGGTCGGATTCGAGCCGGATCGATTCGAACATCTTCTTGGGAAGCGTCGCAGCATCGCGCCCGGCGATGAAGATCGCAACCACCGCTTCGTTGAAGGAATGCAGGAACGCGAACAGCGCGCCGATCAGGATGCCGGGGCGCAGCACCGGCAGCGTCACGAACAGGAAGGTGGCGAGGGGACCCGCGCCCGCGCTCATGGCGGCGCGCTCGAGATTGCGGTCGAACCCCTTGAGCGCCGCGGCAATGACAAGGAAGGCGACCGGAATTGAAAGCACGCTGTGCGCGAGGATCATTCCGGCATGTGTCCCGACGAGGTGCGCCAGGCTCAGGAAGCTGTAATAGCCGAGCGCGCTCACCACTCCCGGCACGATGATCGGCAGCATCATCAGCAGATTGAGCGCGCCCTTGCCGAAGAAGCGGTAGCGGGCGTAGCCGAACGCAGCCGGCAGCGCGACCGCAAGCGTGAGCAGCATGGAGGCAAAGGCGATGATGAAGCTGTTGACGGTGGCCCCGAGCCAGGCGTAGCTGGAGAGATACTCCCGGTAGTAGCCCATCCAGTACCCCGGCGGCGGAAACTCGAACGAGATCGCCGTCGAGAACGACATGGGCACGATGATCGCCATGGGCGCGACCAGAAACATCGCCACCGCGACGGCAAGCAGGAGCGGAACGTTGCGCAGCATATGCAGTCAGCCCCACAGCCGGTCGAGGCCGGCGAGACGGTTGTAGATGAGGAGCAGAACGAGCGTGCAGCCGAGCAGCACGACGGCGATGGCGGAGGCAAATCCCCAGGCCAGCAGGTCCTCGATCTGCTGGTTGATGAGCTGGGAGATCATCATGTCCTTGGGCGTGCCGAGCAGGATGGGCGTGATGTAGAAGCCGAGGCACATGGTGAACACGAGCAGCGAGCCGTTGACCACCCCCGGCAGGCTCAGGGGAAGAAAGACGTGGGCAAAGGCATCGAGCGGGCGCGCGCCGAGACCCTCCGCCGCGCGCAGCCAGGCAGGATCGATCTTGCGCATCACCGCGTAGAGCGCAAGCACCATGAACGGCAGCAGGATGTGCGTCATGCCGAGCGTCGAGGCGAACGACGTGAACAGCAGCTGCGGCGGGCGCGCGGAGCCGGCGAGCGCATAGAGCGCGGCGAGCGGGCCCTTGTTGCCGAGGATGACCAGCCAGGCGTAGCTGCGCACCACGAAGCCGGTCCAGAAGCTCAGGCCCACCGCGACCAGCAGCATGACCGCCACCGTGTCGTTGCGGCGCGCCATGACGTAAGCCAGCGGATATCCGAGAACGAGACAGGCGAGCGTGACGATCAGCGCCGTCCTGAAGGTGTTGATCATGACGCTCGCATAGAGCGGGACGGTGAACAGCCGCCGGTAGTGGCCGAGCGAAACGACCGGATCGGTGACGCTGAGCAGAAGGATGTAGCCGATCGGAACAAGGAACAGCGCTATGATGGTCAGCGCGGCGGGCGCGATCAGCAGCCCGGCCGTGACCGCCTCGCGTTGCCGGCTATTGCGTCTGCGAGCTCGTTCCACCGTGCGCCTTCGCTCATGCGTGAGATGAACCGGCGGGCGACCGACGCGGTATACCTGCTCCTGCGATGCCCTTATAGGGGAGGGGCATCGCATTCAAAGCCCGCGGCCGTCGCGTTGCTTCTCCACAGGCGATTGCCTTCGTGTAACATGCGGGGGCGGGCATTCTTCCCCGCGCGCTTCCCGCTTCGTCTCGCAAGGGCCATGCCATGACCGCTCACCCCTCTCGCCGAAGCCTTCTCACGCTGGCTGCGGGTTCCGCGCTCGCTGCGCCATTTTGCGCCCGCGCGCGGGGAGAGGCACGCACCGTCTATGTCAACTCCTACGGCGGCGTGTGGGAGACCTCCTGGCGCAAGGCCTTCTTCGATCCGTTCACCGCGCAGACCGGGATCGTGATCAAGACCGTGCCGGGCGTGTCCTTCGCCAAGCTCAAGGCGCAGGTGCAGACGAGGAACTACGAATGGGATGTCGTCAATCTCGGCGACGTCGAATACGAGCAGGCCGCGCTCGAGGGCCTGCTGGAGAGGGTCGACAGATCAGCCGCCAAGGCCGATGCACTGCCGCCGCGGACGGTGCGGGAATACGGCGTCACCAGCTATTCGCTCGGAACCAACCTGGTCTACCGCAAGGACAGGTTTCCGAACGGCGGGCCGCGCAGCTGGACCGATTTCTGGGACGTGAAAAGATTCCCCGGCCCGCGCTGCATGTACGACCATTCCTTCACTTGCCTTGCCTTCGCCCTGCTTGCCGACGGCGTCCCCGCCGACAAGCTCTATCCCATGGATATCGACCGCGCCTTCCGCAAGATGAGCGAGCTCAAGCCGCACATCAAGGTGTGGTGGCGGGAGGGGTCGCAGTCGCAGCAGCTCATCCGCGACGGCGAGGTCGACATGATTGCCATGTGGAGCGCGCGCGCCGTCGATCTGATCGCCGACAATGTGCCGCTCGAGCTGGTCTGGAACGGCGCCGAGATCTTCAACTCCAATCTCATCGTGCCGAAGGGCGATCCGAACGCCGCGGCGGCATGGGAGTTCGCCAACTTCGTCGCGCAGCCCAAGCCGCAGGCGGAGTTTGCCATGCTTCTCCCCTACGGTCCCATCAATCCCGCGGCGCGTGCGCTCATGGCGGAATGGCGGCTGCGACAGACCCCGGCCTGGCCGGAGAACGAGAAGGTCGCCTTCCGCCACGACGCGGCTTGGCTTGCGCCGCGCCTTGCCGGCATTCGCGAGCGCTGGAGCCAATGGCTCACGACGTGAGCACGGAGGACGCATGAGAAGCGGGGGAGGGGTTGCGCTCGCCATCTTCGCGCTGCTTGCCGCGGCGGGCCCGGCGCGCGCGCAGGATGGCTTGCGCCTTGCGGTCGGGCAACGCGGGCTGTGGGACACCAGCATATCCGATGTCGGCCAGCGCGCCGGGATCTTCAGGAAGCACGGGCTCGACCTCGAGATTCTCTACACCCAGGGCAGCGGCGAGACGCTGCAGGCGGCAATCTCCGGCAGCGTCGAGGTGGCGGTCAGCGTCGGGATCATGGGGGTATTGAGCGCCTACGCGAAAGGCGCGCCGGTGCGCGTCATCGGCGCCGAGATGACCGGGGCCGGCGATATCTTCTGGTACGTCAGGGCCGATTCGGCGATCAGGACGCTCCATGATGCCGACGGAAAGACGATCGCCTACTCCACCAACGGCTCCTCGACCCACGGCGTGGTCACCGCCTTCATCAAGCAGTTCGTGCCGCACGCCAAGGCGACGGCGACCGGAGGTCCGGCCGCCACCTTGACCGCGGTCATGTCCGGACAGGTGGACGTGGGCTGGGCGGCGCCGCCGTTCGGGCTCGACCAGCTCGACCGCAACGAGATCCGGCAGATTGCGTCGGGCGACGACACGCTGTTTCGGAATCAGACCGTGCGCCTGCTCGTCACCACCGCGCCGACGCTCGCAAGCCGCAAGGACGCCATCGACCGCTACCTCTCAGGCTATCGGGAAACCGTCGATTGGATGTATTCCGACCCCGCCGCGCTCAAGGTCTATGCGGAGTTCGCCGGCATCACGCTGGCGAAGGCCAACCGCATTCGCGACGGGTTCTTCTCCAAGTCATCGATTCTGCCGGACGAGATCACCGGCCTCGATCTCATCATCCCCGATGCCGTCGCGCTGAAATTCACCGCGGCACCGCTCTCCCACGAGCAGCTCAGGGAGCTGATCCAGATCCCGCCGCGGAAGTAAGCGAAGCAGGTGGTCACCCGCCCTTCTGAAGGAACACGTAGTCCGCGGCGTAGGGCGCGCCCTGCAACGCGCCGGCGGTCTCGCATGCACCTGCGAGAGCTCCGCCTTTCGTGTTGACCCGCTGCACGGTGGTCACACCGGAGAGGACCCCCCGGCCGCGGTGCGCGCTCGCGCTGAGCTTGAGCCAGGCTATGTCGCCCGCCGACTTGCCGGGCGCGTTGGCGACGGCCTTGGCCGTCACCGCGCTGCCGTCGATGTGCTCCCAGTTCGGGCCGGCGTAATGGCGGCCGACCGTCTTGCCGTCGAGCAGCAGCGTCGCGATCGGCTCGCGAAACGTCCAGGCAAGCTTGCCGTCGCTGCCGGCCTTGCACTCATATATTTGCGCGCCCTCGGCATGCAGCGTGACCACCGTTGCTTCATCGGGGGCAGCAATTGCAGCCGGCATCTGGGCCGCGGCGTTGCCTGCGACCAGCAAGCCTGTAACGAGTGACAGAGCATATCCCGCGAAAGCCCGCCCTCGCGCTCGATCCGAGGTTGGGACCAACTTTGCATCTCTCATCAGCAACGCTCCTCTTTGTGTAGCTTGCATGCCAGCCTGAAGCAGCCGCACTGCTCAACCATTAAACGGGCGCAAGCGCGCTCCAAAATCGCCAAATTTGCGGTGAAACTCGACCGCGCCTGTTTGCCTCGCCACGCAAATTCGCGCCGGATTCGCAACCGGGCTTTGACCTGGGGGACCTGCGGTCAAAGGATCCATCAAGATTTTGGGAGAATCACGCATGAGCGGCCCACGTTGCGACCGCATGTTGGCAGGCACGGCCCTTGCCTTGCTGCTGGCCGCCCCATTCGATGTCCTCGCTCAGGACGCGTCCCAATCCTCTGCCGTCAATCCGTCCGCAACTGCAGCGCCCACGGTGCCGGCCGCGCAGCCCGCGGCGGAAAAATCTTCCCCTGTCGCCGCACCGGCAGGCGTGCAGGCCACCGCAACCGATTCCGCCACTCCGTCGGCGAGCCCGGTGGCCACAACTGAGCCGACCCCTGCGCCCGATCCGCTGGCTTCGCTCGATCCCGCCGACCGTCCGGTGGCGGAGAAGATTCGCGATCTCTTTGCCGCAACCGGAACGCCGGAGAAGATCTTCGCGAGCAAGAGCGAGCGCGCGGCAGTCGAAACCTTCTACAAGGGCAGGAACCTTGCGCCGCTGTGGCTCGACAAGGGTATCGTGAATGCGCGCGCGAAGGCGGTGATTGCCCGTGTCAAGGCTGCGGATGCCGACGGCCTCGATCTCAACGATTATCGCCTGCCGAGCTTCGATGGCCTTTCCCCGGACGCGTTGGCGGAGGCCGACGTCAAGCTGACGCAGACGGTGCTCACCTTCGCCCGCCATCTCCAGGCCGGGCGTTTTCCCTACAATCGCGTGAGCCACAACAATATCGCGCTGCCGCAGGCGCCACCCGACTCTGCTGCCGTCCTCGCCAGCATGGCCAACGCGGAGGACCCCGGCAAGGCATTGGACGCGTACGCGCCGCCGCACGAGGCCTATCGCAGGCTCAAGGAGAAGCTCGCGGAGATACGCGCGAAATCGAGCGCAAAGGTCGAGATCGCCGACGGGCCGCTGCTTCGGTACAACGCCAAGGCGGTAATGCAGGATCCGCGCGTGCCTGCGTTGCGCGAGAAGCTGGGGCTTGCGGGGGAAGAATCCGACCTCGCCTACGATGCCAAGCTCGCCGCGGCGGTGCGGACATTCCAGCAGGCAAACGAGCTGCCCGCGACCGGCAGTCTCGATGCGCGCACCGTCAAGACGCTCAACGCTCCCGTCGGGGGCAGGCAGGTCGACCTCATCCTTGCCAACATGGAGCGCTGGCGCTGGTACCCGCGCGATCTCGGCGCTGACTATTCGATCGTCAACCAGCCCGACTTCATGCTCAAGGTGATGCATAACGGCGCCCAGGTCTGGACCACAAAGGTGGTGATCGGCGACCCCTCGCCCGGCAAGCAGACGCCGCTTCTCAGCGAGACCATGAAATCCATCACCGTCAATCCGACCTGGAACGTGCCGCCCTCGATCGTGTACGGCGAATATCTGCCGGCGCTGTCGCGGGATCCCACCGTGCTCGCCCGCATGGGGCTGGTCGTGACCTATGGCCGCGACGGCAGCGTCGTGAATATCGCCCAGCCGCCGGGCGGAAACAGCGTGCTCGGGCGGCTTCGTTTCAACTTCCCCAACCGCTTCCTCGTCTATCAGCACGACACCAACGAGAAGTTCATGTTCGCGTCCGATGTGCGCGCCTTCAGCCACGGCTGCATGCGCATACAGGATCCCGCAAAATATGCCGATGTTCTCCTCAATCTTGCGCGTCCCGGCGATCACTGGACGACGGAGAGGGTCACGCGCATGTTCGGCGCCGGCGAGCAGGACCTGGCGCTGCCGCCTGGGTCGATCTGGGTGCATGTGACGTACCAAAGCGCGTTCGTCGACGATGCCGGCAAGCTGCAGCTCCGCCGCGACGTCTACGGCGTCGACAGCCGCACCATTGCCGCGATCAAGACCGAGCGCGCAGTGGTCGAGCCGCCCCCCGAGGGCAAGCCCGAGCAGCAGGAGGTCGCGTCAGGCTCCGGGCGCCGCAAGGCCGCACCCCAACCCGCCGCGATGTCGTTCTTCCAGTCACTTTTCTTCGGCGGAAGATCGCCCCCGCCGCGACCGCAGCGTGGCGTCGCCTATCGCTGACAATCGGGAACGACCAACGCTCAACGTCATAGCCTGGCCGGGACCCCGCCGCGCTTGCGCGGCGGGAACCTGGTCTTGCGGCACGAAAGGCGTGGATGCCCGGAACAAGTCAGAACAAGTCCGGGCATGACGGTTCCCCATGCCGGCCATGGTGGTTTGTAATTACCACTTGCGAGCGATTTCATCGCAAAAGAGGTAATGGAGGGATGGAAGGAACCAGACTAGCCCCATGACAAGGCTGGCGCCTTGTGCATAGGATCGAAGCATCAGTACGGTCGAGTGTGTGAGGCGTGCGATGACGAGTACCGTTGCTTCAAGATCCGAAGAATATCGACGCGATGCGCAGGAGTGCTGGAAATTTGCCAACGATGCAGAAGACATCGAGAGTAAGGCGCTGTTTCAGCTGACCGCCGAAGCGTGGACGATGCTTGCCGAGCAAGTGGAGACGCTTGCGGTCACTCACGGCAATCAGGCCGCCGCCACAACCACGATTCTGCAATCCGCCGCATAGCGGGCCAAAGGCATTTTCTTAATACGACAAAGGCATCTAGGGCCTTCAGGCCTGCACGCCTGAAGTAACGTGGCTGCTGCGGCGAACCCTGGAATCGGGTAAGCTTCGCCATTGATGGCTGGATTTCGGGCTCTCGGCCCGCCAAGTCGGCTATGCCGACTTGGCCGCTTAAGCTGTGGACGCTCAGGCTTTCGGCGCTTAAGCTTAACCACCCAACCATCTCGGGCAACACCGAGGTCAGTGGCCTTGGCCGGGGTGACGACGCCATAGGATTCGAGTTCTGGAAATGCCGCACGCGTACCGGGGCCGGCTTTGAGCAGGCAGAAGCTGATCGGCGGGATTTTGATTGTCGTGTCGGCTGCCTACATCGCCTGGTTCGTGCGGGTGCGCCTGTTCACCGCCGGTCCCGCCGTGGAGAAAAAGGAGTGGCTGCAGGCGATCGGCTCAATCGTGATATTGATGCTGGGCACGATCAACGTGCGGCTCGCGGCCATGCGGGCGCGCAGCCGCGACGGTGAACGGCGTTAAACGGCGCTCCCGCGATTTGATGCGTGTTGGGATGACATGACTGCAACCCGAATCGACCGGCGATTTGCGGGGCTCAAGGCAAAAGACCGCGCGGCGCTGGTCACTTTTCTGACCGCCGGCGATCCCGACCCGGAAACGTCGCTCGCAATTCTGCGCGCGCTGCCGGCGGCCGGGGCGGACGTGATCGAGCTCGGCATGCCGTTCACCGATCCCATGGCGGACGGGCCTGCGATCCAGCTGTCGTCGCAGCGCGCCCTCAAGCGGGGTCAGACCATGCGGCGGACGCTGGACATGGTGCGCGCTTTTCGCAGCGCCGAGCAAGCCGCCCCCGTGGTGCTCATGGGCTACTACAATCCGATCTATATCTACGGCGTCGAGCGGTTCCTGGCCGACGCAAAGGATGCCGGGGTTGACGGCCTCATCGTCGTCGACCTGCCGCCGGAGGAGGACGCTGAGCTCTGCCTGCCGGCGCTCGCGGCCGGTCTCAATTTCATCCGCCTCGCCACGCCGACGACCGATGACAGACGCCTGCCGGCGGTGCTCGCGCACACTTCGGGCTTCGTCTATTATGTGTCGATCACCGGCATCACCGGCGCGGCAATGCCTGATCCCGGCCGCACCGCCGCGGCGGTCGGGCGCATCAAGCGCCATTGCCGGCTGCCGGTGGCCGTCGGGTTCGGCGTGCGCACGGCCGAGCAGGCGGCAGTGATTGCGCGGGACGCCGACGGAGTGGTCGTCGGCTCGGCACTCGTGAACGCGCTCAAGGGCACGCTCGACCGCAATGACAGCGCAACGCCGGGAACACGCAAGGCAGTGACCGACCTGGTGGCGGAACTTGCCCGCGGCGTGCGCTCGGCCCGCGCGCAGGCCGCCGGCGAAGCGAGGCAGCAACCATGAACTGGATCTCCAACGTCGTGCGGCCGAAGATCCGCAATTACTTCGCCCGCCGCGACACTCCCGAAAATTTGTGGATCAAGTGTCCGGAAACCGGGCAGCTCGTCTTCAGCAAGGACGTCGAGGCGAACCACTTCGTGATTCCAGGCTCCAACTATCACATGCGCATGAGCGCTCCTGCACGGCTCAAGATGATCTTCGACAACGAGACCTGGATCGACGTCGCAGTCCCCGAGGTTCCGCTCGATCCGCTGCGGTTCCGCGACGAGCGCCGCTACACGGATCGCCTCAAGGACGCGCGCAGCAAGACCGGAACCAACGATGCCATCAAGCTCGGGCTGGGCAAGCTGGAGGGCCTGCCGGTCGTGATCGGCGTGCAGGATTTCGAATTCATGGGCGGCTCGCTTGGAATGGCCGCGGGCGAAGCAGTCATCAAGGGCCTGGAAACGGCGGTCGGCAAAGGCACGCCTTTCATAATGTTCGCCGCCTCCGGCGGAGCCCGCATGCAGGAGGGGATTCTGTCCCTGATGCAGCTTCCGCGCACTACCGTCGCGGTGCAGATGATGCGGGAATCGAGAAAACCCTACATTGTGGTGCTCACCAATCCGACCACGGGCGGGGTCACCGCCTCCTATGCCATGCTCGGCGACGTGCACATCGCCGAGCCCGGCGCGCTCATCGGTTTTGCAGGCCCGCGCGTCATCGAGCAGACCATCCGTGAGAAGCTGCCGGACGGCTTTCAGCGTGCGGAGTATCTCAGGGAGCACGGAATGGTGGACATGGTGGTGCACCGTCACCAGCTGCGGCCCACCTTGGCCAATCTGTGCCGGCTGCTGACCAAGGCGCGCCCGCCGATGGCCCCCAGTAGTGAGTAGGTCGGGTTAGCGCGGCCCCGGCGCGTGGAATTTTTCGCGTTTGTTGATTCCGCGCTAACCCGACGCGCTGCAACCGCAGCCGCAAGATGTCGGGTTACGCGCGGATCGACTTTGCTCACCTTCACCACCATATCGGGCCGCGCTAACCCGACCTACAGCTGATCGCCGCGCGCATGTCTTCCGTCGATTCCATTGTTGCACGACTGGCCGCGCTGCATCCCAAGCGAATCGATCTTTCGCTCGAGCGCATGTGGCGCATTCTCGACGCGCTTGGCCATCCGGAACGCGGGCTGGCGCCGGTGATTCACGTTGCCGGGACCAACGGCAAGGGCTCGACCATCGCGTTCATGCGGGCAATCCTGGAGGCTGGCGGCCTGCGCGTGCACGCCTATACCTCGCCGCATCTCGTGCGCTTCAACGAGCGCTTTCGGCTCGGGAACGGGGCTCTGGCAACGGACGACGAGCTGGCCGCAGTCCTTGCCGAATGCGAACGCGTGAACGCCGGCGCGCCGATTACCGTGTTCGAGATCACCACCGCGGCAGGTCTTCTCCTGTTCGCCCGGCATGCGGCCGACGTGCTGCTCATGGAAGTGGGGCTCGGCGGCCGGCTCGATGCGACCAATGTCGTGGAGCGTCCGCTCGCCACGGTGATCACCCCGGTTTCCTTCGACCACGCCGAGTTTCTGGGCAGCAGCATCGGCGAGATCGCAGCGGAGAAAGCCGGCATCCTCAAAGCCGGCATTGCCGCAACGGTTGCCGCGCAGCCGCGCGAGGCGCTGGCGGCGATCGAGCGATATGCCGCGCGCATCAAGGCGCCGATCAGGGTTGCGGGCGAGGACTGGACGGCAACCGAGGAGCGCGGCCGCCTGGTCTATCAGGACGATGCCGGCCTGCTCGATCTTCCCGCGCCGAAGCTTTACGGGCGCCACCAGTTCGAGAATGCCGGTGTTGCGATTGCAGCGTTGCGCTCCGTCGATGCATTTGCGCTTGCACCTGCCGCGTTTGAGCGGGGAATTGCCGCAGCCGAATGGCCGGCGCGCATGCAGCGCCTTGCGCAGGGCGCGTTGGCGAAGCTCGTGCCGGCCGGCGCCGAGCTCTGGCTCGACGGCGGCCACAATATCGATGGCGGTCGCGCGGTCGCCGACGCGCTCGCGGATCTGGAGGAGAGAGTCCCGCGCCCGCTCATCCTCGTGATCGGCATGCTGTCGACCAAGGATTGCGGGGGCTTTTTGAGCAACTTTGCCGGGCTCGCGCAGCGCATTGTTGCGGTGCCCATCCCGGAGCAGGAAAAGAGCATGCCGGCAGATGGCATTGCGGAGGCCGCGCGCACCGTCGGCATTCCGGCGCAGAGCAGCACCGACATAAAGTCGGCGCTCGCCATCATTTGCAGCTACGCGCTGGCGCCGCCTCCGCGTATCCTGATTACCGGCTCGCTCTATCTGGCCGGCGCCGTGCTCACCGCCAACGGCACGCCGCCGACATGAGCGAGCTTCAGACCGCGGCAGTTATCCACTGTTCGAGTTTCTGCTTGGGCGCAGCCCCGATCTGCCGCGAAGCCAGCTGACCATTCTTGAAGATCATCAAGGTCGGGATGGACTGGATGCCGTACTTCGCGGCGGTCTGCGGGTTCTCGTCGACGTTGAGCTTGACCACCTTCACCCTGGGGCCAAGCGAGCCTGCGATCTCCTCGAGCGCGGGTGCGATGCTCCGGCAAGGACCGCACCATTCCGCCCAGAAATCCACCACGACCGGGCTGGTCGCCTTCAATACCTCGGACTCGAATGTGCTATCCGAAACCTTGCCTACGGCCATGGGGCGTTACCTCGTTTGTTTCCAGGGCCGAAGCTATGAATGAGGGGGCGAAGCGTCAAGGCCGCCTTCACACGCAGGTGACGGCGTGCAGAGCAGCATCCATCAGCGCGGCGGGTATCTCCAGCAAGTCGGGAATCTCAGTCCATATCAGGGCCGCGCGAACCGCTTTGTCCGGATAGAGCTGCTGCAGGCAACCGCGATAGAGCGCGAGCTGGCAAATATAGGCCGACGGCACGTCGTCGAGGAGGCGAGGCGGCGGCTGGTTGGTCTTGAAATCCGCGATCAGAACCGTGTCCTGGGTCACTGAGAGGCGGTCGAGCTGACCGGAAACGGCGAAGGTGCGCCCGGCGATTGACAGGCGGCCGACGACGGGGATCTCGGCTCTGCTGCCTGGAGCAAACAGCGCCGAGAAGCGAGGATCATCGAGCACCCGGCAGACCTGCGCGGTGACGCACTCGCGTTCCTCGGCCGTGAAATCCCCGGCCCGCCGCGCGAGATGCCGTCGGGCAGCCTCGCTTCGCAGATCGATCGGAACGTCGGGAAGCGCCTGCAGGAGGCGGTGCACCAGCGTTCCCCGCGCCAGCGCCCTGGCGCGCTCGCGTGCGCCGCCGGCGGGGCTGCACAGCCGCGGCACCGAGTCATCGTAAGCGCGCGATGGCGAGAGCGGCGTCGCGCCGGCGGGCTCGTGCGGCGCGTTGCGCTCAAGCCAGGAAGGAACACCGGCGGACAACACGAGCTGCCCGCGCATGCTCGACGTCGGTCCTGCGGCAGCCAGGGGAGGCACCTTGCAAAAGCGCCAGACCTTGCCGTCGCCGTCTTCGGCGAGCCCCTCGGTCGAGAGCGGCACCAGCGCTTGCGTTACCAGCTGCCACCAGCAGCCGGGGGGTGGTCCCTGCACACCTTCCGCTCCGCACACGATAAGCCGCTCCATGGCGCGAGTCATGGCGACGTAGAGAAGCCGGCGGTACTCATCCTCGGCCGCGCGTTGCATGCGCGCGCGCGCCGCGCTCAAGGGCGGCGCGTCGTTGGCCTTTCTGCCGGCCCAGACAAACTGGATCGGCGCTGCCGGCGCGCCATCGAGGGTGAAGAGCCGCGCCGGCCGCTGGGTCGGACCCGCCGGCGGGGTGATGGTATCGGCGAGAAAGACGATCGGGGCCTCCAGGCCCTTGGCTCCGTGCACCGTCATCACGCGCACCTCGTCGCGCGTGATCTCCATGTCGCGCTTGACCTCGGTCCTGGCCGTGCGCAACCAGGCGAGGAAACCCTGCAGCGACGGCGTCTGCCGGCGCTCATAGTCGAGCGCGAGATTGAGAAATTCATGCAGGGCATCGTCTGCTTCGTGCCCGAGCCGCGCCAGAATCCGCCGGCGTCCTCCTTCGGCGCCGAGAACACGCGCGTAAAATCCGAACGGCGTCTCATCGCGCGCCAATTTTGCAAAGCGCTCGAGCCGGCCTTCGGCTGCTGCAAAGCGCGGCTGCGTCGGCGCCTTCGCGCGCAGCGCTCCGCGCAGCGAGCCTTGCCGCTGCCAGGCGATCTCGAACAGATCATCCTCGTTAAGACCGAACAGCGGGCTCTTGAGAACACTGCCAAGCGCGAGATCATCGCGCGGCAGCATGAGCGCATCGGCGAGCGCCATGAGATCCATGACCGCGATGTGCTCGGTGAGCATCAGCCGGTCGGCACCGGCAACCGGGACGGCGCACTCCTTGAGCGCACGAATGATCGCCTCGAACAACGGCCCGCGCTGGCGCACGAGCACGAGCACGTCGCCAGCGCGCGATCCCTGCTCGATCATGCGCCGCACGGCACGGGCAATTTTGCCCGCGAGCCGCACCGGCGGGCTCGTCTCGGTAAGCTCGTCGAAGGGCGCATCCCATGCTTCGATCTCGCGCTTCTCGTCCGGCTTGATCGTGTCCCAGATCTCGACCAGTCCGGGCGCGGCGTCGGGCAGCGCAATATGCGGAGGAACGCCGGCCGTTTCGGTTGTCACGCTGGCGAAGATGTCGCTTGGCGCGAAGACCTGGTCGACGGCGGCGAGCACGTTTGCTCCCGAGCGCAGGGAATGCGTGAACTCGCGGCGCACCAGCGGCAAGGCGCTCGCGTCATGCGCGCGACGAAAGTGCGCCAGCATCTCGGCAAAGGCGCGCGGCGCGGCGTCCTGAAACGAGAAGATCGACTGCTTATCGTCCCCCACGGCAAAGATCGTGCGCCTCGCATGCCGCGCGCCCGCGCCGGCAAAGAATTCCTCCGTCAGGCGCCGGACGATCTCCCATTGCTTTGGGCTCGTATCCTGGGCCTCGTCGATGAGAACGTGATCGATGCCCTGGTCGAGCTTGTAATGGACCCAGGCCGCCCGATCCTCGCCGAGGAGAGCAAGCGCCTTGTCGATGAGGTCGTCATAGTCGAGCAGGCCGCGCCGGTCCTTGGCCGCCTGGTAGCGCGAGATCACCGCCTCGGCGACGGTGAGCAGCGCACGCGTGCGGTCGCGGCAGATGACCGCGTTACGGCGCGCCAGCAGCGGCACCAGCCGCACGGCTTCGTCGCAAAGCCTCTCGGCAAGCTCCGGCTGCCGTGCGCGAAGCGCCGCGGTGAGAAGGCTGTCGCGCGGCTCGAGCTTGCCGGTGAGAAACACCCCAAGATACTCATCCGCCCGCTCCGATCCCGCGCTCGCGAGCGCCGCGGCAAATCGGGCCGCCTGTTTCTGATCGTTGCTCGATCCGCACCTGAGCTTGCCGGCGATCTCGGCCCATTTCGCTGACGGCAGCAGCGGCCCTTCCGTCATCTCGTGCTCGACCCGCTCGACGGTGTCGTCGGCCGCAATGCCGAGCGCACCGCAGAGCAGGACGATCGCCTGCTCCACGCTGCCGGCGTGACCGATCCAGCCGCGCACGAGGTCGCGCTTGCGAATGGCCTCGGCCACCACATCCTTGAAGGTCTGGTCCGCGGCAACCGACATGGCGGTTGCCAGCGCGCGGCCGAGCGGCGCCTCCGGAGCGCGCGCGGCATCGAGCAGGACTCCGAGGCTGGTATCGCCGAGGAGCTGCGCCTGTGCCGCCTCGTCCAGCACCTCGAAGCGAGCCGCCACGTTGCCCTCGAATGGAAACTGATGCAGCAGCCGCGTGCAGAAGGCATGGATCGTCTGCACCTTGAGACCGCCGGGGGGTTCCAGCGCCAAAGCGAACAGTCGCCGCGCCCGCGCGCGCTGCGCCGCGTCGGGCGCGGCATCCGAGATCCGGCGGATGGCATCGTCGAGCCTTGCGTCGTCGAGCGCCGTCCAGCGCCGCAGCTCGTCGAATACGCGGTTTGCCATATTGCCCGCCGCGGCTTTCGTGAACGTGATGCAGAGAATTCTCGCGGGCTCGACGCCGTCGAGCAGCAACCGGATCACCCGCTGCGCCAGCACGTGGGTCTTGCCGGAGCCGGCACTGGCCGCAACCCACGCCGAGACGCCGGGGTCCGAGGTCTCGATCTGGACCTTGCGCAATGCTGGTGGGATTGTGCGCGGCGCGCGGGGCGCGACGGCAGATGCGCTCATTCCGGCGCTCCCGCGTTGCTCTCATCCTCGCTGCCGACCGACCATTCCATGACGCGCGCAAGGTGGTCGTAGCTGCCGTAGCGGCCCTTCCACATCGGCGACACGAGCGGAAGGTAGGGCTGCCGCTCGTCTTCGAATCGCGCCGCAACCTCCGCCAGCTTGCAAAGCGCGCGGTCGGCGTGGAAATCGGCATCCCCGTTCTTGAAGGCGATAGGGGTCGCATTGCCGGGGCGCTCGCCACCCCTGAGCGAGACGTAAACCAGCTCGGCAATGGATGCGTCGCCGGGAAAATCCGCAAACCCGCCCTTTCGCAGGATGGCCGCTTCCAGCGTGAGCTGCGGTGAAATGCCGATGCGCACCTGCTTCTCGGTCGGAACCTGCCCGGTCTTGTAGTCGAGGATGGCGAAGCCGCCTCCCGTGAGCCGCTCGATGCGGTCCGCACGCGCGCGCAGGGTGAAGACACGTTCTCCGAGCGGGATTTCGATCCGTCCCCCGATCTCAGCCTTGATGGCGGCGATCATGCCGCGGCGTTGCGCTTCCCAGCCGGCGAACCAGTGCGCGATCCGCTTGAAGCGCGGCCACCAGAACGCCTGTGCCTCCGGATAGTCCGCCAGGGCTGCGAAATGCCGCTCGCCGATCTCGATGAGCGCGCGCGCTGGATCGGCGGGCAGCCCGCCCGCAAACTTGCGCGTGAACTCGCTCAGCGCGCCATGGATGACGATCCCGCGATCGGAGGCGCCCGGCGGCGCATCGACGGGGTCGAGCTCGCGCAATCGCAGGATGTGCCTGGCATAGATGGAATAGGGATCGCGCAGCCAGGTCTCGATCTCGGTCACGGAAAGCGCGGTCGGGCGCGCGGCGCGCGGCGGCGTGGGTGAGGGCCGCTCGATGCGCTTGACCTCGGCGGGTTGATCGAGAGCGCGCGCCCAGGCGAGATATTTCTCGCCATTCGCGCGCGTGCTGCTCCAGGCACTCTCGCCGGCGACCGCGGCAAGCCGCTGCACGAAGCGTGAGGGCAGCGTCGGGGCGCCTGCCAGGCGTGCGGGATATGCGAGAACGACCTGCGGCGCGCCGAGCGCCTGGGCGAAGTCGTGGGCAGACAGCGATATGCGCCGCTCCGGCAGGTCGAGGCCCAGCGCACGACGCATGGAACGGCTCAGCCACGGATCCGGGCGCGGCTCGGGCGGCCAGACGCCTTCGACCAGCCCCCCCAGCACGATGCGATCGGCGCTCTGCAGCCGGGCTTCGAGCGGACCGTAAATGCGCACGCGCGCGCCGGCAAGCGCGGGCCGCCGCACCATGCGCCCGCCGATCACGGTCTTGAACAGCTCGACATAATCGGCGGGAACCACGGCGAGATCGGCGCCCGCGCTCACCGATGAAATTTCATCGAAGGCCTGCTGCAGATTCACGCCGTCGTAGTCGGCAAACACCACGGGCTCGCCGCTCCCAGTGCTGCTCAACGCCGCGACGACGGTTTCGTGAAGCGCGGCGAGCTCGCGCAGAGGACGCGCGCCTGACGGCAAAGCTTCGAGCGGCGCCAAGGCTGCGCTCAGCCGAGCTACCAGGTCGGCGGCAAGATCGAGATCGGCGTCCCGAAGGCGCACGCGCGGGTCGGACGGATGCAGCTGCGATGGCTCTCCGCAACGCAGCCTGCCAAGCTCCGCGCGGAACGCTGCCAACGCGGCGGCGAGCCCCGCGGTGCCGGGGCGCGGGCGGGGCCCGCGCAACACCGCCTGCTCCAGGGCTGCGATGCCGCGCGCCAGCCTGCCTTGCTCCGCGCCGAGCCGCGCCAGCGAATGCTTGAGCAGGGCAAGAAGCGCAACCGGCGCAACCCCGGCAAGCGCCGTTTCCGCGGCAAGGCATGCGAAGCGTCCGGCGGGAGTAGCGAAGAGCGCATCGCCTCCGGAGTCGTCGGCCGGCACATTCCAGCGCCCGAGCGCCGCAAGGACCCGGCGGGCGAGGGCCCGATCAGGAGTGATCAAGGCCGCGGTCTTCTGCTCCTCGAGCGCCTCACGCAACGCGATGGCAATCGCGAGCGCTTCCTCCTCGGCATTTGCGGCCTCGATGACGCAAAGCGATTGAAGTGCAGCCTGCACAGGGAAGCCGGACCGGGCGATATCCTGCCAGCGCTCGGATGAGGCCGCCGGCCGCAGCGCCTCGGAGACATAGCGTTCGCGCGGGCAAGAGGGGCGCGCTGCGAGCACCGTGACCTGGTCGCGTCCGATGCCGATCCGGCGCAGCAAGGCATGCATGGCGAACTGCGGATGCTCGACCGCGGCCGCGGTTGGTGGGTGAGCGCCGCCGTCATCGCCCGCAATAAGCCGCCACGATTCTTCATCGAGATCGGTATCGAGGCCCGGCAGGACGACCGCCCCATGCGGAAGGGTGGCAATTGCCGCAATCAGCTCTGCGGTCGACGGCATGGAGCCGGTGGAGCCGGCGGCGATCACCGGTCCGTTGGTTCCCCCGCGCAGGCGCGCCGCCTCGGCCTTGATCAAGGCATCGCGCCTTTCCGCCGCTTCCATGGCGCCGCGTTCCTTGAGGATCGCGGGCCAGGCCTCGCGCGCGATCTTGAGGAATTGCAGCGTCAGCTGCCAATAGCGGTCGACGTTATCGGGCACGAGCTCGTCGAGCCGATGCCAGGGAACGGCGCGCGTCGTCATGTCATCGATGAGGCGCGCGAGGTCATCCGCCAGCGCAAGCGCGGAGACCGGATTGTTGGCCACGAGCGAGGCTTCGTCCTTGCTCTGCGGCGCAATCCCCGCCGCCCATTTGCGCACGAGCTGCGCGAGCAGCAGGCGGCGCTCGAGCTCGCCGAGCGCCAGCGGCAGATCGAGGTCGGCCGCGGCGAGCTCGCCGGCCGCCGCCTGCGCAAACGCAATCTCGTCCTCGTCCACGTCGCCAAGCGCCACGATGCGTGGAAGGAGAGCAGCGTTCTGCCTGCTCACTTCAAGGAAGGTGTCGCGTGCGAGCCGACACGCGCGCCGCGTCGGCAGGTAAAGCGTGGCGCCTGCAAGTGCGAGCGGATCGTGTCCCTTCGGGAAGCCGGGAATGAGCTCTCCCGCGCCCAGCGCACGGATGAGCGTCGGCAGGAACGGCGCCGCAGCCGGTATCGAAAAGACGCGGGGAATCGCCATGCGCAATCATACACGGGGACAGGACGGGGCTGCGTCAAGACTCGCGCCATGAGAGTTTCGCCCAGGCCAGCAGCAAAGGACATTTCCGGCCGGATCGCCATCGGAGCCGTTGTCAGCGGCGATGCGGTTGAGCTTACCGCAGCGCCGTTCTCGACGATGACATCGTGTTCGGCGGCATTGATGGCACGCTGCGCATTGACGGTGGCGCCGAATGCGTGACTTGACCTCACATCTGTCCGATTCGACATCACCGGCGGGATGCCGCTGACATCGGGTAACTTGCTGCTGGTCAAAGAGAACGGGCCATGACCTGAATCTCGGTAATTCCGTTCGCAGCGGTAGAGAGCGATCAACTTGGCTAATTCTCTGTTAAAGCAGTTCTCAGTTCGTTAACCGATGTACGTCAACGTCAAAGCAACTCTGATCGCTTTGATTCGCAAATGCTGTTCGTCTGTTCGAAATGCGCGACCGCATACCGGGCGCAACCATCCGTGCTGGGCAGGCGCGGCCGGCGGGTTCGCTGTGGCCGCTGCCGCCATGTTCAATTCCTCAGGAATCCGGAGTTGCTGCCGGCCATTGCGCGAGCTTATCGAGCCGAGATCGAGGCATTTTGCGCGGCCTTATCGATTGAACGGCTCGTTAAGGCATCGGAAGCCAGAACGGGCAATCCTGCGCTCGCAAGGTCCGAGGCGGTTGTTATTCAAAGCGCAAAGCCGGGCGGCATCCCGCAAGGATGATCTGCTAGCAAGGTCGCCTTTGTCTCGGGAAATTCCGAGAGCGCCTAAACGTCGATCCTAAAAGGGATCGACGCTGAGTGAACTATTTCACGCGAGACTGTTTGCCCGATCTGGTAGCCCTACTCCCGATTGCGAGGCAATTCCCCTCCGCGAGCCGGAGGCGGCATGTGAATACCTACCGGAAGCAGCGACCCCGCGCGTTCCATTAAAGTGCGGAGAGCATTGCCCAAAAGTGCCTTGTGTTTTAGATAGACAAGCGAGAATGGCCACTTCGATCGCTGTTCCGGAAAGTCTGCTCGCTGGTTTGCCGGCGCACCTGTCGCGCGGTCTGTTCGCCAAGGCGCGCGCCGTCTCACTTGTAGCCGATCAAGTCTTGTTTTCGGCGGGGGAACAAGGCGAGGGGTGCTATCAGGTCGACGAGGGCTTGCTCAAGGCAAGCGTCACCGAACCAGGCGGCGGCGAGCGCATCCTGGCAATGCTCGGGCCTGGTTCCGTCGTCGGCGAGCTGTCCATGATCGACGGAGCACCGCGCTCGGCTTCGATTGTCGCCCTGCGCGATTCAAAGTTGAGCTTCATCAGCCGCGCCGACTTCCAGGTGTTTGGAGAATCAAGGCCGGAACTCTACCTTGCCCTCACGCATTTGCTGGCGCGCCGTCTGCGCTTCACCAACGATATCGTGGCGGCCACGAGCTTTCTTTCGCTCAAGGGACGCGTTGCGCACGTGCTATTGAATCTTGCCGAGGAGTTTGGTCGTGAGGTTGGCCAAGGGCGCGTCGTCATTCAGCAGAAAGTCTCCCAAGATGAGCTCGCCGCAATGGCGGGCATCGCACGGGAAAATGTCAGCAGGGTTCTGCACGATTGGATGAGCCAGTCGCTGGTGAGCCGTTTCTCGGGCTATTATTGCCTGGAGGATAAGGTCGCCTTCAAACGAGAAGTTGAGGATTATGCACCCTCGCGCCACCGCTGAAATCCCCGCCTACGCTTGCGACCTATCCGCGTAGGCATTCGCAGATCGCTCTCAAGCGACCGCGAGCCTTTAGTAGGAGCGACCCGTCGTTTTGTGATGAGCTGAGTACGGATCGCCTCTTCGATCGGTGCGAGTGCTCTCTCGGCTTCCTTGGCCCACCGCAAACCTTCCTGCCTGCATCTCTGCGTATGACAGACGTTCCTCCGCGGCTCTCATGCGGGAATCGGCCTGAGCCATTATAGTTTGAATCTCCTCGACTTTAGCCTCAAATGCCCTGATGCAAATCTCGGCCGTCTTGCGGTCGTTCTCCAGGAACTTGATACGCTCTTTTGCTGCCTGTAGCTGTGCCATGTTGTCGGACAGCAACGCTTGGCTATGTGCTTCGACGGCGGCAGCGCGCTCTTCTATTTCTCTGATGACGTGAGCGGCCTCCGCAACCAGGGATAATGCGCGTTGCGTGTTGTCAGCGGTCGAGGACGCCGAATTGTGCAGTCGCACGATGTTTTCGCTGACCTCGTTTGAGGCGCACTCTGCTGTGTGCTTTTGCATGTGGGTGTGAAGCCATGCCATCTCACTCACCATGAGCCCATTCTCCCCGATCCGAGTAGGTGTTTCACAATCGTTAATACCACAAGGTATACTTCCGGTATGGTTAACAAGGTGTTTAGACAAGAAACGGTGACTGCCGTCGCCCCGTGGGGAGATAGAGAGCCGGGTCGCCTGCGCGTTGTTGGCAATGAGGTCGTCGAGGCAGCATGTACACGGATTGCCTCGCTGCAAGGGATTGCAGCGCCGCGCCAGGATCGCTTCAGGCTGCGCTGGCGAGGATCGCCGCTTCCGCCGCCTTGACGGCGTCGGGGGTGCCGACATGCATCCACAGGCCTTCGAGGCGCAGTCCGAACAGCCGCCCGGCTTGCGCGGCGCGCGAGAAGAGGGGCGACATGGAAGAGGGCCCGGGCGATACGCCCGCCACGAATGCCGGCGTGAGGATCGCCGCGCCCGCATAGACAAACGGCACGATCTCCCGCTCGCCCCGCCGCGCGAGCCGGCCATCAGGCGTCATGGAGAAGTCGCCGCGCCCGTCATAGCCGATGCTCGATGCGGTCGGCGCGAGCAGGAGCAGCGCATCCATGCGGGCGGGATCGAAGATGCCGGCGAGCCGGCCCAGATTGGGCTTCACGCCATCGATCCAGATCGTATCCGAGTTGACGTGGAAGAACGGACGCTCGCCCAGTTCCGGCAGGGCCTTGATTACGCCGCCCGCGGTGCCGAGGAGCTCGCGGCGCTCATCGGAGATGACGATTTGCGGCCGCAGCCGCGAAGCGAGGTGGCGCTCGATCTGGTCGGCGCGGTAATGCACGTTCACGACCGCCCGCTCCACCCCCTGCTCGGCGAGACGATCGAGCACGTGATCGATCAGAGCCTTGCCGCCGACCAGCACCAGCGGCTTGGGTATCTGGCCATTGAACGCCCGCATCCGCGTGCCGAGACCGGCGGCGAGCACCATCGCGCGATCGGGTCGGATCATGCTTTTTGCGGACTGGCTCATCAACGCATTCTGGCCCTGGCATTACACTGCATTCAAAGCCGGCACATGGGCAATATACCAGGCATTGAGCGATTCCAGGGCAGGGTGACCGAGCGAGCGCTGCAAATATCCCCATACCCGCGGCATGTGACGCAGGTATTGCGGCTTGCCGTCGCGCAGATCGAGGCGCGCGAAGATGCCGAGAATCTTGCTGGCGCGCTGTGCGGCAAGCGTGACATAGATCTTGATGAAAGAAGCGGGATCGAACTCGGGGTCGGACTGCCGCCGGCCTCGCACGTAGCGGCCGAGGAGGGCAAGCTCGAGCTGCTCGGGGATGTCCACACGCGCATCCTGAAGGAGCGACGCAACATCATAGGCGCCCGGCCCCATGACGGCGTCCTGAAAATCCAGCAGGCCGAGCCGGGCGATTTCCTTGCGTCGCGCGAGCCAGAGCAGATTGGGCGAGTGAAAGTCGCGCAGCACCCAGGTCGCAGGGGCTTCGATTGCCGGCTGCAACAGCTCGCGCCACAGTCTGCGAAAGGAATCGCGCTCGCTGTCGGGCATCGGCGCCTGCAGGCGTGGCAGGAACCAGTCCAGCAGCAGCTCGGCCTCTATGAGGAGGGCGCTCATGTCGTAAGACGGGATGCGGTGCTCGATGTGCGGCGCAACCGGCAGCACGTCCGGCAGGCGCTTCCCGTGCAGCGCGAGCAGCGCGTCGACGGCGGTCTCGTAGCGTTCCCTGATCGGCGCCGGCGGCTCGCCGCTCACGATCCCCTCATCGCCAAGGTCCTCGAGGATCAACAGGCCCTGGTCCAGGTCGGCGTGATAGATCTCGGGCGATGAAAAGCCGTGTTGCCGCAGCCCGTTGGCCATGGCCACGAACGGCATGACGTTGTCGGCAAGGTGCGCAATCGCGTTATAAGGCTTGCCGTCGCGCACCGGCGGACCATCGGGTCGGCGCGGCGAGTTCATCAGGATCGCGTGCTTGTCGCCTAGCGCGAGACGCTCATAGATCCGGGTTGAGGCATCGCCTTTGAGCTTTGCCCGCAGCGCGCCGCTGTAGCCGCTTTGGGAAATGAACTGGCGCACCGTCGCCATGCGGTCCACTCGCGGCCCCAGCTTCCCGTAGCCGGTCACGCGCGCGTGGCGGAACTCGAGCTTGAGCTTGGGCGCCAGCGTGAGCGCGACGTCCATCCGGTCGGCGGGCAGGAAACCGGCGGCGCGATCGGGCCATTCGACCAGCACGACCGCGCCTTCCGGGAGATCGTCAAGGCCGAGCTCGGCAAGCTCCGCGGATCCGGAGAGGCGGAAGAGGTCGGCATGAACCAGCGGAAACTGCGGCAGATCGTAGATCTGCATGAGGGTGAACGTGGGGCTCGGGACCTCGATGCCAGGGTCTTTCGCGAGATAGTGGATCAGCGCGCGAGCGAACGTGGTCTTGCCTGCGCCGAGGTCGCCGGAGAGCGTCACCAGGTCGCCGGGCGCCAGCGAGTTTGCGATATCGACGGCAAGCCGCGCTGTGGCGTGCTCGTCCGGGAGCGCCACCGAGAAGCTCGACGTGCCGAGCGTCGTCAGGGGCATCGCCACGGCAATACCCCCAACTTACCGCCCTTCACGCCGCCGACCGCAGCGCCCGGTGATCGAGCGGGAAGACGCAGGTAACCGTTGTGCCGCGGCCCACCGCCGATTCCAGCGTCACTGCCCCGCCGTGCAGCTCGACGAAGGAGCGCACCAGCGAAAGCCCCAGCCCGGTGCCCCGGTGCCGCGAGCCGAGTGAATGGGTCTCGAACCAATCGAATACCTTGCCCTGCACGTCGGCGGGAATGCCCGGCCCGCGATCGGTCACGGAGAATACGAGGGCATCCTTGAGCCGTTGGGCGGCAAACGTAACGGTCTCGCCCGCGGGCGAAAAGCCCACGGCATTGGCGAGCAGGTTGAACAGCGACTGCCGCACCCGGCGCTCATCGGCAACGAAGCTGCCGATGTCCGGCGCGGCACGGATTTCGAGCTTGATGGCGTTTCGCACCAGCCGGTCCTGCACGCCTTCGGCGGCGGCTTCCATGGTGCTGCGGACATCCACCGGGCCGAGGTTGAGCGTCATGGCGCCGGCATCGATGGTGGCGAGGTCAAGGATGTTGTTGATGATTGCCAGCAGCGCGTTCGTGGAAACGGTGATGTAGCTCAGATATTCCCGCTGCTTGTCGGTGAGCGGGCCGGTCACCGGATCGCCCAGGAAATGCGCAAACCCGATGATGTTGGTGAGCGGCGAACGCAGCTCGTAGGATACGTGATGCACAAAATCGACCTTGAGCTTGTCCGCCGTTTCCAGCGCCTCGTTTCGCTCCCGCAATGCGCGCTCGACGTTGACGGTATCGGTGACGTCCTGAAAGGTGAGCAGCGTCGCGCCGTCCGGCAGCGGCATGGTGGCGCAATCGACCACATTGCCGTCGGGACGCTCGATCCGGCCGATCACCGGCTCGCGATCGTCGATTGCGGTGATGGTCGCGCGCAACCGACGCCAGATCGGATGATCCCCGTGCAGCGGCCGGCTCACGCTGCTCATCGTCTCGATATGCGGGTGCTGCGCAAGCAGCTCCTGGTCGAGGCGCCACATGCGCGCGAAGACCGGATTGTAGAGCCGCAGCCGCCCATCGCTGCCGAACACCGCGACTGCCTCGGTGAGATTGTCCAGCGTCTCGCTTTGCACCCGGATGAGGGCGTCGTAGCGGCGCTCCAGATCGAGCCGTTCGGTGACGTTCTCGAACAGATAGATGACTCCGCCTTCGGGATTGGGGGTGGTGACCACGCGCATGGTGCGTCCGTCGGGCAGATGCCACATGTGCTCCTTCGCCTCGATGGCGCGATAGGCCTCATGCAGCGCGCTCTTCCACTGGCGAAAATCCTGCTCGTCGGGGAGCTTGCGGTCGGCTCGCAGGCGGTCGAGCACCGCCGAATCGCTCGGGCCGCTGTCGAGAAACCCGGCGTCGAGATCCCAGAGCGAGCGATAGGCCGCATTGTAGAAGCTCAGCTGCTGGCTGGACGCGAAGATGGCGACGCCGGTCGCCATCTGGTCGAGGGTGCGGCGGTGGGCATCGACCATGCGCCGGAGCTCGGCGCGCATGCGCTCGGCCTCGGTGGCGTCGAGCGCGATCCCGGCGCTGCCGTCCTTTGCCGGCACCGCGATCACATCGAGGTTGCGGCGGTGCCCCGCGACCACGGCCGCAAGCCGCCCGGAATAGGGCTGCGCCGCCTTATGGGCAGCCATGATCTCGCCGCGCGCGGCGCGGTCGAACAGCTCGATGCCGCGCGCGACCGCCTCGCCGCTGTCCTTCGCCTCGACAGCGCGCGCGTAGGCCTGGTTGACGAAGACGAGCTTGCCGGCGGCGTCGCGGTGCCATACCGGAGCGGAAATCGCATCAATCAGCGCGCGAATGGCCGCGGCGTCGTCGAGCTGCTTGCGGTGGCGCTGGGCCAGTTCCGCAAGCTCGTATTTGATGCCGCTGACCTCGCGCAACCGCAGGATTGCGCGCCCGCCGACGATCTGGCCTTCCGCCTCGATGACGTGATTTGTGAGGGTCGACACCGTCATGGCAAAGCCCACGCCGCGGGCGCGCAGCGCATCGACGGAACGTTCCAGGTCACGGGCCGCTTCGGGCGCGAGCCAGGCGCCGAAAGCGAGGACCCGCTGGGGATGATCGGCGCCGGTCACCAGCACGGGATCGCCGATGATCTCCGGCTCGTCTGCCGTGGCCGGCCAGGCGACAACAACCTGCGGCTCGGAGAGCAGCAATGCATAGGCGCGGTCGATGGCCGAGCGGGCCGCAATCGCCTGGTCGCGCTCCGATGCCAGCGCGGCGGCAAGCCGCTGGCGTGTGCGCACGAGCAGGATCGCAGTGACGACCGCGAAACCCAGGATGGCAAGGGTGAGCGCGAGCGCGGCGATCTCGTGCCGATCGAGCAGCAGGAAAGCCGAAGCATAAGCCTCGACCGCTGATCGTTCGAATGCGCCGCCGGCTTCTGCGGCGCGAGCCGTGCCGGCGGTCAGCACGGGCACAATGAGGCTCGCCGGGGCACGCAATCCGCTTCTCTGCGGACGAGCCCCCACGCTCTCCACGGTGTTCCGGATCGCGTCCGGCATTCCCGCTTGCCCCAATCGCCGCATTTACCGGGGGTCGTGCGACCGCCGGCTTCGCAGGATCGAGCGGCGGGTGCCTCTCCCGCCGCATCCCCGCGAATCAAACCACTCTACCTCCAATGAGAATTCGGCGGTATTGGGCCAGATCGTGAACGGAGGTCAGATGTCACATGTCGGATGTCAGTTGGGTATCGGACTGTCCTCTGACCCTACCTCCCGGCCAGCTTCAATCCCTTGTCCAGGGCGGCATAGCTGCGCACCGGCGCCGCCATGAGAAAGCGATAGCCCTCGCCCAGGATGCGCTCGACATTGTTGGCATCCACATGCGGGTGGCCGACGACAATATTATGCTCCTTGCAGGTGCTTACGACCCGCGCCATCCATTTCAGCACTTCGGGGTGCTCGTACTGGCGCGGATAGCCAAGCTCCTGCGAGAGGTCGCCCTCTCCAATCAATATGGCGCCGATCCCGGGCACCTTCCGCAGGATGTCGGGCAGCGCCTCAATACCGCGCATGTCCTCCATCATCAGGATGACGAAGATCTCGCCCTTGGGGTTGAGCGGCCAGACATCGGCACGATCGTAGTAGTCCTGCTGAGCGAGCCCCCAATAGCGCACCGCCGCGGTCGGCCCGTCGCCCCGAATGCCGGCCGGCTCATAGTCCGGCAAGGCCTTGCGGCGCGGGTAGCGGCAGGCGGCGACGGCGTTGTAGGCCTCCTCGACCGATGAAATATGCGGCCACACGATCCCGTAGACTCCCAGATCGAGCGCCTGCTTGGCGTGAAACTGAGCCTTCTCGGACCCGTTCGGAGGAATCCGCACCATCGGCGTGACGGCGGGTGCGAGCGAAGCGGCCTTGGCGATCTGCCCGCGATTGAGCATGTACTGCAGGCTGTCCCGCAACGCCCTGATGTCCCACGGATTATGCTCCATCTCGAAGACAATGCCGTCGTACTTGGCGGCGCCCATGGCGATGGCGGTCTCGGGATCAGCCTGGCAAAACGAGGTGAACGCAGGCTTGCCCGATTCCAGCGCGCGGATGACGCCATTGAGGCGTGGAATATCGGCCATGCTCTTTGCCCTTCGATGTGGGTTGGGTACGGACGCCCGCAGGCCGCCGTTCTCGCGCACAACCGCGCCGCATGCAATATTGCCGTTCGCGCCCGCCGATGGAGGAAGAGATGGAAGCAGTGAAGGATGCGAGCGCGCTCTATGAGGTGGAGCGTCGCGCCTATCATGCCCAGCGTCCCGGCTTTCGCATTGCCGAGCTGCAGATCAGCCCGACCCAGAAGGTTCCCTGGCATTACCACAACAACGTGCATGACACTTTCTATGCTGTAAATGGGGGTAACGCCCGGGGGACAACGCGCGACAAAGCCCATTAAATAAGCCTATTTTATAAGGGTTTCTTACGTTTCCGGGGGACATTGCGCGACAGCCGCAGACGGGTTATTGCATTACCCCTGCGTTACCCCAACGAAG
>Ga0306925_10000200_pt1 | contig 38597 bp, 42 predicted proteins | sample flu12Cox44000176_FD_203755 | JGI IMG/M metagenome (GOLD analysis project Ga0306925, IMG submission 203755) | Lab enrichment of tropical soil microbial communities from Luquillo Experimental Forest, Puerto Rico - flux8day.12C.oxic.44.000.176 (v2)... | ecosystem: Environmental > Terrestrial >... | reverse complement strand
AGGCCGGCGCGCAATTCGCGCAGACCCAGTTCTGCATGGACGAAGCCATCGTGCGCCGCTATGCCGCGCGCCTTGCCGAACACGAGGGCACGCGCGGCTTGTTCCTGCTGATCGGCATTGCACCGCTGCGCTCGGCCAAATCGGCGCGCTGGATGCAGAAGCACCTCTACGGCACGATCATCCCGCAGCCGCTGGTCGACCGGCTCGAGCGCGCCGCCGATCCGGCCGCGGAAGGCGAGCGCATCTGCGTCGAGCTGATCGAGGCATTCGCAAAAATTCCCCGCGTGGCCGGCGTGCACGTGATGGCGCCCGCCAACGAAGCAGCGGTGCCGCGCGTGATTGCCGAGGCGCGGCGGCGCGTGCCGGTGCAAGCGAACTGAAGGACAAAGCCGCAACAAACGACGGTGTCATGCCCGCGAAAGCGGGCATCCGGCAATCACCGGGCCTGAATGATCTGCGCGGTTGCGCAAAAGTAACAACGTCTGCGGGTTACTGGATTCCGGCAACGCCGAGACTGAATTGCGCGCCCCCGTCACCCGCGGGAGTTACTCCGCGGGTCCATCGCCTTTTCAACGCCACTCAACTCCACACATGAACAGGCGACGGATTGCCGGGGCAGCCGGCAATGACGGGCGGGGCCTGGCAAAACATGAAACACCGTGGGCAGTCGAATCTTCCCGCCGCCGACCCGGGGAACGGGAGCAAGCGTATCACTCGGCGGCGTCTTCGGAATTCGCGTCTTCGCCGGCGAGTATGCGCTCCGCGATCAGCCCGGCGTTCTGGCGGATCGCGGTCTCGATCTTTGCCGCGATATCGGGATTGGCCTTGAGGAAAACCTTGGCGTTCTCGCGTCCCTGGCCGATGCGTTGGCTGTCGTAGGAGAACCAGGTGCCCGACTTCTCCACCACGCCCGCTTTGACGCCGAGATCGATCAGCTCGCCGGTCTTCGACACCCCCTCCCCGTACATGATGTCGAACTCGACCTGCTTGAACGGCGGCGCGAGCTTGTTCTTGACCACTTTTACGCGCGTCTGGTTGCCTACCACCTCGTCGCGCTCCTTGATCGCACCGATGCGACGGATGTCGAGACGCACCGAGGCGTAGAATTTGAGTGCGTGCCCGCCGGTGGTGGTCTCGGGCGAGCCGTACATGACGCCGATCTTCATGCGGATCTGGTTGATGAAGATCACCATCGTGTTGGAGCGGTTGATTGAGGCGGTGAGCTTGCGCAGCGCCTGGCTCATCAGCCGCGCCTGCAGCCCGGGCTGGCTGTCGCCCATTTCGCCTTCGAGCTCGGCGCGCGGCACCAGCGCGGCGACCGAATCGATGACCAGCACGTCGACCGCGCCCGAGCGCACCAGCGTGTCGGCGATTTCCAGCGCCTGCTCGCCGGCGTCGGGTTGCGAGATCAAAAGGTCGTCGACGTTGACGCCGAGCTTGCGCGCATAGACCGGATCGAGCGCGTGCTCGGCATCGATGAAGGCGCAGGTGCCGCCCTTCTTCTGCGCCTCGGCGAGGCAATGCAGCGCGAGCGTGGTCTTGCCCGAGGATTCCGGACCGTAAATCTCCACCACGCGGCCGCGCGGCAACCCGCCGATGCCGAGCGCGATGTCGAGGCCGAGCGAGCCGGTGGAGACGGTCTCCACCTCCATCGCGCGCTCGTTCTTGCCGAGCCGCATGATCGAGCCCTTGCCGAAATTGCGCTCGATCTGGGAGAGCGCGGCATCAAGGGCCTTCGATTTATCCATTGAGGAACCTTCAACAACCCGCAGCGCAGCAGTGGCCATTGCCCTCACTCCTATATGACGGCGATTCGAAAGACCGACAACGAACGGTCGGAATAGGATTATTGTACACGTTTTGTTCTCGTTCGCAAGATGTTCTTTTCTCGCCCTGGGGATTTGGCCTCTTCAAGCAGTACCTCGCTCTGTTGCTGGCCCCGGGCCATCACCCTTCCTCGGCACTAGCCTGCTTTCGAAGCAATTGGCCGGATTTGAAAAATCAGAGTGGCGGGATTTCGGTAGTCCCAGGTTTGCATCCCGACATGGCTCAAATTGCCTTCGTGGCCGTTGGTATCCCGCTCCTTCCGCCAACGCTCAACAGGAAGGTGACATGCATGCGAAATCCTGAGGCTATTCTATTGCTCTTGGGTGTAATCCTCGTCATCGGCTTTGGGTTGGGGTACGGCGTTCGCGAGTGGATTTCGCGGCGCAGGCAAAAGCGGTACCGCGATTCAATGCTCTAGGCCGCCTCAGTCGGCGGTCTCTTTCGTTGGGCCGGGCTCTGTACAGCCATCAGCCAAAACAAAGAGGGAAAGCTGCACCGGGGTTCGAGCCAGTGCCTCTCGCCCCGGTACTCGTCCCTTTCTGGCCCCGCTGGTCCCTTTTGAAATTTTGCGTGGCCCCTATTGACCTAAGGGGCAATTGACGCCTTTGTCCGAATTCGACAGGGGCGAACACCCGCGTTTCTTGCTGATTTTACATTCTGATGATCGGACCCCCACTCGTTCTGCTGCTCGGGATGGCCATCGGTTTCGGCCTTGGCTATTGCATTCGCGAGTTGATTTCGCAGCGCCGACGCAAGCGCTACCGTAATTCAGTCCTTTAGCTGGCCTGTTTCTGAAGTTATTGGCCGGCTTTGAAAATCAGAATGGCCGGGGTTGGATCACTGGATAAGTACCAGTAGACCGACGTTGGATCACTGGTACCCTGCTGCCGCTTTCTCAAGTGCGCGGGGCGGCGCATGGGCGAACTTGCCGTTTTCTCTTTAGCCGTCGGCATCCCTCCGATGTGCGTCGGTCGCATTCCCGACGAACGGGATGCGCAGCCGTAGCGAGTTGAGCAGGGCGGACCCCTGGCACCGCACCGCGCGCCCCGACACGGCCTAAGCTCATCGTCTGTGACGGCGACGGGAAATCCAATCGCGAACGCCGTACCCCGCCACGAAGCCGACGAGGAGCGGTATTTGGTCCGCGGGCAACCGCACCCGCGATCTTGATCGCTCATGCCGATTACGCCGTTCCTGCAGGGTTTCGAATGCGACGCTGAGACCAAGCGCGTCATGGGCGTCGCGTTCGAGATGGCGCGCGTGTCGGCGGGCATGGACCTGAGCGCGGCTGACGCGGCAAGCCGCGTAGCCCGGATTGAGCGTAGATAAATCCGGCGCTCGCATTCTGTCGTTCCCGGGGCTTCGCTTCGCTCAACCCGTGCTAGCCGAATTCATTCGCCCGTGCGCCGCTTGGGCCGCCCGGTCAACGCATCGAGATTGTCCAGCTTGATTCGGCGCATCGACGTGGTGCCGCAGGTTTCGCAAACATAGCCCACGTCGGCGAGATCGCTTGATCCCGTGACCAGGCTGGGCTCGCCCGGGATCATCGGCTTTTTGCAGCCGGGGCAAATCACCTGCGGCAATGTTCGCGATCGAGGCGCCATGGTGCATTGCCCGGACTGAGCATGCCCGGCGGTACTGCACTGCCTAAAGCTTGCTCATCTGCTGATCGTTGAATTCCTTGAGAATGGCATCGAAGCGAATATCTGCGGCCGGATTGTCCGCGTGTTCGCGCCATTTTTGCGCGAGGAGGAGCAGCATCGCGCGGGTCGACGGATCGCGGGCCTTGCCAGCCAAGGCGAGGCATTGTGCCGCCGCCTTGCGAAATTCGTCGGCGCGCTGCGCCATTGCGGACTGCCTGACCGGAGGTTGGTACGCGGCAATAAACCTCACGTCCCGGATTGGTTCCTGCCGGGCCGCACGCGTCAAACCTGCTGCCCGGATTGCCGAAATTTCGACCAGAAGCGAATTACCATTCGCGCACGCGGGGGAATTACCTTCCATGGGGAAGTCGCAATGCGAGCCGTCAGATTTTTTGTAATAGCTGTGGCATCGCTCGCACTCTTGACCGCGCCGGCCGCTGCGCAGGGCCGCGGCAAGGGCGCCAGGCGTGCCGCCGATACGCAGACCGCCGAGCAGAAGAAAAAAGCCGCCGAGGCCGAAAAGGCCTACCAGGCGACGCTCAAGCAAATGCCCGACCAGAAATTCGATCCCTGGGCCAAGATGCGCTAGGGACGGTGATCGGGGTCTGGGCGCGCGTTCTCGCGCTCTGGGCGGGTTGGGTGGCCGCCGCGGGCACCGCGCTCCTGGCCCGCGCCCTCCTCGGCATCCCAAAATTGCCGGTCCTGCTGGCGAGTGGGGGCGTCTGGACCTGCCTATTGCTGCTCCAGTGAGCCGGTAACGAAACACCTCCCCTTAGTTTGGTGAGGCCGCGAAGCGGCGAAAGCCGCTGGTTACGCCGCTGCGTGTCGCGTCGGCGGGTTTCGCTGCTCAACCCTCCTGCGGTGCGCCGCTCAATTTTTTTGGAACGATGTCCCGCCTTCCCTGTTCTGCTCTCTGTCCGCCGTCCGACTTTCGGCGGTCAGGAGGAAGCAGCATGAACCCGGCCGAGGAATTCCTACGTCACGCCGCCGATTGCCAGCAGATGGCAAAATTCACCCGAGATCCCGCGAGCCGGGCGACTTGGCAGCGGATGGCCGAGCGTTGGCGCCACTGCGCCGAAGTGTTCCAGAAAGAGAGTTCCAGCCGGCCTCTTCGTCACAGCCGCAATTTTCTCGCCCGCCAGACCACCCAGCAAGCCGCGTAATTGTCGTTCCGGCGGGGCGATAATCCGGTAATCACGGCAGGTGATACCGGAGGGCGAGCACTGCGCCCCGGAAGCCGCCGATAACCCCTTGGGGCAAAAAAAGAAACCCCGCCGAAGCGGGGTTCAAGTCAAAGGGAGGAAACGCCCATGATTAGGCGGTGTTAAGGTTACCAAATCTCATCCGATGCCCAAATTACAAATCAGCAATATTGCCGGGATTCCAAGTAGCTGCGACCTTTTGGCCACACTCGAGCTCTACCCGTCAATTGGTCGCCTAGGCCGCCGCGGTAAGCCGCATCTGCGCCAGCACCGCGCGGCCGAGCAGGCCATACGGGTTGGCCAGCGTCTCCAGCATCTCGAAGTGGTTGTAGCCCTCGCCGACCAGAAGCTCGACCGGCTTGCCCGCCGCCTTCACGGCGGCAAAGAAATCGCGGGTCTGGCGCTGGAATTCTGGCGTCTCGTAGGTGCCGTGCGCTAGGATGAGCGGCGTGTGCAGCTTGTCCAGGTGGCGCTGGGCGCTGAGCGCTTCTTCCATCTCGTCGGTGAACCTCACGTATTTCGAGCGCTTGGAGAGCCGCACCGGCTTGAGGTCGTACATGCCGCTCGAAAGCGTCGCGCCCCTGAGGATGTCGCGCGGCAGGCCCGATTTCTCCCAGTCGTGGGTCACCACGCAGCCGCCGATATGTGACCCGGAGGAATGCGAGGTGAGATAGAGCCGGGACGAGTCGCCGCCGAACGATTTCGCATTGCTGTACACCCACGCCACCGCGCGGCGCACCTGCTCGACCATCGGAAACAGGCTGCCGCCGGTGTCATCCACGTTGGTGAAATCGAGGATGACGTAATGGGCGCCGGCCTTCACGAACGGTTCGGCGAGGCAGGCGTAATCGGCGGCGCGATTGGCGCGCCAGGCGCCGCCATGGATGAAAATGTTCACCGGCGCGTTGGCCTGCTTCGCGCGGTAGATGTCGAGCTTCTCGATCTCGCTCGGGCCGTAGGCGACGCGCTCGGGCGCGCCGATCGCGGCGCGGGTGCGCTCGCTGTTGAAGATGCGGCGCTTGCCAACCTGCTCGCGGTTGGGAGCGTAGACGATCTGGTCGTAGGCGTCGTCGAGTTCCTTTTGGTCCATGTCGAGCCACACGCGCGGGCCTTTGGTCCGCGGCGTCTGCGCGAGCGCCGCGGCGATGGTGGCAACTGCAGCGCCGCCGGCCGCGGCTGCCGCAGCGGCAGCGGCCGCGAGCACGGTGGGTCTGGCGGTGCTGTCGTCTGATGGCATGGGAGCCCTGCCTTCCTGATCCAGTTGATGGCTGGGGCTTATCGCGCTGGCAGGCGCGTGTCGCAAGCACCCCCACCCCTGTCGTCCCGGCCGAGCGAAGCGAGAGCCGGGACCCGGTAATCACTGAGCGCTCCGTGATTGCTGGGTCCCCGCTTTCGCCGGGACGACAAGTGGAGAGGACAACCCTCAGACACTCGCGTGGTTGATGAATTTCTCCGGCGGCGCCTCGCCCCATTGCGAGGTGAGCGCCTCCTCGGCCGGCACCAGGTTGGAGCCGTTGGCGAGATTGAGCCGGTCGCTGTCGGCCCAATGCTCGTGCACGCGGCCCCACGGATCCGCCCAGTAGTCATAGACCTGGCTGCCTAGCACGTGCCGACCGATGCCCCACATGTGCTCGTACTTGCCGAACTGCGCCAAGTAATCGTGGCCCATGGCGACGTCGTCGATGTCCATGACCTCGAACGAGAGATGGTTGAGCCCGGTCTTCTCGTGGTTGAGGCAGAAGAACACGTGGTGGTCGACGTAATGCTCGCCGCGGTCGCAGCGATTGAACGAGCCGATCAGGTTGTCCTTGGCGCCGGCATAGACGTCGTCGGAGCAGATGAAGCCGAGCGTCTCGCGGAACCAGGCGACGGTCTCGCGAAATTTCGGCGTCATCAGCACGCCGTGCCCGATCCGCTTCACATGCGAGGACCCCTTGGGCAGCCGCATCAATTCGCCGGCGCGAGAGAGCGGCTCCAGGCCGGTGTTGAGTTTTTGCCGCTTCGTGAGGATCGGATTGACCGGCGCAATGCCGTGCACGACTTCGATCTGGTAGCCGTTCGGCTCGATGAGCCGCACGCGTTTGCCGCCGCCCGGCTCGTCGATCGACTCGATACCCGATGCGCCTGCCGTCTTGGCGAGCCGGTTGAGATCGTCCTCACTCGCTGCGTAATAGGCAAAGCCCAAAAATTTCGGCGCGCCCTTTTCCGTGACGTGGATGTGGTGGGTGGGATCGGTGCCGCGCATGTAGAGCGCGGTCGGCGTGCGCTCCGACCGCACCATGCCAAAGCGGGTGAGAAACTCCTCCATCACGTCGAGATCGGGCGCGCGCAGGCGCCCATAGGCCATGTCGCTGACTTTGATGCCGGGCATGCGCGCTTTCCCAGTTGGCCAGAGGTCGAGGTGAGTTTTGCATATGACACAAGCGCCGTCATCTCATGCCGACTGCACTCATCAACGACCGTCATCCCGAGGCGGCCGCGCGCAGCGCGGCCCTCGAAGGATGAACGGCCACGGATGGGCCGTCACCCTTCGAGGCTCGCCATTGCGCGTCGAAGACGCGCGTAAACGCGCTTATGGCTCGCACCTCAGGGTGACGGCTGGAGTTCCCGCTACCCCAAATTCAATTCTTTGAAAAAATCGTTGCCCTTGTCGTCGATGACGATGAAGGCGGGGAAGTTCTCCACCTCGATGCGCCAGATCGCCTCCATGCCGAGCTCGGGATATTCCACGGTTTCCACCTTCTTGATGCAGTGCTCGGCAAGATTGGCGGCGGAGCCGCCGATCGAGGCGAGATAGAAACCGCCGTGCTTGCGGCAGGCTTCGCGCACCGCGGCCGAGCGGTTGCCTTTCGCGAGCATGACCATGGAGCCGCGCGCCGCCTGAAAATCGTCGACGAAGGAGTCCATGCGTCCGGCGGTGGTGGGACCGAACGAACCCGAGGCATAGCCGGCCGGCGTCTTCGCCGGCCCCGCGTAATAGACCGGGTGGTTCTTGAAATAGTCGGGGAGCCCCTCCCCGCGCTCGAGCCGCTCGCGCAATTTGCCGTGCGCGAGATCGCGCGCCACGATCATCGGCCCGGTGAGCGAAAGTCGTGTCTTGATCGGATGTTTGGTGAGCTGCGCAAGAATGTCCGACATCGGCCGGCGCAGGTCGATCTGTACGACGTCGCCGCCGAGCTTGGCGGCATCCACCTCGGGCAGATATTGCGCGGGATTGCGCTCGAGCTCTTCCAGAAACACGCCGTCGCGTGTGATCTTGCCCAGTGCCTGGCGGTCCGCCGCGCAGGAGACGCCGAGCCCGATCGGCAGCGAGGCGCCGTGGCGCGGCAGCCGGATCACGCGAACGTCGTGGCAGAAATATTTGCCGCCAAACTGCGCGCCGACGCCGAGCGATTGGGTGAGCTTATGCACCTCCTGCTCCATTTCGACGTCGCGGAACGCGTGGCCCGCCTCTGAGCCGCGCGCAGGTAGCTCATCGAGATAGCGGCAGGAGGCGAGTTTCAGCGTCTTCATCGTCAGCTCGGCCGAAGTGCCACCGATGACAATGGCGAGATGGTAGGGCGGACAGGCCGCGGTGCCGAGCGTGAGCACCTTCTCCTTGAGAAAGGCGAGCATGCGGTCATGGGTGAGGATCGCGGGCGTCGCCTGGAACAGGAACGATTTGTTGGCGGAGCCGCCGCCTTTGGCGATGAACAGGAATTTGTACGCGTCCTCGCCTTCCGCGTAGATCTCGACCTGCGCCGGCATGTTCGACTTGGTGTTCTTCTCCTCGAACATGGAGATCGGCGCGAGCTGGGAATAGCGCAGGTTGCGCTTGAGGTAGGCGTCGCGCGCGCCCTCGGCGAGCGCCGCCTCGTCCTCGCCCTCGGTGAAAACGAGCCGACCCTTCTTGCCCATGATGATGGCGGTGCCGGTGTCCTGGCACATCGGCAGCACGCCGCCCGCGGCGATATTGGCGTTCTTGAGGAAGTCGTAGGCGACGAAGCGGTCGTTGTCGGAGGCCTCCGGGTCCTCGAGGATCGCGCGCAGCTGCTTGAGGTGTCCCGGGCGCAACAGATGGTTGATATCGGTGAACGCTTCTTCCGCCAGCGCGCGCAGCGCCTCGCGCGCAATGATGACGAAATCGCGGCCGTTGATCTTTTCCACGCGCACGCCGTCCGCGCTGAGCTTGCGATAGGGCGTGCGGTCCGGCCCGAGCGGGAACAGCGGCGTGTGCCGGTACGGCGGGGTGATGGCGGTTGGGGCGGTGGGGGCATTCATGGATGATCCTGACGTGAGAACCGTAGCACTTATTTATCTAGCTCCTTGAAATAGCGGTAGATGCCCCATTGGCTGAGCGGGATGCGGCGCGGCGCGGCGAGATAAGCGGCAATGCGCGGGCACTTGCTCACGCGGTCGTCCAGCGCGACAACCAGCTTCGCGGCCTTGCCCACCCTACGTTCCCTCCAAGCAACGTGTTAGGTTTGAGCCATCTCCGGCTCTCATCGCCGGCATGGAGTCGATCATGAAAATTTCGCCACGAGACGCGAGGTTGATCTGCCCCGCGCTCCTGATCGTTTGCGCGAACTTTGTCATGAGCGCGCAAGCGGCGCTACTCGAGCCGGTGCAATCGCTGGCAACGAAAGAGAAGGCGCCGCTCCTCGCCACCCTCAAGGATCTCGTGTCGATCGAGTCCGGCAGCGGCGATCGCGCGGGCCTCGACCGGCTCGCGGCGCTGATCGCCGATCGCTTGTCGGCGCTCGGCGGACAAGTCGAGATGATCGAGCCAAATCCATCCGACATCTATCGCATGGTCGATACGCCGAAAGAAATCGGCAAGATGGTGCACGCGCGGTTCGCCGGTACCGGCAGCAAGAAGATCCTGCTGATCGCGCACATGGATACCGTCTACCTGCGCGGCATGCTCGCGCAGCAACCGTTTCGGATCGACGGCAACCGCGCGTACGGTCTGGGCATCGCCGACGACAAGCAGGGGGTCGCACTCATCATTCACACGCTGGCTGTCCTCAAGGCGATGAACTTTCGCGATTACGGGCTCGTGACCGTGCTGATCAACGCCGACGAGGAAGTCAGTTCCGCAGGCTCGCGGCACATGCTCACCAAGCTCGGCGGCGAGCATGACGCGGTGTTCTCCTTCGAATCCTCGCGCGTCGAATCCGACAAATTGTCGCTCACCACCGCCGGCATCGCCGCCGTCCTGCTCAGGGTGCAAGGCAAGGCGTCGCACGCTGGATCGGCACCGGAACGCGGACGCAACGCCCTCTACGAACTCGCTCATCAGATCCTGCAGACCCGTGATCTGTCCGACCCGGCGACCGGCGTGAAGATGAACTGGACGATCGCGAGTGCCGGCACCAACCGCAACGTGATCCCGGCCGTGGCCTCGGCGGTCGCCGACGTGCGCGTGTTGCGCGTCGCCGATTACGACGCAATCGAAGGAAAGGTGAAGGAGCGCATCAAGAACCAGCTGATCCCCGACACCAAGATCGAGATGACGTTCGAGCGCCGCCGCCCGCCGCTCGAGATGACGGCGGCCGCGCAGGCGCTCGCGAAACACGCCCAGCGCGTTTATTCCGAGATCGGCCTGAACCTCGTGATCGGCGAGATTGCCGAAGGCGGCGGCACCGATGCGGCGTTTGCCGCCCTCAAGACCAAAGCACCGGTTATCGAGCGCTTCGGGCTGCGCGGTTTCGGCGCCCATTCCAACGACGCCGAATACGTCGACATGGATTCGATCGTGCCGCGCCTGTATCTGGCCGCGCGCATGATCATGGACGTATCGCAAGGGAAACACGAGTAACGGGCGACCCCGCGCTACGCGTCCAGCTCCTTGAAGTAGCGGTAGATGCCCCATGGGCTGAACGGGATGCGGCGAGGCGAGGCGAGGTACGCGGCGATGCGCGGGCGCTTGGCGACGCGATCGTGCAGCGCGAGAACGCGCGGCACCTGCTTCTCGAACCGCTTCATGCGCTTGGGAAACGCGTAGCGCAGCCCTTCGACGATCTGGAACAGCGAGAGATCGACGTAGGTGAGCCTGCGGCCAAGCACGTAAGGACCGCCGCTCCTCGCCAGCACGCGCTCGAAATAGCGCAGATATTTCGGCACGCGGTAGCGCCAGAAGTCGGCGGTGCGGCGCTTGGCGGCCGGGCGCTGCTCCTCGTAATAGAGGTAGGTCGTCACGGGATGGTGCGTGTCGTGGATCTCGACCACGAGGTCGGTGATGGTGAGCTGCAACTGGTGCACCCACAATCGGCCCGCCTCGTCGCGCGGCGCAAGCTTAAGGCGCGCGCCGAGATAGAGCAGGATGTTCGCGGTCTGGGCGATGACGAGCTTGCCGGCCTTGAGGAACGGCGGCGCGTAAGGCGGGCGCTTGCTGCGCCCGTCTTCTATGAATTTCATCATCGCCGCCACGCCACCGCGCCTGCGCGCGACATCGACGTAGCCGGCGCCTGCTTCCTCGAGCGCGAGCCGCACGAATTCGCCGCGCCCCTGGGCGCTAGGCCAGTAGTAGAGCTCGAAGCGCATCAGAGCCGCTCCGTGTATGCCGAACGCGAGTGCCCCTCCCGCTCATTCCCGCGCAAGCGGGAATCTAGACTATCCGGGAATTACCGTCTGGGTCCCGCTTTCGCGGGGACGAGCGGAAGTTGCGGGCGCCGGTAGCCCTCACGCCTGCTTGAGCCGCGGAATGAGCCGCAGCGCGTTGTCGCGCTCGATCGCGTGGAGGTCGTTGCCGCTGAACGCGGCGGCGAGGCCCTTCGCGTGCTCGAGCGTGGTGCGATAGGGATAATCCGTGCCGAACACGATCTGCGAGAGCGGCACGAGCTTCGCGAGCGCGCCGATCGTCACCGCATTCGAGACCTGCGCGGTGTCGTAATAGAAGCGCGTGAGCTCGCCGTCGACGATCGCGCGGGTGAATTTTTCCTTGTGCGGCATCGTGCTCACCATCTGGATCTGCAGGCGCTCGGCGACTGCGGTGATCGCGCCGCCGCCATGGGAGAAAATCCAGTTGATGTCCTTGTAGCGCTGCGAGCTGCCGCTGAAGATCAGGTTGGTGATCGTGCGCGCGGTGTCGGTGCCCCACTCGATCGCGGATTCGGGAATGCCCTGCACCAGGTTGAGGCAGCAGTTGGCGGTGGTGGGATGGGTGTAGACCGTCGCTTTGCGGCGGTTGAGCTCCTCCCAGATCGGCGCGAAGTACGCATAGCCCAACCACTTGTCGCCGTAATTGGTCATAAGGCCGATGCCGTCGGCGTTGAGCGTGTCGAAGGCGTAGGCGATCTCCTTGAGACTCTCGTTGACGTGGGGGAGCGGCAGCATGGCGAACAGCCCGAAGCGGCCGGGATGATCCGCCATCAGCTTCTTCGTGTACTCGTTCGATTCGCGCGCAACCCGCGCCGCCGCGTCCTTGTCCTTGGCGAGGAAATTGAGCTGCGGCGTGGTGGGCGAGACGATCGCGGTCGCGGTGCCGCCCTTGTCCATGTCGTCCAGCGATTTTTGCACCGACCAGTCGTCGCGCGGGGAATTGTGGGGCACGCCGGCATTCTTCATTGCGGCAACCCAGTTCGGCGGCGAAATGTGATGGTGAACGTCGATGCGGTGCGGCTTGGCTTGGGCGAGCGCGTGCCGGCCGACGAGCGCGCCGACGCCGAGCGCCGCGGCGCCGCCGGCGAGCAGATTGCGCCGGGTGACCGCCGCGTGCGAGCTGCAATTGCAGCTGGGGACCAAAGTGCGTCGGAGCTCGCGCATGAAAGTTTCCTCCCCGATGTTGTTGGCGCGAGCTTGGGTACTTCTTCCGGCGCGGTCAAGGCGCCGCCGCCCACCGCGACCATTGCACGCGCGCCGCCGGTGCTCGGTCGCTCGAGAAACGCGCGGCGCTGTTGCAGCCTGTTCGCGACGACCGGTCGCCGTGGGTGCCTCGATGAAATGTCCGAGCTGCGTAGCCCGGATTGAGCATTAAGCTCGGTTACGCGCGTGTTCGACGCGCTATGGCGAAATCCGGGGCCTCAACAATGTTGTCTCCGCGATAATGGCAGCACATACTTAGGCCATGTCAAAGGAGCATCAAAAAAACAGTTCCGTGCTCATCAAGAGGTACGCCGGTCGTCGCCTCTACAATACGGCAAGCCTGGCCTATGTCTCTCTGGACGATCTTGCCAATATGCTACTGAGCGGACAGAGGTTCGTTGTCGTGGAGTCGGAGACTGGCGACGATATCACCCGCGCGATTCTGGATCGGCTGCATTGATAAGTTCCGCATGATTAGGACACGTGGAGAGAAATGATGGCAAACCAAACACACCTGCTGCCTCTGCTTGCCGCTGTGCTCGTCTGCGCTGCGCCGTCGACGCATGCACAGCAGGCGCCAGCGAATTTTCCCGACGGCCCCGGCAAGGAGACTTTCGTGCAAATCTGCGGCGGCTGCCATGACATCAACCGCGTGCGCGCGGGCTATACGCCCGAAGGCTGGCGCACGGTCATGCGCATGATGATCAACTTCAACGTGCCCGTTCCCAAGGATCAGGTCGACACACTCACGGACTATCTGATCAAAAGCTTTCCCGAGCGGCCGCGGCCGGCGGCCGTGATCGTTCCGGGGCCGGCACAGGCTTCAATCAAGCAGTGGAACGTGCCGACGCCGGGCTCGCGCCCGCATGATCCGCTGGCCGCAAAGGACGGCTCGATCTGGTGGACCGGACAGCTCTCCGGCAAGCTCGGCCGGCTCGATCCGAAAACCGGCGCGATCAAGGAATATCCGGTGAAGACGCCGCAGACCGGGCCGCATGGCCTCAAGGAGGACAAGGACGGCAACATCTGGTTCACCGGCAATCATCTCAGTCTGATCGGCAAGCTCGATCCCAAGACCGGCAACGTCACGGAATACAAGATGCCGGATCCGGCGGCGAAGGATCCACACACCTTGCTCTTCGACCGCGACGGCATCCTCTGGTTCACGGTGCAGCAGGGCAATTTCGTCGGCCGCCTCGACCCCAAGAGCGGCGAGATCAAGCTCATCAAATCGCCGACGCCGAATTCGCGTCCCTACGGCATGGCGCTCAATTCCAAGAACCAGGTGTTCTTCGTCGAGTTCGGCGCTCCCAAGGTGGCGAGCATCGACGGCAAGACGCTGGAGATCAAAGAGTATCCGCTGCCCGATGCCGGCGCGCGGCCGCGCCGCATCGCAATCGGCCCGGACGATGTCGTCTGGTACACCGATTTCGCGCGCGGCTTTTTAGGCCGGCTCGATCCCGCAACCGGCAAGGTCACGGAATGGCAATCGCCGAGCGGGCCGAAGTCGGAACCGTACGGGATCGTCTTCACCAAAGGCGCGCTCTGGTACAACGAATCCGGCGCCAAGCCGAACACGATCGTGCGCTTCGATCCGAAGACGGAAAAATTCCAGAGCTGGGCGATCCCGGGCGGCGGCGACATCGTCCGCAACATGGATGTGACGCCCGACGGTGACCCGGTCACCGCCAACAGTCTGGTCAACCAGGTCGGTTTGGTGGAGGCGAAGTAATACAATAAACGTAGGATGGGTTGAGCGAAGCGAAACCCATCGACACGACGCACGTACCCGCCGGCTTGACCAACGCAAGTCGGATGTTTCCGACTTGCGCGCTAAGATGCCGAACTCGGGTAAACCCGAGTTCGGGTGGTCCATCCCTCAAAAAAGCGTTTTGCAAAGAGGATGGATTGCCGAGTCAAGCCCGGCAACAACGGTCTTGAGGCTTGCTGCAAACCTGATGGGTTTCGCTTCGCTCAACCCATCCTACGGCCGTTGCATGAGGGACAAGCCATGGCCAAAGTCTGCGATTGCTTCCCTGAGCTGAAAACCATTACCGAGGCACGCGAGGCGCGTTACCGCGCGCAGCCGGACGCCCCGGCGCCACAGGGACCGCAATCCTTCGTCGAGGTGAAGGTGACCTCGATCGGTCAGCTCAACGAGCTCGTCGACTGCACGAAGAGCGGATACAAATTCATCATCAGCGAGCCCGTGCATGTGGGTGGACAGAATTGCGCGCCGACGCCGCTCGAATTGCTGCTCGCCGGCGCGGTCGGCTGCTACGCCGCGGTGTTCGCCTTCTATGCGGCGAATCTCGGCGTCGACTACGAGCGCTTCGAGGCGGTTGCGCGCAGCGAGTTCGACGTGCGCGGGCACATGATCGCGGATGCGCCGAGCTCCGCGTTTCGCAAGGTGACGATGTTAATCGACGTGGTGAGCGACGCGCCCGCCGAGAAGCTGGCCGAGGTGGAGCGCCTGGCGCTTGCCGGCTGCCCCGGGATCAGCACGTTGCGCGAGCCAGTGCCGGTCGCGACCAAGCTCACCGTGACACGCAGCAGCGCACGGGCGGCCTGAAGCGCAGCAAATTCGCCGAACATGGGGCGTCGGCCGAGAGGGCGAATTCGTGACCTGTGATCCGTTCGTCAGGTGGGTGCGGCGCTACCTGAGCGCGTTCGCAGCCGTGCTCGCGGCGGCGGCGCTCACCGCCGCGGCCCATGACATTCCGACCGACGTCAAGATCAACGCCTTCCTCAAGCCGTCGGGCGACCGGCTCGAATTGCTGATCCGCGTCCCGCTCGCCGCGCTGCAGGACATCGATTTTCCCTTGCGCGGTCCCGGCTATCTCGACCTTGCGCGTGCCGACGAGGCGTTGCGCGGCGCCGCCAAGCTCTGGCTGATCGACAATATCGATGTGTACGAGGATGGCGTGCGGCTGCCGGCCCCGCGCATCCTCGCCGCGCGCGTGTCGCTGCCGTCGGATCGATCATTCACGTCGTATGAGACGGCGCGCGCCCACGTGCTAGGCCCGCGCCTTGCCGATGATCTCGAGCTTTACTGGAACCAGCAATTGCTCGACGTGCTGCTGGAATACCCGATCCGATCGGAGCAGTCGCAATTCGCCATCCATCCGCGCGTCGACCGGTTCGGCCAGCGCGTGTCGACCGCGCTGCGCGTCGTCAACCCGGACGGCGCGATCCGTCCGTACGAATTCGTCGGCGACCCCGGTGTCGTGCAGCTGGATCCGCGCTGGTATCAGGCTGCGCTGCGCTTTGCGGTCTCCGGCTTCTGGCACATTCTGGAAGGGCCCGACCACCTCCTGTTTCTGCTCTGTCTGGTGATCCCGTTCCGGCGCCTGCGGCCGCTCGTCATCATCGTCACCGCGTTCACCGTCGCGCACTCGATCGCGCTGATCGCTTCGGCGCTCGGCTTCGTGCCGGATGCGCTCTGGTTTCCCCCGCTGGTCGAAACGCTGATCGCGGTCACCATCGTGTACATGGCGCTGGAAAACATCGTCTACGCCGCGGTCGGCAAACATGACGAGAGCGGGATTCCGCGTCGCTGGATCCTGGCCTTCGCTTTTGGCATCGTGCACGGCTTCGGCTTTTCGTTCGCGCTGCGCGAATCCCTGCAGTTCGCGGGCGATCATCTCTTGACCGCGTTGCTTGCGTTCAATGTCGGCGTGGAAATCGGCCAGCTCGCCGTGTTGCTGGTCCTGATCCCGGCGCTCGGGCTCCTGTTTCACCGGGTACTGCCCGAGTGGATCGGCATCATCGTGCTCTCGGCGCTCGTCGCCCACACCGCCTGGCACTGGATGATCGAGCGGGGCGAGCAGCTGGCGAAATTTCCGTTGCCGACCCTCGATGCCGCGTTCATCGCAAGCGTGATGCGCGGTTTGATGGCGGTCCTCGTCCTCACGGCCGCCGTGTGGCTCGCGAACGCACTGCTCGCGCGCTGGATACGTCAGGATGGAGTTCATCCAGTGCAGCGGGCTCGGATACCCTCTTCCCTTGCGGGAGAGGGTGGCGAGCCCGCGCAGCGGGCGAGCCGGGTGAGGGGGTCATTCGATCCGCCACGCCCCCTCACCCGGACGCTCGCTTCGCTAGCGTCCACTCTCTCCCGCAAGGGGAGAGGGTGACGGAGCCGACGGCTCGGGCGGAGCTTCACATCAACCGCCGCTGCGCACGTAGGCCCAGAGCGATTTGAGATCCTCATCGTTGATCTTGTCGCGCCATGGCGGCATCGCCGGCGGCTTGCCGTTGAGCACCGCGTTGCGGAACCGCTCGAAATCATCCGTGGGGAATTTGCGCAGGTCGAAGGTGACGCCGCCGGGATTGACCATGTCGCGCCCATGGCAGGTCATGCAGAAATCGTCGTAGACCCCCCGCCCCTGCTCCACCTCGGCATCGCTCGGCTGGGCAGCGGCAGGAACTATTGGCAGAAAGCTTGCAATCGAGAAGAGGAGTGACGCAGCCCGCGCGGCAATCCATGCTCTCTCCGTCATGGCCGGGCGTGTCACCGCAGGTCGGGCTTGCCCGACCTGCGGCACCTGAATATGCGCAACTCGGGCAAGCCCGAGTTGCGGTGCCATCCACGTCTTGATTGCAGCAAAGAAAAACGTGGATGCCCGGACCAAGTCCGGGCATGACGAACCGCGTTGGCCGCGTGGAGGACTCACACCTTCTTCTGCCGCAGCGCTGCGATCTGGATCGGCGGGATCCACGGCTTGTCGGCCCAGGCCACGCCCTTGCGCGCGACCTGTGCGTCGATGAGGTACGGCTTGCCTTCCACGGTGTGCTGGCGCGCGCGGCCGAGCGCCTCGCGCAACTGCACGGGGTTGTCCACCACCTCGCCGTCGACGCCAAATCCCTTGGCGATCGCCGCCATGTTCATGTCGGGACTGCCGAGGTAATCGTGTACGAACTGGCCGGTCTGCACCATGCGGCCCCCCGGCACGTTGTTGATCACGCGCGAATGCGGTCCGCCATAGGCGTGGTTGTTGTAGACGACCGTGATCACGGGCAATTCGAGGCGCGCCATGTTCCAGAGCGCGGTCGGACCGAAGATGAAGGAGCCGTCGCCCACCAGGCAAATCACCTGCTGGTTGGGACGCGCGAGCTTGACGCCGGCGGCGGTGCCCACGCCCGAGCCCAGATGCGCCCCGTAATAGAAGAACAGCTCGCGGCCGCCGCTCGGATTGAAGTCGAACGAATGCAGCGCCACCGATCCCGCTTCATGCACGATGATCGCATCGGGATCGGCGAACTTGGCCACTTCCCAGGTTAGGCGATCGGCGATGATCGGACTCTGATCCCAGTCCGGGCTGTTCGCCACCTGGGCACGCGCGCCCTTCGCCCAATCGCTGAATTTGCGCACGTCGAGCACGCGCTCCGCCGCCTTCTGCTTGAGCGCCGGCGTCATGAGCTGCTCGACCGCTGCGATGAGATCGTCGAGCCCGTAGCCCACGTCGCAAACCAACGGCACCTCGGTGAGCATGACATTACCCATGCTGGCGTAATCGATGCGCATGTCGATGAATTTCGGCCCGCGCGGCACGATCGGCGCCGGTCCGTTATGCTGGAATTTGTTGCCGACATTGATGATGACGTCGGCGCTCTTGGGATAGGCGAGCGAATTGAGCGTGCTGCCGGCAAGACTTCCCACCCAGAGCGGATGCGTCTCGGGGAAATTGGCGTAGATCTGCCGCACCTGAGCCACCGGCATGCCGAGCATCTCGGCGAGCTTGACCGCTTTCGCTGCCGCCTTTGCCTTGTAGATTTCGTCGCCGACCACCATCAGCGGCATGCGCGCCTCGACCAGAAGCTTGGCGGCGCGGGCGACCTCGTCGGGATTGGGCCGCACCCGCATGCGCGCATCCATGAGTTCCTGCGGGATGATCTCGGTGCGCGCGCGCTCGTCGTTGAAGTCGGAATGCCAGGAGATGTAGGCGGGGCCGTAAGGCGGCGTCCATGCCGCCTTGAATCCGCGCCGCACCGTCTCCGGAATCATGTCGGGGCGCCGTGCGAGCCACGAATACTTGGTGATCGGCTGGACGATCTGCTCCTGGTTGGCGACCTCCTCGAAGCCGTCGCGGCCGGCGCGCCGCGTCTGGTCGGTGCGATAGGAGTAAACGACGAGCGGCGTCTGCTCCTTGAAGGCGTTGAACATCTGGCCGATGGCATTGGCCATGCCGACAACCGCGGCCTGCATGACGATCGCAGGCTCACCCGATGCCTTGATGTAGCCCGCGGCCATGGCGGCGCCGGGCCCCTCGTGCGGCGTGAGGATGTATTTGAGCTGCGGCCGATCGACGAGCGCCTCGTAGAAGTGCGCGTCCTCGCTCGCAGAGTTGCCGAACACGTATTTGACGCCGCAGGCGATGAGCTGCTCGGCAAAGCAGGCGCCGCCCGTGCCTTGGAACGGCTTGGCGCCTGTCGCCGCGCTCGCAGGCTCGGCGGGAACTGCGGGCGCCGCAGCTCCCGGCGCTGCCGGCGTGGGCTGCCGACCGGTGCCCTGCGCGTAGCTGACCGAGGTGACCGCGCTGAGCACGGACTGAGCGGCGGCGGCGGTCAAGCCCGCCTTGCTCAAGCCGCCGACGAAGCCGCGCCGCGATATGGAATGCGACAGATATTGCGCAACCAGCTCTCTCATTGTTTGCTCCCTTGGGCAAAGCTCGCGTGGATTACCGCGCCGCCGGCTTCGGTCCGAATTCGCTGCCGAGGTAATCGGCCATCGCCTTGATCTCGTCGGCGGTCCACAATCCGCCGCGTCCGACCATGCGGTAGATCGCCGCCTCCCATCCGCGCCGATCCTGCCGCTGATCGCGGAACATCGCGTCCGTGTGGCACTGGAAACATTTGCTCATCACCACGCTGCGGCCGGGATGCTGCGCCGCCTCTTGCGCCATTGCCACAGCGACGAGCAGGAGCGAACCGGCGAGAGCGATAGCGATGCTTCGCCAAAACGTCATTGCGTTGATCTCCAGTTCTTCTCTCGAGATGGTAGTGCATGGCAGCGTGGGGCGCCAGCAGCGGCGTCACTTGTAGGATGGGTTGACGCCCGCGCCAGCGGGCGGAAGCCCATCGACTTGCTTCGGGATATACGATGGGTTTTCGCGCTTACGCGCCGCAGCCCATCCTACGAGTTGGTCTGCAACGCCGCGTCTAGCAGCTTCCGGCACGCGTCGAGTTCATCGACTGCAGCGAGCAGGTTCTGGCGCTGTTCGCGGCTCAATCCAATGCGCGGCTCGGTCGGCGCAATCCCCAAAGCCTCGCGTTCGGAAACTTCGACCGGTTCGACCCGGTTCGGCATCGGCAGACGCGGTCCGGGTTCGTCCGCCGGGGCATCGGCCCGTTCCATCACCGGCGCGGAACCATCAAGCGCCGGCTCGCGCGCCGGCTGCGGCGCGCCAGGTTGCCAGACATTCTGCACGAAGTGTTGTCCCTGCTCGCGCAGCAGGCGTTGCACGCCGCGAATCGTATAGCCTTCGCCATAGAGCAGATGGCGGATGCCGCGCAGCAGCGCCACGTCCTCGGGACGATAGTAACGGCGGCCCCCGCCGCGCTTCATCGGCCGGATCTCGCGGAAGCGGCTCTCCCAGAACCGCAGCACGTGCTGGGGAATTTCGAGTTCCTGCGCGACTTCGCTGATCGTGCGGAATGCGTTCGGTGCTTTGTCCACGGCCGCCCTGTTCCCTAAGCGATCGGCCGAGAGTTTAGCTCTCCGCGGCGGGCGTGTTTATGCGCTGTTTGAGTATCGCCGAAGGCTTGAACACCATGACGCGGCGCGGCGAGATCGGCACTTCCTTGCCGGTCTTCGGGTTGCGGCCGATTCGCTGACCCTTCTTACGTACCACGAACGAGCCGAACGAGGAGAGCTTCACCGTTTCGCCCCGCTCGAGGCAGTCGGTGATTTCCTTGAGAACCAGTTCGACGAGCGCTGCGGACTCGGTGCGCGACAGTCCTACCTTCTGGTAGACCGCCTCGCACAGATCCGCGCGGGTGACTGTTTTTCCACTCATCGCCAGCCCCGACTGAGGCGATCAAGATATCTCTCTGAATTTACAGACGATATGAGCTTGAGCGGGAGCGGTCAACGGGGCCCGCAAATATTCCGCGACGGTCACCAGCGAACGAGTGCCGAGGCCCAGGTGAAGCCGCCGCCCATCGCTTCGAGCATGACGAGGTCGCCGCGCTTGATGCGGCCGTCGCCAACCGCGGCCGTGAGCGCGAGCGGTATCGAGGCTGCCGACGTGTTGCCGTGCTTGGCCACGGTGGTGATCACCTTCTGCGGGGGAATGCCCAACTTTTTTGCAGTGTCGTCGATGATGCGTTGGTTCGCCTGATGCGGCACGAACCAGTCGATGTCCTTGGCGCTGTAGCCGGTGGCGCGGAACGCATCCTCGATCACGTCGGTAATCATTGCCACCGCGTGCTTGAACACCGCGCGACCTTCCATGCGCAGATGGCCGACGGTCTGGGTCGAAGAGGGGCCGCCGTCCACATAGAGCTTGGCCTTGTGGCGCCCGTCAGAGCGCAGTTGGCTGGTGAGAATGCCGCGATCATCGCGGGTACCGGGAGAATTCTGCGCCTCCAGCACCACGGCGCCAGCTCCGTCACCGAACAGCACGCAGGTGGAACGGTCCTTCCAATCGAGAATTCGCGAGAACGTTTCCGAACCGATCACCAGGGCGCGGCGAAACGCGCCGGTCTTGAATAGACCGTCGACCGTGGCGAGCCCGAATACGAAGCCGGAACAGACCGCCTGCACATCGAACGCCGCCCCGCGGGTGATGCCGAGGCCGGCCTGCACCGAGACGGCGCTTGCCGGGAAGGTGTTGTCCGGGGTTGAAGTCGCGAGCACGATCAGATCGATGGACTGAGCATCGATGCCGGCTGCCGAAAGCGCCGCGCGCGCCGCCTTGAGTGCCATATCCGAGGTGGTTTCCCCCTCGGCGGCAATGTGGCGCTCGCGAATACCGGTCCGTTGCGTGATCCATTCGTCGGATGTGTCCACCATGCGCGACAAATCGGCATTGGCGAGGACCCGGCTGGGCAGATAGCTACCGCAGCCCAGCACCACGGACCGCAGCATGGTCACGAGGCCGCTCCGCCGGCCAGCCGAGGCGCGACCTCCGGATCAGGACTGGGCGCGAGCGTCTCGCCGATCTTGGCGAGCAGCTCGTGACGCACCATGTCGTAGCCCTGATCGACCGCGTAGGCGAAGCCCTCGGCGTCGGTTCCGCCATGGCTTTTGATGACGATCCCGTTAAGCCCGAGAAAGATGCCGCCATTCGCCTTGCGCGGATCCATTTTGCTGGAAAGCGCCCGGAACGCGCGCCGCGCGAGCAGGTAGCCGAGCTTCGAGATCAAGCTGCGGCTCAGCTCCTGTTTGAGATAATGGGCGAGCTGGCGCGCGGTGCCCTCGGCCGCTTTGAGTGCGATGTTGCCGGCAAAACCTTCCGTTACCACCACGTCGACGGTTCCCTTGCCGATATCATCGCCCTCGACGAAGCCGGCATAACGGAAGTTCGACCAGCGTCCTTCACGGAGAATTTTCCCGGCATCGCGCACCGGCTCCAGTCCCTTTGCTTCCTCTACGCCAATGTTAAGGAGCCCGACCGTTGGCCGCTCGATGCCGAGCAGCGCGGAGGCCATGGCGCTGCCCATGGCAGCAAGGCTGACGAGATGCGCGGCATCGGCGCCGATCGAGGCGCCGAGATCGAGCACGATGGTCTCCCCCTTCAGCGTCGGCCAGATCGCGGCGATCGCCGGTCGTTCGATGCCGGCCATGGTCTTGAGCTCGAACTTGGCCATCGCCATGAGCGCGCCGGTATTGCCGGCTGAGATGATCACGTCGGCCTCGTGTTTCTTGACCGCATCGATGGCAAGCCACATCGAGGATTTCCAGCGACCCTTGCGCAAGGCCTGGCTTGGCTTGTCATCCATCTTGATGGCGACGTCGGTATGGATCAGGCGCGAGGCTGCCTTGAGCGCGGGACGCGTGGCGAGCAACGGCTCGATCGCGGCGCGATCGCCAAACAGCAAAAATTCGATATCGGAATGGCGCGTGAGCGACAGCTCCGCCCCTGGAACGACCACCGCCGCCCCGTGATCACCCCCCATGGCGTCAAGCGCGATGCGGACTTTCTGGGGCATGCCGGCGACAATAGCGTTTCGGCGAAAGACACAACAGGGGGCTTATCTGCCGTCCCCAGTGCGCTTCTTCAGCGCGGCGAGTGCCGCGAACGGCCGCGCTGCATCGTCCTCAGCCGCCGGCGATTGAAACACCGCGCCGGGCTTGCGCGGATAAGGATTGATGCCGAGGATCAGGAATTCGGTCGCGAGCGCGCCCAGGTCGACGGTTCCGTCGCTCATGGCTTCCGGCGCATCCTCGAGCGGCACTTCGACCTGCGCCGTCTCTCGCGGCGCGGCAGCGCCGGGCGTGAACACCACGTCGATCGATTCTTCGACCGTGTTTTCCATCGGCTCCAGCGTCACCACGCAAGTTTGGCCGACGGTCCCCGACACCTGACCGACAACCCGCAATCCCCCGCGCGAATGGCGCGTCACGTCGAAGCTGGCGGTGAGGCGCGGCACGGCGGACACGCCGGCGAGCCGGGCGATGGCAGCGCGCGCCTGCGCATCGGCAACCAGATCGAAATGCCGGCCGGTCTCGGGCACCTCGTTCGCGGCGATCGGGACGCTCCAGGGGCGCTCGGAGCTGCGCATGATAGAGACCTTTGGTTGTTCCTGCCGTCTTGCCGTCGGTCAGGCGTGAGCCGCGTCGGGATCGGGAAAGCTCACATCGCCGCGGCCAAAGGCTTCGTTCTCCTGTTCGGCCAGCTGGCGTGCCGATTCACGTATATATGTCGCCAGCCGGCCGGGCGCCCCTCCTTTCGATGCATCAGCAAATACCTGCCGCTGCAGCATCGCCACGAGCGGCGCGTCGTCGGAAGCGGTCAGCGCCGCCCGACAGGCGGCTTGCCGGCCGTAAAACGCCTCGCCGATTCGCCGCATTTTGCGCGGGACCGCGAGATCGCCCACACCCATCTCGCGCATGCTCGCGTCCATGTCCCGGCAAAAATGATCGAACACGGCCTGTCCAAGCGCCCGCGCCGGCGCCGGCTCGCCCTCGAGCCGCCCCAGAAACAGCACGATGTGCAGCATGATCATCTCCAGACGCCCGTTGGCCGTATCCGGTACGCCATAGTCCCGGTAAAAGGCTCGCGCGCGCGCCTGCGCCACGATCGTGCCATAGAGCGAGGCGATGATTTGGTGCCGCGGGTTCTGGCGAAACAGAGGGAAAATCATTCGGTTAGCGCGGCGGCTGCAAGCGTTTTCGCGGCTCCAAAGCAGATGCTGACGCTGACGCCCTGGCCGGCGCGAGAACGGCAGCGATGATACGGGGGGATGGCTCGCGGCATGAACAGACCGATGCCTAGACCTTGCATGGCCGTCGCCTGGGTTGCCGCCTTGGCGCTCGGCCTGATGCTCGGCGGCTGTTTCTCGGAAACCTATCAGCGCGGCTACATCGTACCGGACGGGGCGCTCGAGCAGATCCCGATCGGCTCCACGCGGGAGCAGGTCCTGATCGTGCTCGGCACGCCATCGACGGTGGCGACGGTGAGCGGCGAGGCATTCTATTACATCTCCCAGCGCGCCGAGCGGCCGATCGGTTTCATGCCGCAACAAGTCATCGACCAGCGCGTCATCGCCGTCTACTTCGACAAGAACAAGCGCGTGGAGCGCCTCGCCAATTACGGCCTCAAGGACGGCAAGGTGTTCGATTTCGTCACCCGCAGCACGCCGACCGGCGGCAAGGACTACGCCTACATCAACGCGATGTTCAAACTGTTCTAGGCGTATCTCAGCTCCGCCCATGTCTGCGCAGTCAGCGATCCAATCGTAGGGTGGGCACGCGAAGCGCGCCGGCGCGATGTCGGACTCGTTTGGTCGCAAATAAACGCGTGGGCAACGGCGCAACAGCGCCGTTGCCCACCCTACGTTGAACGATCAATGGGCAAACGCGGCGAGCAGCAACAGGGCGACGATGTTGGTGATCTTGATCATCGGGTTGACCGCGGGTCCGGCCGTATCCTTGTAAGGATCGCCGACCGTGTCGCCGGTGACCGCCGCCTTGTGCGGCTCCGATCCCTTGCCGCCGTAGTGGCCGTCCTCGATGTATTTCTTGGCGTTGTCCCAGGCGCCACCGCCTGACGTCATCGAAATCGCGACGAACAGACCGGTGACGATGACGCCGAGCAGCATGGCGCCGACCGCCGAGAACGCCGCCGACTTGCCGGTCGCGCCGCCGCCGGCCACCCAATAGACCACGTAGTAGACCACGATGGGCGAGAGCACCGGCAGCAGCGAAGGAACGATCATCTCTTTGATCGCGGCGCGCGTGAGCAGGTCGACGGCGCGGCCGTAGTCGGGCTTGTCGGTGCCTTGCATGATGCCCGGCTTCTCGCGGAACTGGCGCCGCACCTCCTCGACGATGGCGCTGGCGGCACGGCCGACCGCCGTCATGCCGAGTGCGCCGAACAGATAAGGCAGCAGGCCGCCGAACAGGAGCCCGGCGACCACGTAGGGATTGTTGAGCGAAAAATCGAGCTGCACGCCCTGGAAATACGGATGCCGTACTGCGTCGGCGATGAAGAAGCGCAGGTCCTCGTTGTAGGCCGCGAACAAAACCAACGCGCCGAGGCCGGCCGAGCCGATCGCATAGCCTTTGGTCACCGCCTTCGTGGTGTTGCCGACCGCGTCGAGCGCGTCGGTCGATTTGCGCACCTCCTTGGGCAGTCCCGACATTTCAGCGATGCCTCCGGCGTTGTCGGTGACCGGGCCGAAGGCGTCGAGCGCGACAATCATGCCCGCGAGCGCGAGCATGGTGGTCACCGCGATGGCGATGCCGAACAGGCCGGCAAGCTTAAAGGAGATGAGAATGCCGGCGATGATCACGATCGTGGGCAGGGCGGTCGCCTCGAGCGAAACCGCCAGGCCTTGGATGATATTGGTGCCGTGGCCGGTCACCGAGGCCTTGGCGATCGCCTGCACCGGGCGAAAATTGGTGCCGGTGTAGTATTCGGTGATCCACACGATCAATCCGGTTACCAGCAGGCCGACGATGCCGCAGACGAACAGCGACGTGCCGGTGTAGGACTGGCCGGAAATCGTGCCGAAGCCGATCAGCAGCTGGATCACCAGCGCGATGCCGATCAGCGAGAGCACGCCGGTCGCGATCACGCCTTTGTAGAGTGCGCCCATGATCGATTGGCTCGCGCCAAGCTTCACGAAGAACGTGCCGATGATCGAGGTGATGATGCAGATGCCGCCGATCGCCAGCGGCAGCGTCATCATCTTGAGCAGCACGTCGGCTCCGGCGCTGCGGAAGAAGATCGCCGCCAATACCATCGTCGCCACGGTCGTCACCGCGTAAGTCTCGAACAGGTCGGCCGCCATGCCGGCGCAGTCGCCGACATTGTCGCCGACGTTGTCGGCGATGGTGGCGGGATTGCGCGGGTCGTCCTCGGGAATGCCGGCCTCGACCTTGCCGACGAGATCACCGCCCACGTCCGCACCTTTGGTGAAGATGCCGCCGCCAAGGCGCGCGAAGATCGAAATCAACGAGGCGCCGAAGCCGAGCGCGACCAGGGCGTCGATCACGGTGCGGTCGTCGGGAGCGAATTTCAAGGTTCCGGTGAGAAAGCCGAAATAGAGCGTGACGCCGAGGAGCGCGAGCCCGGCAACGAGCAGCCCGGTGATCGCGCCGGCCCGGAACGCCAGCGCCAGCCCGTCCGCGAGCGAGCGGATCGCCGCCTGGGCGGTGCGCACGTTGGCGCGCACGGAGACATTCATGCCGATGAAGCCGGCGGCGCCGGACAGTACAGCGCCGATCAAAAAGCCGGTAGCCACCAGCCAGCCCAGGAAATAGCCGAGAATAAGAAAGATGACGATGCCGACGATCGCGATCGTGCTGTACTGACGCTTGAGATAGGCCTGCGCGCCTTCGCGTACGGCGGCGGAAATCTCCTGCATCTTCGGACTGCCGGCGTCGGCGGCAAGCACCCAGCGGATTGCCCAGATCGCATAGATGATGGCGAGTACCCCGCAAACCACGATCAGCCATAAAGCTGTCATTGCCAAAACCCCGATTTGATGGAGCGGAAGGGCCCGCTCGCCGCTCGAGCCAACGCCGATTGTCCGCCAAGAGCCCCGAAAGTGGCGCGGATATAGCCAAAAAGATCGCGGCAGTGCAATCGCGCCGACGGCCGGAATGGTGAGCGTCAACGAGCGGTGCCAGCTGTCGCTCGCTAATTAACCGCTATCGGCTGGCGAGGCCTGCGCCTTTGATCGTCTCGGCGTTTTCAATCGAATCCGCGTCAAACAGCTTGCCGAAAGCATCGCCAGGCAAGTAGCGCGCCTCGATATTGAGACGCGCGGCAATCGCCTTGTACTCAGGACGTGCAGTTGCCTCTGCGCACGCCTTCTCCAGGACCTCAAGCACCGCAGGTGACGTGCCGGCAGGAGCGATCAGGCCGCCGGCGGTGAACGATATCGCGGGGTAGCCGAGCTCTTTCATCGTGGGGACATGGGGGAGCGCGGGGATGCGCGTCTCGGACAGCGCGGCAAGCAGCGGCAGATTACTTGCCGCGGCGACCGCCGGTGTTTCGGTGATCGCCATTACCGTGCCGCTGAGCAGCGCCTGCGCCATTGGACCCGCGCCCGTGAACGGCACGCCGAGCCCATGGGCTGCGATCGCCTTGAGCGCGGCCAGCATGCCGAGATGCGGCTGGCTCGCCAGACCGGCATGGCCGTACACGAGGTTTTCCGATTTTGCCGTGGCAAAACTCACGAATTCTTGGAAAGTTTTGAACGGCGCCTGCGGTCCCGCAATAAGCACGTACGGCGCGAAATAGCTGAGGCAGACATAGCGAAAACTGTCCATGGCATAGGGCAGCTTCTGTACATGCGGCTGCGCGGTGAGCGGATTGTTCGGGGTGAGTGCGATGGTGTAGCCGTCGGGGGCAGCCCGGCCCAGATCAATGAGGCCGAGGGTTCCGGCGGCGCCGCCTTTGTTGATGATGACGACAGTTTGGCCCAGCGCCTTGGAAAGCTCGTTCTGCAGCGCGCGCGCCATGATGTCGGTATTGCCGCCCGGCGGGAACGGCACGATCAGATTGATCGGACGCGTGGGATAGGCCTGCGCGAATGCACTGCGTGGAATGCTCTGCGCTGTCGCCGCAGCAAGCACCCAAGCCACGGCACCGGTCAGAAAGCCGAAGCTCGCGCGCCGCTTCATGAGAAACCCCTACTTGACCACACAATCCATGCCCAAGCTCGGTCTGACGATTACGCGCACTCTACGCCCATCAAAACTGCAGCGCGCCCGGATGGCGGACCAGGACCGAGCGCGCGTCCGCAGGCTGTTGTGCGCCGATCTGGCCGAATGCCGAGCGCATCTCGTCGATCATGATATCGAGCACATGGCCCGGGCCCTCGGCCCCCAGCGCCGCGAGCCCCCACAGAAACGCCTTGCCGGCAAACGCGAGATCGGCGCCGAGCGCCACTGCGCGCACGACGTCAAGCCCCGAACGAATCCCGGAATCCAGCATCACCGTCGCCCGCGAGCCGACCGTACGCTTGATCGCGGGCAGCGCATCGATCGAGGCCGGCAATCCCTCGACCTGGCGGCCCCCGTGGTTCGAGACCACGATGCCGTCGATCCCGAGCGCCACGCACTTTTCCGCATCGGCTGGATGCAAAATCCCCTTGATCACGAGCGGCCGCTGCCAGCGCTCGCGGTAGCGCGCGATCTCGTCCCAGGTGAAGGCGCCGCCCATCTCGCGCCGCACGAAGGCGGCGACTTCGTTCACGTCCGCGCTGTCCTTCGTGTAAGGCTGGAGATTGCCGAAGCGCGGCTGGCCGTGTTTCCACAGCGCGCTGAGATAGCCGGGCGAGGCGAGAATGCTGGCAATCATGCGCAGGTCTGGACGGAACGGCGAGGTGATGCCCGCTTTGACCTCGCGCGTGCGCGTGGTGCGCACGGGAACGTCGACGGTGAGCACGAGGACGTGCACGCCCACCGCTTGCGCACGCCGTACGAGATCGAAACCGATGGCGTGCTCGTCGCGCCAGCAGCGGTAAAGTTGGAACCAGAGCACGTCGGGCGCGACTTTGGCTGCATCCTCCACCGTCATGCCGCCGACCAGGCCGAGCGCATAAGGTACGTTGATGCGTTGGCAGGCCGCCGCGAGATAGCGGTCGGCGCCCGGCCAGACGATCGACGGTCCGCCCATCGGGGCGACCCCGAGCGGCGCGGCGTAATGCTTGCCGAACACGTCGATGCCAACCGACGGCAAGACCGTGGTCACGCCATAGCGCGGCACCAGCTCGATCGCATCGAGCGCGTTCCAGTTGCGCGCGATGCCGCCGTCGCTGCCGGCGCCGCCGTCGAGATATTCGAACGCGAAGCGCGGCGCATGACGCGGCGCATGCTTGCGCAGATCGGCGACTGTGGGAAAGCGGCGGTGCAGTTTGGTGAAGCGCGGATTATCGGCCGGCGTATAATCCTTGGCCGTAGGTCGGCTCAATGCGGTGGTGTCGTGCATGGGCGGCATTGTAGCCCGGATGGAGCGAAGCGAAATCCGGGAATCGCTCTCTCGCGGCAACGCCGCCCGGCATTTCGCTTCACTTCATGCGGGCCACGGATCAGTTCTCAAAAATGACTGTACGAGGCTTGCGCAAACGCCAGCGGCTTGCCCTTCGCATCGAGAAACGTCGCCGTCCCCTCCCCCACATTCACGGCTCCGATTTCGGTGACGGCCACATCCGCTGCCGCCGCCTCTCGCCGCAATGGCTCGACCCTGTCCATGGGAACGCACGCGAGCACTTCGTAGTCGTCGCCGCCGGTGAGAATCGTTTCGGTCAGCACGGGCTCCTTCGCCAGCGCGGTGCGCGCCGCCTCTGAGATCGGCACGCGTGCGGCCCCCACTTCGGCGGCAACACCGGATGCGCTGCACAGCTTGGCAAGGTCGCCGGCAAGGCCGTCGGAGATGTCCATGGCCGCGGAAGCGTGGCGGCGCAGCGCCTCGGCAATCGCGTTGCGCGGCTGCGGCACCAGATAGCGATCCCGCAAACGATCGCGCTCGCGCTCACCAAGGTCCCAGCGCCGCGCGCAGTCGGGATCGCGCCGCAGCTTAAGGCCGAGCGCCGCGTCGCCGATGGTGCCGGTCACGACGATCCGGTCGCCGGGCTTGGCGCCCGAGCGCCGCAGCATCTGTCCGTGCGGAACGGCGCCGAACATCGCAATGGAAATCGTGATTGGCCCGGGCGTTCGGTCGGTGTCACCGCCGAGCAGCGGGCAGCCGAAGGTTTCCGCATCCGCACCGAGCCCGCGCGCAAACGGCGCCAGCCAATCGTCGCCGATCTCTTTCGGCAACGCCAAAGTGAGCAGGAAACCGAGCGGCCTTGCTCCCTTGGCGGCAAGATCCGAAAGGTTCACGCGCAGTGCCTTCTTGCCGACCGTGTCGGGCGGATCGTCGGGAAAAAAATGCACGCCACCGATAATGCCGTCGGTCTTGAGTACGAGGTCGCAGCCGGCCGGCGGCTCGATCACCGCGGCATCGTCGCTGAGCCCGAAGGCGCCGGGATGTTTCGCGAGCGGCGCGAAGTAGCGCCCGATCAGCCGCTCCTCGCCGGACTGTTGCTTGTTTACCGCTGGGCTCATGACTGCTCGCACGCGTCATGCTAGAGCATGTCTCGGGCAGGTGAAATCGGCGAACCAACGCGCCACATCCGCTCATTCCCGCGTAAGCGGGAATCCAGGGCCGCGTGCTCTGAATTGGCGATCTGGGTCCCCGCTATCCGGGTCCCCACGAAAATCGCCGGGGACAGCAGCTCAAAAGGGATCGGCTTGCATCGGCGATTTTCGTGGGTGCCCGGCGCGGGGACGAGCGGATACTGCGGATTCTGCCGAACCAAGCCGCTGCGCAAATCGAGCGATGCCGAATGGAAGCATTCGATCTCTATTCGCCGGAAATCGACGCCAATCCGTTTCCCTATTACGAGATCCTACGCGAACAATATCCCTGCTATTGGAGCGAGAGCGGCAAGCTGTGGATTCTCTCGCGTTACGACGACATCGTGGAGGCCGCGCGCGACTGGGAAACATTCTCGTCATCCCAGGGGAACATGATCGACGAGCTGCCCGGCCGCGCCGGCGCCACGCTGGGGACCACCGATCCGCCGCGCCACGATCGCTTGCGGGCGCTCAGCCAAGCCGCCTTCTTGCGCAAGAACGCCGAGCATCTGATCGCGCCGACCCTGGAGATCGCCGACCGGGCGCTCGACCGCATCTGTGAGAGAAAGACATTCGAATTCATCAACGATTATTCCAGTCAGATCACCGTGGGCCTCATCTTTCGTAGCATGGGCCTGCCCGAGCGCGACCACGCCGACATTCGCCGCAAGGTCATTCTCGCGGTTTCCACGGACAAATCGGTGAAGGGACGCAATCCCGAGCATATTGCCGCGTTCAAGGAGCTCAGCGAGTTCCTGACCGCAGAGGTCGCGGAGCGGCGAAAAAATCCCACGGACGATCTCATCACCCATCTCGCCGAGGCCGAGATCGACGGCGACCGGCTTTCCGAGCGGGAAATCGTGCTCACCACCGCCACCTTTGTCATGGCCGGCGTGGAATCTCTGTCGAGCTTCATGAGCATGTTCGCGCTCAATCTGCACGACTATCCGGATGCGCGGCGTCGTCTCGTCGCCGATCCGGCGCTGATCGAACCGGCAATCGAGGAGTCGCTCCGGTTCAACACCTCGGCGCAGCGGTTCAAGCGCACGGTGATGCGCGAGAGGAGGCTGCACGGCGAGACGATGCGCGTGGGCGACAAGGTCGCGCTCGCATTCGGTTCGGGCAACCGCGACTGGCGGAAGTTTCCCAATCCCGACAGCTACGACATCGACCGGCGGCCGCAGGGACATCTCGGATTTGGCGCCGGCAAGCATTTTTGCCTGGGCAGCCAGATGGCGCGTCTGGTGACGGAAGTCGCGATGAAGCGGTTTCTGGCGCAGGTCCCGGAGTACCATCTCACGGTCGAGAAGCTCGCCTGGAATTCGTCGTCGAATTTTCGCAGCCCCGCCGCGCTACCCTTCGCAACGCAATAATTGCCGGCTCAAAATCATATCACAATTTTGTCAATCAGCGCCGCGAGTTGGCTCACATCCTTGTGCGTTGCAGCATGCGCTTGTGCGGCGCACATAAGGCCAGGTCGAAGGGCAAAAGCACTTGGAGAGAGGTATCATGAAAAATCTTTTCGCGCTGGCCATTGCCGCCACGAGCATCATTTCCCCGCTCTTTACCGCCTCAGCGCTCGCCGCTCCGTCGCGCAACGATGTGTACGTTGGCCGCGACAACATCGGCTCCGACCCGGACGCCAACGTGCGGCTCGACCTGCAGCGGGAGTACAACAGCCGTAACGGCGGATTCTGATCGTCCGCCCACGAACCCCGGGCCTCGCGCCCGGGGTTCCCCCCCGCACGCACCAAACGTGAAACACGTCACAGAGGCCGCGCCGACTAATCCCTAGGATGCGGGCGAGCGAGTTGAATCCATGAGGTCTGCCGTGATGAAGTGTGCATTCGCGCTCGTGATCGGATTGGCAATCACGACGGCCACGCTGTCGAACGCGACCGCGGCACCTCCCGAATCGCAGCGCCTGTATGCCGCGCCGTTCCCCGGCGGCGTGCTGATCTATCACCCCGACTGCACGATCAAGGAAGACTTGGGCTTCTGCGACGGCGGCAGCGGCAGTCGCTAAACCTCGCGCTCAACGCGCGGCGCGGTTGAACTCGCCGGCGCGAAACTGCCTAGCAAGCTGATCGAGCACCGCGTTGACCATGCCGGTCTCGTCCTTGTCGACAAAGGCGCTGGCGACATCGACATATTCGGAGACGACGACGCGCGCGGGAACGTCATTGCGATGGCCGAGCTCGTAAGCGCCGGCCCTGAGCACCGCGCGCAAAATGGCCTCGATACGCTTGAGCGGCCAGCCCGCCGCCAGCGCGCGGTCCACCAGCGGGTCGAGGCTGCGCTGCTCCCGCACCACGCCGGACACGATATCGCGGAAAAACGCCGCCTCCGCCGGCAGATATTGCGCGCCTTCGACCTCGCGGCCGATCCAGTGGCTCTCGAACTCGGTGAGGATGTCGTTCACACCGGTCCCAGCGATATCCATCTGATAGAGCGCCTGAACCGCGGCGAGCCGCGCCGCACCGCGGCGATTGGCCTTGCGTTCACCGTTTGCGGCGCTGGCGCGGGCCATGGCTAATCCGCCTGCAGGCGGCGTTTGAGGCGAATGAGCGCAAGTGCCGCGCGCGCCGCGTCTCCGCCTTTGTCGCCTTTTTCCATGCTCGCGCGCATCCTGGCCTGGATGTCGCTGTCGACGGTGAGGATGCCGTTGCCGATCGGCAGCCGGCGCGCGACCGAGAGGTCGAGCAGCGCACGCGCCGATTCCACGGAAACGATTTCGAAATGCAAGGTCTCGCCGCGAATGACGCAGCCGAGCGCGACCGCGCCGTCGTAGGGTTTGCCGGCGCGCTCGGCGGCGTCGAGCGCCATGGCAAGCGCCGGCACGATCTCCAGCGAGCCGGGTACGCTCAGGCGCTCGAACATCGCGCCTGCGGCCTGCAGCGCGCGGCTTGCTCCTGCAAACAAGGCGTCGGCGATGTCCTCGTAAAAGCGCGCCTCAACGATGAGAACGCGCGCGCCGTTGAGATCGCTCGCGTCCCTATCGGCGGATCTGCGCGGCTCGGCCATGATCGTTCTCCGCTCAGAGTTCTCGTACCAAGCGGATCGGGTGGCACGCAAGTAAAGCGGTGGGCGCGGTTTAGTTTCGTTCCATCAGCCGAGCGATGTAGCGCGCAAAGAGGTCGACTTCGAGATTCAATTCGTCACCGCCGGCGAGCATACCGAGGGTGGTCATTTCCAGCGTGTGCGGAATGATCAGCACCGAGAAGGTTGCGTCCGCGACCTCGTTGACGGTGAGCGCAACCCCGTCGAGGGCGACCGATCCCTTGGCCGCGATGAAACGCAGCAAATCTTTCGGCGCGCGGACGGTGAGCTTCGCCATGTCGGGCAGATCGTCGCGCGCAACCACCGCGGCGAGCCCATCGACATGGCCGGCGACGATATGACCGCCGAGCTCGTCGCCAAGTTTGAGGGCGCGCTCGAGGTTGACGCGCGTGCCGACGCGCCAGCGGCCGGCGGTGGTGACGCGCAATGTCTCGGCGGCGGCATCGACGGCGAACCAGTCATCGCCGCGCGCCACCGCGGTGAGGCACACGCCATTTAACGCAATCGAAGCGCCGACGGCGATGGACTGGGCATCGCGGCAAGCGACGGTGAGCCGCGTGAGCTCCGCCGCACGCGGCTCGACCGCGGTGACCTGCGCGATATCCGTGACGATGCCGGTGAACATCGGTTAAGCGCGCTCGAACATTTCCAGCCGATCCGCTCCGATCGTCTCCTCGCTTACGGACTTGAGCCGCGGCGAGCGAGTTAAGGCGGAAAGCGGCAGGCCGTCGAGGGCGTCGATGCCATCTGGACCGATCGCATTGGGCCCGTGCAAGACCGCGGCCTCATCGACAAGGTCTGCGCGGATGAAAGCAGCCGCCAGGATGGGCCCAGCCTCGACCATCAATCGGGTGATGCCGCGCTCGGCGAGGAGCTTCAGCACGGCGCCAAGATCGAGCTTCTCGTCCTTTCCCTGCATGCGCAAAACCAGAACGCCACGCGCGGTCAGCGCCTGCTCGCGCTCGCGCGCGGCCGCCTCACCCGTGATGACCCAGAGCGGCATTTCCTTTGCAGTGGCGACAAGCCTGCTGGTCAATGGCAACCGCAAGGTCGCATCGAGGACGACGCGCACCGGCGAACGGGCCGCCATTCCCGGCAAGCGACAGGTCAGCAGCGGATCGTCGGACAGCGCCGTGCCGATGCCGGTGAGCACGGCATCGCTCATGGCGCGCATGAGATGAACCCGGTTGCGCACGCCGGCGCCGGTGATCGCGACCGGACGCCGGCCGGAAAGCGCAGCCTTGCCATCCGTCGACACGGCGAGCTTGAGCAGCACGTGCGGCCGGCCGTCCTGCACGCGGCGGATGTGGCCGGCGTGGACACGACGCGCCTCGTCTGCCCCAAGCCCGACTTCCACCACGACCTCCTGCTCGGCAAGACGCCAGTGACCCGCGCCCGCGACCTCGGGATTGGGATCGACCAGCGCGGAAACGACGCGCGCAATTCCAGCGGCAGCGATCGCATCGGCGCATGGCGGCGTCTTGCCCTGGTGGGAGCACGGTTCGAGCGTCACATAAAGCGCGGCGCCGCGCGCCGCGGCGCCGGCGCGCGCCAGCGCCTCGGTCTCGGCATGCGGGCGTCCGCCGGGTTGGGTCCAGCCGCGGCCGACGATGAGCCCATCCTTCACCACCGCGGCGCCCACGGCGGGATTGGGCCAGGTGCGCCCGAGCCCGCGCCGCCCGAGCGCGAAGGCGAGCGCCATGAACCGGGCATCCTCGCTGCCGCTGGTCACTTCCTCGCCACCGCCGGCGGCTTGCCGTCCTCCTCCCCCGACAGTTCGTCGAGCACGGCTTCGAAGTCCTTCGCCTCCCGGAAATTGCGATAGACCGAAGCGAACCGGACATAGGCCACGTCGTCCAGCGTCCGCAGTGCCTCCATCACCATTTCGCCGATCGCCTCCGAGGAAACCTCGCTCTCGCCCTGGCTCTCCAGCTCGCGCACGATCCTGGACACCGCCTGGTCGATGCGCTCCGGCTCGACCGGGCGCTTGCGTAGCGCGATCTGCACCGAGCGCAACAGCTTGTCGCGGTCGAACGGAACGCGCCGCCCGTTGCGCTTGATCACCACGAGCTCGCGCAGCTGCACCCGCTCGAACGTCGTGAACCGGAAATTGCATGAGAGGCATACGCGCCGGCGGCGGATGACCGAGGAATCCTCGGAGGGCCGCGAGTCCTTCACCTGGGTGTCGAGGCTGCCGCAATTGGGACAGCGCATGGCGTTCGTCCTTCGCCTCGATCGATCACACGGCCTCGATTGTCATGCCCGCGAAAGCGGGCATCCAGTAATCACAGGCCGTCCGGCGGCCGGCGCTCGTGCCCACGCACGTTTAGCGATTACTGGATCGTCCGCTTTCGCGGACGATGACAGCGGAGGGGCGGCACATCCAAATCATCGCCGCCCTCATGCATTGTAAATCGGGAAGCGGCGAACCAGCCGCGTCACCTTCTCGCGCACCGCGGCTTCGGTGGACGCGTCTTCCTCGGCGCCGTTGCGCGACAGCGCGTCGAGCACCTCGACGATCAGCTCGCCCACCTCCTGGAATTCGGCGATACCGAAGCCGCGCGTGGTCCCCGCAGGCGTCCCGAGGCGGATGCCCGAGGTGATCGTGGGCTTCTGCGGATCCCACGGGATCCCGTTCTTGTTGCACGTGATGTGGGCGCGCTCGAGCGCCGCCTCCGCGACCTTGCCGGTCAGATGCTTGGGCCGCAGGTCGACCAGCATCAGATGCGTGTCGGTGCCGCCGGAGACTATATCGAGCCCGCGCGATTTGAGTGTTTCAGCGAGCGCCTTGGCGTTCGCCACCACGTTTTTCGCGTAGAGCTTGAACGCGGGCCGCAGCGCCTCCCCGAACGCCACCGCCTTGGCTGCGACTACGTGCATCAATGGCCCGCCCTGCAAGCCCGGAAACACGGCCGAATTGATCTTCTTCGCAAGCTCCTCGTCGTTGCTGAGGATGAAGCCCGAGCGCGGGCCGCGCAGTGTCTTGTGCGCGGTCGAGGTGACGACGTGCGCGTGCGGGAAGGGACTGGGATGCACGCCGCCGGCGACGAGCCCGGCAAAGTGGGCCATGTCGACCAGAAGCTTGGCGCCGACGTCGTCGGCAATCTCGCGGAAGCGGCGAAAATCGATGATGCGCGGATAGGCGGAGCCACCGGCGATGATCACCTTCGGCTTGTGCTCGCGCGCGAGCCTTTGCACCTCGTCGAAGTCGATGCGGTGGTCGTCGCGCCGCACGCCGTAGGACACCGGTTTGAACCAGCGGCCCGACATGTTGACCGGCGAGCCATGGGTGAGGTGCCCGCCTGCAGCCAAGTTGAGCCCCATAAAAGTGTCGCCCGGAGCCATCAGCGCCATGAAGGCAGCAGCGTTTGCGGAGGCGCCAGAGTGCGGCTGGACATTTGCGAAACGACATCCAAAAAGCTTGGTAACCCTTTCAATCGCAACAGTTTCCACCACGTCGACATGCTGGCAACCGCCGTAGTAGCGCCGCCCCGGCAGGCCCTCGGCATATTTATTGGTGAGCACCGATCCCTGCGCTTCCAGAACCGCCTTGCTGACGATGTTTTCCGAGGCGATCAGCTCGATCTCGTCGCGCTGGCGGGAAAGCTCGCGCGCGATGGCGTCGGCGATTTCCGGATCCGTCTCCGCAAGCGATCCCGCGAACAGGTTGGTGCCAGGAACACGGGCCGGAGAGGAATCGACCATTGATTTCACGCTGAGTTTCGGGTTGGCCCGCGCGTCGGCGGCATCGTCGCGGCGATACCATAGCCCGCCCCTAGGGCCAAGCTATAGGGACGCTAGCCGTCGCGTTGCCCACATCTGGGGACTGAGGCGAATGGCGGCTGCTAAGCCTCGATCACCACGTAGTCGTTTTCGACCGTCACCGGCACGGTTTCCGCCACATAGGGTCCGGCCACAAGCCGCGTGCCGGGCTGAACTGACACTGAATACCGGCGCGCGCGCACGCGGCTCGGATCGCACCAGGATTGCCCGGTGCGGATGTCGAATTCCCAGCCGTGCCAGGGGCAGCGGATGATCTCGCCCGGGCGCGAGTAACAATAGTGTCCCGGCTCATCCGATTGCACCGCGCCGGTCTGCCGTCCGGCGAATAGGCTGCCGCCGCGATGCGGGCAGCGATTGTTGAGCGCGAAGAACTCGCCGCCGAGATTGAACACCACGATGGCGCGGCCGTTGACTTCCGCGAGCCGGCGCGTCCCGGGCGGAAAGTCGCCGACCGCGGCGACCACGTGCCTGGACATCAGTCGAGCCGTCTGAGATGCACGGTTAACTTTTCCTTGTCCCATCGCATTAATTTGCGATTCTCAGATTAGTTCGGGACTTTTTTCGGGACTCTGCGACGCGCTCCAGTGCTTCGGCAACCTCATGATCGAGAACGTGCGCATAGCGCGTCGTGGTCTTGATATTCGCATGGTTGAGCGCCTGCTGCACCAGCTTCAGATTGCCGGTCTCGCGCAAGAGCTTGGTCGCGAGATCGTGCCGGAAGTCGTGGAAACGGAAGCTGGTGACGCCCGAACACTTGCGCAGATAGCGCCAGTGGCTTTTCACGCCGTTGTAGCTGAGAGGATAGCGAGCCCCTTGGTCCTGGCACCGCGGTTGCGCTGAGCGACAAACGTGAAAACATACTCGGGATGATGCCCACGCAGCGGCCATAGGATCTCGCGGATCGTTGATGTGATCGACGTGGTGACTAACCGCCCGCCTTTGCCGAGCTTGCGAATCTGGCGCGTGGACCAATGGACCTCCGACCATTTCAGGAAGCATTCCCGCAGCCGCAGGCCCGATGCTCTGGCGAAGGCGAAGAACGGGGCGAGGTCGCCGCGGGTTGCGGCCTCCAAGCGCTCGGCTTCGTCGTCGGCTAGCTCGCGGACACGCTCCTGCGGCTCCTTCAGCCAATGCTGCTGCCATTGCGGCTCGTGCTCGAAACGAGCGCCCCACATCTTGGCGCGGATGAATAGCCTCTTGAGTTGTTTGGTGGTGGCGTTCACCGCGAAAGGCCCGATGAGTGGACCGCCTTTGCGAACGCGCTGTCCTCGGCGCCATGCGACCAGGGCTGCCACATCGGCGCCGGTGATCTCGCAGAGAAGTTTGTCTTGGCCGAAGAATTCGATCAGCTTCCCGAGTTGATGCCAAGTGTTCTGATGGCCCTTGTGATGCTCACCGATCTCAATCCAATATTTCTGAGCCACATCTTGGAGTCGTAGCGACGTGCGTACAGCTTCGATTTGTGTAACGCGCTGCTTGGCACGTTCGCGTTTTTCACGC
>Ga0306925_10000197_pt1 | contig 38746 bp, 36 predicted proteins | sample flu12Cox44000176_FD_203755 | JGI IMG/M metagenome (GOLD analysis project Ga0306925, IMG submission 203755) | Lab enrichment of tropical soil microbial communities from Luquillo Experimental Forest, Puerto Rico - flux8day.12C.oxic.44.000.176 (v2)... | ecosystem: Environmental > Terrestrial >... | reverse complement strand
CCCCACCTTCCCGCGATTTCGTGCCTTGGCGCTTTTCAGACACCGGCCTCCGAGCGTGTGGCGGGCCTAGTCATTGCCGGCGTCCGAAAACCTGCACAAGAGCCGACGTTCACTGGACCTCCCCCAAACCCCAGCAGTCGAACCAGAGCCGCCATTCTCAATCGTTGGAGCGTCTAGGGATTCGGGTACATGCGAGCCTTGATTGCCTCTAATTGTGCAATCACGTCTTGGTCGACGATTCTCGTGAACCGCGGCACCTCTTTTCCCTTCCACTCGGCCGGTTCAAAAAACATGTGCAGAGGGCGTAGGTCGAAGAGTCCGCCGTTCCGGTAAGCATATGCCTCCTCGTATAACGGCCGGTACACTTGCATGAAAGCGTCTTCGGTTCGGCAATCATCTTCAGTGTGACGGCCGACACCGTAAATATAATAGGCATAGTTATTCAGCGGCCCGTCTGGGTCATGTTTGAAGTGGTAGTAATATCCGGGTTCGGGTAGCTCTCTCGGAGGTGGTATGTCGTACACCATATCGTCGTCCCTGGTTGCGCTCCAAAAGCCAACATATCAGCTTCCTTGACATGCTTGGTCGCCGCTGTGAGGGCAAATTAAATAGCAACTTCACGCTGCGCTCGACCCTTCGCGCCGCCGTTCGCGGTGCTGTGACGGATCATCCTGCCTAGGGATCAGCTCGGCGTTCGTTTTCGGGTTGGCCTCTGGCTTTCGCACCCAGCAGGTCGATCAGCGTTGTGACGTGAGTTACGCGGTGGAAGTCATGGATGACCGCGAGGCTCGCCTCGACCTGCTCATCGTGGACCAGTGCCAGCGGCACTAGCGCTCGGTATTTGGCGTCGACATCGGCCCAGGCGATTCCGCTGACGCCAGCCCCCTTGGGTGCGTAGACGGTGCTCGTGCTGGTCCGACCGTCCTTTGTCCGGATCGTCACCGTCGCGCCCTGCCGATAGCGCGCGACATTGTCGGTGGGCGGCGCTCCGACTCCGACTTTGTCGATCAGCTGATGGATGGTCGGGTCGGCGATTTTGGCTGCCGTCGCGTGCACCCAGGAAAAACTGTGATCGGCCACCCCAGCGGCCAGGAAGTAAGCCGGGCTGTGCGCCATGCCAATGAGGTCAGTCGGGTGGAGGGGGCCGGTCAACGCGGTGAAACCAGGGCGTGACACAGTGATGCTCTCGACATCCTGCGGTGCAATATTCCCCTCTCTCGCTGCGTTCGCAGCAGCCTCGGCGAGCGCGTGGTAGGGATGACCGCCTGGTACGAGCTTGATGGCCATGTCGGTGATGATGTCCCAGCTCTGCCCTAGGTCACGAGTCACGCTGGCACCGCCCAGGGCGCCGTCGACGCCGCCATAGACCGCGAGAAACCCTTGACGGGTTTCGAGGATGCTCTCTGCGGCTCTGTAGCCGCGCCGTGCTGCAAGAGCTGCCTGGATGCCGAGCATCGCCGCCAGCCCGGCGTGATACTCGCGGGCGACGCTGGTGTTTGCCGCCGCCATCAGCCCGCCGATCGAGGTGGCTGACAGGGCGATGGCCTGCGCCATACGCATAGGGTCGAGCTGCAGTAACCGCCCGGCGGCAACCGCACCGGCAAAGATCGCAACGAGGCAGCCGTGAAAACCGCGGATACGGAAACCGGGGGTGATCGCTTCGCCGATGCGCCCGGCCGCCTCATAGCCGAGCACAATGGCCGTTAACACATCCTCGCCGGTGGCGCGGGACCGCTCCGCGATGGCGAGCGCGGTGGCGACGAGCGTCGTGCCGGCATGCACGATGTTCCGCAGGTCGCTGTCGTCTGAAGCTGCCGCATCACTCATCACCGCGTTGACCCGCGCGGCATCGGATGCCGGTAGTTTCGGGCCCGGGTCAAACCACACCGATGCCTCAAGACTCCCAGCCCGCTCACGCGCAAGGTCACGGATGATCGTCGACGATTCCAGCCCGGAGCCCATGGCCGCGCTGGCGAGCGTGCTGGCGATCAGCATCGCCGCGCGCTCGACTGCTTGCGGAGGGAGGTCGGCCGAGGAGGTTCCGGTCAAAAACTCGGCCAAGTCACGGGCAACGGTCATCGCACAGCCCTCTCTCTGCGGGCACCAGCTTAATCGCCTTGACCATTGGTGCCGGACTTGGCCCCGCCGGTCAATCGAGAGGAGCACGAACTGACGCCTCCGCCGATGTTCTTCGGCCGCAGCGCAAGGTCGACATCCGCAACTTCGAGGCCGAACACTCGCTTGCTGCCGTCAGTCACATGCAGGATACCCAGATAGGGCGTAGTACCCCAATAAGCGGGCCGGCTGGCCGGTGGCCAGCGCAGCCGGGTTGGCCAAGAGCCGACATTCACCGAGCCTCCCCCAAAAGGGCGCAGTCGACCCTAAGGCGTCGCCGACTCCTCGGGGAAAGAACGATCGGCTCTGCCCCTTTTTCCTGCCATTGGTCGTCGGCATCCGGTCGGCTCAGTTGGAGGGAGAGCGGCCGATAGCCTCGCCGACCGTTTAGCGTAGTCCTGAGGGCTTCCGGAAAACAACGATCGAGTCCAAAAGCAACATCTTCCACGCGTGCCCGCCCGCCCGGCTAACCGGCGTATCCGTACCCTTGCACGTCGGGCGGCGTACGGTCGTTGTGCGGACCTCGATCTATCGATCCGACGGCAAGCTCGCCGTGATGATGCCGCAAACCCAGTTGGCGCTCCCGCCGGAGCCGGCTACGGTGCCGGTGTGAGCGAGCGGTCCAATGGGCCGCAAGCTGTTGCCGATCGAAAGGACGAGCAGTGACCAGCGCGCACTTCGCCGAAGGGCAAGTCCTCTTCAGAGAGGGAGATCCAGCGGACCGTGTTTTTCGTCTACTCAACGGTGCGGTCGACATACTCCGGGAATTCGATGGTGACCCCATCCTTCTCGGCACGGTTGGCCCGGGGCAGTTTGTCGGGGAGATGGGCGTCGTGGAAAACCGCCCTCGCAGTGCGACCGCTCGAGCCGCCAGCGAGGTCGAGGTAGAAATCCTCACGCCGACAGAGTTCCTCGATCAGATCGCTGGCTCGCCGCGGGACGCTCGCGAGTTGATTCAGCGCCTCAGTCAACGGCTGCGCGAAGCCGACGATCGCATCGTCAACGATGAACGGCGAAGCGGCCGAGCCCAGGGGAACCGGCAGGTCAGCCAAACGGCTGTAGTGTCAGTCCATAATGCCTATCTCGCTGCCAAGAATCCGTGGTTGCAGCGTCAGTTTGACACTCCACTTGGGCTCGGCGATCTGCCGTTCATCGTTGGCCGGGGGGTGGTTGCAGGGGAAGGGCTGCCGCCGTTGGAGCCAGACCTCAAGCTCGATGACACCGCGCCGTTCAGGCTATCGCGCAACCACTTCACTATCGAGAAGCGCGACGGAAGTTACCATGTGCGCGACCTCTGCAGCACACTTGGAACGATCGTCAACGGCGAGCCCATCGGCGATCATTTCCGTGCTGATGATGCGCTACTGCGAGCTGGAGAGAATGAAGTGATCGCGGGTGGTGTGGAGTCGCCGTTTGTCTTTTCCGTTTTCATAAGTTGAGAAACCGGCTGCTCCGGACCTGGCACGATGGCAGTGCTGCGCATTTCAGCCTCGCGCGAGCATTGCCTGCGCAACGCAGGACCAGTGCAGGTTTGCAAAGAAAGCTCCGAACTCGGGCGCTACTACCGGCAGATGTGGTAACTCATACTAGCTGAAAAAAGCTCGCCATCGACGAAGGCGCGTCGCTGTAGCCGGCTTAGCCTCGAACCATCGGGCCGAGAGGGATGACGCCAAGTGGCGCAGTTTCGCGCGATCAGCAGCGATGGCGAGCTCTTAATCCGTTCGGTGCTGCCATCGGCGGAATGCCTAAGCGACGTTCGGCGGTTCGCGGCCCCACCAGGCCGCGGCACCGCCGAGTTGGGCTGCATTTCAGCTGCCCCCGCCTTCATCACCTCTTTAGCGGCGCGATCGCGGCGTGCTACGAGGATGCAGTGATCGCTGCGATGGACGCTAAAGCCGACCTAATTACGGCTGGGCGTAGATTTCAGCCCAGCCGCAGTTGACGGCTGCTGGCGCTCCGCGGCGACATCGGTAAATGACGGAAATTGCGCCTTGGGATCGTCGCCGGACTCGCTATCGTCACCGGGCTTGCGCTTGGCTTCGTATGCCCTTGAGGGAGATCCCGGCGGAGATGCTCCACAACATCAGAAGCGAACTGGTGTTGGTGACCGATAGCTTTGCAACATATCAATCATGTTGAACACGATCACATTGCATCGAGGTGGAGAGGTCGATGCTCGATCACGCCTCGATAACGGCGAGCCCGGCCTGTGCTATCTAAAGTCCCGATTATTACGCTGCCGTTGTTATCGATCTTGACGGTTATCGGATCGAGGTGCTTTTCCGTCACGAATAGCACCTGTCTGGTGGAAACCGACCGAAAGCCTCCGTGCCTCTCTACTCAATGAATGCACGCTGGGATTGTTCTAGGTCCAGCCCCGGGTGCTCATACGACCCGATAATTGAGCACGCCGAGCCCGTGCCGGAAGAGCCATAGGTCCGTTACCCATGTTTACTACTCCTTGTCGCCGGGAGCTTGCGCGTCAGCTCCGCAAGAGCGGCCTCGGCCTGCCACCGTGCCTCTGTGAGTTCGGCCGTGCAACCCACTGCCAAGGGATCGGTGTAAATTAATTCGCGACACCAACGTAATGCATTCGATCTATACACCCACTGACCACGCAATGGAGATTCCGTTACCATAGCATGTCTGCGAGGTTCGACATTGGCGGCGTCAAATGCTCCGGAAGCGGCAGCATCTCCCGGTTCCAAATTTCCCAAAGCCCGCGCAGCTCATCGAGCAGCGCTGGTTCCTTGCGAGCGAAGTTGCTGCGCTCGCGCGGATCGTAGGCGAGGTCGAACAGAAACTCCCGCTCCGCCACTTTGAGGTATTTCCAATGGTCGCGGCGCACCGCCCGCTGGTGGCGGTTGCCCATGCGCCAGTAGAGGGTACGCTCGCTCGTGGGCGCTTGTCCGGTCAAGACCGGCAAGAGATCATGGCCGTCGAGCTGATAGGTGGGCGCCGCCGCGACGCCGGCCGCGGCGAGACAGGCCGCTGTCAGATCCATTGTGATGCATAGCTGATCCGTCACCTTGCCGGCCACGATGCGACCCGGCCACCAGCAGATCTGCGGCACCCTGATCCCACCTTCCAACAGATCAAATTTGCGGCCGACGAATGGCCAGATCTTCGAAAAACGCTCGCCGCCATTGTCGCTGGTGAAAATGATGAAGGTCTCGCGCCCGGCGGGGTTGCGCTGCACCGCGGCGACAACCCGTCCGATGCCGGCATCCAGGATCTGCATCATCTCGCCATAGATGCGGGTCGATCCGCCCTCGGTGATCTCGGCCCGATCGATCTCGCGTTGCCGCGCCGCCGCTTCAACTGAGGGCGACGACCATGGCCAATGCGGCGCCGTATAATGGAGGCTGAGGAAATACGGTTGCGGCGCCGCGGCCGCCGCCTCGACAAAGGCGACCGCCCGCTCGCTCAGCATGTCGGTGACATAGCCCTGCCGCTCCATCGGCGTCTCACCCTCGTAGAGATCATGCTCGCCGCCATCGCCAAGATGTGTGTAGTAGCCGGTATAGCCGCCCATGATCCCGAAGAACTCGTCATACCCGCTCTTCAGGGGACTGTAGCGCGGCAGATAGCCGAGATGCCATTTGCCGATGAGCGTGGTGCGGTAGCCGGCACCACGCAACAGCGCCGGGAGAGTCGGGTGACCCGGCGGTATGCCCATCTCTGGCGCGTCGCGATCGCTCCACCGCAACGGTTCGACGAGCCCGATCGGCAGCCGGTATTGATAGCGTCCGGTGATCAGCGCAACCCGCGTGTTGGTGCATAGCGGCGCATTGGCATAGGCTTGGGTGAAGCGGACCCCTTCACTGGCGAGCCGGTCGAGTGCCGGTGTCGCGTAATCGGTCTGTCCGGTGCAGCCGAGATCGGCATAACCGCAATCGTCGACAACAATGAAAAGGATGTTCGGGCGAGGCGCTGGCGTCACGGGAGGCTCCTTCAATCGTGAGCGGAGAATAGTTGGGGCCATGCGAGCACGACAATCTCTTCCGGTCTCGAAGGCCACAATTCGGATAGGGGGCTTGTATCCAGCGGCGAACCATTCCGGGACCGATAGCGCGAAGATTCGCGGGCTTTACGTAGCCACCGAAATAGGCGCCGTCGATTTCGGCTTGCTTGCCTTCACCGCCGACGCTCTGTTCGGCCTTAACCTCAGACGCCATCGCCTCGCGCATCTGTGCATCGCGCTTATGATGACGCCCAGAGCAAAGCCGACGGTAGGGCGGAGGGCGCAGATGGCGGTGACGGCGGTCGAGGCGTGGGACGAGCGGTGGGCAACGCCGGAGGGCCGCGCCGACTGGCTCGCACCACACCCGGCGGTGGCAGCGCTGGTGCCGGTGCTGATGGCGCGCGGCGCGGAGCATGTGCTCGACCTCGGCTGCGGCGTGGGCCGGCACGCGCTGCTCTTCGCCGAGCACGGCTTTGCCGTCGAGGCGATCGACGGGGCCGCCGCCGGCCTCGATTTCGCTCGCCGCGAGGCGGCCGCGCGCGGCCTCCGACTGAGCCTGAGCCAGGCCGATGCCGACACGCTGCCCTTCGCCGACGAGAGTTTCGAGTATGTATTGTCGTGGAATGTCATCTTTCACGGTACGATGGGCGATGTCGGCCGCCGCCTCGCCGAGATCTGGCGCATCCTGAAGCCCGGCGGGCTCTACCAGGGTACAATGCTGTCGAAGCGCGATGCGCAATTCGGCCGCGGCCGGGCGGTCGCCCCCGACACCTTCATCCGCGGCAGGGACGCCAACGCGCACCCGCACTATTATTGCGACTTGGCTGGCCTTGCCGCGCTCTTCGCCGGCTTCGAGCTTCTGTCGCTGACCCAGGAGGAGCAGCGCCGCCCTGGCTCCTGGCACTGGCACATCCTCGCCGAACGGCGGTGAACGGCGACGGCCGTGCCAGCGCGCCGCCTGGTCGGGCTGGTACGACGGATCAGATTCGCTCAAGGTCGAATCGCGCGGTCCCTTCGCTCGAGCGGCGGCGCGAGGCGGCCGATAGCTCGTGACATTGCCTGCTCTCTCGTCCAGAACGACTTGCTTGTAGGATGTGAGCACGGTCGGACGATGCTAACATTGGACATGGAAGGGGTTTGTTTGCATGGCCCAGTTCCGGCCACGAACGACCCGTCCCCAGCCGCACCCCTCACCCGCTGGCGCACTGACGCTTTGTCTTGATCAGGGGGCCCAGTGTGTCCTACCCGCCTGATATAGTTCGCTAAACTGTCATCGAATAGTACTAGGCTCCTTCGGCTATTGTGGAGCAACCTCAGGGCCATGACCACAGAGGACACCGCATTCAATCTTGAGCTCAGCCGTCGCAAGCTGCTCGCCGCTGCGGGTATCGCAGGAGGGGCCGTGGTTGCGGCGTCCCTCATCGGAACCGGAGCTGCTCTGGGCGCGCCCGCCGCACCCCCATCGCCTGATCTGCTGACCACACCTCCGGTCGCCGGACTGCATTTGCAGTTCGGCGCGGATGCAGCGATGGAGATGGTGGTGTCCTGGCACACGCTGCAATCCGTGCGCAATCCCCGCGTCATGCTCGGGACTCTCGATGGCCAGCTTGACCGCGTCGTCGCGGCGAAAGAGACCAGCTACACCGACGCAAAGTCGGGCCAGGTTGTCTACGCCTATCATGCGAAAATCGGCCAGCTGCGGGCCGACTCCGCTTATCTGTACGCGGCATCCCACGAGGGCGCTGCGCCGGAGTTCGGCACGTTCCGAACCGCCCCGCACGGCCGCGCGCGGTTCACGTTCACCAGCTTCGGGGATCAGGCCACGCCGACCTTGGGCAAGAAGTACAAGCTCCCCGAAGGGGTAACCATTCCGAACCCGCCGTATGTGAACGACAATCTCGGCTCGCCGGCGGCTGCCGATACGGTTCTCGGCGTGGAGCGGCTGCAGCCCCTGTTTCACCTGCTCAACGGCGATCTCTGCTACGCCAATATCGCCGAGGATCGCGTACGGACCTGGTGGGATTTCTGGGAGAACAATAGCCGCAGCGCCCGCAAGCGTCCTTGGATGCCCGCGGCCGGCAACCACGAGAACGAGCTCGGCAATGGACCGATCGGGTATCAGGCTTATCAGACCTACTTCTCGCTACCGGAGGCCGCCGGCCATACGGATGTGACCCGTGGGCTATGGTACGCCTTCACCGTCGGCTCGATGCGCGTGATCAGCCTCGCCAACGACGACGTCACGTACCAGGACGGGGGCAACTCGTATGTCCGAGGCTATTCGGAGGGCGCTCAGAAGGCCTGGTTGGAAAAGGAGTTGGCCGCTGCCCGCGGCGATGATGATGTCGATTGGATCGTCGTGTGCATGCACCAGGTCGCCATATCGACAGTTGACAAGTTCAATGGCGCAGACCTCGGGATCCGCGAGCAATGGGTGCCGTTGTTCGACAAATACGGCGTCGACCTCGTGGTGTGTGGACACGAGCACCACTATGAGCGCTCACACCCGATCCGCGGCCGGGAAGAAAACGTCACCCTGACGCCGGTCCCCGCGGCAACCGCCACGGACGTGATCGATACTACTAAGGGCACGGTACACATGGTGATCGGCGGTGGCGGAACGTCCGTTCCGTCGAACACGCTGTTCTTCAACCCGCCGCAGTGTCGGGTGATCACTTCCGTTGGCGAACCTGACCCGAAGACAGGCAAGCGTCCGCCGGTCTACGTCAAGGAGCAAGCGCCCTGGTCGGCCGTGCGAAACGCTGCGCATTCCTACGGCTTCGCGGCATTCACCGTCGATCCGGGATCACATTCCGGCGACTTCACAACGATCGAAATCGCCTACTATGACGTGGTAGGCACGGACGGTCAGGTGGCCCCGTTCGAAACCTTCACCCTGCGCCGCCCGCGCCGAAACTAGGTCGGTCCTGGTCGGGGCCAGCCACCGGCCGGCTCACGAAATCAAGATGCCCATCATTGCAATGCGTGGGTCCGCGCCTGGCACTAAGCGGCGGTAAGTTCAACCTCCGTTTAATGGCCGCTTACGGCGCGCATCGGCCGTCGGTCCGTTGGCGGCGCCCGCAGTAGCCGATATCAGCCCCAGATACTCCGCACCTCATTCTGCGGCATCCGTGTCGTTGGGGCTGAACACGCTGTTGGTCGCGGATCATGTATTCCGTGTAATAGGTTGCAGGGTACTCTGGCGGCTTGTTGACGTTCGTTCTCGTTTGGTTGGATTCCGCCCTAGGACCGCGAGGCGGTGTGGCAAAGGCTCGACCACCAGGACCGTCCGGACGGCTCGTGTCGCGGCAGCGCCGGCCTGAGTGGATGCGCGACTTGCGGTCTGGTCAACGTGTCGCGGGTCGATGATCCGCGCTGTCCGCGCTGCGAGAGCATCCTGCACGAACGAAAGCCGGACAGCATCGCGCGGACTTGGGCTTTGGTGATCGCTGCTGCGGTTCTGTACCTACCGGCAAACTACTATCCGGTGGTGACGGTCGTACAGCTTGGTGCGGGTGCGCCCAGCACAATCCTCGGCGGCGCGGAGGAGCTGCTAGCTGCCCGGCAATATCCGTTGGCCGCACTCGTATTCTTCGCCAGCATCCTGGTACCGATGCCGAAGCTCATCGGGCTGTCGATCATGTTGATCGCGACGCGGACCGGCCGCACGGGGTGGCTGCGCGACCGCACCCGCCTCTATCACATCGTGCGCTTTATCGGGCGGTGGTCGATGATCGACATCTTCATGGAATCGCTGGCGCCTATTTCTCGAAACTGCATAGCCAGGACCCCACTTCTTCCTAAAAGCTCGATGCCTTCGAGCACGACGGGGAGAAGAATGCCGGGCAGCCGCGCGTCGGTATTTGGTGAGGCGGAGGACTTTCAGGCGGCTCTGAGCGTCGACGGCGTCGGCGCGGTGCTGTTCACGGGACGCGGCCGATTCCGGGCGCGAATGACCCAGGTTGCGCTCGACCACTTACGGCTGGCGGCGGTCGAGGAGACACAGTCACGGGTCGCCTTCATCGCAGTGCCGCGGGGCATGGTCCTGGTCTCGTTTCCGACAGACGGAGGGCCATCGCCGATCTGGGGCGGCCTCGAGATCCGAGCCAGCGAAATGATCTCCCTTGGCCCTGGCCAGCGGGTGCACGCAAGGATTATCGGACCCTGTCACTGGTACGCCCTTCAGGTCGCGGAACGGCAGCTTGCCGACTATGGTGGGGCGCTGAATGGTGCCCCGTTCATTGTTCCGCCTGCGGCGCGATGGCGACCGCGGCGCGCGGCGCTAAGGCAATTGCGCCACTTCCAGCGGGCCGCAATCCGGATGGCGGAAGCACGCTCTGGTGCGCTCACCGACCTTCAGGGAGCGCACGGGCTGGAGCAACAATTGCTGCATGCGCTCATCGAGTGTCTGTCGGACGAGGCCGACGAGGAGACGGCGACCGAACGCCGCCATCGAGACCTACTTGCCCGGTTTGAGGATCTGCTCGCTGCTGAACCGTTCCTGCCCTTGGCGGACATCTGCGCGGCGCTCGGCGTGTCGCAACGCTCGCTGGGCGAGTGCTGCAAGAGGCATTTGGGCATGGGGCCGAGCAGCTATCGTCGCCTCCGCGCAATGCAGCAGGTGTACCGCGCCCTGCGAAACGGAACTGCGAACGGGGCCAGCGTCTCTGAAATCGCGAGGCAACACGGCTTCCGCCAGCTCGGGCGCCTGGCCAACGATTATCGCGCCCTCTATGGCGAATTGCCATCCGCCACGTTGCGGAGAGGCTTGGGCCAGGACACGTTGCGCTTGCGGCGCGACCGGGAGTGAAGTTTTCGCCGCTGCCCAATTCCCGGTTTTTCCCGTGGAACCGGGACTTTTTTCGATTTTTCACGATAAGTGCCGCTTTCGCACAGAAGACAGCAAACCGAATCAAACGGTTGCCGGCGAATTCCCGTCGCTGGCCAAACGGGAATCTTTGTCTGCCTAAACGGGAATTAAATCCTCCGAACCGGGAATTACGGGAATTGATCGCCAAAATGTCTTTCACCACAACCAAGCCGCTAATAAAAATCAAAAAATTCGAGCTGGGGGAAGCATACCCTGTAACTTGGCCTTTTGTGAGGCCGACCAGCGGCGCGGCTTCGTGTGAAGATTTTATGAAAGATGCTTCCGGCGTTGATCAGCGAAAGAGCAAAGCGATAGGGTCAATAGCTAAAAACGTGCGGGCGAGACAATGCCGTCGAGCGCGGTTCGCTCATTCACCGATCCCGACGATTATGCTGCAACGATCCGAGGCGGGATCGTCGAGCTGACGGTCACCGGGCGCGGCGATTTTAGTGAAAAACTGACGCGCGTTGATCTGCCTAGACTATGGCTGCAGCGCTTCTCCGAAAACCTGGCGCGGATCGTCCACGCAACCAATACGCCGGGGCGGGCAATGGTTCAGTTCCGCACGGCACTGGGGCCGAGCCTATCGCTGGGTGGTCTGGAGATTGGTCCGACGGTCATCCTGCGACACGGCGAGGCTGACACATATCATCACCGTTCGTCCGGCTCCGTCTCCTTTGCAGCCATGTCGCTGCCCATCGAGGAGATGGCGGCCGTCGCGGAGGCGATGGCAGGGGTCGATCTGACACCGCCGCAAGATATGATGCTCATAACCTCCTCACTGGACGCCATTGCGAAGTTCCGGCGGCTGCACGCTGCAGCGGGTGATCTGGCCGAGAACGCCCCAGAAATTATCGCCAATCCGGACGCCGCGCGCGGGCTCGAGCAGGCGCTGATCGAGGCCTTGGTCGACTGCCTCGATACTCGTCAGCGCACTGAGAACAGTTTGGCGCAAAGCCAGCACGCGATCGTCATGCGCCGGTTCCGCAGGGTGGTAGAGGAGAATCCGGAACAACCACTCTCTATCGCGGAAATATGCAAGGCGATCGGCGTTTCGGAGAGTACGTCGCGCATGTGCTGTCAGGAGCATTTGGGAATGTCGCCAAAGCGATATCTCTTGCTGCGCCGCATGGGTTTGGCGCGGCGGGCGCTGCGGCAGGCGAAGCCTGATGCGACATCAGTGATCGCCGTCGGGACGCGTTACGGCTTCTGGGAGCTCGGGCGCTTTGCTGGCGTATACCAGTCTCTGTTCGGCGAGTCCCCCTCCGCTACACTCCGTCGGCCACCCGAGCAGCAGCGCGCGCCTATTTGTTGAATTTGCATAGCCGGCCCGAAGACCGGCTGCTTGAGATAAGGGGAGACGCGAACGATGCCCTCGAGTGCTGTGCAAACGTTCTCGGACCCGGACGAGTATGCGGCGGCGCTCCGCGCGGCAAATACCGAGTTCACGGTCACCGGGCGCGGGCAGTTCACCGCTAAGCTGGTCCGGATCGATCTGCATCGGCTGTGGGTACAGCGGGCCTCAGATAACCTGCCGCGGATCGCTCACCCGACCAATATAGCAGGGCGCGCGATCGTTTCATTCCGTACCGGGCCGGGACCGAGCTTGCTCACAGATGGGCTAGAGATGCAGCCGACCGATATCGTGCGCCACAGCGACGGTCAGGGCTATTATCGCCGTTCATCCGGACTGGCTGCTTACGCCAGCATGTCGTTGCCGGTGGAAGAAATGGTTTCCCACGGCGCGGCGATCGCGGGAATTGACTTGACGCCGCCGCAAGATCCGCTGATTCACACCCCACCGGCATCCGCGATGGTGAGACTCCAGCGGCTGCACGCGGCAGCGGGGCGCCTAGCGGAAAACGCCCCGGAAATTATCGCCAATCCCGATGCCGCGCGGGGTTTGGAGCAGGCGCTGATCGAAGCCGTCCTGGGTTGCCTCGACGATCGCGATGATCGCGCGCCCCGTTTGGCCCAAGGCCAGCATGCGATCGTCATGCGCCGCTTCCACCAGGTGGTGGAGGAGAGCCCAGGAGATCCGCTCTACATCCCAGAGATGTGCAAGGCGATCGGCGTTTCGGAGAGCACATTGCGCATGTGCTGCCGGGAGCATTTGGGAATGGCGCCAAAGCGCTACCTATGGCTGCGCCGCATGGCTCTGACGCGGCGTGCGCTGCGGCGGACAGAACCGCGTGCGACGTCAGTGACCGCCACGGCGACGCGCTACGGCTTCTGGGAGCTCGGACGCTTTGCCGTCGAATATCAGAGGCTGTTCGGCGAGTCTCCGTCCGCCACACTTCATCGATCACCCGATTAGCAGCGCATCCATTTGCTGAAACTGCATAGTCGGCCGAAAAAGCGGCTGCCTACGATGGCTACTCGGGCAAGCCTCTGCCCGGCTACAGGGAACCCACTCGGAGACGATGCCATGATCGTGAACCTGACAGCGGCGGCACGGGTCGTTCCGCTCACCGCGTTGTTATTGGGTGCTTGCGTATCGCAAAGCACATACGACAAGCAGACAGCGGAATTGCAGCAGGCACGCGCCCAGGCGGCGGCGGAGCAGTCGCAGATCCAAAAGATGCAGCAGGAGCAGAAATGGGTCGTCGCCGGCGATTTGCTGTTCCCCGAGGGCGGCTATCAGCTCAGCGCCAACGGTAGGCAGGCGCTCAACCAATACGTCCCCAAATTGCAAAACCTGCAGAACGCCAAAGTCGTCGTCTACGGCTATACCGACAATCTGCCGGTCGGCCCCGCACTGAACCAAAGAGGCATCGCGAACAACATCGCCCTGTCCTCGCGCCGGGCGGACGACGTCGTGGCGTATCTCACCTCGCAAGGCGTCAATCCAAACATGATCTCGGCCAAGGGCTTCGGCGACACGCATCCGGTCGCCTCGAACGACACGCCGAATGGCCGTTCGAAAAACCGCCGCATCGAGATCGTGCTGGAAGGCCCCGGGGCCTGACGCCTAGGCGCTTCGCCAATATCAGAGCTCGTTTCGTCATTCCCGCGATCCCCGGAACCGCCCGCCAGGGCCGGCTGACCGGGGAGCGATCCAGGGCCCACAAGCTCTTGTGGTTACCCTGGGCGGGGGGTGACTTGGTCGTCGGAGACTTGCTAGCATGGGGGTTACGGTGAAACATAAGTCGTTCTATCAATTATTGGGCGGCGTCGCCGTCGGGGCGTTCCTGACTGCCGTGGCGCCGAACGGCGCCTCGGCACAAGCGCAGCAGCAAAAGCCCAACATCCTCGTCATCATGGGCGACGATGTCGGGTGGTTTAATATCGGCGCCTATCACCGCGGCATGATGGCCGATAAGACCCCGAACCTGGATAAGCTCGCCGCCGAAGGCATGATGTTTACCGACTATTATGCCGAGGCGAGCTGCACCGCTGGCCGTGCTGCTTTCATCACCGGCCAGCTGCCGATCCGCACGGGTCTGACGACCGTCGGCCAGGCCGGTGCCGATGTCGGCATGCCCGATGAGGCGCCAACCATCGCCACGGTACTGCGCTCGATGGGCTATACGACAGCCCAGTTCGGTAAGAACCATCTCGGCGATCTGAACAAGTACCTGCCGTGTTTGCACGGGTTCGATGAGTTCTTCGGCTACCTCTATCATCTGGATGCGATGGAGGACCCGTTCTGGCACTCCTACCCGCCCGAGCTGAAGGACCGCGTGGGGCCGCGCAATCTCGTCCACTGCTACGCCAATGCCACCGACGATCAGACCGTGCAGCCGCGTTGGGGCAAGATCGGCAAGCAACGCATCGTCGATGAAGGCCCATTGCCGCCCTCTCCCGTGCAAGGCATCAAGTACAACATGGAGACCTTCGACGAGGTCATTCGCGACTCGGTCAACGGGTTCATCGACCAGGCCAAGCAAGCCAATAAGCCGTTTTTCATCTGGATGAACCCGACGCGCATGCACGTCTACACGCATTTGTCGCCGAAATATGCGGCGATGCAGACGCCGGAAAACAGCTGGTACACCGAAGAAGCCGGCATGGCGCAGATGGATGACGACATCGGCGGAGTCCTTCAGCACCTGCAGCAAATCGGGGAAGACAATAACACGATTGTCGTGTTCACGACCGACAACGGCGCCGAGGTGTTCACCTGGCCCGACGGCGGCATGACGCCGTTCGCCGGCAACAAGGGTATGGGAGAGGAAGGCGGCTTCCGGGTGCCGGCGATAATCCACTGGCCGGCTCGCGTTCCGGCCGGCAAGGTCGAGAACGGGATCTTCGGCAGCAATGATTGGTTCCCCACTCTGGTCGCCTTCGCTGGGGACGCGAACATCACGACCGAGCTCTTGAACGGTAAGCAGATTGACGGCCGGACCTTCAAGGTTCATCTCGACGGCTACGATCAGGCAAATGTGCTGACCGGCAAAGGCCCGTCGGCACGCCACGCGTTCCCCTACTTCACCGGACCGACGTTGGCCGCAGTGCGGATCGACGATTGGAAATACGTCTTCCGTACCCAACCCGAGGGCTGGTTCGGACCAAAAGTAGTGTTGGATTGGCCGCGGCTTTTCAATCTCCGGCTCGACCCGTTCGAACGCTGCTGGTTCAACAATTGCCCGCCGGAGATGATGGACGTGTATGGCCACGAGTTCTGGCGGTTCGTCTACGTGCAGCAGGAAGTGGCCGCAATGGGCGAGACATTCGTTCAGTTCCCGCCGATGCAGAAGCCGGCCAGCTTCAATCTCGAGAATGTCCGGGACCAGATCCTGGCGGCGATCGGGGCGGCGCACGGCGGCAAAATCTATGGCCCGGGCGACTAAGGACCAGGAAAAGAGGAGGGCGGCCTTCGCCGCCCTCCACATGGTTTTCGACTGAGTAGCCGGACCTAGAGACCCGTTTGGCGTTCAAGACCACACAAGGAGATTTCGCCAATATGACAAACGCTGCGTTTCATCGTACCGTCCCATCGTTCAAAGCCATGCTTGCGGCGGCTGTGCTCGCGACAGCCGCCTGCTCTGCTATGAATACTCCGACCGCGCAGAGCATTGCCGGCCTGCCGCCCTCGGGGAGCGTCACGATCACCGAGGACTTCGTTGCAGGCTTGGGCGGCGGCAATGGCACCCTCGAATATCAGGGGCGGACCTATCCCTTCAAAGTGCTCGGCACCGTTGCTGGCCCCGGTGGCGGCGTCGAGAAGATCAGCGCCTCCGGCCCGGTCTATAAGCTCGCCAATGTCTCCGATTTTGCGGGCAGGTACACGCAAAGCACCGGCAAGGCCGGTTTCAGCTCTTCAGGCAGCAGCGATCTGTGGTTGGAGAACAGCGCGGGTGTGATCATGCATTTGCAGGGCACGAGCAGCGGCGCGATGCTGACCCTTGGCAAAGACGAGATCTTCGTCCGGATGGGTCAGTAATCGAGCGTGAGCGCTACCGCGATCGGCTTGATCGTGTTCGCGCTGGTCTTTGGCAGCGCGCTGCTCGCGATGTATGTGCAGCCCGCATTGCCCAAGCATCATCTGAGCGCGGAGTCGAAGGATGTCGTGAAGCTCGGGATCGCGCTCATCGCCACGATGTCTGCGCTCGTTCTTAGCCTGCTGGTTGCCTCGGCAAAGAGCGCGTATGACACGCGCAGCAGCCAGCTGGTCCAGGTCGCCGCCGATATTATTCTACTCGACCGCGCTCTAGCCCGATACGGGCCGGAGACGAAGGATGCGCGGTCTGTGCTCCAGCGCTCGGTCGCAGTCACGGTCGAGCGGTTTTGGCCCACCGAGGGCGCCAAGGTCATAGCGATCGATCCAAACGCGTCCCCGGTCGAGGCCCTCTACGACAAGGTCGAGGCCCTCTCACCACAGAACGAGGCGCAGCGCGCGATGCAAAGCCAGGCGCAATCATTGGCCGCGGATGTAAGCCGGACGCGCTTGCTGCTGTTCGAAAATTTAGGCAGCTCGATCCCCTTCCCGTTCCTGGTGGTCTTGGTATTCTGGCTGTGCATTATCTTTGCAAGCTTCGGGCTCTTTGCTCCGAGAAACGCAACCGTGATCGCCGTCCTTTGCGTCTGTGCGCTGTCGGTTGCGGGTGCGATCTTTCTGATCCTCGAGCTCGACCGATCGTTCGAGGGACTGCTTCAGGTTTCCGGAGCTCCGCTGCGCGGCGCGTCGGCGCAGCTGGGCCGGTAAAGATCGAGGAGGGCAACGATCTTCGAATGCCCGGCATTTGCTGAAATTGCATAGCGAGCTGACATCGGACGCGTTACGGGTCGGATCTGGAATACCGCAGCAGGGAGTTAGACAATGAACTGCAGATCTCTTCTCCCGCGTCTCAGCGCGCTTGCTGCCGGGATGCTGCTCGCCGCGACTGCGGCGGCGCAGAACAAACCGGCTGCCTCCAACGCGCCGCCCCCCGCAGCAACCAAAGCTCCCGCGACCGGGGTGGCGGAGCCGGCCGAGCGGCTCATCAAAGAGATGAGCGCCTACATCGGCTCAGCGCAGCAGTTCACATTTCATGCCGACGTCACCTTCGACCATGTGCTGCCGTCGGGCCAGAAATTGCAGTTCTCCTCGGCCGAGGAGGTCGTATTGCAGCGGCCCGGCCGGCTCTATGTCGAATGGAACGGCGATCTCGGCGCCCGGCAATTCTGGTACGACGGAAAATCGGTCACGCTCTATGATCCCGCGATGCCGTTCTATGCGAGCGAGGCCGCACCGCCGGAGCTCGACGTTATGCTGGCCCAGCTGCTACCGAAATTGAACTTCGTCCCGCCGCTCGCCGACCTGCTCTATCGCGATCCCTACAAGACCGTGCGCGGCAGTATCGAATACGGCTTCGATCTCGGTCAGAGCGACGTCAATGGCAGGACCTGCCGGACGCTGGCCTTTGTCGAAAAGGACATCGACTGGCAGATTTGGATCGAGAATGGGCCGCAACCGACCCCGTGCAAGTTGGTGATCACCTACAAGAACCAACCCTCACAGCCGCAATTCGCTGCGGTCTTCAGCAAGTGGGACTTCGCGCCGCGCATTGCCGAGCCTGTATTCACACCGGAATTACCGCCGGGTGCGGAGAAGATCCCGTTCGCGACAGTCACGGCAGCCAAGTAGCACCGGGAGGATTTCGATGACCAGGCAATTCCTAAGTGGCAAGAGGTTGACCGGCGCATTGTTGACGGGTGCGGCGGTCGCCGCGTGCCTTGGGATCGGGGCCGAGCGGGTCGTCGCATTCGGTTTCCGCGGTGGCGGTGGCGGGTTTGGCGGGTTCCACGGCGGTGGGGGCTTTCACGGTAGCGGGTTTGACCGTGGGAGCTTTGGCGGGGGCGGCTCGCGCTTTGGTGACAGCGGTTCTAGCGACCGCAGTCACGATGCCGGCTTTGGCCAAGGAGGTTACGGCAACGTCCACAGCGCCAGCAGTTACTCGGATCATGCCGACACCTACCGCCAGAGCCATCCGGAGTATGAGCACAATTCCAGCCAATTTCAGGAATCCCGCCCGGAGACGCGCCCGGACGCGTCGCAGTTGCAGCAATCTCATCCCGACGCGAAGCAAAATGCCTCGCAGTTCGAGCAATCGCACCCCGAGGCAAAGCAAAATGCCTCACAGTTTGAACAATCCCACCCGCAAGCGCAGCAAAGCGCCTCACAATTCGAGCAATCCCATCCAGACGCGAAGCAGAACGCGTCGCAGGTCGAGCAGAACCGCACCAATGAAGCCAACCAGCTGCAGCAGAGCCGTTTCAATGAAGCCAATCAATTGCAGTCGACCCGATACGGCGAAGCGAGCACTCTGCAAAGCAACCGGGTGAACACCTGGAATAATTACAATGGCAATTGGGGCGGCTACTACTCGGGCCTCGGCGGTTTTGGCGCGGGCTTGGCGATCGGCGCCACGATCGCGGCATTGCCGGCGGCGGTAGCGGCAATTTCGGTCGCCGGCAGTCCGTATTACTACGGCAACGGGGTATATTACGCGCCGCAGGGCGGGCAGTATGTGGTCGTGCCGCCGCCGCAAGGCGCGGTCGTGTCGACCCCACCGCCCTCTTGCTCCACAGTTTATGTCGGGTCCTCGACCGAGCTCGATTGTGGCGGTGCGTTCTACGCCCGCGTCGAGAACGGCTACAAGGTCAGCCCGCCGCCGATCGGGTCGACGGTCACGACACTGCCGAACGGTGCCATCAACGAGAACATCAAAGGCACGACCTACTTTGTCTTTGGCGGTGCCTACTATCGCCCGTTCTACAGCGGCAGCAGTGTCATCTACCAGGTCGTCGCAAAACCGGCATGACGGCTTAATCGGGAGTAATTGATGGCCACGACCCCCGCCAGCGAACTGGACAAAACGGCCGAGGCATCGCGCCTGGCAGAGGCGAGGGAGAAGGGTGTGCCGTGGCGGCAATGGGGGCCATACCTCAGCGAACGCCAATGGGGCACGGTCCGCGAGGACTACAGCGAGGACGGGAACGCGTGGGATTATTTCAGCCACGATCAAGCCCGCTCGCGCGCCTATCACTGGGGCGAGGATGGCCTCGGCGGTATCAGCGATGACAAGCAGCGATTGTGCTTTTCGCTCGCGCTATGGAATGGCAAGGACCCGATCCTGAAAGAGCGGGTGTTTGGCCTGACCAACAGCGAGGCCAATCACGGGGAAGACGTCAAGGAATACTATTTCTACCTCGATAGCACGCCGACCCACTCTTACATGAAGTATCTCTATAAATACCCGCAGAATGAATTTCCTTATCTGAATTTGATAGAGATGAACAGAAGTCGCGGCCGCTTGGATCCTGAATACGAATTGATCGACACCGGCATATTCAATGACGACCGGTATTTCGACGTTCACGTCGAATACGCAAAGGCCGCTCCGACCGACATGTTGGTGCAGATCAGCATATATAACCGTGGGCCGGATGACAGCGTCATTCATGTACTGCCGACTCTCTGGTTCCGCAACACCTGGACTTGGTGGCCTGAGCAGCCGAAGCCATCCCTGAGAGATGCGTCGCGAAACGGCGCCGTCGTCATTGCTGCGACAGAAGTATCGCTAGGGAACTATTTCCTCTATTACGAAGGCCGCCCGCACCTGCTGTTCACCGAAAACGAGACGAACAACGAGCGTCTCTTCGGCACCGCCAATCCGACCCCCTATGTCAAGGATGGCATTAACGACTGTGTCGTGGCGGACCGGCAGAGCGCGGTCAACCCGAACAATACAGGCACCAAAGCCGCCGCGCACTACCAGTTACGAATAGGCGCAAGGGCGACTGCTATCATTCGGCTCCGGCTGCGCAATGTCACACCAGGCGTTGCAGAACCGCTCGGCGCGGGGTTCACGCAGATCCTCGAGGCGCGCCGGCGCGAAGCCACCGAGTTCTACGCGGCGATCACGCCGGCCGGTGTCGGCGAAGATGCAGCCAACGTAATGCGGCAGGCCCTGGCTGGGATGCTGTGGAGCAAGCAGTACTTCTTTTTCGATCTCGACAAATGGCTGCGCGAGCACGGCATCGATCCGCTGCGACCGCCGCCGCGGCAGCTTCGGAACCGCGAGTGGTTCCACATGATCAGCGACGATGTCATTTCGATGCCTGACAAATGGGAATATCCGTGGTTCGCGGCGTGGGATCTTGCCTTTCACACGCTGGCGCTCGCTACGGTCGATGTCGATTTCGCCAAGCAGCAGCTCGATCTACTGCTTGACCAGGTCTATCTGCATCCGACCGGGCAGATTCCTGCCTATGAGTGGAACTTCAGCGACGTCAATCCGCCCGTACATGCCTGGGCGACGATCTTTCTCTACCGGACGGAGCAGGCGCTGCGCGGCAAAACCGATCTCGAGTTTCTGACGCGTGTATTCGGCAAGCTCACCGCGAATTTCGGCTGGTGGGTGAACCGCAAAGACCGCTTTGGCCGGAATCTCTTCGAGGGCGGATTTCTCGGGCTCGACAATATCGGTGTCTTCGACCGCAGCGCGGCATTGCCGACCGGGGGCTATCTGGAGCAGGCCGACGGCACGGCATGGGTTGCGCTTTTTTCGCAGAATATGCTCGAGATTGCGATCGAACTGGCAGCGCATCAGCCGGCCTACGAAGATTTGGCGACGAATTTTGCGGCTCAGTTTGTGTTGATCGGCCGCGCGATGAACGGCATCGGTCCCGATGGCATGTGGGACGAGGAGGATGGCTTCTACTACGACGTCCTTCGGCTCCCCGACGGCAGCGCAACCCGGCTCAAGGTGCGCTCGATGGTGGGCCTTTTACCGATCTGCGCCACGACGGTCGTCGAGCAGTGGCAGCGGGAGCGCGTGCCCGAGCTAACCGCGCGGACATATGAGCGCTTCCGGCGCGTGCCGGAACTCGCCGCGTCGATCCATGCAACGGGACCGGGGCATTTTGGCGTCGCGGAGCGTGGGATCCTTGCCCTCGTCAACGAGGAAAGACTGCGTCGCATTCTTTCGCACATGCTCGACGAGAACGAATTCCTCAGCCCCTATGGAATTCGGGCGCTGTCCCGCTATCACGCCGATCACCCGTATTCGTTCTGGGTGGACGGCCAGGAATATCGGGTGAGCTACCTACCGGCGGAATCGGACACCGGCATGTTTGGCGGCAACTCGAACTGGCGCGGCCCGATCTGGATGCCCGTCAACGTGCTGCTGATCCGCGCGCTTCTGCAATACTATCTCTATTATGGGGATAATTTCCGGATCGAATGTCCCACCGGTTCGGGCAACTCGATGAACCTCTTCGAAGTTGCGCGGGAGATCGCCAACCGTCTCACCCGCATTTTTCTGCGCGATCAATCCGGTAGGCGTCCGGTGTTCGGCTGCGCCGAGAAATTCCAAACCGATCCCCATTGGCGGGACAATCTATTGTTCTACGAGTATTTCCATGGCGACAATGGCGCCGGCATCGGCGCCAGCCATCAGACCGGCTGGACCGGGCTGGTGGCTCCATTGATCGAGATTTTTGGACGCCTCGACGCCCGGAGCTATCTCGAAACCGGGCGAGCCGCCGTCTTTGCCCGCTGATTAAACATTCGTATCGGCAAAGATCGGAAGCCAGGAGGTCGGCGATGTCATTGCAGGGCAAAGTCGCGATAGTAACTGGCGGCAACAGCGGGATCGGTCGGCGATCGTTCTCGAACTCGCCCGGCTAGGCGCCAATGTCGTCATCGACTATGTGGCTCATCCGGAGGCGACTGACGCGCTCGAGCAGCATGTCGGCAAGCTCGGCGAGCAGTCGATTGCAGATGCTCATCGACAGGGCGGTGAACACATTCGGCCGCGCGGACATCACGGTGAATAACGCTGGTGTCGAAACGCGCAGCTCAATCCTCGACACGACCGAGGATCAGTACAACTGGGTGATGGCAATCAATCTCAAGAGCGCCTTTTCCGGCGCGCAAATCGCAGCCAGGAAGATGATCAAGCAGGGCAGCGGCGGTCGCATTATCAACGTAAGCTCGGTTCATGAGGATTGGCCAATGCCTGGCAACACGGCTTATTGCCTTTCCAAAGGCGGCATGCGCATGCTGACCCGAACGGCTGGGGTCGAACTCGCCAAACACAACATCCTCGTCGTTGGGGTGGGTCCAGGCGCTGTGGCAACACCGATCAATCTTGCGACATGCACGATCCAAAGAAGCTTGCGCAGCTCGATGCCGCGATACCGCTAAGGCGTATGGCGCGGCCGGAGGAGATTGCCAGCATCGTCGGCTTTGTCGCCGGAGATGGCGCGAACTATCTCACCGCCACCACCATCTTCGCCGATGGCGGCATCATGCAGAACAGCGTCGGTCTATAGCGGAGTGTGACATGGCTGCCTCGCCAAACGCGCCTTCGTTCGCGGAAATGGTAGAGCTCCCCGGTGGGACGTTTCGGATGGGTTCGGACCGCCATTATCCGGAAGAAGCGCCCGTCCATCGGGTGACGGTCGGCCCATTCCGGATCGATCGCACTCCGGTCACGAACCGGGAGTTCGGGCAGTTTGTCGAGGCAACAGGCTATGTCACCGTCGCCGAAATCGCGCCCGACCCAAAGGACTATCCGGGCGCATTGCCGAACATGCTGAAGCCGGGATCGCTTGTCTTCACACCGCCAGGGCGCCCGGTCGACCTCCGGGACTGGTCGCAGTGGTGGCGCTTCGAGTTCGGCGCGAGCTGGCGCCGTCCGAACGGCCGAGGTCGCTCAAACCAGGGCCTCGACGATCGCCCCGTCGTCCATATCGCCTATAAGGACGCCGAAGCGTATGCTGCCTGGGCGGGCAAGGAATTGCCGACCGAAGCCGAGTGGGAGTATGCCGCGCGCGGCGGCCTCGACGGGGCCGAGTTTGCGTGGGGCGAGGAACTGACGCCGAGCGGCCGTTACATGGCGAATACGTGGCAGGGCGCGTTTCCGAACGAAAACCTCGCCGCCGACGGCTACACGCGAGCTTCTCCGGTCGGGGCGTTTCCGCCCAACGGCTACGGGCTCTTCGACATGATTGGCAATGTCTGGGAATGGACCACCGATTGGTTCTCATCCCAGCACACTTCCGAGGCGCCGAAGGCGTGCTGTATCCCGGAGAATCCGCGTGGTGGACGCGAAGCGGACAGCTATGACGAATGCAATCCCTCCATGCGGATTCCGCGGAAGGTCGTCAAAGGCGGCTCGTTTCTCTGCGCGCCGAACTACTGCCGCCGCTACCGCCCGGCGGCGCGGCATGCGCAGCCGATCGACACGGGCATGAGCCATGTCGGTTTCCGCTGTGTCGTGAGAGCCTAACCATGAGCTGAGGGAGTAGCAAGATGGAACTGGAACTTCCCAGCGAGCCCACCACGACATCCGCCGGATTTGTCCGAAGGACGGGCGCCTTCTTGCTGCGCGAGTTTCGCGAAATCTTGCCGCCGACGATCTTCTTCTTTATCGGCTTCAATCTGATTCTACTGACGACAAACCTGATCCTCGCTGATTATGGTGCCCAGTTCAGCAGCTTTATCCTCGCGACGGCTGCGGCGTTCGTGGTTGGAAAGGCGGTGCTCGTCGCCAACGCTATGCGATCGATCCGGCGCTACGATCGCGCGCCGCTGATCCGCCCGATCCTGTTCAAGACGGTCTTTTACTGGGTCGCCGTTTTCATCGCCCGCTTGCTCGAACATTGGATCAGGTTCTGGCTGGTCGAACATCATCCGCTCGGCACCTTTGTGCCGCACATGATTGCGACCTTCGACTGGCGTCGTTTTGTGGCAATCCAGCTTTGGATATTCGTGCTGTTCTTGATCTATGAAACAGCCACCGAGCTCAATCATCTGTTTGGTGAAGGCGAACTGTGGCGTCTTCTCGTCGGCAGTCGGCCGTCCGAATTACCGCTGAACCGCCGGCAGCGGATCTTTGAGCTGGTTCAGTTGAGCAAGCTCGCCGATGCGCACTCGGTCGACGAATTCCGCGATCCGACCAGCTCGGCACATGCCAACCTGATCGATATTGTGCGCCGGCTTGCGGTTAAACCGCAGCCGCCGCGGCCTGCCTGAGCGCGTCCACAACTGTCAAGAGGACACCGCGCATGACAGATGCGCGCACCGTAACAAACGCGGGCAGGTTCGAAGTAAGAGTAACGGCAGACAGCCATTTCGCATGGCTGCGCACCCGCCTTGCTCTCGAGCGCACGATTATGGCGTGGCTGCGTACCGCGGTCGCACTGATCGGCTTCGGCTTTGCGATCGTCCAGTACCTCGAACATTTGGAACAGACGCCTGGAGCCCACGCTGCCTATCTTCCATACGCACCGCGATATTTGGGGCTCGCCCTGATATCCTGCGGAATCCTAGCGCTCTTCATTTCGATTTGGCAGTACCGGTGGGGCATCCGCTATCTGTGGGGCGAACCGTATACGCAGCTCGCCGGCGTTACCAAGGAGGGAAAGCAGACGCCGGTTGTCGCCGTTGCCATCGTACTCATCGGCATCGGCCTCTTCGCCTTTTTTGCCGTGTTGCTACGCCTTACCTAGCCGCCCGGCCGGAGCAGCGGAACGAATAGGAACTTTCGAAACCACCCGACCAACGAAAGGAGATCGAGATGGCTAGATCCCGAGCAGCCGCCAAGCCCAACATTGTCGTCATCTGGGGTGATGATATCGGTATTACTAATCTGAGCTGCTACAGCGACGGGTTGATGGGCTATCGCACGCCGAACATCGACCGCATCGCGCAGGAAGGTGTGCGCTTCACCGACTGCTATGGCGAGCAGAGCTGCACCGCGGGTCGATCTTCGTTCCTCACTGGCCAGCACGGATTGCGCACCGGGCTGACCAAGGTCGGTCTGCCAGCTGCCACCGTCGGTCTTCACAAGGAGGACCCGACCATCGCCGAACTGGTAAAGCCGTTGGGCTACGCGACCGCCCAATTCGGCAAGAACCATCTCGGCGACCGCAACGAATACCTGCCGACGGTGCACGGCTTTGACGAATTCTACGGCAATCTCTATCACCTGAACGCCGAGGAAGAGCCGGAACTCCCGGATTACCCAAACCCGCGTGATTTTCCGCACTTCCGCGAGCGGTTTGGCCCTCGCGGAGTGATGGATTGTAAGGCGACCGAAACCGATGACGCGACGGTCGATCCGCGGTTTGGCCGCGTCGGCAAACAGACGGTCCACGACACCGGACCCTTGACCAAAAAGCGCATGGAAACGATCGACGACGACATTGCCGGTCGCTCCGTCGACTACATCAAGCGCCAGGCGGCGGCCGGCAAGCCCTTCTTCCTGTGGGTCAACTTCACCCACATGCATCTGCGCACACATGTGAAGTCGGAGAGCCGCGGCCAAGCAGGACGCTGGCAAAGCGAATACCACGACGTGATGATCGACCACGACAAGAATGTCGGCCAGATATTGCAGGCGCTCGACGAAGCTGGGATTGCCGACAACACCTTTGTCATGTACTCGACCGACAACGGTCCGAACATGTTCTCGTGGCCGGATGCGGCGATGACCCCGTTCCGCAGCGAGAAGAACACAAATTGGGAGGGCGCCTACCGGGTCCCTTGCGTCGCCCGCTGGCCCGGCAAGATCAAGCCGGGCGTGGTGTCGAATGAAATGGTCGCGCATCACGACTGGCTGCCGACCTTCATCGCGATGGCAGGCGACGCCGAGGTCAAGGAAAAGCTTCTGAAGGGCCACACGATCGACGACATGACCTACAAGGTCCACCTCGACGGTCATAATTTGGTGCCGTATTTGACCGGACAAGCCGCGAAGAGCCCGCGCGAGTGGTTCCTTTACTGCAACGACGACCAGCAGGTCGTTGCGTTGCGCTACGACAATTGGAAGATCGTGTTTTCGGAACAGAGGGCACCCGGCGGGTTTCAAATCTGGGCGGAGCCGTTTGTCACGCTTCGCGTCCCAAAGATGTTCAATCTCCGTACCGACCCGTTCGAGCGCGCCGACATCACCTCAATCACCTACTACGACTGGCTGGTCGACCACGTCTACCTGCTGGTGCCGGCGCAGGCTTTTGTGGGTGAGTTTCTGCAAACTTTCCGCGACTTCCCGCAACGCCAGAAGGCCGCGAGCTTCAACCTCGACGAGGTGCTCCGTAAGATGCAGGAGCATCCCCACACCTAACCGGGGCGAAGCAGGATGGCGTCCGGCCGTTCGGGTTCCTCAGCCCGCTTACCCCCACCCTTGCCTCCCCCGCGACGCGGGGGAGCCCCCAGACAGCCGCCCGTCAGGGCCGTCGTTCCGGGGGTAGAGAGGGGGCGTGGCCAGGGAGATGATCGAGATCGGGCGGATGAGGTTCGGGCTTTTTACGAAAGCCACCCCTATCCGGCGCCGCTCTGGGACCTCGATCGGCACCGCGAGCTTTATCGCAATCCGGCCCGGAGGCGCGCACAGTCGCTGCTATTGTGGCCGAATAAGCAACCGCGGCCAAATCGCGAGATCCTGGTGGCCGGTTGCGGCACCTCCCAGGGCGCCATCTACGCGCTGCGTGAGCCCGATGCCCACGTGACGGCTATCGACATCAGCGAACCCAGCCTGCGCCACACGCGCGAGCTGCAGCGCAAATACAGTTTGCAAAACCTCGATCTCCATCACCTGGCGATTGAAGAGGTTGGGAAACTCGACTGCAGCTTCGACCAGATCGTCTGCACCGGCGTGTTGCACCACCTGCCCGACCCCGATATCGGTCTGCGGGCGCTCCGCGATGTTTTGGCGCCCGATGGCGCGATGCAGGTGATGGTCTATGCCAGATACGGCCGTGCCGGCATCTATATGATGCAGGAGTATTGCCGCCTGCTCGGGGTCGGCGCCACGGAGGCGGAGCTGCGGGACCTTGGCGCCACAGTTGAGGGCCTCTCCTCCGATCATCCGATCGCTGGCGTCTCAAGAAAAGCGAGGGATTTCACATATCCTGCCGCGCTTGCCGATGCGCTACTCCACCCTCAGGACCGTGCCTACACTGTGCCCGACCTCTACGCCTGGCTGGAGCGATGCGGCTTATCATTTGGGCGCTGGGTCGAGCAAGCTCCCTATCTCCCGCAATGCGGGGCAGTAGCGCGCCTGCCCCACGCCGCGCGCCTCGCCGCACTGGCGCCGCCACTGCAACATGCCGCAGTGGAGCTGTTACGCGGAACAATGACCAAGCACAATTTTATTGCCTATCGCGATGACCGCAGCGGCGAGAGCCAACCGATCACATTCGACGGCGATGCGTGGTTGCGCAGTGTTCCACTGCGTCTGCCGTGGACCCTCTGCGTCCGCGACCGGGTGCACCCCGGCTTCGTGGCCGTCTTGATCAATCGCGCCCATAGCTACCCCGACCTCGCTCTCCCCATCGATGCAGCACAGCAACGTGTTTTCCTGACGATCGACGGCAAGCGCCCGATCGATGAGATACTGCGGAGGGGCGCAGGAGCGATTGGTGACGAGCAAGCTCGCAGATTTATCGAGCAGCTCTGGCAGTACGATCAGATCGTGTTCGACGCGGCAAACTCGCGCCAACCGATCGAACGATGAGGCGAATCGCTCTCGTTTTTGCCGTCAGTGCGGCCTGGGCCAGCCAGTCCGTGGCTCAGCCGGTCAGCGACACCGAGGTCGGCGGTGGCTTCGGCAAGGTGGTCCGGTTCGGCGAACAGCCAATCAAACTGGACGTCGACGCCTACTACAATGCGATACGACGCAAGACCACCAACGAAACCTGGTTGCTGCAGTTTACAGTGACCTTTCAATTTTCGGACTAGGGCGGACGGAGCCGGCGCTTAACGAGAGGGGGAGAAGCTATAAATGAAGCGGACCTACAAAATGATTGCCGCAGCGCTTGCCAGTGTTGCCAGTCTAGCGCTCGGGCTGCACGCGGCTTCCGCGCAGGGTTCGTCTGCCCCAGGTGAGTACCAATTCTTTGTAACGCCCTATCTCTGGCTCGCGAGCGTCCACGCCACTACTCTGACGCCGCTGGCGCACGAGCCGGAAGTGAATTCCAACGTCAGCACCATCGACCTCTTGTCGCATCTCGATGGGGCCCCCTTTATGGGGTCGGTGGAGGCTCGTTACGGGTCACTCGGTTTTCTCGCCGACGCGATCCACCTGCCGGTGAGCACTAAAATCACGACCCACGACATCTTTTACCAGGGCGGCAATGCTGCGCTGAAAGCGAATACGGGCACCGGGATCGCACTCTACCGCGTGCTTGAAGACCCGGTGCAGTTCGCCGATGCCGGCGTCGGCTTTCGTGCCTGGGGGTTCACTTCCAATGTGTCGCTCAACCCCGGCCTGCTTCCCGCAGTCAGCGTGACTCCTTCCGGCAGCTGGACCGACCCGCTGATCGGCGCACGCTATCACCGCGACCTCGGCAACGGCTTCGGGCTGACGGCCTATGGCGATTTCGGCGGCTTCGGCGTCGGCGCGCATACCGATTGGCAGGTCCTCGGCACGGTCGACTACTCCCTCAACCCATCGTGGAACCTGCACCTCGGGTACCGCAGCCTCAATTTCAATATTACGGGAAGCGAAGGCAGGTTTGGCTTTAACGTCCATATGCGCGGGCCGGTTCTCGCCGGCACCTTTCGGTTCTGACGACCGTATTACTCTAGCCGGCCTAGGCTGCCTCACCGAAGGCTTAAACAGGTCCGATCTTTCCAAGAAGCGAAGGCCCAGCTCGAAGCGTTTGGTGCCGAACCATCTGCGCACAGGGCCAACACTCTCGGCGGTGAGGTCCGGTTGTGATGCTGTGGACGGCTCTTCCACCTCGACGTAGTTGCATAGAGCGGTCGCCGATAGGGTGACTAGAACCGGGGAACCTGCTCGATATCGTGGTGCGGGCGAAGGCCAAGGGCACCAAAGTCGAAATCCTCAATCTCGGCAACCTCGATCCTGGCAGCGTCAATGGCAAGCTGATCCTCGCGGTGCTGGGCACCATCGCGGCATTCCAGAGGGAGATGATGCTCGAACCGCAGCGGAAAGGTATTACCCGGGCGAGGCGGAGGGTCGGTACAAAGGCGGCAAGCCGACGGCGCGGGCGCAGGCCGATCAGGTCCACCAAGCTGGCCGCGCAAGGCGTCAGCAAGGTCGAGATTACGCTGCGTTTAGGGATGCAACGAGCGACCGTCTACCGCGCCCTGGCGAGCGGCTAATCGGAGCGCGAGGATGGCTGAGGAACAAGGCGTGAAATGTACCAGCGGAATGTACCAGTGGCATTACATTGCACATAAGTTATTGATTTAATTGAGTGGCTGGGGGACTAGGATTCGAACCTAGACTGGCGGAGTCAGAGTCCGCTGTCCTACCGTTAGACGATCCCCCATCCGAGGGTCTGGATCCGATTCGAGGTCTGGTTGATAGCACAACGAATTGGGGTTGGATAGGGGCGCGCGGCGAGCCCCGGTGAGGAGGTCAACAGCGTTATTCGCGGGGTTTTGATTTGGTACGTGGCTGCGCTACCATAACAGGTCGTGTGATACGATGGATTGGTGGCTGTGGATAAGGCGCTCAGCACAGGAGGTCCGGTCGAGGGTGGCGCTGCCGCTCGCGTTCAGGGCCAGCCCGTGCCGGGCGCGGCCGGAGCCAGAGGGGGATGGATCGGCGCTGAACTGCGCGCCGAGCACTCGCTGGCACCCAACTTGCGGGCGGCAGCCCCGCCCGTATCATACCGGTTGGCACCGCGATACGCGGCGCTCGATCTCGGGACCAACAATTGTCGGCTCTTGGTAGCGCGGCCGGCCGGGTCGGGTTTCCGGGTTATCGACGCCTTCTCCCGCATAGTCCGGCTCGGCGAAGGGCTGGCAGCAACTGGAGCCCTCTCCCCAGACGCGATGGCGCGCGCGCTGGACGCGCTCAAAGTCTGCGCCGACAAAATTGCTGCCCGCAGCGTGATTGGCGGTCGCTATGTCGCCACCGAAGCGTGCCGCCAGGCGGCCAATTGCGACGCGTTTCTCGCGCGGGTTCGCGAGGAGGTCGGGCTCGAGATCGAGATTATCCCGAGCACCGAAGAGGCGCGCCTCGTCGTCGCCGGCTGTGCTCCATTGCTCGATCCACGCATCCCGTATGCCGTTGTCTTCGACATCGGGGGAGGCTCGACCGAGATCGTTTGGTTGCGGCTGCGGGGCGGACATGGTCGACGCGGACTGCAAATCCTCGGCTCGGTTTCGCTGCCTTTCGGGGTTGTCACGTTGACCGATCGCTTTGGCGGTGCCGAAGTCTCCCCGGCGACCTACCGTGAGATGGTCGCCGAGACGGTGGCGGCTCTCACGTCGTTCGAGCGCGCTCACGAAATCCTCCGACACGTCAGAACGGGCAGGGTGCAAATGCTCGGCAGCTCGGGGACGGTGACGACGCTGGCAGGCATTCATTTGGCGCTGCCGCGCTATATCCGGTCACTTGTCGACGGTAGCGTGCTGACCTTTGATCAAATCTCGGTCGTATCGGCCCATCTCGCGGGTCTCGACCTTGCCGGGCGGGCCGCCAATCCCTGTGTCGGCCGAGAGCGCGCCGATTTGGTGCTGAGCGGCTGCGCGATCCTCGACGCTATCTGCTTGAGTTGGCCGGTCGGGCGGCTGCGGGTTGCTGATCGTGGCGTGCGGGAAGGAATTCTCTGCGACTTGATGCGGGGCTGAGGTGGCAGACGAGGGCGCCCGCCCCCGAGGGCGTGGACAACACCGCCCGGGTAAAGCCGGTCCGGCCGCCACCCGGAACGCTGCGGTGCGGGTCAAGAGTGCAGGTCGACGCAAGCCTTCCTCGAACAAGTGGCTCTCTCGTCAGCTGAATGACCCTTACGTCGCCGAGGCGCGCCGTCTCGGCTATCGTTCGCGCGCCGCCTTCAAGCTGATCGAACTCGACGATCGTTTCCGCCTGCTGCTGCCCGGCCGACGGATCGTCGATCTCGGCTGCGCGCCGGGTGGCTGGACACAAGTGGCGGTCGAGCGCGTCGGTGCCGGTGTTGGGCGCGGCAAGGTGGTGGGTGTCGATCTCGCCGACACCGCAGCGATCCGCGGCGCCACCGTCCTTCGGGCCGACATTTACGATCCGTCAGTCTCAGCGGCGCTCAAAGCCGAATTCGGAGGTTTGGCAGATATCGTGCTGAGTGACATGGCGCCATCGACGACTGGCCATGCTGCGACTGACCATCTTCGCATTGTCGGGCTTACCGAGGCGGCGTTCTCTGTCGCGGCAGAAATCCTCAAGCCCGGCGGGGCCTTTGTGGCGAAGGTGTTCCAAGGTGGCGCTGAGGGACCTCTGCTCGCTCGGCTCAAACAGGCCTTTGCCGAAGTGCGCCACGCAAAGCCGCCGGCGAGCCGTGCCCAATCAGCAGAGACGTATGTCGTCGCGAAGGGGTTCCGCGGCCACGGGGCGGGTCCACGGGGAGGCGGTCCGTTAAGCAGCTCCGGCTAGCGCGACCAGGATTCAAAAGGCGACCTGAACCCGGCCGGCAAGTGTTTCGAAGTTTTGACCGATTTGGGTCGTCCCGGCTGCATTCAGCTTGTCAATGCTTGTGTACTGGAATTGCAACTCCAGCCGCACCCAGTCGTTCGGATACCAGCTGAGCGCCGCGCCGAAGATTCTTTGAAAGCCGCCATAGATGCCGGCCGTGACGCTCTGCGAAACGCCCGGTGTGACATTGCTGTTGAGATTCATAAGGCTGTAGCGCGCGCCCAATTGCCATACGCCGATGCCGGGCGACACGCCGTTCTCGTTGATTATGAACGGATCGTCGACCTTCGGTCTCGCGAACGCGGCCGAGCCGACATTGTAACGGAATGGTTCTCCGGTGATGTTCCAGCCCGCCTCGACATAGCCTCCGTTGAAGCTCAGACTGGGCGCTGGTTGACCCGGCAATTTCGATTGGGTGTCGCCAATCTGATAGTAGCCACCTTGAACCAGGAGATTGCGCCAGTTTATTGCAGCCTCCCCGCCATAAACATTGGCGTTTGAGCTCGACAGATTTCCGGTGCTGATCAGCCGGTTCTGGTCGGCTGCGCGATCCTCGGGGCGATCCTGAAAGTTCAGCGTGGTGCGGCTAACCCCAGGTATGCCATTAGCGTTGATGTTCGGGCGGAACACGTATTCGCCGGAAGCATCCAGGTGGAAGTTCCAGTCCGCGTCATAATAAGGGCGCCCTGCGACTCGCCCGACCATGCCTATCTGTTCGCCGTTGAGTAGGCCGTTGGTTTGCGCTCCATAGGAGGCACCCGTCCCAGCGACGGCCACGAAATATCGGTCCGTGGACGCCTTGAGCCCGCCGGTGGCGCGGGCGTCTCCTGCGGCTACATTGCGTGAGATTTCGATGATGCTGGGCCGCTCCATCAGCAGGAAATCGTTCGAGCTCTGTGCGTCGTATAACGTGACCCACGGCTTGAAATAACCAACGGTGGCAGTGACCGGCTTGAACCCAGTGAAGTTCAGGTTCGCTTCGTACAAGGTCTGGTTGGTCGTTGGCCCGTCGGGTGAGCCTCCGAAGTCGGGGGTGATGTTGAACGTGAAATCGTCGAACTTTGCGACAAAGAAGATTCGTCCGCGGCGCAAATTGACGCCGCTGTTGAGTTGCGGGAATTGCGTCGTGGGAAGCGGGTTCTGGAAATAGGTACCCATGTCGAATTGCGTCTGGGTGCCAATCGCGAAAGACATTCGACCATCTGCCGACGAGATCGTCGGCCGGCCGCCGGGGAAACCCACCTCGACGCCCTTGCCCGCGGCGACAGCAGTCGGCGGGGGAGAGGTGGCGGCCGCCTGCGCTTGAGCCGCGGATTGCGCTGCTTGAGTTTCCGCGGTCGCCGCCTTGGTTGCGTCCTGCCGTGCTTGATCCGCCGCCTCGCGAGCCTGCCGTGCCTCTTCTTTCGAGCGCTGCGCCTCGCTTCGCGATTGTTGGAGCTGCTGCTTCGCCGCGCCGAGTTCGTTCTTCAGCTGCTTCAACTCCCCCTGCAGGCCGCGTATCTGACGCTCGATCGCCTCGATTCGGTCGATCGGAGCCTCTTGCGCGTCGGCGGCGGCGGGTATGATCGCAGCACAGACGACGACCAGCGCGCCACAGCCGCGACGGCGCGCCGCAAATTTGTCGACCATGTCGCTGCTCCCCCTTTAGGACGACACACGGAAAACTTATCAACTCAACGCGACAGTTTTTTTACGTCGCGCGCCTTTCGCGCGAAATGATTAACGCCTGTTGCTGCGATGCAACAAGGGCGACCGGTCTATTCTCGCGAAAGAAACTCCTGGCCGGAAAGCCCGGTCTTCGGTCAGTTGCGCGCTATGCGATAATAGGTGTCGAGGGTCGGGGGGCCGTCGCTCTCGACGATGCCGCGCGCGACGAGATCGATCAGATGCGCGTGGACCGAGCGCCCCGCGGCGCGGTGCAGACCGGGTTGGAGCCCGACATAGAGTCGTTCGACGATGGCGTCGATCCGGCCGACCCCGGCGCGCAGGCAATCGAGAATGCCGGCCTCGCGCTCGCGGCGATGTGCGATAAAGGCGCTGACATGGTCTTGCGGTTCGGTGATCGCTGGGCCGTGGGTCGGCCAATAAACCACGTCACGCCGGCGGAGCAATTTGTCGAGCGAGGCGAGATAGGCGGCCATGTCGCCGTCCGGTGGCGCGATCACGCTGGTCGACCATCCCATGACGTGATCGCCGCTGAACAACACGCCGCTGTCGGGTAAGGCGAAACACAGGTGATTCGAGGTATGCCCCGGAGTGTGGACTGCCTCAAAACGCCATCCATTTCCGGCGACTTCATCGCCATCACGCAAGGTGACGTCGGGAACAAAATCCCAATCGCCACCCTCCTCGACGGCGGGGTCGCCGCGTTTGCCGCCGGCATGTGGCCCGAACCCATAGGTCGGGGCGCCGGTTGCATCCTTCAGCGGTCGCGCCGCTGGCGAATGGTCGCGGTGAGTGTGGGTAATCAGAATATGGGTCACCCGCTCGCCCGCCAGGCCAGCCAACAGCGCCTGGATATGCTCGGCGAGGTCGGGTCCGGGATCGATCACCGCCACCTCGCCATTGCCAACGACGTAGGTACCGGTACCCTTGAAGGTAAAGGGGCTCGGATTGCGCGCCACAATCCGGCGGATCATCGGTGCGACCGGCTCGAGCCGACCATATTCGAATGAGAAGTCGCGGTGGAACGGGATTTCGACTGGCATGGTCTCGAGACTACGTGAAATTTCCCTGTGAGCTGGTGCTTCTTCGCACAGATTGGATCAAAATCCACTTCTAACAGGAGGAGCGGCCGCAATGAAGTTCAAGGTGGACATCGAGTGCACACCGGAGGAGGCACGCGCCTTTTTCGGTCTGCCGGACGTAAAGCCGTTGCAGGAGGCTCTGCTGCCGGAGGTCGAGGAGCGATTGCGAACAACGCTCAAGGCGATGGACCCGGAGGCGATGCTGAAAACCTGGCTGCCGGCAACCCTCAAAGGTTTTGAGCAGCTGCAGGAGATGTTCCTCTCGCAAATGGCCGGCCTCGGCAGGAAGAAGTAGCCGTGGGTGTCTCGTTGCGCACCCCGCGCCTGGTATTGCGCGAATGGTGCGAGGGGGATGCGGAGCCGTTCGCGGAGATGTCTGCCGATCACGCTGTCATGCAATATCTCGTGCCCTTTGCCGACCGCGCGGCCATGGACGCGTGGGTCGCGGCGGCTCGCGCGCATTGGCTCGAGCGCGGTTTTGGTCAGTGGGTCGTCGAGCTTCCGGGCGACGCGCCGTTTATTGGCGTTGTGGGCCTCAGCAATGTACGCTTCGCGTTGCCGTTTGCGCCGGCGGTCGAGGCCGCTTGGAGGTTGGCGCGTCCCTATTGGGGCAACGGCTATGCCTATGAAGCCGCGCGCGCAGCTATCGATGACGGCTTCGGCCGTCTCGGTTTGGGCGAGATCGTCGCCTTCACAGTACCGGCGAACCAGGCGTCGCGGCGGGTTATGGAAAAGCTTGGCATGACCCACGACCCGACCGAAGATTTTGACTTCGAGCATCCGCGCCTGCCCCGGGGGCATCCGTTACGCTGCCATGTCCTTTACCGGCTGCGACGGCCAGCACTGGGGCCATGAGCGGCTGCATCCTGCTGGTCCGCCACGGTGAAACCGAATGGAATCTGGGGCGGCGAATTCAGGGCCGCTTCGACTCGCCGTTGACCGACCGCGGCATGGCGCAGGCGAATGCCATCGGGCAGCTGATCGGGCGACTGCCCGACGCTTCATCCATCCGGATCGTCGCCAGTCCACTGGGCCGGGCGCGGCGAACCGCTGAGATCATCAGCGATCACCTTGGCGCTGGGCTGGAATTGGTCATTGACGATCGGCTCCGCGAAATCTCGGTCGGCTCCTGGGATGGACTGACCTATCATGAGCTCGAACTGCGTTTCCCGGGGGTCTTCGATGGCGATGGCCGCCACGAATGGTATTTTCGAGCGCCTGAGGGAGACACTTACGAGGCCTTCGCCGCGCGCGTTGGCGAATGGCTCAACGAGGCGGCTGAAGCGCGCTTCCTGGTCGCCGTAACGCACGGAATCGTCAGCCGTGTGGCACGCGGGCTATATGCGAGACTGCCTCGCGCGACTGCGCTGACGCTGCCCGTCCCGCAGGACAAAATCTTTCGGCTGTCGGGGGGTGCAATCGAAGAAATCGTCGCGTCTGATCAGTTGGTCGGAGGTCGCGGATAAACCTCGTGGATCACGTCGTCGATCCAGTAGACCGAAAGACCGGGAACCGCACAGATCTTGACGTCGAGCGCCGCGCCGCCGACGTCGTAGAGCACCGCGCCCAGCCGCTTTTCCCCCGGCATGGGCGGCTGGATTTCCGGACCGACGAGAAAACTGGAAGCCGGCGCCCAGACGTAGCAGGCGCCCTGATGTGTCATCCGGTGCGACTTGTGCAGATGGCCGCTGGCGATGAGTGCCACGGAATTGCGCCTCGCCAGCTCCAGGAGTCGAGCGCGCGGCTGAGGCTTTACCGACCAATATCCGGTGTCCCCTTCTGCGGGGCTGTCGAGAAAGAGCGGTCGATGGAGAAACCAGGCGATGCGCCGGCCATCCGCTCTCGACATGACCGTCTCGAGCCAGGCCGTCTGGGCAGCCTCCTCGGGGTGACCGCTGCCCAGCAGCATCGCGTCGAGACCAGCCAGCCGATAGTCTTCGAGGTCCTCACACCACCAGTCCGGGCCGAAATGCGCGCGCCACCGCGCCAGCCGCTCGGAGTTCACCGGCTGACGGGGGTGCCCGGCATCACCGACATCATGATTGCCGGGAACAGCGCGAAACGGAACGTTGAGGTGGCGCATCAGCTCGGCGGCGTATCGCAGGTCTTCCTCGACATCGGCACCATCAACCGTGACGTCGCCGGTGTGGATGACGAGATCGGCTCGCTGATCGGCGATCCACGCCGCGAGCGGCGCCCAGTTGTCAGCGAAATGCGATTTACCGGGGCTCAGATGCGTGTCCGTGATCTGAATTATTCGCATCAGTCCTCGCAAAGAAAGGCTGCCAGATCAGGCATGCGCGCAAAGACGTGCAAGCATCCCGCCGCAACGAGCCGCTCGGCATGGTCGCCCGGGCAATGGCTGCCGCCGCAAAAGCCGACGACCGGCATGCCGGCCGCTGTTGCGGCCTCGACACCGGCAATACTGTCTTCGACCACGACACAGACCTCGGGTGGTGTATCGAGCTGCTGAGCGGCAAAGAGAAAGAGGTCGGGGGCAGGCTTGCCGTGCGCCACCTGCGAGGCGCTGAAGACGTGTGGATCGAACAGCCGCAGCAGCCGAGTCACCGAAAGCGCGTGGCGTACACGTTCGAGATGGCTGTTCGAGGCGACGCAGCGCGCCGCCGGGAGCGCGGCGAGAAGTGCCTCGATCCCCGGGATCGGCCGCAGCTCGCGCTCGAAGGCTATGTCGACCCGTGCGCGCATCGCTTCGAAGAAGCCCTCGGGTAGAGAGCGCCCGAACTGGCTCTCGACTGCGGCAGTCAGAGTGAGGCGGTTCTTGCCAATACCGAGAGCCATGGCCTCTTCGATCGTCGTCGGAAAATCCGCAGCGATCAGGCACTCGCCGAGCACCCGCCCGAAGATGACCTCGCTGTCGATCAGTACCCCATCGCAGTCGAAGATGACGAGAGGGCGCACGCGGGGCCTTTCATCCAACTGTTCCGTTGCCGGTATATGGCCCCGTAGAGGCCGATCTGTCACCCCAAGCAGCCGAGATCTGCCCCTGGCAAACTGCCGGCGCCGGTCCCGCGCGCCCCTGTTCCGCCTGTTTTATCAGGTCGAGATCAGGCATCACCAACTCCGTTCAATGATTTCACGCCCACTCAGAGGCGCTGGATGCCGTAAGAGTATAATGCGATTATGGCAATTGCGTGGTTGTCGATGCCACAATCCTGGGCAACGGCCATCAGCGGGTGCTGATCGAGGAACAATGAGACGGTGAGGCGATGACCGGCGGCGATACTTTGCAATCGTGTGCTCGCCGGGCACGTTGCCTATACCAACGAACCGCTGTTCTACCGCCGGAGGCCCACTGCGAGCAGTGAGAGGAGCGCCGGCTCGATGCAGGAGAGGGTTTGAGCGCGCACATCTTACGACCCCTCACCCACATCGCGGGAGAGGGTGCCGACTCCCGGACCGTAGTCCAGGGGAGGCGGGTGAGGGTTCCACGGTACGAAGTGTTAAGTTAGTAACACTAGGAGGTCGGTCTCAGAACAGAACACCCGCTTCGAACATGAAGCGGGTTTGCGTCGTATTTGTGCCGGTTGGGCCGAACACCAATCCCGATGTGGTGCTGCTTGTCCCTACATGTGAGACCTCGGCTCGTGCAAAAAAGACCTTATATTGGTAGGTCGGCGTCAAGGTGATCGACCACGCATTGCTGCCGGGACCGTACAGCAGATTTGGCGCGCCATTGGCCAGGGTGCCTGTGCTGCCGATGTACTCGAAGCGAATGGGCAGGCTAAAGCCCGAGAGAGGCGAATCCTCGGCGAAGGAGTAATTGGCCAATATAGCCCCGCCATAGGTCGATGCGGCGGTGAACGCCCCGATCGTCGAATTGGCCGGGACGTGGGTGTACTGGAAATAGGGCGTGATGGTCCATGGCGCAGAGTTGTAAGTATAGATGGCGTTAAATATCGTTTCGTTATTCTGGAATAGCGGCGTCGCCAGGGTCGCTTTAGTGGTATGCGCGTAGTTGCCGCCGGCAACTAATTCAAACGTGTTTTCCTTGTCGAAGGTGTAAGTAGCGGAGCCGGAAAGCCAAGTGAACCGGTCCGAGTAAAAGCCGTCATTCCAAGAAAACGAAAAGGCGAGGGGATCCATGGTATAATTCACCTGGGCGCCACGGCTTATTGCCGGTTCCTGGTTCCACAGGAGGCCGCGCTCGATGTTCATGTTCTGGAATGTAAAA
>Ga0306925_10000191_pt1 | contig 39049 bp, 39 predicted proteins | sample flu12Cox44000176_FD_203755 | JGI IMG/M metagenome (GOLD analysis project Ga0306925, IMG submission 203755) | Lab enrichment of tropical soil microbial communities from Luquillo Experimental Forest, Puerto Rico - flux8day.12C.oxic.44.000.176 (v2)... | ecosystem: Environmental > Terrestrial >... | reverse complement strand
GGATTTCGTCGACATGATGGGGTCGCATTTTGTGCTCGATCACGCCAATAGCACGGTGAAGCCCCTACAGAAGCCGATGCCGCCGGTCTGGATCGGTGCCAATGCCGATGTCGCAATCCGGCGCGCAGCCCGGCTCGGCGATTGCTGGTACATCAACCCGCACAGCACCCTCACCACCCTGGCGCGCCAGATGGATCTCTACAGGCGGGCGCTGGACGAGTGCGGCAAGCCGTTTCCCGCCGAATTGCCGATGCGGCGCGAGGTGTTTGTGGCGCGCACCCGTGACGAGGCGATCCGGTTGGCCCAGCCCTACCTCGAGGTCAAATACAAGACTTACCGGGAATGGGGCCAGGACAAGGTCATGCCAGCAGGCGACGATTTCGACCACGGTTTCGACGAGCTCGTCGAGGACCGTTTCCTGATCGGCTCTCCGCCGGAAGTCGCCGAGCGGCTGATCGACCTGCAACGGCGCTTCGGGGTCAATCACCTCGTCGCCTCGGTCCATTGGCCCGGCATGCCCAACAGCCTCGCCCTGGAGCAGATGCAGATCCTGTCCGAGGAGGTCATGCTTGCGGTCCGCGGCGGCGGCTAACCTCCGGGCCTGATCCAAGATATGAGGAGGGAGAGATGCCGACGCTCAAAGTTCCGGATGGCGAGATCTATTACGAGGTGCACGGCTCCGGTTATCCGCTGATGATCTTCGCGCCGGGCGGGCTGCGCTCGGAGCTTTCGTTTTGGCGGCACAGCCCGTCGAACCCGTCGGCGCCTGCGGTCTGGATGGACCCAATGACGGTGCTCGGGAGAAGGTATCGTGTCGTTGCGATGGATCAGCGCAATGCCGGGCGCTCGCGCACGCGTATCGACGCCAGCGACGACTGGCACACGTATGCCGGTGATCATTTGGCACTGGCTGACCATCTCGGAGTCGACCGCTTCCATGTGATGGGCGGCTGCATCGGCGCATCGTTCTGTTTGACTTTGTGCGAACTCGCATCCCGGCGGATCAGCGCAGCGGTATTGCAGAACCCGATCGGTCATGCCGATAATCGCGATATCTTCCATAATCTCGTGCAGACTTGGGCGAAGGGCATCCGCGAAGAGCGTCCAGATATTGACGAACGTATCCTGAACCGATTTGGCGATAACATGTTCGGCGGCGATTTTGTGTTCAGCGTCAGCCGCGAATTCGTCCGCCAGTGCAGCGTTCCGATACTGGTCATGCCGGGCGACGACCCGCCGCACCCGAAGGTGATCGCCGAAGAGATCGCTGAGCTGGCACCAAATATGGAGATGCTGCGGCAATGGAAAGGGCCGGATCACCTGCAGACCGCGATCGAGCGTGTCACCCAGTTCCTGAAGTCCCACACCTCGCAGTGAGAGTCGAGGTGGATCAGCACAGTGCGTCCTTCGAGACGGCCGCTTCACGGCCGCTTCACGGCCTCCTCAGGATGAGGCTATTTTCTTGATGCCTTCAAAGGCGTCCCTCATGCTGAGGAGCGCCCGACGGGCGCGTCTCGAAGCACGCACGGTCCCAGTGCCGTCCTTATGTGAGTCGTCGCAGTGACTGATCTGCAAGCGGACTATGTAATCGTCGGTGCGGGGTCGGCGGGGTGCGTGCTCGCCGATCGCTTGAGCGAGGACGGTGCGCAAGTGGTCTTGCTCGAAGCTGGTCCCAGCGACTGGCACCCGATGATCCACATCCCGGCGGGCGCATTGCACCTTCGGGCCAATCCGCTCGTCAACTGGAACTACTACACCGAGGCCGAGGAGGGGGTCGCCAACCGGTCACTGCACTGGCCGCGCGGCAGGGTGATGGGCGGCACCAGCTCGATCAATGGCATGCTCTATGTTCGCGGTAATCCGGCCGATTACGACGGTTGGGCGCAGATGGGATGCCGCGGCTGGAGCTACGCCGACGTCCTTCCCTACTTCAAGAAATCCGAACATTACGTGTCGGGGAGTTCCGAGTATCGCGGCAAAGGCGGCCCGCTGCTGGTCGAAGATTACCGGACGATCCTGCCGCTGACCCATCGCTTTGTCGAAGCGGCGCAGCAAGCCGGGTTCCCGTTCACCTCTGATTATAACGGGGTGCAGCAGGAGGGAGTCGGCTACTCGCAGATGACCCGTAGAGGGCGTTTTCGCGGGTCGACCGCGCGCACTTTTCTTGCCGAGGCACGGCGTCGCTCGAATCTCCGCGTCGAGACGAAAGCGATCGCAACCCGATTGCTGTTCGACGGCCGCCGTTGCACCGGGGTTGCCTTTCGGCAAAACGGCGTCGACCGACGTGCGCAAGCAGCGCGTGAGATCATCGTCTCCGGCGGTACCGTCAATTCACCGCACCTATTGCAGATCTCGGGCATTGGCCCTGCCGATCACCTGAAGTCGATTGGCGTCGAAGTCGTGCACGGGCTCCCCGGCGTCGGTGCCAACCTCTCTGACCATTTCGCGGTCCGCGTGACGCACCGGGTGAAAGACGAAGTCTCGGTCAACCAGCTGGCCCGCGGTCTGTCGCTGATACGCGAGATCGGCCGGTTTGCCGCAACCGGCCGCGGCGCGCTGACCTTTGGCGTCACCACTGCGATGGTGTTCTGCCGCAGCCGAGAGGGCCTCGCGAGCCCGGATCTCCAGTTATTGTTCACTCCCGGGAGCTATGACCCAAACGGGATCGGCCGCCTCGAAGACGAGCCCGGCATGACGATCGTCGTTTGTGCGGTGCGGCCGGATAGCCGCGGGACAATCATGGCGCGCTCGGCCGACCCGCTCGCGCCGCCGGCGATCCGCCCGAATTATTTATCGGCAGCGAGTGATGAACAGGTCCTGCTGTCCGGGACCCGCCACGCACGAAGGATCTTCGCCGCGCCACCGCTGGCCCGTCACAGCGCCGCCGAGACGATGCCCGGCCCCGATATCAGCTCGGACGAGGCGCTGATCGCCTTTATGCACCGTGGCGGCATGAACCTCCATCATCCCGTCGGCACCTGCCGGATGGGAGAGGACCCGATGGCGGTTGTGGATTCGCACCTGCGGGTCCGCGGCATCGCCGGGCTGCGCGTCATCGACGCCTCCGTGATGCCGACTGTAACGACGGGCAATACCAACGCCCCATCGATCATGATCGGCGAGAAGGGGGCGGCGATAATCCGCGAGGATGCCGCAGAATTCAGGCGATCCGCGGCAGCACTTGCTCAGTCAGCAGCGTGAAGGATTGGTGGCTGAGCGGCGCGCAGAGCAGATAGTCGAGACCGATCTCGTCGCGCAGGCGCAGGATTTCGTCACCGACCTTGTCCGGGGTGCCGTGCAGGATCACCTCGTCGAGATAGCGCTGGACCGGGTCTACCCCAACCGGCGTGAAAGATCCCTGCATGACCGGCCGATGCTGCGCGCCAAGATAGGAATTGAGGATCCATTCGGCGCCGCTGCGTGCGACCGCTGCGGCATTGCCTGTGCTCTCGGCGACCGCGACGAGACGCGCGATCGGGATGTCGCGGCCCGCCTCGGAGAAACCGGCAGCGGCGAGTTTTCCGGCATAGAACTGCCGCTTTGCGCCGATTTCTGGACCCGAGGAGTGCGGGTCCATCAGGATCGAAAAACCCCGGCTGGCTGCCCATTCGATGGCCCCCTCGGAGCTCGCGGCCATCCACACCGGCGGATGCGGCAGCTGCGCCGGCTTTGGCAAAACCTCGATATCGTCGAACTGGAAATGCCGGCCGGCAAAATTGAGCCGCTCGTCGGTCCAGGCCCGCAACACGATCTCGACGGCTTCACGAAACCGCGACGCGCTTTCTTCAGGGGGCACGCCAAACGCGGTGAATTCGACGCGGGCAAAGCCGCGTCCGGCACCCCAATTGACCCGTCCGCCCGACAGCACGTCGAGTAGTGCGACCTCCTCGGCAAGGCGCAGCGGATGGTAGAACGGCGCGAGTGACACCGCTGTGCCGATGCGCAGGCGCTGCGTCCGCGCGGCGGCCAATGTGCCCACCATGTGCACCGACGGGCACACGCTAAAGCTGCTGAAATGGTGTTCGGCCAGCCAGACCGCGTCATAGCCGGTACGGTCCATGATCTCGATCCGCTCCAATGCGCGGGCGTAGACTGTCGCCAGATCGACCCGCCGCTCGGGCCAGCTGAAGAACTGCAGAACGCCGACCTTCACTGTCGCTTCTCTTCGACAGCCCGCCAGAAATCGAGGGCCGTTCTGGCACAACGCTCCGGCTGCAGCAGGTTGACGCCATGGCCATACCCGGCAAACAGCTCTAGCCTGCCATGCGGCAAGGTCTCTGCGAGAATTTTCTGCTGCTCCGAGGCGATCCGGCTCTTGTCGCCGCTCAGCAGCAGTACCGGCGCTTGGATGCCGGCGAGGAGCGGCCTCACATTGACCCCCTCGAAACACTCGTGCAGAGCGGCCGCAATGTCGGGACGGGTCTTGTCCATCTCCGCGATGCACCATTCCTGGAGCTGCGTGCTCGCGTGCTCGAGATCGAGCCGATAACCGAGGGTCCGCCGGCACCACTCGCCGGTACTATAGGCGCGAATTGCCGCTGCCGTGCTCTCTTGGTCGAGGGAGTAAATCCCTCGGATCTCGTCGGAGATGCGCGTCGGCGTGTTGCACAGGACGAGACTCGCGATGCGCTCCGGATGCGCCGCGGCGAGCAACAACCCAATGATTCCACCGGAGGATTCGCCGACCCAATGTACCCGCGAGAGCGACATGGCTTCGAAAACCGCAAGAATCTCGGCTCCGATTTTCTCGGGAGTGAAGTGGTAATCCGCGGCAGGGTCATCGGACGCGCCGCACCCCAAAAGATCCGGGCGATAGATGCGACGGCTCTCGGCGACCGATGGAACCCAGCGGTTCCAGAATGTCGCATTGCGGGCAAAGCCATGCATCATCAGCACGGGCGTCGATGCCTCCCATGGCCACAGATAGTCGTCGACGGCACAGTGGAGGGAAAGACCCTCCGGGAGGCGGATGGTCGGCATCAAGGCGCTCCTTTTGTTTGCGTATCGGCGAGCGAGGCCGCGATCAGCGCTCGTCCGGCGCTGGCAACGGTCCGCGCCGGTCCTCCTGGCCCGAGACTTTGGCCAATCGCATAGGCACCATCGATCAGCAGCTGCAGCTGCTGCGCGAGGAGGTCGGGGTCGTGGGCGTCCGCAGCTGCGGCTAGGGAACGCAGACGTTCGCGGACTGCTCGCTTGTTGGCAAGAATGATGGTTCGCGCCGGGTGGTCGGGCTCAGGAAATTCGGTGCCGGTGTTGAGGAACGGGCAGCCCCGCCATTTTGGATGCAAGACTGTCGCGGCAATCATGTCGAGGATTGCCTCGAGCTGACCTCGCGGATCGCCGTCGCGCGAGGCTTCCGCCTGGTCCCAGCGCCGCCAGAAAAACGCGTTACGGTCCGTGAGCCAGGCCGTGACGAGGGCATCTTTTGAAGGAAAATTTCGGTAGAGGCTCATCTTTGCAACGCCAGACCGCGCGATGATCGCATCGATGCCGACCGCGCGAATGCCTCCGCGGTAAAACATCTCCGAGGCGGTATCGAGGATGCGCTGCCGCGCCGGTTTTTTCTCCTCCGACTCGCTCATCTCGCGTTCCTGCTCGTGCCGCTGGTTGACAGAGACAGACCTGTCTCTCACTTTAGCGCGGCCGGTTGGATGTAGAGAAGGGTAGGGCGGATGGCAAGGCAAAGAAAGTTGCATTACGCCTGGATTGTCGCCGGGGTCACCTTTCTGACCTTGCTTGTAGCCGCCGGGCTGCGCGCCACTCCGGGTGTGCTGATTGTGCCTCTTGAAACCGAATTCGGCTGGTCGCGGGCGACGATTTCCTTCGCGATCGGGGTCAACATTTTGCTTTACGGGCTGATTGGACCCTTCGCAGCCGCGATGATGGACCGGTTCGGGCTGCGCCGGACGATGCTCGCGGCGCTCGTCTGCATTGCGGCAGGTGTCGCTCTGACGCCGTTGATGACCCGGCCTTGGCAGCTGATCCTGCTGTGGGGGGTGGTCGTCGGTACTGGAAGCGGCGCTACCGCGCTTGTCCTCGGCGCTACCGTCGTCGCCCGTTGGTTTGTGGCACGCCGCGGGCTCGTCATCGGTGTACTGACGGCAAGTACTGCTACAGGGCAACTGATCTTCCTGCCGGCGCTCGCGAGCCTTGCCGCGCATTACGGTTGGCGCAGTGTATCCCTGACCGTCGGCGGGGTGGCACTGGCGTTGCTCCCGGTCGTGGCAGTGTTGATGCGCGATCATCCGCAAGATCTGGGGCTCGCGCCTTATGGAGCATCCGACAACGAGGGGCGCCTCGTTGCGTCGCGCCGCAACCCGGCAGCGACGGCCCTCCTTGCATTGCGCGATGGGCTGCGTTCCCGCGATTTCTGGCTGCTCGCCGGCAGCTTCTTCATCTGCGGCGCCTCGACCAATGGGCTGATCGGCACTCATCTCATTGCGGCATGCCTCGACCACGGTATCCCACAAGTGGCAGGAGCGAGCCTGCTCGCGGCGATGGGAGTCTTCGATCTGGTCGGGACGACCTTGTCGGGCTGGCTCAGCGACCGCTGGAGCAACCGCGGGCTTCTCGCGTGGTATTATGGTCTGCGCGGGCTGTCGCTGATCTACCTGCCCTTCGCTTTCGACATTTCCTTCTACGGTTTGTCGCTGTTTGCGGTATTCTACGGCCTCGATTGGATCGCGACCGTGCCGCCAACCGTGCGCCTCGCGACGCGCACCTTCGGGACGGAACGCGGCCCGATCATGTTTGGCTGGATCGCCGCCTCGCACCAGCTGGGTGCCGCGCTCGCGGCCTTTGTCGCGGGTGCGCTCAGGGTCGAACTCGGAACCTATCTCGCAGCGTTCGTGCTGTCTGGGCTGCTGTGCCTGATCGCCGCGCTTATGGTGCTGTTCATCGGCCGGAGCCGGGTGATGGCGTTACCGGAGCCGATGCTAGCGGAATAAAAATCGCTCGCTAGAAAGTGCCGGAACGGCCGGCAATAATGTCGCAAATCGTATGGAGAGAGCGATGGCAAAAGGCATCCTCGTTGCGGCGATCGATTTTACTGGCATTGCCGAGGACGAGTTTCACGATTGGTACGATACCGAGCACCTCCCGGAGCGACAGCGCGTGCCCGGGTTTCTGGCCTGCGAGCGGTGGATCGGTGCGCACAATCCGAAGATTTCGGTCGCCACTTACGGGCTCGATAACGTCGATGTGCTGAAAGGCGCCGCCTACCGGGCGATCGGCATCGATAATCCGTCAGTCTGGTCAAAGCGCGTCATGAGGCGGATCAAGCTGCTGATGCGTTACGAGGGCGAGCAGATTTTGCCGGGCGACCAGGCGGTACCGAAGCAGGCGCCCGCCCTATTAGTGAATGCGATGAGTGTCGCGCCCGAGCACGAGCACGAGTTCAACGAGTGGTACAACACCGAGCACATTCCGGCGCTTGCCGCGGTACCCGGCACGTTGTGCGCCCGGCGCTATCGCGGTAGCGGCGCGGCGCAGCGTTATGTGGCGGTCTACCATCTGGCCTCGCCCGATGTGCCGGATTCGGCGGCATGGAAGAACGCAGCAAACACACCGTGGACCGAGCGCATGCGGCCGCATTTCCGCGACCATCTGCGGATTGTCAGCCGCCGCTACACCCGCTCGGGCTAGCGGGGCACGACTCCGCGGCAAGAGAGGGCGACTGCGACGAAAGAGCGTTCTCCGTCGGGCCGGCCGGTAAGATAGGCCAAGCGCAGGTGCTCCTCGAGGCGCCCGCGCCGCGCGTCGTCGAGGGTCGCGACGTAAGCCCCGAGCGCCCCTTCGCCGCTCGCGAACGGCTCCCAGTAATCGGTGAAATTGGCAAAATCCATCCGGATTGTCAGTGACCGCTGGTCGATCTCGGTGAGGCCGGCTTCCGCCCAGACCCGCGGCAGCGCGCCCGGCGCGTAAATCGGCCGACCCATCGTGCGGTCGCGGGCGGTTGCCGCCGCCTCGTCGAGGGCTGCGGCGATGTCCCACAACATGCGCTGACTGCAGCTGCCTCCCGGCGAATCCCAGAAGGCTGCGGCGACCACGCCACCGGGACGGGTGACACGGCGCATCTCGGCGACCATAAGCTCGGGCTCCGGCACCACCGAAGGCAGTACCAGCATCGAAAGCGCGCGGTCGAAGCTGGCGTCGGGAAAGCGCAGCGAGCAGCCGTCCCCTTGCTCGAGGCGGATGCGCGGGTCGCGGTTCTTGGCCTTTGCCGCGGCGAGATAGATCTCGGAATGATCGATCGCGGTGAGCCCAGCGAGTTTCGCCGCCTGCGGGAGCGCGAAAGTCAGGCTGCCCGTGCCGCAGCCGATTTCGAGCACCTCTTCGCCATCGGCGATGCCGGCGTGCTCGATGAAGAGCGGCGCCAGGCGCCGGCTCCAGCGTCCCATCAGCCTTTCGTAATTGCCCGCGTCGCGCGCATTAAACATCGACGGCATCATCCGGCTCCTGCTTGCGGTCGCTCTGCTCTCTACAAAGATAACCAGAGCGTCCCGAACGCGATAGTCAGCACGGTAAGCGGCGCGCCGACCGCGAAATACTCCCAAAACCCGATGCGTATCCCGTGGGTTGCCGCATTCTGCAGCACGATCAAATTGGCAATCGAACCCAGGATCGTGAAATTTCCAGCGAGGGTCGAAGCCATTGCGAGTGTCAGCCAGGCGGAATCAGGGTGAGGGAGCTGCTCGATGAACGGGCGCAGTATCAGCACTGCCGGGACGTTGCTGACAAGGTTTGACAGAACCGCCGTCGACGCGCTGAGCACCGGTATCTGGTCCAGATGTAGCCGTGCTAAGGCTGCGCTTGTGTCGGGTGTCAAGAGTGCGTGCTGGGCACCCGCGACAATGATGAACAATCCGGCGAACATCAGCAAGAGCGACCAGTCGATTTCGGCATAGATCCGCTCGCTCCGCAGCCGGGCAGTCAGCAGCAGCAGCCCGCCCATGACGACAGCCGCCTTCGCAGGCGGTTGGCCGGCGAAGAACAGCAAGATCATAATCGAGGTCGCAGTCACGGCCCGGATCGCCAGCGCCCTATGAACCCTGATGTGCGGCGACGGCGCTGGCAGCCGCTCGCTATTCACGAACTCGCGCCAATAGATGATCGTGATCAACAGGATTGTGAGCACGAGCCCCGCGAGAGCGATTGGCGCGAGCGTCTGGGCAAATTTTACATAGTGCAACTGAGAGAAGCCGCCGATCAGGATGTTCTGCGGGTTGCCGGTGATCGTGGCGGTAGATCCGACGTTCGAGGCTGCTGCGAGCGCGATCAGGTAAGGTGCCGGCTTGCGCTTGAGGCCGAGCGTCAATTCCAGCACCAGCGGGGACAGGATCAGGCAGATCGCATCATTGACGAGAAACGCGGAGAAGACACCGGAGGCAGCGACAATGGCGGCAAGTAATGTGAACGGGCGACTGGCGCGGCGCATCAACGATACGGCGGCCAGTGCGAAAAACCCGGAGAGCCGCAAATTGGCAACCACGATCATGATGCCGAGCAATAATGTGATCGTGTCGAGATCGATCGCCTGATAAGCCTCCTCCGGTGTCAGGATGCCGGCCGCGACCATCAGGCACGCACCGACCAGCGCGATGCCGGCCCGGTCGATGCTGAGGCCCGGCACTTTGCCGATCGCCAGTGCCAGATAGCAGCCCGCAAAGACGCCGGCTGCGGCAATTTTGGCGGTATCCTCGCCAACCGCGCTTGCCGGAAGGAAGATCGACGCCAGCGCAGCGGCTAGCGCTACGCCGACGACGATAATGACGCCGGCGATGCTCGCCAGCACAAAGCCGCGACGTCGGCGTGCCGTCGGATCGGCTGGTGGCGTCAGCTTCCGACCCGACGGGACCTCAACGAGCCCGGGACGCTACTCCGCGGCAATGGCCGCCGGCTGAAATCCCGACAGCGGAGCCCGCGCCGAGCGATCCATCGGCTTTGGCCACCATCGGTCGTCCCACTCGGAGAAGACGGTTTGGAGCTGCGGCATCACCCGCTCGGCAAAGAGCTGCGTGTTGTATTTGGCCAGATCCTTGCTCATGTTGCCGAACTGCAGCAGCATCATCAAATGGCCGACATTGAGCTTTGTCGCCACCTCCTTTAGTTGCTCGGCGACCTCGTCGGGCGAGCCGATGATCACATATCCGCGCTCGACAATCGCATCCATCTCGCGCGCCAGCATCTGGAATTTGGATTCGTAGCGGGAGAATTGCGCGGCTTGCGCTACCTGGCTTTGGGCGCCGCGGCGCTGGGTCGCCTCGGTCGTGTAGCCCGGCGGCCCCGCAAAGCGCGGGTCTATATGAAGGCAGCGGCCATAGAAATATTCGGCCGGCTCGCGGTAGAGCCGGTGCGCCTCCTCACATGTCTCGGCGACGCCGACGAATTGCAGAAAGCCGGCATGATAGGGGTTCCGGTCTTTGCCGAGCCGGCCCATCTCCTCCCAAAACCCGTCCATCGTCGACTGGCCGGCCTTGTAGCCGTAATAGGACAGATAGCAGTAGACATAGTCCATCTCGGCGCACCATTGCCAGGTCTCCACCGAGCCGCCGCCCGGGATCCAGACAGGCGGATGCGGCTTCTGCACCGGGCGCGGCCAGATGTTGACGTAGCGCTGCTGGTTGAACCGGCCGTTGAACGCGAAGGTGTCCTGCTCGGTCCATGCCCGCAGGATCAGATCATGCGCCTCGTGATAGCGTTCGCGCAGCATGCTCGGGTTCTGGCCGTAGGCGAAGCAGGTGTCCATCGGCGAACCGACCGGGAAACCGGCGATCAGCCGGCCGCCCGAGATGCAGTCGATCATCGCGAATTCCTCGGCAACGCGCGTCGGCGGATTGTAGAGCGCCAAGGAATTGCCGAGCACGCAGAGCGCCGTGTCGGAGGTCCTCCGCGCCAGCGCGGAGGCGATCAAATTAGGCGACGGCATCAGCCCATAGCCGTTGGAATGATGTTCGTTGACGCAGACCGCGTCGAACCCGCATTCGGCGGCGAACTCAAGCTCGTCCATAAAGTCGTTGTACATGTGATGGGCGCGCCGCGGGTCGAACAGCGAGGAGTGAATATCGACCCATACCGAAGGGTTCTTGTCGCGGAAGTCGTCCGGCAATTCCGTGTAAGGCATTAAGTGAAACCACATCAGCTTCATATTCGTCCTCCACCACCGCGTGCGTGCTCGTCTAGTGATATCCGATATCGGCCCTTACTTTGCCGCGAAATACCCAATAGGACCAGCCCGTGTACATCAGGATGACCGGCAGCAAGAACAGCGTGCCGATCGCCAGGAAAGCCTGTGTGCTCGGCGAGGAGGCAGCCTGCCAGAGCGTGAATTTATAGGGCACGATCATCAGCCACAGGCTGATTGCGATCCCGATATACGAAATCAGGAACAAGCCGATCGCGGCGACAAACGATGCCGCCTCGGACCGGTCGTTGAGCGAGCGCCACTCCCACAGCGCCAGCAGGAATGTGATGATCGGGACCGGCCAGAGAAACGCGATGTTCGGCCATGAAAACCAGCGCGCGGCAATTTGCGTCTCGAGCCATGGTGTCCAGAGGCTGACGATCACAATCGCGGCAATGACCGCGATGAAGCACCAACGCCCAAGGCTGCGGGCCCAGTCTTGGAGATCGCCCTGCGTTTTCAGCACCAGCCAGCCGGCGCCGAGCAATCCGTATCCGAATAAGAGCGCAATGCCGGTAAAGATCGAGAATACCGAGAAGCAATCGAATGAGCCGCCGCTGAACACCCGTCCATTGGTCTGAAACCCTTGGATGAAGGCTCCGAGCATAATGCCCTGAGCGAAGACCGCGACACCAGACCCGTAGCAGAACGCGTAATCCCAGAAGGTGCGTTGCTCGGTGAGTTTGTAGCGGAATTCGAAGGCCACGCCGCGAAACACCAGCGCCAGCAGCATCACCAGGACGGGGAAGTAGAGCGCCGGAATAATGATCGCAAAGGCCAGCGGAAATGCCGCCATAAGTCCAACCCCGCCGAGCACGAGCCACGTCTCGTTGCCGTCCCAGATCGGTGCGATCGAGTTCATGACGAGGTTGCGGGAAATGAGATCTGGAGCGAAGCCGTAGAGAATTCCGACGCCCAGATCGAAGCCGTCCAACAGGACGTAAAAGAAGATGCCGAGACCAAGGATCACCGTCCACAGCGGCACGAGATCGATGATCGGCGGGGTCATGTCTGCGCCCCTGCTTCGGATCGCGGAAGGGCCTGGACGGGCAGCCCTGGACGTCCGCTTTCGATTGGCGCTGGCGCGGTTGTCGGCTCGGCCGGCCCGGCTTTCACAATTCTGACCATCAGCGCCACGCCCACTGGATACATGATCAGGTAGACGAGCGCGTAGCCAAGCAGAGAAATGAGGACGTCTGTCCCGGTCAGTGACGGAGACACGGAATCGGCAGTGCGGAGCAAACCATAAACGGTCCAGGGCTGCCGGCCGACCTCGGTGGTCGTCCAACCCGCGAGCACGGCGAGAAAGCCGAGCGGCGACGCGAGCTCGCAACAAATCAGAAACCAGCGTGTCTCGAATAACTGCCATCGCACCCGCAGCCACCAGCTGACGATAACCAGCGCGAGCATCAAAAAGCCGATCCCGACCATGATGCGGAACGCAAAAAACGGGATCGCGACCGGTGGACGCTGGTCGGCTGGCCAATCCTTAAGCCCGCGGACCGTCCCATCCAGGTCGTGGGTCAGGATCAGGCTGCCAAGAACGGGTACCTCGATGACATTGTGGTTGGTTTCGGCTTGCTCGTCGGGAAGCGCGAATAGGATAAGAGGCACTCGACTTCCCGTGGTCCAGTGTGCCTCGATAGCGGCGAGCTTGACGGGTTGCTGTTCGAGTGTATTGAGGCCGTGCTGATCGCCAATCAGGATCTGCAGCGGGACGAGCACCGTGAGAAGCCATAAGGTCATCGACAGCATCGTCTGACCCTCTAACGCGAACCGGCTACGCCGCTGAAAATAGGCCGCTACCCCCAGAACGACGAAGGCGGTCGTCACATAGAACGCGACGACAGTATGGGCCAGCCGATACGGGAAAGAGGGGCTAAAGATGACCTCCAGCCAGTCTTTCGGAAAGAACCGGCCATCGACGATCTCGTATCCGGCAGGCGTCTGCATCCAGCTATTGGTTGCCAGTATCCAGAACGTAGAGAACAGCGTCCCGCCGGCGACCATCAATGCCGCGATAAAATGCGCCCAAGGCGGCACGAGGCGGCGACCGAACAGCAGAACCCCGAGGAACGCCGACTCCAAGAAAAACGCCGTCAGCCCTTCATAAGCGAGCAGCGGCGAGAGGACATTGGCGGTTGCATCGGAGAAGCGGCTCCAGTTGGTGCCAAACTGGAAGGGCATGACAATTCCCGACACCACGCCCATGCCGAACGACACGGCGAAGATCTTGATCCAAAAATTGGACAAGCGTGAATAGATTTCTCGGCCGGTCACGAGGTGGAGACCTTCGAGCACGGCGACGTAGGAGGCGAGCCCGACCGTGAAGGCCGGCAATAGAATATGCCAACCGACAACCCAAACGAACTGCAGTCGTGACAGAAGCAGAGGATCGAGGGTCATTGCTCTCCGCTCTTTCCATCGTCGGTGACCGCTAAGGCGAGGCAGGAGCCAAAATTGCCCACTGTTTTTTGCTCCACCGGTTCAGTCGCTGAGGAAATCCTTGAGTACGACAGCCTGATTGTGGAGTTCGTCCTGCGCCGCGAAGACGAGAGTCACGGAACCCTTTTGCGCCATCGCACGCAGTTCGTCGAGCAATTCCGTCTGGCGCGACAGTTCTGCTTCGTACCGGCGACGAAATTCACTCCATCGGCTCGGGTCGTGACCGAACCAGCGGCGCAGCTCGGTGCTCGGAGCCAGATCCTTCAGCCAGCGGTCGATGGCTGCTTCCGATTTGCGCAGCCCGCGGGGCCACAGCCGGTCAACGAGAACACGCACGCCGTCCTCGGGTGAAGGCGGCAGATAGGCCCGCTTTAGCCGAACGCCGGGGTAGTTTATCGATTTTGCCACGGACACCTCTCGGTGCGGCTTCGCCAAGCTTGGCCCGGCAGCAACAGCTGCGTGCCTAGATGTCGCGGCGAGTGCGGATGGTGCGGAACCTCGTCACTGTCTTTGGCGTGTTCTTCGCAGCTAGGGATTTTAGGCGGCCTTCACGGTGACGGCCGGCTCGGCCGCACGCGCGGCGCGGCGAATCAGGTCGGCGCCCTTTTCGGCGATCATGATCGTCGGTGCGTTGGTATTGGTCGAAGTAACCGCCGGCATCACCGAGGCATCGATCACTCGTAGCCCGGCGAGCCCGTGCACGCGCAATTCGCTGTCGACAACGCACATCGCACCCGGTCCCATCATGCAAGTGCAGCTCGCATGGTAGACCGTATTGCCGTTGCGCCGCCCGTAGTCGAGCAGCTCATCGTCGCCCTGCAGCTGCGCTCCGGGCAGTTTTTCCGGTCCGACATAGTGCGCCAAAGCGGGCGCCGCGAAGAGGCGGCGCAGAAAGCGCAAACCGCCGATCACCGCGCGCCGGTCGGTCTCCTCCGACAGATAGCGCGGGTTGATCGCGGGTGCTGCATGCGGATCTGGCGATTTCGCCTCGACATATCCGCGCGACAAGGGCCGCATCTGCCACGCGCCGCCGGTCAGCCCCGGTTCCTCCTCGAGCTGCCCGATCTGGCCGTCCTTGAAGCTCCCCGGCGCAAAGGAGCATTGCACATCAGGGGTTGCCGATTCCTCCAATACCTTGACCGAGGCGGCGCACAGCGAGGCGCTGTATGTCAGCATACCCTTACCGGTCACGAGATAGCGCAATGCCTCGGCGGCGAGTGGCAAGCCGCGGGCGCGCTCATTGGCGGTGCGCGCGCCATGGATCGGATAGGTCATGCGGCAGACATAATGGTCCTGCATATTCTTGCCGACGCCGCGCAATTCGTGGACCAGCAGGACTCCGATCCGGCCGAGATGCTCAGGATCGCCGACGCCGGAAATCTGTAAGAGGTGCGGCGAGCCGACCGCCCCGGCCGACAGGATCACCTCGCGCGCCGCCTCGGCCCGTTCAATGCCGCCGCCGCGTGAGAATTCGACCCCGACCGCGCGCTTGCCGTCGAACAACACGCGGTGCACCAGCGCGTTTGTCATCAGCTGCAAATTCGGCCGCTTCAAGGCCGGCCGCAGATAGGTGCGCGCGGTGCTGGCGCGGCGGCGGCCGCCGCGGGTCTGCTGGCACCACCCGATGCTGTCGCCCGCTCCGGGCGGCAGATTGTTGACGTCCTCGCGATATTCGAGGCCGACTTCCTTGCCGGCGTCGATGACGATCTGACAAAGCGGCGGCCGGTCCATGCGCGAGGTAAAAAGCGGGCCGTCCTTGCCCCGCACTTCGGTTTCCTCGCCCTCCCAGCGCTCGGCCTTGCGGAAATACGGCAGGCAATCGTCCCACGACCAACCGCGATTGCCGAGCTGTGCCCAGTGATCAAAATCCTCGGGCTGACCGCGGATATAGATGAGGCCATTGATCGAGCTCGACCCACCGATGACCTTGCCGCGCGGATAGAGGATGGCACGGCCGGCCGTGCCGGGATCGGGCTCCGCGTGAAACCCCCAGGTAAAGGTCGGATGATCGAGGAGCTTCATAAAGCCCGCGGGGATGTGGATATAAGGGCTCCGGTCGTGTCCGCCGGCTTCGATCAAGATGACCTTGGTGCCAGGATCCTCGGTCAGCCGATTGGCCAAGACGCAACCCGCCGAGCCTGCGCCGACGATCACATAATCAGCCTTCATCTTCGCCTCCCGTCACCCTTTTCGGCTCGCTCAGGCGTCCGCAGTTCGAGCGAGCGCTCTATTCGGCCATCGCAGGCACAACCTCCCGGGCGCTGATGCGGCTCGGGATGTGCAGCCAGAACAGCGATATTACCGCGGAAGCCAGCGCGCACAATGCGAGGGCGTAGAGTCCGCCGGCAAAACTGCCCGTCAGGTGTTTTGCCCAGCCGACCAGGCTTGGGCCGAAGAACCCGCCGAGATTGCCGAGCGAGTTGATCCATGCGATTCCGGCGGCCGCCGCACCGCCGGTCAGGAACATCGTCGGCATCGACCAGAATGGCCCCTTGGTGCCGTAGAACCCGATCGCCGCAATCGTGATGCCGACGAGCGCCCACCAGGTGCCGATCGTCAGTCCGGCGATGACCAACCCCACGGTCGAAATGACACAGGTCGTAAAGAGGCTCCAGCGCCGATCACCAATGCGATCCGACAGCCAACCGCAGAACACCATGCTGATCGCCCCGCAAATGTAAGGGATCATCGTGATCCAGCCGACCTGCATGTTGCTGACCCCGAGCTCCTTGATGATCTGCGGCAGGAACAGCAGCATGCCCAGGCTGGCGGTGACGATCCCAATATAGTTGAGCGACAGCATCATCACCTTCGGGTCGTAGAAGGCGCGCAGTATGCTAAACCCGTGATGAGCCTCGATCTGACGCCGCTCACGCGCCATCCGCCCGGTGAGCCATTCTTGCTCCTCACGGTGGAGCCAGTGGGCTTCGCTGGGGTGGTCGGTCAAATAGAAAAAAGCGGCAATGCCGATCAGCACCGTCGGAATGGCCTCGAGGATGTACATGCATTGCCAACCCTTCAAGCCCCACAGCCCGTCGAGCCCCAGCAGAGCGGTCGAGATCGGCGCGCCGCTCGCCACAGCGATCGGCAGAGCCAAGGTGAAACCGGAATTGATGCGGGCGCGGTGCCGATCGGGGAACCAGTAAGTGAAATAGAGGACAAAACCGGGGAAGAGGCCGGCCTCGGCGAGACCCAACAGGAAGCGTATCGCCATAAAGCTATATGGGCCGGTTGCAAAGGCGGTGGCCCCGGAAATGATCCCCCAGGTGATCATGATGCGGGCGATCCAAAGGCGCGCGCCGAGCTTTTCGAGGATGATGTTGCTTGGCACCTCGAACAGGACGTAGCCCCAAAAGAAGGCGCCGGCGGCCATGCCGTACCAAGCCGGGTCGAGCCCCAAATCATCGTTCATCATCAGTGACGCAAAGCCGACATTGATGCGGTCGAGATAGCAGAAAAAATAGGTCAGGACGGCAAAGGGCAGGATGCGCAGATACACCTTGCGCATCGTCGTTTGTTCAACTGTTGCGATCACGTCATCCTCTAGGATCGTTTCATTGACAACGGCTGGCGCCGAAGCGCACTGGTGCCACCATCGAACCTAATCGGACGCTGCGGCGCATAGCAACCGGCTGTTGGTCATTGCAGGGTTGCAAATTAGTAAGTTAAAATGATAATCAGCATCACATACCAGCCGCTGGGATCGAATTGACGGCTGAGGCGTTGTCCCAGGACCTTTGCTGGACAAGGACCACAAAATGGCGCGCATTCCTGACAATTATCTCGACCTCCTCAATCAAAAGAAAGCCTTCGCCAATTTGGCGACCATGATGGCGGACGGGTCGCCTCAGGTGACCCCAGTGTGGTTCGATTACAGCGACGGGAAGATCCGCGTGAACACCGCCAAAGGGCGGGTCAAATCTCGGACATTGAAACCCGGAGCGCCGGTTGCGCTCGCGATCATGGATCCCGACAACGCCTATCGCTATGTCCAAATCCGCGGGCGCGTCGCGCGCGCCGTCCAAGCAGGGGCCGACGCCCATATCGACTCGCTCGCAAAGAAGTATCTCGGCAAGGACACCTACCCTTTTCGCCAGCCTGGAGAAGTGCGCGTCATGTACGAGATCGAACCTGCCTCGGTATCAGGCATGAGCTAGCCCGTAAACTGATAAACGGGCGCTGATGCGTTCGAAGAGAGCCCGCCGAGTCGGATCGGCCAACGCCCTGAAAAGAATGTCATGGGGTCTGCCATCACGATCAGTAACCAGTTGGCTATTGCACAAAGCTAATCGACCGAAAATGTTTGATTCCGTGGATTAGCTTTGAGCTGTCGACTTGTTCAGGGTCACGGCGGCGCGAACGAGAGTCTTCAACGCCTCCTCGTCTACCTTTTCGCCCTCGTGGAAGTCGATGGCACGCCTGGTGTTCCCGTCGAGACTGGAGTTGAAGAGGCCCGAAGGATCGTTCAGAGCCGCCCCTTTGGCGAAGGTCATCTTCACGACGTTCTTGTAAGTCTCGCCTGTGCAGATCATTCCGTCGTGATACCACGCCGGAACCCCTCGCCACTTCCACTCCTCGACGACTTCGGGATCGGCTTCCTTGACTAAGGCACGCAGCCGGCTGAGCATCTCGCCCCGCCAGTCGCCGAGCACCTCGATTCTCGCGTCTATCAGCTGAGAAGGAGACTTGGCTTCCTGCGACCCGCTCTTCTTCATGCCCGTTTCTCCGCCTTAGTCCCAAGGCTCTGATATGCGAACACGGTGACAGGAGTGAGGATCCCCATCGCAAGTTTAACCACGACGTGATTGACGCAGCGAGCGGCGCTCATCGCGGGTTGTTGTTTGCTACTGTTAAAGCAGCGCCGAGCGCTTGTCGAGCGATCACCCGCCGGCCGGAATGGATTATCGCCGCGGATTGATTAATCGGTAGGAGTTCGTGGCCAGCGCTGCTGGGTGGAGAACTGGTCGACCAGCATGTCGACGAAGGCGCGGAGCTTGGCGGTCATGTGCCGGCGATGCGGATAGAGCGCGACGATCTCCATCTCCGGCAGCCGGTAGTCCCTCAACAGCGGCACCAGCTCTCCGGACGCGAGCAGATCGGAAACGATAAAAGGCGGGCTCAGCCAAACTCCGAGGCCAGCAATGGCAGCTGCGCGCAGTACCGTAATGCTGGTCGCAACCAGGGTCGCGGACACTCGCGCAATCACCGTATTACCGCGGGCATCAAGAAAGGGCCAGTGATCACCAAAAGGCGTGTAGGCGTAAAGCAGGCAGCTGTGTCCGGCCAGCTCCGCCGGACTGCGCGGTTCCGGGTGTTTTTCAAGATAGGCCGGTGCACAAGACAATACAGGGTGCCACTTCGCAAGAGTTCGCCTGACCAGCGTCGAATCAGGCGGCGATACCGGCATGATCGCCAGGTCAAACCTCTCCTGAACAAGGTCGATCATCGCGTCGCCATCGCGCAAGTCCATTGAGACTTCCGGATACTGGTTCAGGAAACCCGTCACGACCGGTGCAATGAACAGACCAATTCCCTTGTGGCAATAAACGCGAAGCTGGCCCCGTGGCGTCACCTGCAAAGCGCCGGCAGCCTCGTCCGCCTCCTCCAGCTCGTGCAGAATCTGCGCGCATCGCTCGTAATATTCGCGGCCGATCTCGGTCAGGGTCACCTGCCGAGTGGTCCGGTTCAACAGACGCACGCCGAGCGCATTCTCCAATGCCTGCACCTGGTCGCTGACCGTCGTCGTCGATAGGTCCAGGCGGCGCGCCGCAGCGGTGAACCCACCGCTGTCGGCGACCCGTACAAACGCCGTGATGCTGGCGAGGCGGTCCATGCGACCCTCCGATTATCCGACATGGCCGTATAGCTCTTCCGACAAATGGCTGCTTATCCATAATTTCCCAAGTCCCATCTTGGCAGGCGAGACCGAACCAATCCCGTTTGAATTGATGGGAGCGGAGGATGGCCAGGATCACAAAAGAGGAGTACCGCGCGAGCGTGGCCAGCGGGTTGAATCTGCGTGATGTCGTGGCCGCCTGGCTTGTTTGCGCGCTGGTCGCGTCAATTGCACTTGCCGTTTCCAGCGCTTTTCATGCGCCGCCTGTCTCCGCATCGGTCGCAACTGCTTTGATGCAACCCACGCCAAGCAACGGGGAAATGCTCTCAACAGCGAGAAAATGACATGAAGACTCTCTGTCTCGCAACCGCGGCACTTGCCATTGCCGACGGCCTCCACGTGGCGGTGACCACTCGGCAGGGCATGAAGAGCGGTTCGAGAAGGTAATGCCGCCAGGGCAGTCGGCCGCGTTTTCCATTCCGCGCGCTGCGGGCGAGGCGCCCAAACGGGTCGTGCTCACCAACGCCGGCGGCCACCTGAATATCGCTGAGCCCTCCGCGGCCATACCCGCCCAGTGATTCCGCACGACGAGAAGGAGAAGCTGTTATGGGTAGACCACGCGATCGATCTTGCGCTCCCTCTACGCATGACGATTCCTAAATCGTTGATGAACAGATCTCGCTTGCGGGTACGCTAACAATTACCAGTTTTCCGCTAATCAAAGTCTCGGCGAGCACTCTGGCAAAACCGATCATCCTTTAGGAAACCTCATATGACAGCGAGCAGCTTACAGACCTATTCCTCCTGTCGTCGAGCGGCCGCAGAGCGCAGGTCGGGCGGTGCCGTCGAGCGGGCTATCGCGCTCTTGCGCGAATGGCGGCGGCGGCCCGGATCCTCGACGAGCTCAATGTGGTCGTCCAGAACCCTCATCGCCGATCCGCCGTGGGCGCGTGAGGATTTGGTCAGCGAATGAAAGCCTGAGCGGCGGAGCTTGCGATGACGTTCGATACAAGAGATCGACGCGGGCAGTCGGTGTTTGAGCTGCCGCGGCCACAGTCGCCCCGATGCGCGTCCCGGGATCTGGTCGATCGCCGGCCATTGGGGGACGCCAGTGGCGATTGGATCCAGCTACGAGCACCGACCCCCGAGAATCGCGCGCCCAGTGCACCACACGTTGTGGCGTTGGCGCCGGAGCGCGAAGATCAACATGGCGAGCGCGATAATGAGGCGCGCCGCGACGAGCCGCACAGGAGCATACTGCGGCGGCGCCCGTTTGCGTTCCTCGGCGCCCTGATCCTCGTCTTTGTGGCGCTGCCGGCGGGCTATGTCTATTGGGACTACGCGTCGCATTTCGAGTCGACGGACGATGCCTTCATCGCCGCGCGTCAGTTCACGATCGCCCCCAAAGTGCCCGGTTACCTGACGGCGGTCCCGGTCACCGACAACGAGCACGTCGTCGCCGGCCAGGTGATCGCGCGGATCGACGACCGCGATTACCGCAATGCGCTTGCCGAGGCTAAGGCTCAGGTCGCCGCCGCGCGGGCCAATATCGAGAATATCGATGCGCAGCTGATTGTGCAGCAGGCCCAGATCCATGCCAATCAGGCAGAGGTCGATCAGGCGCAAGCGGCGCTGGTGTTTGCAGAGCAGCAGGCCAAGCGCTACCAGGAGCTGGCGGCGACGGCTCTCGCGGGCACTGTTCAGGACGCCCAGCGGTACACCTCGGGGCTGCGCCAGCAACAGGCTGCAGTGGAGAGTGCGCAAGCAACCCTCGCGCTGGCGCAGCGGCAAATCGAGGCGCTGAAGGCGCAACGCAGCAGCGCGGCCGCGAACCTCGGCTTGCGCAAGGCGCAACGCGACCAGGCGCAACTGGACCTTTCCCACACGATTGTTACGGCAGACCAGCCCGGACGTGTCGTCCAGCTTAGCGCTGCGGTCGGTGAATTCGCACAGGCCGGTACCAATCTCAGCATGTTCGTGCCGGACGACATCTGGGTTTGGGCGAACTTCAAGGAAAGCCAGCTCGACTACATGCGGCCGCGGCAGAGGGTGACGCTCGAAATCGACGCTTATCCGGAACGCACGATCCGCGCCCACGTCGATAGTGTTCAGCCCGGGTCCGGCACCGCCTTCACTCTGCTCCCGGTCGAGAATGCCACAGGCAACTACGTCAAGATCGTGTAGCGCGTGCCTGTCAAGCTCGTGATGAACGATCCGCCGAGTGACGTAGCGCTCGGGCCCGGTATGTCGGTGGTCCCGACAGTGCGGATCGATCCCGCGCCCTCGCTCCTGGAGCGGCTGGAGGCGTGGCTATGAGCGCCGGCACGACCCAGACCGGTTCTCCCCCCGCGACAGGCGGCATGGGCGCCAACCAATGGCTGACCGCGGTGCTGGTGGCACTCGCGACGTTCATGGAGATCCTCGACACCACGATCGCCAATGTGGCGCTGCGCTACATTGCGGGCGGGCTCGGGGTCAGCGTGGACGAGGCGTCGTGGGTCGTGACGACCTATCTGGTCGCCAACGCCATCATTCTGACGGCCAGCGCGTTCCTGGCCAAAACGATCGGCCGCAAGCGCTTCTTTCTGATCTGCCTGGCGCTGTTCACGGCGAGCTCGGTGCTGTGCGGCATTGCCTGGACTCTGCAGTTGCTGTTGCTGTTCCGCATCATGCAGGGTTTGGCCGGCGGCGGCATGGTGCCTGTCGCCTCGTCGATCCTGGTGGATACGTTCCCGCCCGAGAAGCGCGGTCAGGCCTTTGCGCTGTTCGGGGTTGCTGTCGCGGTGGCCCCCGTGGTCGGGCCGACATTGGGCGGCTGGTTGTCCGACAATGTGTCGTGGCACTGGGCCTTCCTGATCAATGGTCCGGTCGGGGTGGTGACGCTCGCGCTGATCGCGCTGGTCGTGCGCGACTCCGAGGCGGCGGTCGAGGAGAGGCGGAAGTGGCGCCGGCAAAAGGCCGGGTTCGACGTTGTCGGTTTCGTGCTCGTCGCGACGTTTCTCGGCGCCTTGGAGATCGTGCTCGATCGCGGGCTCGAGGACGACTGGTTCGGCTCGTCTTTTATCACAACGGTTGCGATCGTCTGCGCGCTCGCTTTCGTGCTGATGATCCCGTGGGAGATGACCCGCCGCAATCCGACAATCGACGTCCGGATGGTGGCGACACGCCAGTTCGGCGCCTGCTTTGTGGTGATGCTGGCGACCGGTGCCCTCCTGCTCGCGACCACCCAGTTCCTTCCCGAGCTGGTGCAGGAGGATTTCGGCTATAACGCAACCATGGCTGGCGTCATGGTCTCGCCGGGCGGCGTTGTCGCCATGGTGATGATGTTCGTCGCCGGCCGCCTGGTGGGCAAGATCCAGCCGAAATACCTGATCGCCGCCGGGGCGGTGATCATCGCGGTGTCGATGTATGCGCTGACCAATGTCTACGGTGATCTCGGCTTCTGGTTCATGGCGCGCTCCCGGATGCTGTTTGCGGCCGGGATCCCATTTATGTTTATACCGATCACCGCGGCGTCCTACGATGGCATTCCGCCCGACAAGATCGGCCAGGCCTCGGCCTTGATCAACGCGGCGCGCAATACCGGCGGCTCGATCGGCATCTCTTTGATCAACAACGTGCTGTGGCGGCGCGAGCAGTTCCATCAGAACATGCTCGTCGACCAGGCGCTGCCGTCGAGCGTCGAATATCAGGACACATTGCACCACATGACGAACTTTTTCGTCGGGCAGGGCAGCCCGTTGATCCAAGCGCAGCAGCAGGCCATCGCCTGGGTCGGACAGCAGGTGCAGCTACAGGCGTCATTCTTCGCCTATATGGACGCCTTCTGGGTGCTGACGCTAATTGCGCTCGCGGCGGTTCCGCTGGCACTGAGCCTGCGCACGGTTAAGCAGGGAGGCGGCGCGCCCGCGGGCCATTGAGGCCGATTTCGTCGAACGCAGGGTGATGGTGCCTGTTGTCGTGAGAGCCATACGTCGCCCCCACTAGCTTTGACTTGTTCCGAAGAGCCTCAGTCTATCCGTGCCACTACCCGCTCAAGCGCAGCCACGAACCGCTGCCATCCGCCCGTGGCGCCCTGGTAGGCCTGCTGCTGATCCGGCCGGAAGCCCGACTGCTCCATGCGCAGGTGGGTCCCCGTGCTCGTAGGGGTGAGAGTCCATGTGACGACGCTCTCGAGACCATAGGCCGCCCACGTGTAAGACAGCGTTTTGTTCGGCTCGACCGCCATTACCTGACAGTCGACAGCGCCCCAGTCTGCGCGAAAATCGAAACGGTGGCCCACGACAGGCGTGAAGTCGTTCTTCATGAGCCACTCCTCGATCAGGTGTGGTTGGGTGAGCGCGCGCCAGATCTTTTCTGGCGGAAAAGGTATCTCCCGTTCGACAACGACGGAGAGCGTTTCGGGCGCATTATTGGTCATTGGTCCATCCTTTTGAGCAGATCTTCGAGGTGGTCGAACCGGCTCTGCCAGAACCCGGCCATTTGGCTTGTCCAGTCGATCAGCGGGGCCAAGGCGCCGAGCTGCGCGCTATAGTGCGTCTGGCGGCCTTCGTGGCGGTCGCGTACCAGCCCGGCCTGCTTCAGGACCCCGAGATGCTTTGAGACGGCCGGTTGCGAGACCCCGGCCCGAGCCGTCAGAGCCCCGACCGTCTTCTCTCCTTCGCGGCATAGGCGCTCGAAGATCGCCCGACGAGTCGGATCGGCGAGCGTTCTGAAGAGCACATCGTGAGCGTTCGGCATTTGGGATCGATAACCTACTAGATATGATTAACGTATAATCGCCGAGATATGTGTGAGTCAAGCAGGAGCGTGGAGCGGCACGATGATCCTCGTCGCGGGAGCCACCGGCCATGTGGGGCGCGGCCATCGTCTGCAGGTTGGCGTCATTCGGCCACGATGTTCACTGCCATTACGGGCCGAGAATCTGAGAGCTTTCGAGATTTCCTTCTTCGAGCAAACTCCGGGAGTCCGGCAGATCGCATAGCCGGCTCGCCGTTCCGTGAGCGGCATCGCTCCTGAATAGGCATCCTTGAATTTGACATATCCCGTTGGTTATGCATCACGCATTATCGTTATCGATCATACGTGGTCGTGGCGACGTGGTAACGCGCTCATATTGCGGCTCTCCGCAGATGCCTACGCTATGCAACTTTGTAAACAGGGCCTAGGTTGAAGCAAACCCGGCAGATCCACGCGACGTGTGCTGCCGGGATCACGACCGGGATCGGCGGCTCAGGCTGACAGTTACCGGAATTACCTAGTCCGGAGCGCGACCTACGGATCGAATTTGCCGCGCAGCCCGTCGGCGGCGTGGTCGAGAAACAAGCGAACCTTGGCCGGAAGGTGCCGGCCTGCCGGATGCACGATGTGAATGGGTGCGGGCGGCGGTTCGTATTCGACGAGAACGGTCTGCAGTAAGCCTGCCGCGGCATGCGGCTCCATCTGATAGGACCGGATGCAGGTAAGCCCCAAACCGTTGAGCGCGGCGTCCACCGCCGCGGCGGTGGTGTTCACCACCAGCCGGGGCGTGACGGTCACCGAACTGGCACCGCTCCGACCGTGGAACGTCCAGCGGTCGGGGATGGGCGTAACGGCTGTGCACGCCACCAAACTGTGGCTGCCAAGATCGCGTGGAGTTGCCGGCACGCCGTGGCGGGCGATGTATTGCGGAGTTGCACAAACGACGCGTCGTACCTGCCCGACACGAACCGCCCGCAACGAGGAGTCCGGCAGCTGACCGACCCTGACGCCGAGATCGAGCCCCTCGTCCACCAATGAAACGACGCGATCGAGCAACAGTAGCCGAAGATCAACCTGCGGGTATTCGCCGAGAAAGCTTTGCACGAGAGGGAGTACATGAAGCCGCCCGAACATTACCGGCGCCGTGACGTTGATCCAGCCGCGCGGCTCGATCCGCTCGCCGACATTGAGCGCCTCGAGCTCGTCGTAGGTCGCCAGCAGCCTCCGGCAGCTTTCCAGACAACGCGCGCCGGCGTCGGTCAGCGCGACCGAGCGGGTCGTCCGATTGAAAAGGCGGGTTTGCAGACGCTCCTCGAGCGCCGCGACCGTCCGGGTAACGGAAGCCGGCGAACGACTTAACTGTCGCGCGGCTTCGGCGAAGCTCTGCTGTTCCGCGACGGCGACGAAGATCGTCAAGGCGTCGAATCGATCTTGCATATTGTTGCTCGGCGCGAAATAGAGAAACGCGTTTTCGCTCAATTCAGTTGTTTGCCGCAATTCCTATTTTGCGCCTGACAACACCGCCCACCCTCAGGAACTGCCCATGACCGCTATCCATTACCGTACGGCCGACGTTGACGGCCTCAAAATATTCTACCGCGAAGCCGGCCGCGCCGACGCTCCGGCACTGCTCCTGCTGCACGGCTTTCCGAGCGCCGGCCACATGTTCCGTGATTTGATTCCGCTCCTAGCCGATCGCTTTCACCTCGTGGTCCCCGACTTGCCTGGCTTTGGTCAGTCGGACATGCCCTCCCGCGATGACTTCAGTTATACCTTCGACAATTTGGCGGCGGCGATCGGCCGCTTCACCGAAGTTATCGGCCTGAAGCGGTTCACGATCTACATTTTCGATTACGGTGCCCCGGTCGGCTTGCGGATTGCCGTAAGGCATCCTGAGAGCATCACGGCGATCATTTCGCAGAATGGAAACGCCTATGAGGAGGGGCTAAGTGACGGCTGGAAGCCGATCCGAGCCTATTGGGAAGGTCCCTCGCAGGCCAACCGCGATGCGCTGCGCGCCTTCCTGGCCCCTGAGACCACCGTTTGGCAATACACGCAGGGCGTCCCCGACGCGACCGCGGTCTCTCCGGACGGCTACTCGCTCGACAACTTCTATCTTGCGCGGCCCGGCGCGGCCGAGGTGCAGCTCGACCTGTTCGGCGACTATCAGAGCAACGTCGCGCTGTACCCGGAATTCCAAGCTTATTTCCGTAAGCACAAGCCGCGGTTTTTGGCAGTTTGGGGCAAGAACGACCCCTTCTTTCTGCCGGCGGGCGCGGAGGCGTTCAAGCGTGACATTCCCGGCGCGCAAGTGCGCTTCTTCGACACCGGTCACTTCGCGCTGGAGACGCACTGCGACGAAATCGCTGCCGCGATCCGCGGCTTCCTGTCTCCCTGACCGCACCGGAGAATTACCATGCGCGCGATCGTGCTGGAGAAATCCGGCGGCCTCGACAGCCTGGTCTATAAGGATATTCCCGAACCCGAACCCAAGGCTGGACACGTCGTTATCCAAGTAAATCTTAGTCGGTTACTACAGAAGGAGCGAACATGACGAACGTGATTTCAGCAGCATTTCCGTACCACAAAAAGCGGCGGCGAGTCCTCGGCCGCGAGATGGCGTATGTGGAGGTGGGACAGGGCGACCCCGTCGTGCTGTTGCACGGCAATCCCACCTCGTCCTACCTCTGGCGCAACGTGTTGCCGCACCTGCAGCCACTCGGCCGCTGCATCGCTCCTGACCTGATCGGCATGGGCGACTCCGACAAGCTGCCTGACAGTGGCCCCGGCTCGTATCGCTTCGTCGAGCACCGCCGCTATCTCGACGCCCTGCTCGAGGCCCTGGATGTGCGCGAACGGGTCACCTTCGTCGTCCATGACTGGGGCTCGGCCCTCGGCTTCGACTGGGCCAACCGCCACCGCGATGCTGTGAAGGGTATCGCATTTATGGAGGCGATCGTGGCGCCGCAGGGCCGGGACCACTGGGACAAGATGGGAATGCGTCAAGCCTTGGAGGCGCTGCGTTCGGAGCCCGGCGAGGCGATGGTCCTGCAGAACAACTATTTTATTGAAGAGATCCTGCCGAACGCCATCCTGCGCAAGCTCTCCGACGAGGAGATGGCGGAATATCGACGGCCGTTCGCGGAGCCTGGCGAGGCGCGACGGCCGACGCTGACCTGGCCCCGGCAAATACCCATCGAGGGCGAGCCTGCCGATGTGCATGCGATCGCGACTGAATACGCGGACTGGCTGGGGACGAGCAATGTGCCCAAGCTGTTCCTGAAGGCTGAGCCAGGTGCGATCCTCGTCAATGATAGGCTGGTCAACCTCGTCCGCGGGTGGCCAGCGCTGACCGAGAAGACGGTGGCGGGGGTCCATTTCGTCCAGGAAGATTCGCCGGACGAGATCGGGCGGGCCATCGCCGGCTGGATGGGGGCGTTGGGCTAACGGGAGCCACGCAGGGCCGCGATGTCAGGAGCAACAGGATGGCGACAAAGGTGTGAGCGTGGTGCTTAGTGCCCGACCTCAACCCGCTGCTGCAGATGTCGAGCGGGGTCCACTTCAGCTTCTTCGGTGGTTTTGTGTTCGGCAAACCGGGCTCTCCTCTGTCGGACGTTCCGTTCCAGACCATCGCTGAGGAAGTGGCCGTTGGCCGCTACAAAGCGAAACCAGCCCGGGTGTTTTCGGTTTGAGGACATTCGGGAAGCGCATCGAGTGATGGAAGCGAACCAGGCCAATGGCAAAATGGTGGTGCTCGTCTGATGCGCCTTCCCCCAGGGATCCGCCTCACGAAAGACCAGGTTTCGTGGCAAGATCGCCGGCGTCAGTTGGATTCATTTTATGTAATTGCGCCGGATCAATAGATGGGTGTCGTGCTATTTCTGCTGTGCTTTTCGGCTATTGTCGGACATTCGCGGTTCGGCGAGTTTAATTCCCGATTAGGCCAGAATAAATTCCCGTTTGGCCGATGACGGGAATTGGCCGGCAAGGGCTTGATTCGCCTTGCCGTTCTCGGTGCCGACAAGGCACTTTTCGGGAACAATCGAAAAAATTCCCGTTGCGACGGGAATAACCGGGAATTGCGCGGCTTGCCAATTGCGGAGATTGCGGCAAGGCTGAGCGGATAAGCATCGAAGGAGAAAAAGATGAATTGGACCGATCGGCGCCGCCGTTTCCGGGCGATCCTCAAAGGCGACCGCTGCTATCACCCGGCCTCGGTGTTCGATCCGTTGTCGGCGCGGATTGCCCAGGATCTGGGTTTCGAGGTCGGCATGTTCGCCGGTTCGACCGCCTCGCTGACGGTGCTCGGCGCGCCCGACTTGATCCTGATCACGCTGAGCGAATTCGCCGAGCAGGCCTACCGCATCAATCGCGCCTTCGAGGTGCCACTGCTGGTCGACGCCGACCACGGCTACGGCAACGCGCTCAACGTGATGCGCACGGTGCAGGAGCTGGAGAGTGCCGGTGTGTCGGCGCTGACGATCGAGGACACCGTGCTGCCGCGCCCCTACGGTCCCGGCGGCCGAGGGTTGACGTCGATCGAGGAAGGCGTCGGAAGGATGCGCGCGGCGCTCGCCGCGCGACAGGATCCGGATCTGGTGATCGTCGGGCGGACCATCGCGATGGGGTCGACCAGCACCGAAGATGCGGTTGCCCGCGCCAAGGCCTACGCCGCGGCGGGAGTGGACGCATTCTTCTTTGTCGGCATCAAAGACCGCGCGCAGCTCGAAGCCGCCGCGGCGGCGATCGACATCCCGATCATCATGGGCGGCGGGGCGCCCGAGCTGTCGGACCGCGATTATCTCGCCAGCCGGCGGGTGCGTGTCGCGCTGCAGGGGCATCAGCCGATCATGGCGGCGGCACAGGCCGTCCACGACACCTTGAAGGCGATGCGCGACGGTGTGCCGCCGAAGGAACTGAAGGGGGTGCCATCGCCTGATTTCATGGCAAGAGCGACGCGGGACGCTGATTACAAGGGATGGACAAAGGAATTCCTCGGCGGGTGAATGTTCTACTCAAACCGCGATCAAGCTCACGACGAAGCGCAGCGATGCAGCAATCAGAAAGAGCCCGAAGCCGATCTCCAATTGGCGCCTCGGCAGAGCATGGGCGAGGCGAGCACCGAGCGGCGCGATATAGCTCGAGATCGGCGCGATCATGACGACACCGATCGCCGAAACAAAGCCGAGCGACAGCGGCGGCAATAAGGCTTGATGCGGCAGCCCGGCGAGGATGTAGCCGAGCGTGCCGGCAATGGTTATCGGAACGCCGAGGCCGGCGGAGGTCGCGACCGCATTGTGGATCGGCACCCCGTAAAGCGTCATCGCCATCGTCGCCAATGAGCCGCCGCTGATGCCCATCAATGAGGAGGCGAGCCCGACCGCAAAGCCATAGCCGGTCATCGCGAAGCGCCCGGGCAATTGCCTGCCCAGCACCCAGCTTTCACGGCCTATCAGGAGCTTGGCGGCGATGATGCTGGCGATTACGACGAAGGCCAATTTCAATACTCTCGCGGGTGCATAGGCGGCCGTGACCGAGCCTATCGCGACTCCCACCACTGCCGGCAACGCCCAGGAGCGAAGTACTGCCGGGACAACCAGGCCTTTCGCGCGATGTGCCCAATAGGATCGCACCGCAGTAGGCACGATGATGGCGAGCGAGGTTCCGACGCAAAGCTGAAAGCGCACCTCTTCCGGCACGCCGAGAATGCGGAAGACCTCGAACAATACGGGGACGATGACGGCGCCGCCGCCGATCCCGAACAATCCGGCGAGCAGACCCGTGACAACCCCAGCGGCCATGGCCGCCACCGCAAGCCCGACGAGTTCGCTGAACGGCACTCCCGCCATTACCGAGAGCTCTTTGTTGTCAGCCGCGGCCGTGGCGACGCAGCAGCTCCGTCAGGTCATCCAGGCTCCTCCACTGCTCGCAACGACCGACAGCCTCTTCGACCTTGGTTACGCCATCCCGGGTCAACGCCACCCCGGCGAGCTCATGGAATTTCCCGCGGATCTCAGTCTCGGCAAAAGGCTGCTGGAAATCGCCTCTGTGGCTCTCACAGGCATGCATGCTCTGCCGCCCGTCCATCAGAGTAACCACGACGCGGGCGGGTCGCAGCCTGGGGGCGACCGCGCTCATCGAGGGGTCTTCCGTCACGTGCACGCGGTGGCGCAGCGTGACAATTGCCGGATCGTCCAGCGCGCTATCGTCGAGCGCACTGTAGCCGGCACTTCCTCGCACTATCATCGTCGCTGCGGCATGCGGCAACGAGTATTTCGAAGCGAAATAGTTCGGTGGGTCCGGGTTGCGCATGACCGAGGCGAAGCGATAGGTCGTGACGTCGACCCGCTCGATTTGATCGGGGTTCGGGTGCAGCTCAGCGAGCGCCTCCCGAAGGCAATCCAACGCCGGATGGATCGGATTGCAGCAGGCGTAAAGACGAAAATAATTGCGGGTGATGTGCCAGAGCGTCCCCAGTTCGGCCAATATGCCGTCGGGCGAGAAGCTGCTCCCCACCAGACTGCCCAGCGCCTCCTCGATAGCATCGTCCTGAGCCGTGAAACCGGCAACGGCCAGCTCGGGTGCCAGCGCAGCGGCAAAGCCGCTCATGCCACCGGCGACGTTGAGGGTCGTGGCGCCGGCCACCGCGTTGGTGTAGCTCGGGGTCAACAGCAACGTCGTCGCGATGCGCATGGTGCGGCTGATGCCGTCCGCGTCGAGCCCGTGCAGTCGCGCTCCCGCCGCGGCTGCTGCCAGCAGCGACACCTGACCGTTCTGATGCGCTAACGGCCGCGCCGTAAAGCCGCCAGCAAGCCGTGCAGCGACATCGTAGCCGAGGACAAACGCGGCCAGCATCTCCCGCCCGGAGCTCCCGAGGTGTTCGCCCACCGCCAAGACCCCCGGCAGCACCTGCATCGCCGCTTGGCCCGAGACGAACCGCAGCCCTTCACACAGCTCGATCGACCGCCCGGCAATGCCGTTTAGCAGCGCCGCGGTGCGCGGATCATGGGTCGGCCAACCGCGCGCAAACACCGTGGCGCCCCTGCCGACGGTGCCGGCCAGCCGATCGCGCAACTGCTGCACCTCAGGCCTTGCGCCACCGGCCAGAATCACGCCTAAGGTATCGAGAAGTACCAGTTTGGTATGCTGCTGTACCGGCTTGGGAACGTCATCCCACTGCGTCCGCGCGACAAACCGCGCCAGTTCTTCGATCTGCTGACCCATTGCTCAGCGGCTCCTCTCCTTTGTCGGTCGCCTGCACCGAGCGCCCGAAAACTTCTTATCTTGTATCCAAAGCGCCGGTAGCCTACATGAAGCCTCGCGGGGTTGTGCAGACACCCCGTCAGACGGCCATCCGTCCAAGTTCTGCGCCACTCGCTACGCGAGGAGCGCACAATCATGGACGAAGGCCGTTTTTCCGTTTCTACACAAGACCTTTATCGCGGACTTGGCACTGCCGCCGCGCCACTGCTGATCGATGTCCGACGAGGCCCGGCCTTCGAGGCCGACGAATGGATGATCCCCGGCGCTGTCCGCCGCCCGCCCGAAGAAGTCGCGCGATGGGGTCGCGAGATCGTGTCCGGATCGCCGGTCACGGTCTATTGCGCGCATGGCGAGGAGGCCGGTCGAAACGCCGCCGCCACTTTGTGCGAGATTGGTATGCCGGCGCGCTATCTCGAAGGCGGCATTGCGGCATGGGCAGAAAGTGGGCTGCCGCTGCGCCGCAAGATCGCGCAGAGCTCGGCTAGCTGGGTCACCCGCGAGCGCCCGAAGATCGATCGCATTGCCTGCCCCTGGCTGATCAGGCGCTTTATCGACCCTGAGGCGTCCTTCCTCTACGTCCCGACCGAGCGGGTATTCGACGCTGCGAGGTCGAGCGGCGCCATAGCGTATGACATTCCCGGCGCCGAGCCGTTCTCGCATGACGGCGAGCTGTGCAGCTTCGATGCCTTTCTCAGGGTCTATGGGATCAGCGACCCAGCGCTCGACACGCTCGCAGTAATCGTGCGCGGCGCCGACACGGCACGCCTCGAGCTCGCGCCACAGTCGCCTGGCCTGCTCGCACTGTCGCTCGGGCTCTCGGCCAACTTTCCGGACGACCATGCGATGCTCGAGCACGGCATGGTGATGTACGACGCGCTCTATGCCTGGTGTCGCGATCGCCAAGGCGAAACCCACAACTGGACACCGCCGGTACAAGTGTAAGGGAGAACCGGCGTGACCGAACTCTCCGTTGCGGCGGGGATCCGGCCCCGTCCGGCGCATGGTGTTTCCCTCGGCCAGGCGCTGCGCGTCTGGCTGCGGGTCGCGGCCCTGTCGTTCGGCGGCCCCGCCGGCCAGATCGCGGTCATGCACCGCATCATTGTCGATGAGAAGCAATGGGTAGGCGAGAGCCGCTTCCTGCACGCGCTGAGCTACTGCATGCTGCTGCCAGGACCGGAAGCTCAGCAATTGGCAACTTATATCGGCTGGTTGATGCACAGCTGGCCCGGCGCGATCGCCGCCGGTGGATTGTTCGTCCTGCCCGGCATCATCGCAATCATGGCGTTGAGCTGGGTTTATGCCGCGTTGGGCGAGCTGCCGATCATCGTTGCGCTGTTCTTCGGACTGAAGGCGGCGGTGTTAGCGATCGTGCTCCAGGCAGTGCACCGGGTCGGCAGCCGTGCCCTCAAAACCAGCGCGATGATTGCGCTCGCGGCCGTCGCCTTTATCGCGATCTTTTTCAGCCATGTGCCCTTCCCGATCATCGTCCTGGCCGCGGGTGTCATTGGGTACGCGGGTGCGCGCATTGGCTCCTCCGCCTTTGTGGTCGGGGAGGGACACGGCCCGACGAAGGCGATAACCACCGAGAGCCTGCTTGGCGACGATCTGCCGGAACACGTGCGGCCGACAATTGGACGCGCCTTGCGTGTCTCGGCGGTCTGGTTAGCGCTGTGGCTGGTCCCGGTTATTGCGATCATCAGCACTTTCGGCAGCGCGCAGACCCTTGGCGAGATCGGTGTGTTCTTCTCGAAAATGGCAGTCGTCACTTTTGGCGGCGCGTACGCTGTTCTCGCCTATATGGCGCAGCAAGCGGTCGAGCATTTTCACTGGCCGAAGCCCGGCGAAATGCTGGACGGGCTGGGCATGGCCGAAACGACGCCGGGACCCCTGATCATGGTCGTGCAGTTCGTCGCTTTTATGGCTGCCTATCGTCATCCCGGATCGCTGCCGCCGATGTTGGCCGGAACCCTCGGTGGTTTGCTCGCAACCTGGACGACCTTTGTCCCATGCTTTCTATGGATCGGGCTCGGCGCGCCCCTTATCGAAAGACTGCGCAATAGCAAGCCGCTCAGCGGCGCCCTCGCCGGCATCACCGCTGCAGTTGTCGGCGTCATCCTCAACCTGGCGATTTGGTTCGCCTTGCACACCTGGTTTCGTGAAACCGTCCCGCTGCACGGCTACGGCTTCGCCTTCGATGCCCCCGTATTGGCAAGCATCAATCCCTGGGCCGTCGGTTTGTCGGCCGCGGCATTGGTCGCGATTTTCCGCTTCAAGGCCGGCATGATCCAGACACTCGGCGCGTGCTCTGTTGCCGGAATCCTCCTCTATTTGTCGGACCTGGTCACGCCATGAACCAGCGGCATCTTATTCCAATAGCCGTTCTACTGGCGGTATGCCCAATGTTGCAGCTCACGGCAATGGCGCAGACGGCTAGCCCGCCTCTTGTACTGGAGAGGAAGATCCAGCTGGGCGAGGTCAGCGGCCGGATCGACCATCTCGGCATCGATTTGACGCGCCAGCGGCTGCTTGTTGCCGAGCTCGGCAATGACAGCTTGGGGGCGGTCGATATTGGGGCCGGTAGGGTGCTGCGCCGGGTCGGCGGGATGAGCGAGCCGCAGGGCGTCGCCTATATACCGTCTGCCGACAGTGTCTATGTCGCGAATGGCGGCGACGGCTCGGTGCGGGTGTTGCGCGGTGAGGATCTTGCGCCGACGGGGCGCATCGAACTCGGCAACGACGCCGACAATGTCCGGGTCGACGCCTCGCGCAATCACGTGCTCGTCGGATATGGCAACGGAGCGCTCGCCGTGATCGATCCGGCGAGCCGAACCAAGACTGCCGATCTTCGGCTAAAGGCGCATCCCGAGGGTTTTGAGCTCGACGAAGCCGGAGGCCGGGTCTTTGTCAACGTGCCGGATGCTCACGGGGTCGAGGTCGTGGACCTTGCGTCCCAAACGAGCCGATCGCTGCCGGTGCAAGGCGCGCGATCGAACTTCCCGATGGCGATCGACCGCGATGCGCACCGGGTGCTGGTCGTCTTCCGCAACCAACCGAGTTTGATGGTGCTTTCCAGCGAGAACGGGCAAGTCCTCTCCAAGGTCGAGACGTGCGGCGACGCCGATGATGTGTTTGTCGACGGCAAGCGTCACCGCGTTTATGTGAGCTGTGGCGAAGGCGTGGCCGACGTGCTCGAACGGCAGCCCGCCGGGTATCGGCGGCTGGCGCGAGTGCCCACGGTATCGGGAGCCCGCACCTCACTGTTCGTTCCCGAGCTCGACCGGTTGTTCATTGCGGTGCGGGCGCGCTCGGGCGAGCAGGCGGCAATTTGGGTGTTCCGGCCCGTACCATGAGGGCCGGCGGCGTTGCTGCGTCGGTGCCGTCGAACGGCCGATAGGCTTGCGCCGCGCCGCACCAGCCGGCGAGAGCGGCCGCCATGGCCAGCGCTGCACGGAGTGCGCTAATGCGGGGGCGATGGTGGATTGGTGAGGAATGGTGGCGGCCGATGCCGCCTGGGACGTCGGGCGATGCACAGCGCGTCCTTGTCGCACGCGGAATTCGCGCATTTGGCGATGGCTTCGTCGCGCTCCTGTTACCAATTTACTTGGTTGAATTGGGGTCCAGTGCGCTGGCGGTTGGCGCCATAGTGACCAGCACGCTGATCGGCACCGCCCTCCTGACACTGTGGGTCGGGTGGGTCGCAAACCGGCATTCCCGGCGCTTGCTCCTCCTTGCCGCGGCGGTGCTGATGGCGGCGACCGGCGCGGGATTTGCAACCGTTACGGATTTCTGGCCGCTCCTCGTCATTGCCTTTATCGGGACAATGAACCCGACTTCTGGCGATGCGAGCATTTTTGTCCCGCTCGAGCAGACCGTTCTCAGCCAGACGGTCGAGCCGCGCCAGCGAACGGCGCTCTTCGCGCGCTACAGCGTCATCGGGTCCGGCGCGACAGCGCTTGGTGTACTTGCGGCAGCGCTCCCCGATTTTGTGAGCGCGTGGACGGCCTGCACTCGAACGGTCGCCATGCAGTTGATGTTTGGGCTTTATGCCATGCTTGGACTGCTGGCGCTCCTGCTCTATCGACCGCTGTCGCCGGCCATCGAGATTGCCGACCAGGCGCCAAAGACGCCGCTGCAGCAATCCAAAATGCTCGTCTATGGCATGGCTGCGCTCTTTGGCATGGATTCATTCGGTACCGGGTTCCTGGTGCAGTCGCTGCTCGCATTGTGGCTCTATCAGGCCTTCCAGGTTTCAGTGACGACAGCCGCGACGATCCTGTTCTGGAGCAGCCTGTGCTCGGCAGTGTCCTATCTCGTCGCGGTGCCGATCGCTGCGCGGATCGGGCTCATCAATACGATGGTCTTCACGCATTTGCCGTCGAACCTTCTGCTGATCCTAATCCCCTTCGCGCCCGATCTCGCGACGGCTATCGGCCTATTACTCGCGCGCAGCGCATTGTCGCAAATGGATGTCCCGACGCGGACCTCCTATGTGATGGCCGTCGTCACACCGGCAGAGCGGCCTGCAGCCGCGAGCATCACGGCGGTCCCGAAGACTTTCGCCTGGGCGGCGGGCTCGCTGATTTCGGGTTGGCTGCTGACGCTTTCGAGCTTTGGCTGGCCGCTCGTCATCGGCGGCGTCATCAAGGCCGTTTACGACATCCTGCTGCTGCTCAAATTTCAAAAGGTGCGCCCGCCCGAGGAGGCCGGCGCGCTGTCGAGCGAGTGAGAGTGAAACCTAGGAGGAACCCCGATGACGATCGAACTCGAAAGAAGGGCTCTCGTGCAGACCGGCGTCGCGCTTGCCGCCGGAGCTGCTTTTGCAGCGGCGGTTCCGTCCGCCGCGGCGCAGACCCCGACCTCGACGCCAAGAGGAGCAAAGCCGATGACCTACAGTGTCAAGCCGCTGCCCTTCGATCCGACGAAGATCAACGGTTTATCGGAGAAGATTCTGGTCAGTCACTACGAAAACAACTACGGCGGCGCGGTTAAACGGCTTAACGCGATCGCCGAGCAGCTTGCGGGGTTCGATTACGCCAGAGCTCCCGGTTTCCTGATCAACGGGCTAAAGCGCGAAGAATTGATCGCCACGAATTCGATGATACTGCATGAATTGTATTTTGCCGGGCTCGGTCCGGAGGAGAGCCGGCCCGGCCCCTCACTCGCCGAGGCGCTCGCCCGCGATTTTGGCAGCCCTGAGCGATGGCGCGCCGAGTTCGTCGCCATGGGCAAGGCCGAAGGCGGCGGCTCCGGCTGGGTATTGCTGACCTGGAGCCCGCGCGACAAGCACCTCGTCAACGCCTGGGCGGCCGACCACACGACGACGCTTGCCGGCGGCCAGGCGATCCTCGTGCTCGACATGTACGAGCACGCCTATCACATGGATTACGGCGCCAAGGCCGGCGACTATGTCGACGCCTTCATGCAGGCGATCCGCTGGTCCAACGCCGACAGCCTCTACGCCCAGCACAGCCGCGGCTGACCGCTTTGGCCTAGCCTGCCAGGGGTGATAGGCTCACGAGCCGAGACATAGGGAGAGGTAGAGATGGGCGTCGTCGAGACCGAACGTCACGGACAGGTGCTCGTGGTGCGGATGAACCGGCCCGAGCGCCTCAATGCGCTCAATCATGAAATGCGCACCCGGCTCGCCGAGACTTGGACAGAATTCCGTCACGACGACGGGCTCGAAGTGGCTATCTTCACCGGGGCGGGACGCGCGTTCTGTGCCGGCGAGGATATGAAGGAATCGCTACAGCACGGCACACCCGGCGGGCGGCGTCCGGCGATCGAAGATCCGTTCATGACCAGCGCGCTCGAGAAACCGGTCATTGCAGCGGTCAACGGCTATGCGATGGGCGGCGGCTTTATGCTGGTCGAGCGCACCGATCTGCGTGTCGCGGCGCGCGGGGCTGTGTTCGAGGTCTCGGAGGCAAAGCGCTGGCTGCTCGGCGGCTACAATCACGGCCACGTCGCGAATTTGCCCTATCCGATCGCGATGGAGATGGCGCTGGGCTTCCGCTTCACGGCCGAGCGGTTCTACGAGGTCGGCTTTCTGAACCGCCTGGTGGACGCCGACCAGCTGATCCCAAGCGCCCTCGCGATGGCCGAGCATCTGTTGACCCTGCCGCCGGCCTCCCGCGTCAACACGGTTCACATGATGCGCCAGATGCGCCCAACTCCGGCACCGGAGCAGCAGCGTCTCGCCGTCGCGCTCAAGGACCACGGCGCCAAGAGCGACCTGATCGAATCGCGCGCCGCTTTTGCCGAAAAGCGACCACCGCGGTTCAAAGGTTGGGACGACCCGGAGGACCGCTACCGGCTCCCGACGCTCGACACGCTGCGGTAACGCCCCCGGGGAAGGAGATTTTCGGTTCGGGAGAATAAAAATTGGCTAATCCTGACGATAATGGCCCATTGCACGGGCTCAAGGTGCTGGACTTGACCGAGCACATGGCGGGGCCGTTCTGCACGATGATCCTCGCCGATATGGGCGCGGAGGTCATCAAGCTCGAACGTCCGGGAAAGGGCGATTCGACGCGCGCTTGGGGCGACGGCAGCGAGCGCAACCCCTATTTCCGCTACATCAACCGCAACAAGAAGGGGATCACCCTCGACTACAAGCAGCCGGAGGGCAGGGCTCTGTTCTTGCAGCTCGTCGCAGGCATGGACGTGCTGGTCGAGAACTACCGGCCGACCGTGATGCTGCGCGCGGGGCTCGGTTTCGAGGCACTGCACGAGGTCAATCCGCGCCTGATCTATGCACAGCTCTCCGGTCTCGGTTATGACGGACCTTATGCCGGCCGCGGCGGCTTCGACCTGATCGCGCAAGGCATGGGCGGCATTATGCATGTGACCGGCGAGCCGGACGGGCCGCCGACCTCGGTCGGTTTGCCGATCTGCGACCTTGGCACCGGCATGTGGGCGGTTCAGGGCATCCTCGCGGCACTCTACGAGCGCCAGCGCACCAGGCTCGGCCGTCTCGTCGAATGCTCGCTGTTGGAAACCGCGATCGGCTTCAGCTCGTGGACCAGTGCCGCCTGGCTCGCCGACCGCGAGGAGCCGACCCGGCAGGGTTCGCGGCATCGCCAAAACGCGCCCTACCAGCGCATGAAGACGAGGGACGGCTATATGATGATCGGGGCGGCCAGTCAGTCCATTTGGGCGCGCTGTGCCGAGGCGTTGGGCCACCCGGAATGGTGCGACGACCCCTGCTTTGCGACAAACCAGCAGCGGATCGAGAACCGCGTCGCGCTCGAAATAGAAATGGAAGAAGTGCTGACGACGGACACGACGGATCATTGGGTCGCAGTGTTGGAGGCAGCCGGTGTGCCCTGTGGCCCGGTCTATAATTACACGCAGATGTTCGCCGACCCGCAGGTGCGCCACCGCAACCTCGTTCAGTACGCAACAGACGCAGAGCTTGGCGAGGTTCCGCACATCCGCACCCCAGTAAAGATTGGCAATAGCGTGCGGGTGCGCACTGTTGCCCCGAAGCTCGGGGAGCACAATGCGGAGATCTTCGGCTGGCTCGGCGTGGCGGAGGCTGAACTAAGGGCGCTGCGGGCGAGAGATGTCGTGTAGTCCGG
>Ga0306925_10000188_pt1 | contig 39127 bp, 32 predicted proteins | sample flu12Cox44000176_FD_203755 | JGI IMG/M metagenome (GOLD analysis project Ga0306925, IMG submission 203755) | Lab enrichment of tropical soil microbial communities from Luquillo Experimental Forest, Puerto Rico - flux8day.12C.oxic.44.000.176 (v2)... | ecosystem: Environmental > Terrestrial >... | reverse complement strand
GGCCGGTTGGGCCGATCGGCACGATCTGGTCGTCTTCGCAGTGAATGACGAGTAGCGGTACGGTGCACTTGGCAATGTCGGCGGTGTAGTCGAGTTCCCAGCTGTAGGTCGTTTCGTACTGGGCCTTCGCGCCGCCCATTAAACCCTGGAACCAGAACAGGTCGCGCATGCCCTGCGTCGCGGGCGAACCCGGGCGATTGGCGCCGAAGAACGGTCCCGACAGCTCCTTGTAGAACGATGAACGATCATGTGCCACACCGGCACGAATGCTGTCGATCACCGATTTCGGCGTGCCCCCGGTAATGCCCTCCCGTTGCATCATCGCAGGCACGATCGAATCGAGGAGGACAACTTTGGCGACCCGCGATGTTCCGTGGCGCGAGATGTACCGGGCTAGTTCGCCGCCGCCTGTCGAATGCCCGACCAATACGGCGCCGCGAAGATTGAGTTCGCTCATGAGGTCGGCAAGATCATCGGCCCACGTATCGACATCGTTACCGGTTCCAGGTTGATCGGAAGAGCCGTTTCCCCGCCGGTCATGGGCGACGGTACGGTAACCTTTGGCATTGAAAAACAGCATCTGTGCTTCCCACGCCGCACCGGTCAGTGGCCAGCCGTGCGAGAAAACAACAGGCGGTCCGGAGCCCCAGTCACGATAGTAGACTGCGGTACCGTCACGGGTCTTGATTGTGGGCATGGGCTATCTCCTTTGCTTGCTGAGCGGCCAATGCAAAACGCTGCTCACCCGAGCCACCGCGTACTGTGGCCCGCAGCCCTTGGGCGTTGAAATGGGACCTAGGACCTATCGAATGTCCGGCGTGCAGTTAGACGGTATTGCCAAGGCCATGCTGCCGCGCCTTCCATCGCGGGGAATGGCGGCTTTTGGGTGAGACGAACGACGGCCTTGTGTTGCGGATTCAATCGATTGACGCGACGCATTGGCCAAATTGCTCTGCTGGCGCATGGTTTTTACCTCAGGCTGACAGAACCGCTCCAGGCGTTCTCGTAACCGCCGACTCAATAGCCGTAGCCGAACTTCAGTAGCACACCCTCGTTGTCTCCCTTGCCCTTGGCATATTCGAGGTTCAACACCATGCCCTCTTTTTGCTTGATGACATACTGAATTCCGGCGCCCACATCCGGGTAGATATTCTCACTATCTGAACAGGTGAGACTGCCTCCGTACAGGCACCCCACGCCGGCAAAAACGGTGGCCGTCCAACGCTCGGCGATGCGGATTCGTTCCTCGGCTTCGAATGAGGACATGTATTGACCGAGGTATTGCCCGAACTTATAACCGCGAAGCGTAATCGGTGCATACGCGCTCTTCGGTGCATCGAACGTCCACTGGTTGTTGAGTCGAAGGGCAAGAACGTGGCCGCTGCCGTGTCCCCAGTAGTAGCGGATATCGGCCCGGTAAGCGTCGTAGTTGTTGTCGCCCGCGATCCAGTCACGGTAGGCAATATTGTTCACATTCACGAGCCAGCCCTTTCGTGGGCTGAATTCGCTATCGCGGGAATCCAGATTGGCGAGGATTCCGATGCCTCCGCCGCTAAAACCGGTGAGACCAAGCGTTTGCAGCAATTCGTTGTCGAGTTCCGACTGCCCGAGAATTTGGTAGTTGGTATCCACGACCTGCACGCCGAGGAACCAGTCGCCCCAGACGCGATATTGATATCGCAGTGCAAAGGCTCGCAGATGATCCTCGCTCTTGAGCGGCTGGCCCGTGCCTAAGAAATCGTCGTAATCGTTCTTGATATTACCGCCGGCTACCAGCGCATTCAGGCGCTGATGATCAGCGTCAAACGACATCTTGGCGAACAGCGCCGCTATGATCGAGTTGGTCGAGGTGTACTGAGCATTCCCGCCGAAGAGTGAAACGCGCGACTCTGGGTCAAAGTAGTACATGTAGCCGCCCATCCCGCCCACGGATGTGCCGAGTTTCGGGTTTGAAGATAGAGTGGGCACCAGGAGCCAGGGCGACTCCTTCTTTTCCGTCTTCTTCTTTTCTGCAAGCGCTGAACTTCCCGTGGCTGGTCCGCCATCAGCTTGGGCGGCGGTGGCTGTGGTCAGTAGCACGACCGCCGACACCAGTATCGTGAGGCGCCTCATACGGTGAATTTTGGCCAGCACACCAAAGGGCGTAACCGTCCTATAAGCAGAGTGGACCGTCTATGAGACCTTAGGGCATTGCGTTGGCTGAGCGCCCGTCGCTCACCGGGGCCGCCGTGGACAATCGAATGGCCGCTTCGGGTCGAGGCTGTGTGAAGACTTCTCGCTCGCCACGTAGGATGGCTAACGGGCGAATTCGATGTGAAAAGTCGCCTGAAATTGCATCTACGTGGCTGAAATTAACGCACGAAAATGGGGCGCGCGCGTTTTCACACAGCCTCGGTCGGAAACTACCGGTCAGCGGGTCTTCGTCACACTGCAACTGAGATTGCACGCGCACGCAGCGCTGCGTGAGTGCTGGCAACACCAGGAGGTTGAGCAGTGTCGAGGAGCTGAGGCCGCCGAGTGCCGACGCCAGCATGAGCGGCGACGCTCAACAAAGGCGGCTTGACTAGCATACCGACTAGTGGGTATGGTCTGATTCATGAATATGAAAATGGACGACGTTCAGCACGAATCGAAGACCAAGCTGCTTGACGCAATGCTCAAGGTGGTGCGGACCAAGGGATACAGCGCGACCCGCGTCGAAGATGTCTGCGCCGAAGCGGGGCTGACGAAGGGGAGCTTCTTCCATCACTTCAAGAGCAAAGAGGACTTGGCGTTGGCGGCGGTGGCGCATTGGGATGCATATGCATCCCAGATTTTCGCCGCAGCGCCCTACCACGATGCTGCCGACCCACTCAGTCGCCTCGTTGCATACATCGAGTTTCGCAAAGCGATCCTGACGGGCGAGGTCGCCGATTTCACCTGCTTTGCGGGCACTATCATCCAGGAGGCGTACCAGACCCATCCGGACGTGAGCGCTGCCTGCGAGCGGAACATCAGCCGCCATGCCAAAACGCTTGAAGCCGACATCCGCGCGGCGATGCGCGGCCACGGTATGAGCGGAAGCTGGACGCCGGAAGGCCTCGCGCTGCATATCCAGGCGGTGATCCAGGGTGGCTTCATTCTGGCGAAAGCGAAGGGAAGCGCCGCAGTCGCAGCCGAAAGTCTCGATCACCTGCGCCGGTATGTGGAGCTGCTGTTCGGCACAGGACGCAGACGCCGACGGAATCGCACCCCTTCAAGAAGGCATTGACGAGAGCAGAGGAACGGAGGCCAACATGCACGAAGTTGTATCCCGTGAAGAATGGCTCAAGCGACGGATCCCGCTTCTCGAGCAGGAGAAAGCGCTCACCAAACACCGCGACCGAGTGTCAGCCGAGCGCCTGCGTCTGCCGTGGGTTCGCATCGAGAAGAGCTATATGTTCGATGGTCCCGATGGAAAACTCAGCTTGTCGGAGCTATTTCGGGAACGCAGCCAGCTATACATCAAGCATTTCATGATGGCGCCCGGCGCGCAGCATCAATGCGTGGGCTGCTCACTCGAAGTCGACCACATGACCGACATCCTGCCGCATCTCGAAAACCACGACGTCAGCTACGCCGTGGTCGCGCGCGCGCCGATCGAGGAGATCGAGATCGTCCGCAAGCGTATGGGCTGGAACTTCCTTTGGGTCTCATCCTTCGACAACGATTTCAATTACGACTTCAATGTCTCCTTTAGGCCGGAGGATGTGGCAGCGGGCCGGGCCCAATACAACTACGCGCGCGCGCAGGAGTGGGCGGCGCAGATACAAGACCTGTCCGGCCGCAGCGTGTTCTACAAAGACGAGGGCGGCGAGGTCTTCCACACCTACTCCGCCTATGGGCGCGGCGGTGAGGACGCGCTTGGCATCTACGGGATCCTGGATTCGATGCCGAAGGGCCGCAACGAACTTGTCCATCATTCGCTGACCGATTGGGCGCGACCGCGCAATCTGTATGGCAAAGGCGGTACGGTTGAGACCAATGGCCGCTATCATGGGCCGGGCTGCGGCTGCTCTGCGCATGACCAGTGAGCGTCTCGACGATATTCGATGTACCTGTCCGCCGCACAGCCGCCCTGTAGGCAGGTGTAAGATCAGCGACCTTTAACCCGCTGGCCGACGGGTTCGATTCCGTCACGCCCCAGTTGAAAAACCCCAAAAACCTGATGATTGTTTCGGGCAGAAGAAGTCCGTCCATGCGGATCTTGAAACTCGCCGCCATTGCCCTGGGCGGCGTGGTTGCCTTGCTGGTGATCGTGCTGATTGCCGTTCGAGTGTTTGTTAATCCCAACGACTACAAAGACCGCATCGCGCGGGCGGTCAAGAGCTCGACCGGCCGTGAACTCGCCCTGCCGGGGGACATCAGGCTCTCGGTCTTTCCGTGGATCGCGCTCGAGCTCGGTCCGGCAAGCCTCGGCAACCCTCCGGGCTTTGGCGAGGAGCCGTTCGCCGCGGTGAAACACGCCGCGCTGCGCGTGCGGTTGTTGCCGCTCCTGCGCAAACAGCTGGAGATCGGTCGCGTAGAAATCGATGGACTTGACCTGCGCTTGCGCAAGAACGCTTCCGGCAGGGGCAACTGGCAATCGCCCGCCGAGAGCACCCCGGCACAGCAGTCATCGGGAGGCACAGGTGCGGCAGCGTTGCGCGATCTCGCCGGGATCGTGATCACCAACAGCCGTGTCAGCTACCAGGACATGGTGGCTGAGCACATCGATCTGAACGTCGGCCGCGTCGCGGCCGGGGTCGAGGTACCCATCAAAGTGAAGCTCGATCTCATGCCGAGCACAGGTGCGCAACCGATCGAGATCGCCGGCCAATTTGGACTGACACTCGAGCCCGCCGAGAGCCGCTACCGGCTGGCTCCGGTGGATCTCGAGGGCGCATTCACCCCGGGGTCCGGAGCTCGTCCGGTGTCCTGGAAGCTTTCGGCGCCGCGGGTGGAGCTGGATCTCGGTGCGGGGACCCTGAGCGTGGCAAGTGTGGTAGCGCAGCTGGGTGCTGCACGTCTGAGCGGCACTCTCAAGGGCAGCAGACTCGTCGAGGCGCCAAGTGTCGCGGGCTCGTTCAAACTCGATCCGCTGGACCTGCGTAAGCTCATGCCCCAGCTCGGCATGGCGCCGCCGAGGACCCGGGACCCCAAGGCATTCAGCAAGCTCGCGGCCAGTGGTGAGTTTGCTTATGAGAACGAACGGGTCGGTGTCAGTAAGCTCGATGTGCAGCTCGATGACTCGCAGTTGCGCGGCGGCGCGGCGATCACCAGTCTCGAGACCAAAGCCATGGACTTCGACCTGACACTGAATCAGATCGACATTGACCGCTACCGGCCGCCGCCGGAGAACGCTCCGAAGACCGCCGCGCCGACAGTAGCGAAGGGCGAGCCGCCTGGCAGCGCACTCAAGACTCTCGAGATGAACGGCAGGTTCACCCTGGGTGCTGCCACATTTGCCGGCCTGCACGTGACCGACGGGCACATGGAGCTGAAGGCCAAGGGCGGCGTGACTCGTATCGCACCGCTCACCGCCAAACTCTACGGCGGGCAATATTCGGGGGAGGTGACCCTCGATGACCGTGGGCCAGTCCTGGCCAGCAGCTTCGAGCAGAGCCTCACCGGCGTAGACGTGGCGCAGCTACTCAAGGACCTTACGAAGTCCCAGCGCCTCTCGGGACACGGCACGATCACCTCCAGTTTCACCGCCCATGGCAGCGCGGGTGACGCAGTGCTGAAGTCCCTCAACGGACGCGTTGCGGCTAAGCTGGACAACGGCGCTGTCGAGGGCATCGATCTGTGGTTCGAGATCAACCGCGCAACCGCTCTGATCCAGAAACAAACGTTGACGAGCGGTGCGAGCAGTGGCCGCACCAAGTTCGATACATTCAAGGCCTCGGCCGACATCATCAATGGCATCGCTACCACCAAGGACCTGAATATTGCTTCGCAGAACCTGCGCATCACTGGACAGGGCACGACAAACCTGGTCACCGAGGCAATCGACTATCAGGTAAAGGCCAGTCTTTTGAAGACCGCGGCGAGCGCGGCGGCGGGCGGCAGCCTGCTCGCAGATATTCCGGTAACCATCACGGGGACCATGACCGCTCCGAAGGTCCGCCCTGATCTCGAGGGCTTGGCCAAGGCGCAGATGCAGCAACAGCTCGACAAGCACAAGCAGGAGGCGCTGCAGAAGCTGCAGGACCAACTTAAAGGTCTGCTCAAATAACCCCACGCCCAGCCGGCGGCCCGCACGGCTAAGGCTGCGCGACCATCGCTGCACCGCTCGCGAGCCGGAGCCGGCTCTGCGCCGCTACAGCGCCCCGAACACCTTCTTGATGAGCGAGTTCGCCTGGCCGAGCGGGTCCTTGCGAATCGCGCGCTCCTCGTCGGCGATGCGACTGAACAGGCCGTCGAGCGCCTTCGCCGTGACATAGTCGTTGAGATTGGCTTCGTTCTTGGAAATCAGCCCGAACTGCGCCGCCTGCCCGGCGAAGTGATCGTACTTTTCTGCCAGCGACAGTTTGGCGGTCTCTGCCGCAACGATCGGCTTGAATTTTGCGGTGAGCTGCGCGCTGGTAGTGCGCCGGAAGTACTGCGTGCCCGCATCCTCCCCACCGGTGAGAATCGTCTTGGCGTCGGCGACCGTCATGTGCCGCACGGCATCCTCGAATACCGGACGCGCCTGCGCGACCGCCTGTTCAGCGGCGTGGTTCATCGAGGCGTGCAGCTCATCCGCATCGCCGCTCATTCCGACCATGCGCAAAGCATGCTCTGCCTTCTCGAGCGTCGGTGGCAGCGGGATGGCGACCTTGGGGTCATTGAGGAAGCCGTTCTTAGCTCCGAGCTGAGTGACGGCCCTGCCGACGCCCTGTGACAGGGCAGCGCGGAGCCCGCTGGCGGCGTCTTTATCGCTCAGCGCATCGAGCGTGTTGGCTGCTTCGGCACTCGGAGCGAGCCACGCGCCGAGCACGGCACCGAGCACCCAAGGCGCCAATTGCGCTTTCCGTCGTATGGGCTTGTCCATGATCGCGTCTCGCTTGGGATGTGAGTTCAGATTTTGCGGCGTACACTGCCCATGCGCGCCTTCGCCGTCGGCTTCCTCTCGGCTTGGAATCACGAGTCGTTGCGCCACCCGTGAAGCGTACGGACGCCGGCTCGGACGTTTCGTGATCTACCGCACACACCTCATCTGTCTGCACTCGGATCGAATCAGCAGACATTCCGTTAGCCGTTTTGGTGATCAAAGGTCGGGGTGCGCCTCTGTCCCGTACGAATGGACCGGATAGCCCGGGCCGATTTGGGCCGCCACTCGCGTGATCCAGCCGCAGACCGCAGGATAGACGTTCAGCGCGAATCCGCAGTCCTCGGCGCGATGGCTATACGCGTAGACCGCGATATCGGCAATCGTTAGGTTGTCACCGACGAGAAAGGGAGAAGACTGCAACGCACGCTCCATGCCAGCAAGGGCGCGCTTGCCAGTCTCGCGGCGGCCTTCGACCATTGCTCCAGCGGTCCGATCGAGTCTCCCGGTAAGAGTCCAGAAGCGCAGAGTGCCGATGACCGGCTCGACGTAATACTGTTCGAAGAAAAGCCACTGCATCACCTTGGCGTTGAGGTAGCGCTCGACAGGAAGAAAGCATGTACCTGATGCAAGGTAGGTGAGGATGGCATTCGATTCCGCCAAGCTGCGTCCGTCTTCCAACTCGAGTACCGGAATTGCGCCCACCGGATTGAGTGCGAGGAAATCCTCTGTGCGACTGCCGCCCGAGAAGATCGCTACTGGCTTAGTCCGGTAGGGGATTCTCAAATGCCCGAGCAGGACGCGGACCTTCCAGCCATTCAATGAGGGCAGATAGTCGTGTAGCGTGAGCATGCAGTTCCTTTCGGTGCAGTCGCCGAGGCTTGCCGGCGGTCGAACTCTCTGGTTCAAGAGTGGGCCTACGCATGCCTACTTTAATCACTATCGGAACTCGAAGTGATCGCTGCCTGTCGACGGCGATGACGGGCCTTCTTGGACGTCGGTATTCTGTCGGGGTAGGCTTTCCGTACCGGCCGGCAACGATGCCGGGCAGCCTAAGGAGCGCCCGTGGACGCATTCAATCTCTTGCAGTTGGGCTTCGGTTTCTGGCCGTCCAAGGTCTTGCTGAGCGCAGTGAAGCTGGGAGTCTTCACGTCATTGACGCAAGAGCCGTTGACGGGTGAGCAGTTGCAGCAAAAGCTCGGACTTCATCCCCGTGCTACCTACGACTTCCTTGACACTTTGGTCGCTCTGAAGCTTTTAGAGCGAGAAGGGACAGGGGCCAGCGCGCGCTACAGTAATACACCAGAGACTGGGCAATTTCTCGATCGCGAGAAGTCGACATACGTCGGGGGCATCCTTGAGATGTGCAACGATCGTCTGTTTCGCTTCTGGGCGGATCTTGATACGGCGCTCAAGACAGGGAAGGCGCAGAACGAAACCAGCCGCGGTATGCGGCCCATGTTCGAGGAGCTTTACAGTGATCCGGCCCGGCTGGAGCAATTCATGTCCGCGATGCGCGGGGTCTCGGCGGTGAACTTCGCGGCACTCGCCGAAAAGTTCGATTTTTCGCGATACAAGTCTATGTGCGATGTCGGCGGCGCAACGGGGATCCTCTCAACGCTCGTGGCCCGAAGGCACTCGCATTTGAAGTGTCAGTCGTTCGATCTTCCGGTCGTTGAACCGATTGCCAAAAAGTCCATCCTGGCAGATGGCATGTCCTCGCGCGTCGAGGTGGTATCAGGCGACTTCTTCAAGGATTCGCTTCCCGAGTCTGACGTGATCACCATGGGAATGATCCTTCACGACTGGAACCTCGAAAAGAAGATGAAGCTGATCCACGCCGCTTACGCGGCGCTGCCAGAGGGCGGAGCCTTCGTGGCGATCGAGAACTTGATCGATGACGCGCGCAAGGAAAACGCGTTTGGTCTTATGATGTCGCTGAATATGTTGATCGAGTTTGGCGACGCTTTCGATTTCACATTCCGGGACTTCAAGAGTTGGTGCCAGGAAGTAGGATTCAGACGCTTTGAGGTGATCCATCTTGCTGGCCCTTGCAGCGCTGCGATCGCATACAAGTGAAGTCGAGAGCAACGCCCTGCGGATGAGACAGTGCCAACCCAGTCACTCTTTGTTCGTCACTGGATGGGGCCGTGGTTTCGTGCGGCCTGGCGCCTGCCGGGCAGAGCGAGCCTTCAATAAGCGTCGGATTCCGGCCAGAGCTCGCGACGGAGTTTGAGCGGATCGGTGAGCACGCGCGCGCGGGAGTGTGCTATCTCGCTGGAACGTAATGGCTTGAAATCGCGCGGCAACGTTGCGCGGTTGAACTCCAGCAGCACCCAGTTCAGCACGGCCGCGAGCGCATCGTCGCTGATTGGCGCCTGTGCTGCGCCCGGCACGCGGGCGAGATAGTCCCGCCCTGCGGGCGAAGAGACGATCCGCCCCAGGGGACCCGCTAGCGATGGCACCGACGGGGGGCTGCCTCTGCCGTCCGCAAGATGGCATCCGGCGCAGTGCAACAGGTAGTCCCGGCGAGGGTCGGCTGATGTCGTGGCCGTTATCGCGAGCAGCATACCGGCCGCCAGAACTTCGCGTCGGCGTCGCAACTCTCCGCTATCCCTTGCCATCCGACACACCGAGCACGAGACTGATCGTGCAGTGGTACTCTCGGCTCTCAGTGCCGAAGCACCACAGCACGGAGTTGCTCTTGCTGGGGTCATACACCGGACGCTCTCGCTCGGTGTTGTGGCATTTGCACCGGGTGCACCCCGCCTTACCGCAGCAGTCGGCGTAGGAGATCAGATAATCGCGATTGTCGACCGGATTGTGGCACGTGCCGATCCAGGTGACCGGTGAGGGCTCTGAGCCCGGCGGGCATGAGTTGAATGACCCGCCGCAGCACGCGCACAGCGTGCCGCTCAACGCGCAGTACCGCCAGTAGTCGCAACCCTCGTTGTCGCCGAGCTCGGTGACTGATTCTGTTCCGAACCCGCGCGCGACTGGCAGCAACGGCAGCGCCGCAATGCCAGTCAAAAGCGTGCCGAGACGCCCGAGGAAGCTGCGGCGGGACGTAGTGCGAGCGAGGAGGCGGCTGCTGGTTTCAGTGTTGACATCCATCCTGCGCCAGAGCGCATCGAGCAGCCGAGACTTCAGTTTCATGAGGCGGACCTCACGGGCGCCGCCGCCCACAGCAGCAACAGGGCAAGCGCGAATGAGATGACGCGGCCGATCAGCGGGTCAATCATATGGCATCAGCGCCTGCAACAACGCACTGCTTGCGAGTCCGGATTCGTCGATCGAGCGTTGCAGCTTCAGTTTGTAGCCATCGTAAATATGCAGTTTCTGGTCCTTGTCACATAAGTAGACGCGTGGCACCGGCTCCTGACTCACCAACACGCTTCTGCCATCGAACGGCAAGCTGAGGCGCGCCACCCGCCGGTGGCGATTCGTGTCCACCACCCAGACCTCCTTGCCGTCCTGACCATGCGTGTCGACTTTTCCCTTGTGCATGAGCGCGTAAAGAAGCGCCGAGCCTCGATGCAGTGCAAACGGCTGCATGCCGCCCGGTCGCCACTGCTCCTTTCCGTTGCCGTCCTGACGGTCCTCGTCATTCAGCATCGACCAGGCATCACCGATCTCGATCCGGCCGTTCACGACGCGCACTTCGCGCACATTGCCGTTATGCGTGGCCAGCAGCCAACCAGTGCCCGTGTAGAGGCCCTGGCTGAATACCGGGTCCTTGTTTACGTCGAAGAACGGTTTGCTGCGCTGCCGTCCTACCTCGCTGCCGTCCGCACCTAACCGAATCAGCTGCAGAGTGCCGTCGCCGCATAGCATCAGGAAGCTGCGCAACTCCACTGGCATGACAATCGCGCAACCGGCAGTCGAAATCTCACCAACGAACTTGCGTTCGACCACGTCCACGATGCTGACGGACTGTGCCGGCGTCATATTGAACACGACGACGTGGCGCTCGTCGTTGAGGAGTCCGATGTGCCCGCGAATCAACAAGGTCGCGGTCTTGGTCGGGAGCTGGATTTCCGCCTTGGTCGTAAGGTGGGTCATGTCCACGACGGTGAGTACGTCGGTGCGCGTGCCGCTCACGAGGCGCGAATAGTACGAATCGACCAGGTAGGCTTCCTTGCGCGACGGCAGCGCGACGATGGCCGTTGTGTACTCGCTGTGGGAGATCGTCCCCTTCACCTCGCCATCTGCGCCGTCGAAGATGTATGCGGCGCCACCATAATCCAGAGCCAGGAACCAGCTGGGCTGGGGCTCCGGAAGAACAGCCCTGCCGGCCGTCTCGGCGGGGATCGGCGCGCTCGCGGACGCTGCCGCAGCGACCGGCAGCGACAGAAGCGACAGCAGCGCCAACAGCCGGGCGATTTGCATCGATGATTCCCCTGACTCCACCAACTGAGCTGATCGGCAGCGCAGCAAGCGGCACGCAGTATACGCGAAACCCCAGATCGAGCGCCTCGAGGTAGGAAGGACCGGGAGTTAGCGAGGGTTTGCGGTCGTGACGATAGTGCCAGTACCCAAAATTTCCGCGGTACAAGGGTGCTGGCGATGCAAATCGTGCGAGTAGCTTCAACTGCGTAGTACAGTAGCTCCGCGATCGATTCGGACGTAGAACGCCACTTGTCTGACGATGCGAGTTGCACCGTGAGGGAGAGACTGTCTCCAGCGTTTGTCGGCTGGATTGTGGGGTGCTGTTTCGCGTCCGTATGCGGATCAGCCGCGGTGGCCAACGATGCTCTGACTGCGACCATCTTCTACGACGGGCAAGTATTCACCGCCGAGCACGAGCATCCTTACGCTGAGGCGGTCGCGGTGCGCGGCGCGCGCATCGTGGCGGTGGGGGGGCTGGCGGACGTCGAGCGGATCGCCGGTGCTTCGGCGCGCAAGGTCGATCTCAAAGGCAAATTTCTGATGCCGGGACTGATCGACGCTCACGCACACCCGATAGCGGGTGGTCTTACCCTCGTGCAAGCGACCTTTTCGGACGAGAGTACCTCCGTCCCAGCCTTAGTGGCTTTCGTGACAAAGCAGTTGCAGTCGGGCAAGAGTCGGCTGGGCGATGTTCTCGTTGTCAATGGTCTCGACATCGGATACTGGGGGCATGCAGCCGAAATCGATCAGGCGCTGAGCAACGGCGCCTTCGCAAAGCAACCGATCGTGCTCTTTGGATCGGATGCCCATACCGCCTGGGCCAATCGGGCGGCACGAACGCGGGCTGGCATAACCAAGAACTACATTCGAGGGCTACAACCGGATCAGCAGCGCTACTACGGGTTCGATGCCGACTTCAATCCCAATGGTTTTGCCGTGGATGTTGGTCAGACCAAGGTAGCCTCGATCTTGCCGGCACCTTCACCGCAAATGATGCTGGAAGCTGGGCAGGCGGCCGTTCACTACATGAACAGTATGGGCATCACAGCCTGGCTGGACGCCGCGGCGACCGGGACGGTCGGTGGGACAGTGCCGGCCAATGCCAACGAGCCCGGTTATCTCCCGACCTATCGAATGCTGGCTGAACGCGGACAGCTCTCAGCCCATGTGGTTGCATATCCGGTGGTGCAGCCTGATCTCGGCAGTCAGCAGATTGATGTTGTCGAGGCCCTGCGTGCGAAGTTTGCGAATGTTGCCAATCTCACGATTCCCGGCCTTAAGGTGTTTGCCGACGGCGTCGTCGAGATGCCCTCGCAGACCGCGGCGCTCACAAAGGCCTACCTCAACAACGGCCGGACGGTCGTGCCGCTATTCACACCGGAAAAGATGAACCGCTTGGTCGCTGAGGCGTACCGGCGCGGGCTGACGGTTCACATTCATGCGATCGGTGACCTCGCCGTCAAACAATCTCTCGACGCTTTCGAAGCCGCCCGAACCGCCAACCCGACGACCACTCTGCCGTTCGTGATCACTCACGTGCAGTTCGCCGATCCGGAGGACATTCCCCGATTTGGGAAACTCCACGTGATCGCGGCGTTGCAGCTTCTGTGGGCCGTCGCTGATCCCAGCACAAACGAGCAGGTAAAACCCTTCATCGACCCTTCGATTTACCGATGGATGTACCCGGCTCGTTCCATCCTTGACAGCGGCGGGACGATTGCCGGCGCAAGCGACTGGCCGGTCAGCTCCGCGAACCCTTTTCTGGCAATCGCTCAGGCCGAGGCTCGTTCGGGCCCGCAGGGCGTTCTTGAAGCGTCAGAGCGAGTTCCTCGCGAGGCGATGCTTTACGCATATACCCATAACTCCGCGGAAGCGTTGGGCCAACTGAACGACATCGGTACGATCGCTCCCGGGAAGAGCGCCGATCTCGTGCTTGTCGACCGCGATGTCCTTACGGCCCCCGTGGGGGAGCTAAAGGATGCCGCTGTGCTGTTTACCATGTTTGGCGGCCAATTCGTCTACGGACACGCACCCTAGGCGAGCGGGACGAAGAATGTCGAGCCGCGGACCCTGCCGATTGCCGGCAAAGCCACGCACCGAACCCGGCGCACGCGCCGCACGCGCCGCACGCGCGCCCAAGACCACACGGCGACGCCCCTAAGCGATTGATCTGTGGGCCTGCCCATCCGAGGGGGCGCTCACTCCGCAGATCCGCCCATTCACTCCGTTAGATCGGCGTTCGTCGTAAACCTGCGGCACGCGTTGAGCCGTACCCATATTCTCAGTGTGACCGCTTCGAGGCTCCACCTTATTTCCTATTTTCAGGTACCCGATTTCCGCGGCCATGCGTCCAAGTGATTGAGACAGATTCGCAATTCGCTTGGTCCAGAACAACAGAAAGCAAAGCCACCTTTGGTCGGGATCGAGAGGGGCGTTGAGGCTGCAAAAATGAGAAGCGTAACACTAGCAGCGGCCTTGCTCGCGGGATGCGCGAGTCAGCCGCCCGCGTTGTATCACACGTTGACTTCGGGGCAGACCGTGGGCGAGTTGCGCGGGCAGGCGGCCATCGGGATTGACGGGCTTATGGTCCGCTGGCGATGCACATACGGTGCGCAGCAGGGAGAGGTGACAGTCGAGGAGACGGCGGCCTATTGCGCGCCGTACCGGCCGCTCCCGTGAGTAGCGCGTGTGCGAACCGTCTCCTTCAGTTGGAGCGTGGAGCCAAGGGTCCTCCCTTACGGCACCGACCCATGAAAGAGATGCCGCGGTAAGGGAACTCGGCTGGCAGGATGACGCATTCTAATAAGGGAAATGCGCCGGCGTCGCGGCGGCGCATCGGCGCTCTCGCAATCCTGCTGGTGCTCACGGAATTGAGTTCGTGCAGTGAAAGAACGCCCGTCGCCGGCACGCCGATTCCAGCTGCGGACGAATTGCGTGAACCACCCGTTTTTGCTTCAGCGAACGGGGTTCTTGATCTGTTGGTAATTGCGAGGGCCGCTCCGCTCTTCCAGTTTGCCCCCTATCGACCGACCGCATGGGTTTATGAAATCTGCCCCCGCACAAGCGACGATGCGCGCTCCTGTCCTGCGCTCTCGGCACGCGGCGATTTGTACGGGGGCGCGCGCCTCCAGTTGTCCCCCGGTGATGTGCTCAAAATCCGTCTGATCAATCAATTGCCGGCGCATCCTGCGGCGTCCGGGCAGGCGGGCGGCGACTCGTTCCTGGACTTGAACCCGACTAACTTGCATACGCACGGCCTGCTCGTGTCGCCCAGGTACGCCACCCCCGCTGATCCAACGTGGGGCGACAACGTGTTCATCTACACCTTCAACTCGGCGAATGGTGCGCCCGACCCTGACTCGAACTTGCATGGTACCGCCCTTTTTGATGCGGCCGACTACAGCGTTGCGATTCCCGCGAGCCATCCTTCGGGGCTGTATTGGTTTCACCCCCATGTCCATGGGATCTCGGCGCAGCAGATTTCCGCGGGGCTCGCCGGCATCATTACTATTGGCCGGGTCTCCGACTACGCGTTTTCTCGCCGACGCAGCGGCGTCGACGTTGCAGACACCTTGCCGACCCGACATTTGATTCTCAAGGATACGCAGGTGCTGAGCGACGGAACGCTGTTGTTATCCCAGGATTCGGGCTTCTGCGAGTCCAAATCCGCTGCCCCCGGACGTGGCGGGTGCCCGGGCGCTGTGCCGCCATATCCGACGCAATTCGATTACCGCGGTGGGCGCTGGTTCTTCACGATCAATGGTCAGCAGTTTCCGACGATCACAGTGGACACGCCAGCCGGCCAGATTTGGCGAATCGTCAATGCGTCCGCGAACACAACCTATCACTTGAATTTATGGGATCCGACGTCAAACCGTGAAATGCTACTGCGCGTGATCTCAATCGATGGCGTTGGGATCGACGTCGGAGCGGAAACTGATCCTTCCTTGCTGATCTCACAGGCAGGCCAGAGGTTTCAAGCCGTTCCGTGTCCAGGCACGAACGGTGCACTGGCCGATGGAGTGTGCACGACGGAACTCCATCTAATGCCATCGACTCGCGCCGAGGTCTGGGTCAGCTACCGCAACGGGAGTGGCGCGCTGGAGACCGCGCCACCCGGCGCCGCTGCTGTACTTCGCTCCAGCGGACATTGGTCCGGCCCCCAGGGCGACAACTGGCCCGCGATCGATCTCGCCAACGTGACGTTTGCGCGCAGTCTTGCGCGGCAACAAGCGTTGGCCGTGGCGGGACAGGCATCGAGCCTTGCAAACGCCCGCAACGTCTCGCTCGATCTTCGCAAGGCAAATGCAGCCGTCCCAAGCGATGCCACCTGCACCCCACTGGCACCGGGACACATGCGACGGATCTTCTTCGGCGCGACTGCGCAGCCGCCGTATGCCCTTGGGCTTGGCTACGAGGAGGTTGATGCGCAGGGTGCGACGGTGCCTGGCACTTACATTGACATCGCGCCGTTTGATCCAGCAACCCCGACCGTGTGCATCTCACTGGATCGCGGCAACCAAGCGACCACCGAACGGTGGCAGCTCGTCAACATCATGGGAGCGGATCATAACTTTCATATCCACCAGGCGCATTTCTCGGTTCTAAGTGAAGCGGAAGTTGCGGGCACTGCTGTGCCCGATAGGTTGCGGCAAAGGTCCGTGATGATGGACAGCCTGCCCTTGCTACATGCGGATGGGATGTGCACGTCCGTGAGCGACTGGCGCGCCGGCAGCTGTACAGCTCACCCGGCGATTGTCGAGATTACCTTTGCTGTCGCCGGAGACTTCGTCTACCACTGCCACATCAGCGCGCACGAGGACGCAGGGATGATGGCGGTCATCCGCGTGCGTTCGGATCCTTCCGCTCAATATTCAACGCTCGTCGATCGATTTCTGTCCGCTATTCGATTCCCGAAGGATGACGCCACACAACCCCTCACTCCGCGAATTGCCGGTATCATGTGCCGCGGAAATGCACGCCGGACTCCTCAGGTAGGAGTGAGGCTGCAAGGGCCGTGACTGCCGCGAGAACTGCATCTAGACAAAGCAGAACGTAACCGTCTCGCTCGGGACGATCTGACGGCATAGTCGATGCCCTGATCGCAGTCCAAATAGACGGACAACACGGGATTTTCCTACTCTCCCGGACGACTTTTTCCGTTTCCAGCCTCTGCGCTGCTCGTTTCCGTTGCGTCAACCGGGGCGCTAGGTGCAGCCTAGCGGAATGGGAAGTCCCGGCGACGGCTATCTCCTCGAGGCACTCGAGTCGGAAGGGCTCCTGCGTGCATGCCTGTTCCGCTACGTCCGTAACCCCGCCGACGTCGACGACCTTCTCCAGGAAACCTACGCCCGCCTGCTGGTCGCGAATCCTTCCGGGGGCGGAGAGGTCCGCTCAGTGCGGGCGCTGGCTCTGACCATCGCGCGGAATGTTGCGCTCGACTGGCTTCGCCACCGCAATGTCGTGCCAATAGAACTCGTGTCGGATTTGACGAACTTGGACGTCTTGGATGAGAAGGCCCAGGTCGATGAGATCGTCAACGCTCACCAGGAGCTCACGCTGCTGTCCGAAGTGGTGGCAGAGCTACCGAAGCGCTGCCGGCAGGTATTCACACTGCGTCGCGTCTATGGCCTTTCACAGCGAGAAATCGCCGAGCGCTTTGGAATTTCGGAAAAAACCGTGGAGCAGCTCCTCGTCCGTGCGGTGCGCCGATGTGCTGAGGCGCTGTTTGCACGCGAGGTGGTTGCGGACCACCCACGTTCCATGAGTGAGCGGCTGCGCCACCGGTTGAAGATGCCATGAGCTACGCCGAAGAGATCGAGAATCAGGCCGCGAGCTGGCTGGCCCACCGGGACGCGACGGGTGAGACCGCCGAGATGCCCGAGTTTACCGCCTGGCTCGCCGCTGACCCGCGCCATCGCGCCGCATACCTGCGTCTTGCGGCTGCATGGGAGCGCACGGCGCAGCTGAAGCGGCTGCGGCTTGAGGGACAACCTGTGGACCCGGATCTCCTGATCAGAGGAAGAACTTCAAGCCGTGGCGGGCGAACGCGCCTCGCGATCGCCGCAAGTCTCGCGGGTGTGATCCTTGCCGGCACGTGGTGGTTGGGAGCGGCGAAGGGCACGGAGACCTATCGAACCGAGATTGGAGGGCTATCGCGCGTCGTCCTGCGGGACGGATCGACTGCAACGCTCAACACCGATACGGAGCTGCGCGTGCATTTCACGAAGACGCGCCGCGAGGTTGAGCTCCAGCATGGGGAAGCACAGTTCGCAGTCGCCCACGATGCCGCGCGGCCCTTCGACGTGAAAGCTGGTGGCCGCGTGGTCCGCGCGGTCGGCACTGCCTTCGATGTGAAGCTTGGTCACGGGGAGTCCATGGAGGTCGTTGTGACTGAGGGCCGTGTCGAGTTTCTCGAGGCTTCTGCCATAGGGCAGCAAACGGATACGGTGCAGCCACCACCTACTGTCTCCGCTGGCGAAGCGGCCGTCGTGGCCCATGGAAAAGTTACCGTCCGTCCTGTCTCTTCCAGCGAAGCTTCGCGCCACCTTGCCTGGCAGGTCGGCGAGCTCTCGTTCCAGGGCGAGACACTCTCCGAAGCGGTCGCAGAGTTCAATCGCTATAACCGCCGGAAGGTGATTATCACGGATCCGGCGACAGCAGGTTTGCAGATTGGTGGCAATTTCCAGGCTCTGGACCTCGACAGCTTTGTCGCGGCACTGAGCCGATCTTTTGGCATCCGCGCGATCAGGGCGGACGACGGCACTCTCATTCTCGAGCGCGCTTCGGGTGCTGCGCACGATTGAAACCAGACTCGCTCAATGATTTGCGTGTAGGAATATCGCAAGCGAGCCGTCTATGCCCTCGACGGCACCCGTGTCGTCCTCCACCCACAACACTAGACCTCGGGGCAAGAATGCGAAAACTCACGCGATGGCAAGGTCTGATGGCTGTCGTGCTGGTCGCGTGGCTTGCCGCGCCACAGACGGGAACCGCAAGGGCCTCCGGTATCCTGTTCCAGATCGAAGCGGGCTCCGCCCCCCTGGCTTTAAATCAGTTCGCCGCGCAGGCGCATGTTCAGCTGCTCTTCGATTATCGGGCGATGACGGCGCTCAAGACCCAGGCCGTCAAAGGTCAGTTTGAACCTGCCGAGGCGCTCCGGCTTCTGCTGCGTGGCACCGGGTTCACTTTCCACCAGGTCAATGATCACACGATTGCCGTAGTAGCTGTTGGGTCGGACTCCGTGCCCGCGGCATCCTCGTTCAAGCAGCCTTACGGTGGATTTCTGGTAGCACTGGCTACTGAAGAACAGACACCGAGTCCTGGTTCGGTGGGGCAGCCGGTTCAAACGGCGGAGAGTAGCGGGAAACTTCAGGAGGTCGTGGTGACCGCCCAGAGGCGCGAGGAGCGCCTGCAGAGCGTGCCGATCAGCGTCACGGTCTTTGACCAAACGACGATGGACGCGCAGGGAACGCGCAGCATCGATGATCTCGCCCGATTGACCCCGGCCATCACGTTCACGCACCAGTCGACGAACAACAACGCGCAAAACTCGGACATCGCTATTCGCGGCATCAGTTCCCAGGCCGGTGCGGCGACCACTGGGATCTACATCGACGACACCCCCATTCAAACCCGGCATCTGTCGTTCGGCTCCTTTAATACGTATCCGGAACTATTTGATATCGAGCGCGTCGAGGTGCTTGAAGGGCCGCAAGGAACCCTGTTTGGGTCGGGTTCCGAGGGTGGAACGGTTCGATTCATCACCCCCGAGCCGAGCCTTACGCAAGCCTCGGTCTACGCGCGCTCGGGGATCGGAGCAACTTCCCACGGCGATCCGGTGTACGAGATTGGTGCGGCAGGTGGCGTCCCTCTGATCAACGACTCGCTCGGCTTACGGGCCAGCGCGTCATATCGTCACGACGGGGGCTATGTTGATCGCGTAGATTGGCGTACCGGTCAGATCGTCTCCGGGTCAGCCAATGCCGGCCGAACGGTAACGGCGCGCGTCGCCTTGAAATGGGCAGCGACGGAGAGCTTGACGGTTACGCCATCCGTTTACTACCAGAAGCGCGACATCGACGACACTTCAGCATGGTGGTACATCCGGCCGGATCTGGAGCCGGGAGATCCGACCAACGGGCTATTCAATTCGCCGCTTCGCTCGGGCAATGAGATTGCCAGCCCCGACTCGGACAAGTTCGTGCTGGCAGCGCTGAAATTGCAGTGGACCCTGGGACCAGTGCAACTCTTTTCGAACACCTCGTATTTCAAGCGCGACCAGGCTGCAACCACCGACTACTCGCAGTTCGACAGGGCGATCTTTCTGGGCAATCCCTATCCGCCTGCTGGCGAAGTTGGTACGGGGTACTGGGTGGATGCGCAAGAGAACTGGACGCAGGAGTTCCGGGTCCAATCGTCTGCCCCCGAGGCAAGCGTGCTGTGGACCGCGGGGCTGTTTTATCAGCATGCTCGAGAGACGACCCGGCAGAATGTTTACGATCCATCGCTGCAAGGCGATCTCGGTGTACCTCCAGATTTCAACGGCGGTTACATTTACCGCGAAGACCCGCGTGTCGGTATCGACAAGCAGATTGCGCTTTTCGGGCAGGCTGACATCAAACTGACCGAGGCTCTGAAACTCACGCTCGGGCTGCGCTACGCCTATGCGCAGTTTGAGGGTCAAGCGCATTATCCGACCACGCTGGTTGTCGGGCCGGGTTTCGACAGCTCGGGAAGTGAGACCGACCATCCGCTGACGCCGAAAGTTGGCCTGACTTATCAAATCAACAAGGACGACCTCATCTATGCCACCGCCGCTAAGGGTTTTCGCATCGGTGGTGCGAATCCCGCAGTGGGCCAGTTCTGCTATGGACCGGGAGGTGCGCTCGACATGATCGGGTTGAGCGCCGTGCCGCCGACTTACAGTTCGGATAGCTTATGGAGCTACGAGATCGGCAGCAAAAATTCGTTCGCGGAGAATCGCATTCTGCTGAACGCGAGCGCGTACTACGTCAAATGGAAAAACATCCAGCAGAACGTGCCACTGACGGCATGTGGCTTTCAGTACACCGGGAATTTGGGCGAGGCCAGGAGCACTGGCTTCGATTTGCAGACGATCGCCAATCTGACCAATGTGTTCTCAGTGGGAGCGAATTTCAGCTACATAGACGCCCAGTACACCGAGACCGTGCAACTCGCACCGACGGTGTTTTCCATTGTTCAGGACGGCGATCGCCTGCCGGGCTCTCCGTGGGCGGTGTCGGCATTCGCGCAAGCGACCGTGCCACTCGCGGCAATGAAGGCCTACGCGCGGGTCGACTATCAGTACAGCGCCAAGCAAAGCGGCACGGTTGCGGCCGCCGATCCCCTCAATGGCGGATTCCCGGCGGGCTTCGACTCCATTCCGTCCCAAAGTTTCACGTCGCTGCGCACTGGGCTCAACTGGGGAGGGTGGGACGTCTCGCTGTATGCGCAGAATCTGTTTGATACACACCCGCGGCTCGGCGGTGCGGCGGAGATTTTGGCACCCTATTCACTGTACACGGCGTACAGTTATCGGCCGCGAACGGTCGGTCTGACGGGTACATATCACTTTTAGCCAGTCGGGCACGACACCGGTCATGCAGGCTACTTATATCCGGACGCTTGCGATTGCGGCTGCGATGAGCGCCTGGTGTCCACTCTCCCGGGCGGCGCCGCAACAGCCTGACCGTCCCGCAGATATCGTTCTGAGTGGTGGGCACATCCGGACGTCGTCGGGCTGGGCGCAAGCGCTCGCAGTCCGTCGAGGGGTGATCGTCGCAGTGGGTGATGCCAAGTCGGTCGAACCGTTTCGCGGGCCACGGACCGAGACCATTGAACTGTCGGGCGCCACAGTCCTCCCCGGTCTACACGACGTGCACGTCCATCCGATGTACGCGGGAATAGTGGAACAGCAATGCAGGATTGCTCAGGGATCCAACCTGCAAGAGACGTTGAAGGGGGTGAAAGACTGCGCTGACCGGTTAGCATCGGGAGCCTGGGTCGTAGGCGGGCAGTGGGATGCTCCTGCGCTCGGGGGCGTGCCCAATCGCAGCATGCTCGACACTGTGAGCTCAGATCGTCCCGTGTATCTCGAGGACACCAGCGGTCACAGCGTCTGGGTGAACTCCCGCGCTCTTGATCTCGCCGGGATTACCAAAGCCACCCGTGACCCGGTGGGCGGTATCATCGAGCGGGATGCGTCCGGGACCCCAACCGGAATCCTGCGCGAATCCGCCACGGAACTCGTTCACCAACAAATACCCAAGCCTAGCGTGGAAGCGCTGCGTGCGGCGCTCAAAAGATCGCTGGACACGATGCTGTCCTTCGGGATTACGTCCTATACGGAGGCGGCCGTCGGGTTCGTCGCCGGTCCCGAGCGCGAGCTCGAGGCCTACACCGAGCTTGCCGATGCGGAAGGAATCAAGCAGCGCGCGATCGTATGTATTACCTGGGAACCGGGCAACGCCGAGAGTGAACGGGCGATTGCCCAGCGCAACCTTTATGCGCGCACAAACGTGTCCCCCAGTTGCGTCAAGATCTTCCTGGACGGCGTGCCGACCGACAGCCATACGGCGGCAATGCTCGAGCCATATGCCGACACGCTGAAAAATCGCAACGACCGGGCTGCGCTCTACGGGCTGCTGCTGGTCAAGCCAGACGTGCTCAATGCCGCGGTCACACGCTTCGACCGAATGGGACTGACCGTCAAGTTCCATGCCGCCGGGGACGCGGCCGTGCGCGAAGGTCTGGACGCGATCTCCGCCGCCCGCAAGGCTAACGGCTTTAGCGGGCTAATGCATAACGTCGGGCATTGCACATTCGTCGCCAAGGACGATATCGCTCGTGCACGCGCGATTGGCGCTACCTTCGAGGTGTCGCCGTATCTATGGGGGCCCAGTCCCATCAACGACGCCATCACTGCGGCAGTTGGCGATCGGTTGATTCAACGCGTCTGGCCAGTGCGTGAGATGGTCGCGTCAGGCGCGCTGGTCGTTCCGGGCTCGGACTGGTCGGTGGTCCCGTCAGTGAACCCGTGGATCGCCGTGGAGACACTCGTCACCCGGGAGGTGCCGGGCGGCAGCCAGAAAAGTTTTGGCAAGCTCGAGGCCATATCGCTGCCGCAAGCCCTGGATTTATTCACGATCAATGCAGCTCAGCAGGAGGGTGTGTCGAATCTGATAGGTCGAATCGAGGTGGGGATGCTGGCAGACGTAATAGTGATCGATCAAAACCCCTATGACGCGTCTGTCACCCGCGTGCACGACACCAAGGTCAGGATGTCTTTCATCGGAGGCACAAAGGTGTTTGACACCGCCGGCTCCGCCGCACCCCGCTGACCTCGGTGGCCGCCGTGCCGTCGGGGAGGTCGCGGACCTTAATAAGGAGGAGAGTACGCCTTGCAGCATGCGTGATTGTCCTTCCTGTGCTGTATGGCGTTGGCACCAACACGCCTGCGACGCAGCTCCACGTCGAGGTCTACAAGGGGGAATTCGCCTCGGTAAACTCGTTCATCTTCTCCAATGGCAAATCGCTCGTCGTCATGGATGTGCAGCGCAAGAGCTCCGAGGCCAGGAAGCTCGCCGACCTCGTGAAGTCCAAGAACCTCCCGCTAACCCACATCATCATCAGCCACGGACACACGGATCATTTCACGGGAATGGCGTTGTTCCACGAGGAATTCCCACGGGCGAAGATCGTTGTGGCTAGCGAAGACATCAGACGAGACATCAAGGAGTACGCGATCTACATGGACCGCGGGGGTGCAACGGGCGCCGAACCCGTGCTCGATCCGGCGCTCAAACCCCGCTCGTTGGAGAATCCGACAGGGTTCGATTACGAGCACACGATTCAAGTGCTGCCGCGTGGCAGGTTGACCTTGCACGGCGGGGGCACTCTCGAGCTGACGAGCAAATATCCTCCAACGGAAGCCAGGCACATGACGACGGTTTACAGCAAAGAACTGAACGCGCTGTTCGTCGCGGACCTAGGGTATAACCACGTCCACGCCTGGATGGGAGACGACATCAGCACGCAGCGCATCAAGACGTGGCGCGAGCAGCTAGTGAAACTTAAGGCGAGCTATCTGCCCTCGAATCCCGAAGTTTTCCCAGGTCACGGCGATCCAAGCGACATGTCGCTGTTCGACCGGATGATCCGCTATATCGACGACTTCCTGCGCGTCACATCCCACGCTCGCTCTCGAGAGGAAGCCATGCACGAGCTGGAGTCTCTCTATCCGGACTACCGCGAGGCCGACTTCTTTCTCAAGTACAGCATCGAGAATCACGTGAAGTAAAGTTGAGGAGAAATTCTCGATGGTGAGACGCTTACTGGTGGCGCTGGTCGCCGGGACTACAATGCAGATGAGCGGAGTTCAGATCCTGGCTGCGGATTCCTCCGACGCGCGACAATGGCTGATGATGGTGAGGACCGTGAACACGGATCCCACGAAGGAGCTGGAATTTAACGCGTGGTATGACGACATCGACATCCCAGACGTATTGAAGGTCCCTGGCTATTGGCGGGCGCGCAGAGGGAGAACACTGCAGCTCACGGCCCCCGCTGTGGCGCAGAGCGCCGAACCCCAGGAACAGGGTCACTACGTTGCGCTATACAACATCGAGTCGTCGGCGATGGACAAGACGATCATCGACATGTTGATGGCGACCTGGAAAATGCTGTCGGAAGGGCGAGATACACCACTGCTGAAAGTCACGGAGCGCGTCTACTACCATCAATATGCGGCGGCCTTCACCACAGCGACCGCGGGAAGCGGCAACCGCGAACACTTCCTGATGCTCGAGCGATTCGACGTCACTCCGGATGTCGATGGCCATCGGTTTAACAGCTGGTACAACGGGATGTGTCGTAAGGCAACGAGCAGTGTGCCGGGCGTCGTGCGTGCGACGCGCTACGAGCTCTACCGGGTCCTGATGTTCGAGCCCAAGTACGCGCCGCGCTTTTTGACTCTGGTAGAGATTGAGGCTGATTCTGCAGAGCAGGCGCGCAGGGCCGCCGAGCTCTTCGGGCATTTTGACGACCAGGGGCGCGCGAGCCAGGGTTATGTTGCGCGCGAGTCGACGCTGTACACCGAGATCAAGGACGTACGACGTTGATTTTAACGTGTATGCCCCGATAATCCGCGCGGCGCTCCGATGCTGAGATGAACGATCTGGTGTTTGCGGGGGTGGAGACAGGAGGCTCCAAGATCGTGGCCCGGATCGTGGACGCACGCGGCCAGGCGTTGGCGGACGGCCGCTGGCCGACGACTACTCCGGAGGCGGCGCTCGAGGCTCTGACCACTTTCATTACAAGTGCCGCCCCCGGGCGGCCACTCGCGGGAATCGGTATCGCCGCCTTTGGACCGCTGGTGTGCGACGAGCTATCGCAGGACTATGGCCGCGTTCTCAACACTCCCAAAGCCAATTGGAGTGGCTCGAACCTTCGCGCCGGACTTGCGAGTCGTTTCGCCGTGCCCGTCGCGATCGACACCGACGTCAACGCAGCTGCGCACGCCGAGTGGCAGCGGGGCGCCGGACAGGGCGTCCGGTATCTCGCCTACGTCACTGTGGGAACCGGCATCGGCGGCGGTCTGATAGTGGATGGCCGTCCCCTCCATGGAGCGCTCCACCCGGAGATCGGCCACATGCCGCTGACTCGCCGGGACGGCGACAACCTGCACAGTGTGTGTCCCTTCCATCGGAATTGTGCTGAGGGGCTGACCGCAGGGCCGGCGATTGTGCGCCGGCTGGGAATCAATCGGGCGCTCTCGAGTGAGCCGATGATCCTCGATCTCGTGGCGGGCTACCTCGGTGAGCTCGCAGCGTCGCTGGTGCTCTGCTGGTCGCCCGAGCGCATCGTCTGGGGCGGAGGCGTCATGGCAACGCCCGGATTGCTCGAGCGTTTGCGAGGGTGTCTCGACCAGAGCCTTGCCGGGTATGGAGTCGGAGCGGCCGCGCTCGCAGCTGATTTTTGCGCTCTTCCTGCGCTCGCAGATTCGGGCCTCGAAGGGGCGCTGCTGATGGCGAGAGCGCTTTCGCAGCAGCCACCTGCGTAAGTTTTCCTGGAATCGCCGCTAAGTACACTGCAGTCACCGTCCTGTGAGTACCGCGCGTGAGCTTCAGCGGGTGAGTCTCAAGTCCCCCGCGACTGCGCAGCAGAAAATGCGCGTGTAGCCGGCCGCGTCCGTCGGCAGCGGATTGCCGGCCGCGCACGGATCGCGCTCGGCTTCCTGGCCGATGGTCTGCGGGTCGCGCAGCGTGACACCGAGCTCCGCAAGCGAGTGGGGTACACCCAGCCGGCTGCGAAAGGCGAGCATCCATTCGAACAGTGCGCCGAAGGGCTCACCGCGCAGGTCGAGCGTGCGCGCAATCACGGCCAGGCGCGCCTCGATCGCGGCGCGGTTGTGCACCAGGATGTAGGGCAGCAGCACCGCGTTGGTGAGGCCGTGATGGGTGTTGAAGTGCGCCCCGACCGGATGCGAGATGGCGTGCACCCCCCCGAGACCTTTCTGAAATGCTGTGGCTCCCATGCTCGCCGCCGCGAGCATGCGCGAGCGCGCCTCAATGTCGGTGCCGTCATCGTATGCGCGCGGCAGATACGTCTGGATGAGCCGCATGCCCTCGAGCGCTATGCCGTCAGCCAGCGGGTGGAAGCCCGGCGCACAGTAGGCTTCGAAGCAGTGCGCGAATGCGTCCATGCCGGTCGCCGCTGTGATCTTTGGCGGCAGGCTGACGGTGAGCTCCGGGTCGCTGATGACGACGCCCGGCATCATCCGCGGGTGGAAAATGATCTTCTTCTGGTGGGTCGCCTCGTTGATGACGACGCCGGCGCGCCCCACCTCGGAGCCGGTGCCCGCGGTGGTCGGAACCGCAACGATGGGCGCGATGCCGTGCTGGTCAGCTCGCCGCCACCAGTCACCGACGTCCTCGAAGTCCCACAGGGGGCGCGTCTGGCCGGACATGAAGGCGATGACTTTACCGGCATCGAGCGCCGAACCCCCGCCGAAGGCGATGACGCCGTCGTGGCCGCCGCGGCGATATACGCCGAGACCCTCTTCGATATTGGCGGCGACCGGATTGCCGCGCACGCCGGCAAACAGTTGGGCGCCGGGCATGAGCGCGAGGGCGCTTCGCACCATTGGCGCATCGCACAGCCCCTGGTCGGTCACCAGCAGCGGGCGCTCGATGCCGAGCTTGGCGCAGGCCGCGGGCAGTTCCGCGATCCGGCCCGGGCCTGCCCACACCGTCGTTGGGTAACTCCAGTTCGCCTTGAGAGGTACGTTCACGTCTTCACCCGCAAGTGAAATGATTTTGGCCGAGTCAGGTGCTCGTAGCCGACCACCGAAAGCGTACAGCCATGCCCCGAGTCCTTCACGCCCACCCAGGCGAGCGCGGGGTCCAGATAATCACAGCGATTCATGAACCAGGTCCCGGTTTCGACCCGCGCGCCGAGCGCTTCGGCGGCCTGGGGATCACGCGTCCAGACCGCCGCGGTGAGCCCGAAAGCGCTGCGGTTCATGTGCGCCACCGCTTCATCATCGGAGCGCACCTTCATGATTCCGGCGACCGGTCCGAAAATCTCCTCGCGCATTACCACCGAACCGGGCGGTGCATCCAGCAGCAGCTGCGGTGCCAGATAAGGGGTGTCGGCCCTACTCTTCGGGAATTCGCGCTCCTCGATCGCCGCGCGAGCGCCGGCTTCCACCGCGGCACGCAGCTGCGCGCGCACTGTGTCCGCCGCCGCGGTGCGCACCAGCGGGCCGAGCGTCGTGTCGGGGTCCAGTGGGTCCCCGAGCCGGTATTGCCGGATCAGTTCGATGCAGCCGCGTGTAAAGGGTTCGTGCAGGCTCTCATGCACATAGATGCGCTGCAAACCGCAGCAAGACTGACCGGAATTGAAATACGCGCCGTCCACGATGTTCTCGATCGCATGTGCAAGATCCGCATCCTCGCGGACGTAGACCGGATCGCAGCCGCCGAGTTCGAGTCCGACACCGATGAAGCGCTCGGCGGCAACGTGCTGTACGGCGCGGCCGCCGGCCACCGAGCCGGTGAACGCGACGAAGTCAACGCGCGCATCGCGGATCACTGCTTCGGTGTCTCCATGCGTCAGGTGCAACACCTGGAAGAGGCCGGTCGGAAGGCCGGCCGCCGCGAAGCATTCGGCGAAGACTTCCGCGCACAGCGGCGTCTGTGCCGAGTGCTTCAGCACCACGGCGTTGCCGGCGATCAGGGCAGGCACGACGCTGTTGACGGCGATCAGGTAGGGATAGTTCCAGGCGGCCACGCTGAACACCACACCGAGGGGCTCGCGTCGGATGAAGCGGCGGAAGCCCGGCTTGGGTCCGGCATCGAGGTCGGCGAGTGCGGTGCTGGCGATGTCGCTCATGTAGCGGGCACGCTCGAGCGTGCCGCGCACCTCGCTCGGCGCGAATCGTATCGGACGGCCCATCTGCCAGCTGAGCTGCGTGGCAATTTCACTGCCACGCCGCTCGAACTCGAGGCAGAAGCGCTCCATGATGGCCGCCCGCGCAGCAACCGGCACCGCGCGCCACGCCGGCTGCGATGCGTGGGCTCGCACGAGTGTCGCTTCGATCTCGGCCGCGGTGGCGGCCGGACGCTGCGCGTACACGCGGCCGTCGACCGGCGATATGGTGGTGATCATCATCAGATGATCTCGAAATAGCGCGCGAGCTCCCAGTCGGTCACAGCGCGGCGGAACTCACGCTCCTCCCACTCGCGGCTCGCGGCAAAGTGGCTGACGAACGGCGTGCCGAAGAGCTCCTGCGCCGCCTTGGAGTGCGCCAGTCGCTCGGCCGCCTCAGTTAGCGTGCGGGGCAGCTGGCGTTTGGCGGGGAGCTTGCGGTCGTAGGCGTTGCCGCTGATTGGCTCATCCGGCTCGACGCGATGCTCGATGCCCCACAGTCCCGAGCCGATCGCCACTGCGAGCGCAAGATAGGGATTGATATCGGCGGCGGCGATCCGGTACTCGACTCGCTGAGTCTTCGGGCCGCCGAGGATCACACGCAGCGCGCAAGTGCGATTCTCCAGCCCCCAGGTGGCGCTGGTCGGCGCCCAGTAGCCCGGCACGAGCCGTGAGTAGCTGTTGACGGTCGAGGCAACCATGGCGAGGAGCTCGGGCATCAGCGCCTGCTGGCCACCGACGAACCAACGCATCTCCTGTGACATCGTATGCGGGGCGGCTTCGTCATGGAACGCGGACGTGCCGTCCTTGCGTGCCAGCGAAACGTGCAGGTGGCCACTCTGTCCCGGCAGCTGCTGCGACCACTTGGCCATGAAGGTCGCCATCAGCCCGCGCCGCTGGGCTAACACCTTGGTGAAGGTCTTGAAGAGCGCTGCGCGATCAGCCGCTTCCAGCGCCTCGGTGTAGTGCAGCGCGGCCTCGATGACACCGGGGCCAGTCTCGGTGTGCAGCCCCTCGATCGGCATGCGCATGTCGGTCGCGAGCTTGAGCAACTCCTGGTAGAGCTCGGCGTGCACCGCGCTGCGCAGCAGAGAATAGCCGAAATAACCTGGAGTGAGATTCTCAAGGTCGCGGTAGTTCTTCTGGCGCACGCTCGCGGGCGTCTCGCGGAAGAGGAAGAACTCGTATTCGGCCGCGGCGCTCGCGCCGTAGCCCATAGCGGCCGCACGGCGCAACACACGACGCAGCGTCGCGCGTGGGCACACCTCCTCGGCGCTGCCGGCGAACTCGCCGAGAAAGAACACCATGTTGCCCTCGAGCGGCAGCGAGCGGCAGGTGTCGGGAAGCAGCCGCACCTGGGCGTCAGGGAACGCTGTGTGCCACCCGGTGAAGCTGACATTGTCGTACAGCTGGTCGTTTGAGTCCCACCCCAGCACCACGTCGCAGAATCCCAGGCCCTTCTCGAGCGCGGTGAAAAACTTCGGACGGTCGATGAACTTGCCGCGCAGAATGCCGTCGTTGTCAAACACCCCGACCTTGACGTGTGTAAGGCCCCGCTCCTCGACGATTGCCCGGGCCTGCGTAGCGGTGCGTACCTCTTCTGGCAGCATGGTCGGTGGCTATCGGGTTCTGGAAGCACTGCGCATTACTGGCGCCGCCGTGCGTGCGGGAACACCTGCTGCTGCAACCAGTTGCGCAACTCCGCCAGCTTGCTCGCTTCGTCCTGCATCGCAGCTCCCAAACCATGCTTCCATGCGAGGCGCCGGTCGCAGGGGTCCTGCATGAGCAGACGCATGTCGACGACGAACGCTTCCAGTTCCGCTTGGTCGGCGAACAGCCGATCTGTGATCAAGGCCTGGCCGTAGCGCAGTGTCGTGGCGGCAAGCTCGTTGTAGCTGTATTCGGGGTGATACTGCACGCCCCAGAAAGTGCCCCGACCGTAGCGTACCTCTAGCGCCTGCAGCCCCATGTCGTTACTCGCCAACACGACTGTGTCATCTGGCAGCTGATCGACGTCGTCACGGTGCACGGTGATCGCTTCGAACACCGTGGGTTTGCCCGCGAACATCTCATGTCTGCGACCCGCCTCGCCGAGCTCTATACGCCGGGCAAAGCCGAATTCCCGTCCACGCGGATTGCGGCGCACACGTCCGCCCGCTGCGCACACCGCCACTTGCAGGCCCCAGCAGCTGCCGAAGAAGGGCACACCCTCCGCAAAAACGGCACGCGCCAGCTCGATCTGCCGTTCGATGTGCACGCCGCCATCGTAGATGTTGAGCGCCGAACCGGTGATGGCGACGCCATCGTAGTGGCTGAGTCCAGTGCCGGGTGCGAATCGCACTTCGCCGTCTGCCGGCCGCACGATGTCGCAGCTCACTGCGCCGAGGCCCTGCAATACCTGCGCGTAGCCCTCGCCGGAGGGTTGACCGCCGGCGGCAACCTGCTGCTCGCGTGTCGCAGCGCGGTTGCCGTCTATTACGAGAATTCTTGGGCGCTCCATTTCTGGGATTTCATGGTCTGCTAGGTGAGGTCGAACCTACATCTGCCTGACGTGCCACGGTGAAATTATGCCGTACTTTTTGGCGGACAGAATCGTAAGTACTCGATTGAAGGTGGGGCGGCGCCAGGTCGGACCCGTGGCCCCCACTGTGTGCAGGAACGGAGGGAGAATTCATGCGGTAAGCGCCGGGCGGCAGGCTAACGCTCGGCTACGGGCGGGGGCCGAGGACTTGCGCGACGCCACGGCCGCGCGGGTCGGAGACGGCCACTGCCTGGCCACCGGCGAGAACGATCGCCTGCACGTCCCCGTTCCACCCACGGTTCACGAACTGGTAGCCGCGCGCGATGAGCGCGGTGCGCACCGTTGGGTCCAGCGTTGCGTAGGGCTCTTCTATGAGCGTGTCGGCCGGCAGCAACTGGTGGTGGACGCGAGCTGCTGCGACGGCTGCGGCGAGTGACATGTGGAAGTCGTGCCATGCGATGAGCACCTGGAAAACCTGCGTCGCAATGCTCGGTCCGCCCTCGGAGCCGATGATGACTGTGGCCCGGCCGTCTTGGGTGACTATCGTCGGTGTCATGGTGGAGAGCGGCCGCTTACCCGGCGCGATCGCATTCGCATCGCCGCCGACGACCCCGTATATGTTCGGCACGCCGGGCTTGACCGAGAAGTCGTCCATCTCGTTGTTTAGCAGGAACCCGGCGCCTGTTACCACCTGCCCGGAGCCGAAGTCATCGTTCAGCGTATAGGTGTTCGACACCGCGTTGCCGATGCGGTCGATGACCGAGAAGTGCGTGGTGTTGTGGTGCGGGGCGAGTCCGGGCTTCACGTCCGCGGTGGGCGTCGGGTGCGCGGTGTTAACCTCCGCCGCGCGCCGCGCGAGGTAGGCCGGCTCGAGCAGCTGCGCGACCGGAGCCTCGGTGAAATCCGGATCACCGAGATAGCTGGCGCGGTCGGCGAACACGCGCTTCTCGATCTCGGCGACCAGGTGCACGTACTGTACGGAGTTGAGGGACACCCCCGCGAACGCCGGGGCGAGGTCCGCCTTCATGGCGAGCATAGAGAGCAGCACGATGCCGCCCGAGCTCGGCAGCGGCGCTGTGATCACGTGGTAGCCTGCCCACTCGGCTTCGAGCGGCTTGCGCCACACGACGCGATATGCCTCGAGGTCGGTGGCCGCGATGTGACCGTGGCTGCGCGCCATTTCGTCGATGAGGAGCTCCGCGGTGCGCCCCGCGTAGAAGCCGCGCGGACCGTCCGCGGCAATGCGCTTGAGCGCCGCTGCGAGCTCAGGTTGACGGAAGGTTTCACCGTCCGCGAGCGTGCCGAAGTAGGTAAGGAAGTTGGTTCGACCGCGGAGCTCCGCCGCGCGCCCGTCACGTTTCTCGATCAGCATGCGACCGACCGGAAAGCCCCGCTCCGCGTAGCGGACGGCGGGGGCGAGGTCGGTCTGCCAGGTGAGCTTGCCGAATCGGCGATGCAGTTCCCACAGGCCCGCCACCGTGCCCGGCACGCCGGCGGCGCCGGCCCCGACGGTACTCGCGTCGGGGATGACTTTTCCTGCCGCATCCAGGTACATGCCCGCGTTTGCGCCCGCGGGCGCACGTTCGCGGTAGTCGAGAAAGTCCGCCTTACCGTCGAACAGGACTGTCGCCAATCCGCCGCCGCCGAGGTTTCCGGCCTCGGGGTAGGTGACGGCGAGGGTGAAGGCGATCGCGACAGCGGCGTCGGCCGCGTTGCCGCCGGCACCGAGGATCTCGGCTCCAGCGTCGGCGCTGTATCGATCAGGCGCGGCGATGGCTGACGCGGGGGTCGGTGCGGCAGTGTGCCCCGTGGTCCAGGCGATCAATGTGACGGCGCCCGCAGCTGCGAGGCATGCCGCGGGGCGGGAAATCGGCGTCATGGGCGCACCTCGCGGCCCTTTTCGACGGTACAAAATATTGGCCGGCGCCTTTTGACTGACACTTGCTCTGCACAGGTTGGCCTGTTTGAGGGGAGTCCGCAAGGTCGCTGGGGAAGTCTTCGAAGGCCCTCCGGGCAGGTCTCAGGACCGGCTGAGGGAAAGCTCGCGGGGATGAATGCGGACAAAAGGCCGATTTCTGAAACCCGCCAGGCAGCACGTGCGTATCTATTGAGGGCGGCGTCTATTCCTGATCCTGTGAACTGACGCGCGGGCAAAGGGCTTTAACGGGAACCGTCGAGTGGAGACGCAGATGGATCATTGGACCGCGCTTCTCATTTCTCGTGCCTCCTGGATGTGCCACTGCGTCCTCTGGTTTTCGCTCTCAGCGACAGTGGAAGCTTCGAGTCTCGCTCCCGGAGTGTACGTCGCCGCCGGGCATACGATTTATGTCGGTGTTCAACACGAACTCCCCGATCCAGCATCGAACGACTTCTTCGATTCGACTTCACAGCGCACAGGTGATCTGCAGGCGACGGATGATTTGCATCTGCAAAACGGCATCTTCGAAGAGCGGCGCGTCATCGAAACGCCGACGGGGCGGCTCGGGGCTTCGCTTTACTATGCAGGCGAAAGGCCCCGTGCGACTGTATTCCTCATCCACGGCAATGATCCGGAAACGCGAGAAATGGGATTCATCATCCCATTCTTCGTCTGCAACGGAGTAAATGTCATTAGCTACGACCAGCGCGGCGTGGGCGAATCAGCGGGTGATTGGCTTCTCAATGGACCTGGCCAGAGAGCCGATGACGTGGAGGCCATCTATGACGTCATGCGGCATGACCCGCACGTTGATGCGCTCCGCATCGGCATCTGGGCTTTCAGCAACGGGGGTTGGACGGCGCCGCTGGTATCGATCCATCGTGCAGTGGCTTTCATGATCCTGAAGAGTGCGCCCACGGAATCCTTGGCGCAAAACATCGACTACGAAGTCGAACAGGTGATGCGCCGGCACAACGCGCAAGATGCATTGCCACAGGCGCTAGCGCTGTGGCATGCGTTCGAAGAATCGCTGGATGGCACGGTGGCGTGGAGTCATACAAAGCGCCTGTATGATATCGACTCGAAACAACCCTGGTTCCAATACTCGCTGATGCCGGACCTGGGTATCTCCATTCCGCCAGCGCCCTCCAAGATCGCCGGCCTGCGCCGCTTGGTCACATTCGACCCAACGGAAACGTTGCTCACCGTCTCATCCACGCCCACATTGGCGCTTTATGGCGCGCTCGATCGGAATGTTGATGCAGCTCACTCCGCGCAGCAGTTACGCGACTACCTGAGGCGCGCCGGGGATCGTGATGTCACCATCGAAATTTATCCGAATGCCGGGCACCAGCTCATTGTGTCGAAGAGCGGCTACAACGGGGATGCAACACCTCCAAAACGGTTCGTGGCAGATTACCCGCAGATAATGCTCACGTGGCTGGCGCAGCGCGGATTCACCACAGAGCGCATGCCCTGAATTCCCCTTTCAAAATGGATAGTTCAGGCCGGTGAACACTGCGACGCCCTCGTTGCCGTAGCCGATGTCGACGTAACCGACCACGAAGGGCCGGGCGACGCCGCGAAAGCCGATGCCCCCCACTTTGTGCAGCTGCGTCAGCGGCCAGGTGCCCGTCCCTTCGAAGACGCGACCGACATCGAAGAACGGAGTGAGCTCGAGATCGGCGTGCGTGGCAAAGATGTGTAGCGACCAGATGCGCTGGCGCAGCTCGACGCTTGCCGAGAACGAATTGCGATCGCAGTAACGTCCAGCGCCATAGCCACGCAGCGGCTGGGTGCCGCCAATTTCGGTTTGCTGCCCACCAATACAACTCAATGCCCAAAATGGCAGTTCGTCAGTCCTGGGCAGATAGCGCAGGGCGGTATGCACTGCCAGGCTGGTGCTCCTTCCGAGAGCCCAGAAGATGCGATCGTCTATACCGGCCTCGCTGTAGAGCGAATCACCCAGCAGCCCTCCCTGATTGGCGACTCCGGCATACAACACCCACTCGGCGCCGCTTCGGGGTGCGGTGAGGTCATCACGAGTGTCGTAGACGATCGCCAGCCGGTTGAGTAGCGCCTTGGTGGTACCGAGTCCGGGTAGCTCGGGAAAGAGTGTCTCGATCGAGGGAATGCCCGGCAGGGTCCCGGGAAGTATGTCCACGATGCGCATGCGCACCGTGTACTGCAGCTGCCAGGCGCGGTTGAAGTTCAGGCCGACCTGCGCCTGCAACGACCCCTGTTCGTTCGTGTAGTTGGTCTCGGAGCTGGCGGGTGAGTCGTTGCCGACGCCGAAAAAGCGCGGTGTGCCGTCCCGGTCGTACACGAGGCTCGTGGCGATCGACCAGCGCGTCTCGCGCAGCCGTCCCTGCTGCAGCTGCGCGATGAAAGATCGTTCCACGCGCTCCTTGATGCCCGCGGTGATCGACCACTGTTCGTCCGCCGAGGGGTAAGCATAGATGCGTCCATGCACGCCGTAGCCGAAGTACGTGTTATGCATCACATCGGGTGCGATGATGCGATGGATGTCCTCGTGCTCGTCCGTCTGCAGCCAGGTGGGGATGAGGCCAACGGTCGTGCCGCTATTTGGATCGGTGGCGATCTCAGGTATCGGTATGAACGGTGCAGTCGCCGGATTGAACCAGCGCCGCCAACCGCTGCTCGCTGGTGCGGGCGGTGCGGGGGCGGGCAGTTGCGTCTGCAGCGGCTCGGGGCCCTGTGGCGGTGCCTGTGCGTGGACCTGCTTGAGTTGAGCCGCCGCGAGCAATGCCGCAAGAACGCAGCGCAACCGCGCGGGGGTCACTCCCCGCGTGCCCTTTGCGCGCGTCGCCCGAGGACGCGCGTGGTTAAGCCGCGTGGAATGGACATCTGCAGTCGTGGCAGCACCTCGTGCTCCGCGCGCAGCACATCCGCGGCGAAATCGATCTCGATCCACGGCACGCCGGTGACATCAACCACCTCGAAGCAATGACTGCCTTCCTGCAACAGGTCGCGGACAGCTTCCTCGTGGGGCAGGTCGGCGCCCGGGCCGTCAACATAGCCCGCGACCAGCTTCATCAGCCGGCACGCGGCCGGCTCATCCAGGCGAAAGAACCCGACCGACTCGCCGATGGTGTCGTGTTGCAATCCGGGATCTAGCCGCTTGCGCAGCTCGAACGGTTTACCATCACGTACACACACCTTCACGGGCTCGTCTCCCTCCCCGAAATTACGGTCGATGAGCAACCGGTTGACGGGCCGGTCGCCCTCGACGAGCGCCGCCATGATGCCCTCGTGATACAGCACATCAGCGTCCATGAGCAAAACCTCGCCTCCCTGTGTCATGGCATCGGCGACGGTATGCAGCGTAAGCATGCTGCCGCGGTCGTAGCGCTCGTTCATGACGAGCTGTGGCCGCCACTCCAGGCGTTCGAGCTCGGCGTCGATCAGATCGGGGCGAAACCCCACAGCCAGAACGATCTCCTCGACGCCGGCATTCGTCAGCAACTGTCGATGTCTTTCGAGCAGGCTCATTCCGCCGATGCGCAACAGACACTTCGGCAGTTGACGGTCCGGGGGGTATTGCAGACGCAGGCCTTGACCGGCGGCGAGCAGGATGGCGCGCAATTAACTCTCCTTTCTAAGTAAGCAGCAGAGATGTCACGACCTGCAGGGTGGGGAGCCCTCTTGCCTCGAGCGCGGACGATCCACTCAGTCGGCCGCGGAAGCTGGCAGACGACGGCGCCAAAGGCTCTCGGAGGCGTGAAGGTGCAGCAAACCGGGCACACCGAGCAGGATTTCGCGTGCCCGCTTGCCGAGCGATAGTGCCAGTGCCGTTTCGGGATGAAGCCCTGCGAGCGGCGCCAGCAGCAGATATCCCCCTTCCTGCACTCCCAGCGCGCCGGGGATGGCGAAGGCCGCACCGCGAACTGCCTGGCCTACACTCTCGAGCATCAGGGCAACGCCCCAGGTGACCGGTGTGCCAAACAACCGCAGAAGCAGATACACCTCTCCGGTGCCCGCGATCCAGCCGGCAAGATTCAGGAGAAAGCTGACCGGCGGCCGGCGGCCATGCTCATAGGTCGTCTTTACGGCCTGATCAATCGCTTGCGCTCGGCTGTGGAGTGATGACCAAGCGCCCTTACGGCCGAGGCGGGAGATGGCGCGCATCGACCATGCGAATAAGCCCCGCCGTTGCAGGACGTAGAACGCGATCGCCGGTACGGCGAGCACGATACCAGCCACGAGCAGGGCAGGGCGTACAGCGCTTTGGGCATGAGGGCTCACTTGGCCGGCGATCATTGCGAGCCCGAGCAGGGCGAAGGCTATCTGCGCGAGCACCTGCAGTGTTGTGCTCACGGTGACGGCGGCGACAGCGTTTTGCACCAAAACGCCCCGACGCCAAAGTTGCTGGATCATGACGACCGGCCCCGCGAGCTGGCCGAAAGGCAGCAGGCTGCTTGCCGACTCCCCAGCCCAGCGCGCCAACACCGTGTCGCGCCAGGAACTGCGTGCCGGAAGGAGGACACGGATCGCTGCCGCATCGACCACGAGCGGCACCAGGTGAAACAAGGTGACGAATAGCAATCCCCAACCGGCAATCGCCAGAGTGGCGTAGACCGCGGGAAGGCTGTGCGAGACGATCTCGCCAGCAAACAGCAGCACACCTGCCGCAAGGAGCCAACCCGTCGAGCGTTTCATGATGAACCGGCGTCCGCGCGGGGCTCCGGCACCGTCCGCACTCGACGGCTGAACACCTGCCGAAATCCGAAGTACGCGACCGCATCCTTCATGTTCGAGACGAAGCGTCGCCAACCGCGCATGTTCGGGTCGGTCAGGTACTCAAAGGTCAGTGAGATCCGCTTTTCGCCTCCGCCCAGCGGGGTGATTCGATGACGCAGAGTATCGCCATTGAAAAAGACCAGGCCACCCGGTGGAATCCGCACGGATCCCGATACGACATCCACCGACTTCCCGCGCGTATGCAGCTGGTACTCGAGCCGACACGAGGACTCATCGATGACTCCAAGCAGCAGCGTGTAGCGCCGGCCCGCGTAGTAGGAGGTGTCATAATGCCAGCCGATGTAGTCCCCCTGCTGCGTGTAGAAGTAGAGAGCGTACGCGTGCGGGTCATCGGCGGGTGACGCCTGCAACCGCTCCCCAGCCACGCGTTCCAGCCAACCGATGAGCGCCGGCGAGTGATACAGCTCCGCCACGAAGGGCGCCAAGCGGTCCAACACATGCCGGCTGACACTGCCACCCTGCTTGTGCCAAGGCAGATAATTGCGGTTGACCGCCGTCGTGACAGCCGCGGCGGCGGCCACCAGCTGTGCAGTGATGGCTGCGGGCAAGTACTCAGGCAGGTAAAGGAAAGCCCCCTGCTGCGCAAACTTGCGCTGCAGCGGCGCTACCTCGAGCTCCCCCAGGCGCGCTGCGATGGTTCGATCGATGTCCGACCTGCCATCCATCTTCGCAGTGCTGGCACTCAAGCTCGCCGGCGCGTGCCCTGAATCGCGGGCGGCGCTCGTCAAGCCAGCTCCGCCTCGGAAGTCGACTCAGTCACCGGTTTCGGACTGCGTAGCAGGCGGTAGTACTCGAGCACGACGCGCGAGGCGAACAGCGGGGCCCCGACAGAGGCGGCCAGTAGCAGCGGAATGACTCCGTCGAAAACGGTTACCAAAGGTAGCAGGTACAGTACATCTTCGGTCTCAAAGCCACGGAACGCACCTTGCCGACTCGCCTCTTTGCCGGCCATTTCCTCGATGCGCATGCGCAGAACGAAGATCAACGCGATGGCGGTACCGGCGATTGCGCCCAGCACGACCGGCGGAATGTCGAGCGGAATGCCGCTCCTGGCGCGCACACCTATCCCCATTGCTACAAACAGTAGAACCGTGACTGCTGTGTCGCACGCCAGATCGTAGAAATGGCCGAAACGACTGGTCTTGCCACTGATGCGGGCCAGTTCGCCGTCGGCGTGATCGAGGAAATTCGACACCACCAGCAACAATGCCGCGATGTTGGACCAGGCATAGGTGCCGGGGATGAATGCGGCCGCTGCAGCCAGCCCCGTCGCCAGGCGTACGGTGGTCAGGTCGTTGGGAGTGACTCGCCCGTTGCTGAGCGGCAGTACCAGCTGGCGCGCGAGTTTCGCGTCCCACCGTGCTGGCGCAGCGAGGCGCGCCGGAATATTTGGCAACTCAGACATAACGCTCCGTGCTGAAAGGAGGTTCGGCATGATGACCGCGCGGTTATGGTACGCGTTTATCTCGAGGAGTCGGGCAGCGCGCGAGCTCAGCGCTGCGATGCTAACAGCGTGAATGCACTCACGCGTAAGCGTATTCCCGTAGATGATTTTGGATGAAGCGCTCAGCCCTGCCGTTGGTGCGGGGCGTATAGGGACGTGTGCGGCGACGGCAGATGCTCAGCACGCTCAACTGCTGGCGAAGACTCGGGCGAGATAGCACACCCGTTGTCCCTGAGCACCTCGCGCACCTGTGCACCCATGCCGGCGCAGTAGGCGAGAGCGGCGCGAGAAAGCAGATTCCCGGACTGGCTCGCCCGTGCCGACGACGTGAGCGTCTAGTCCTCCCCATGAGCGGGCTTTAGACTGTACTTCTGACGGGAAATCCCAGAGCCCGAAGGTGCATCGATGTGGCGGCTCAACCAGAAATCTGCCGAGGCGATTGCCGCGTGGGTGGTGCTGCTGAGTTGCGCTCTTCCAGCTACTGTGCTTCTGCCGCGCCCTGTGAGAGCTGACTCGCTGCCTGCCACCGTGGCCGCGTGCGCCGCGGAACACGATCCCAGTAAGCGCCTCGCTTGCTACGACCGGGAGGTG
>Ga0306925_10000185_pt1 | contig 39212 bp, 53 predicted proteins | sample flu12Cox44000176_FD_203755 | JGI IMG/M metagenome (GOLD analysis project Ga0306925, IMG submission 203755) | Lab enrichment of tropical soil microbial communities from Luquillo Experimental Forest, Puerto Rico - flux8day.12C.oxic.44.000.176 (v2)... | ecosystem: Environmental > Terrestrial >... | reverse complement strand
TATTTCTCAGCGTGTGCGGCGCCGGCGAGGCTGACGACCGCGGCGGTGGCGAGCAGGATCTTTCTGAACATCGCAACCTCCTTTGTGGACGGGCAGGATTGCCCTTTGCGATGCTCTCGACGTGGTCCGCCCGCCAACCGCGTGCTTGATAATCCTGGCCAAATAATTGCGAGTTCGCGCCAGGCTGATCCATTTCGGAGCAATTGGCTGCGGCTATCAAGTTTTTGGCCGGGATGATCAAGCGGGGGCAGCACGGCGGCGCCCATCTCGCCAGCATGGCAACCGCAGCACATTCCTCGAAGCTTTACGACACCCTTGCCGAAGCGATCAGCGCGACCAACACGCGCAACGCCCGGTCGCCGCACCGCACGCGCCGCCGTTGGGTCGCTGTCGCCGCCGACAACGGCGGCTTCACCGTGCGGTGGGCGGGCAGGCCCCGCTCCCGGCCCCGCATCACCTAACCACCGTAGCCATCACGGGCGCCTCAGGGTCATCGGTGGCCCGCGAGCGGCGGTTCCGGCTCCAGATCGAGTTCCAGCTGATGCGGATCGTTCCTTGGCGTTGCGGCGCCGTAGGTGGCACCGTCCGGCGGACGGATGAATATCTTGACATCGGGACGCAGCCGCCAGGCCTCGGCGGCCAGATCCTCGGCCTCCTGGCGCGAGCGGGTGCTCGCCGTGAACAGCACGACACCCTGGCTGATGATCGTAAGGCGCCAACCCACTCAGGAGCGCCCGTCATCACGGAGGAGCGGGACGCTCGGCCGGCTCATAACACGCTCACCTGAACCACCGTCGCCACCACGGGCGCTCCTGCAGCCCGGTCACGATCGTCCGGAGCGCGGCGGCCTCGCCGGCGGCGATCCGCTCCGCGGTAACGGCATCGGCAAGCGCGGTGTGCAGCTCGTCGATCCGCTTGCGGCTGTCCTCGACGCGTTGGCGCTCAACCTCAAGCTGGCGTTCGGCGCGCTCAGCCCGAATCGTCTCGCGTTCAAGCTGCGCTGTGAGGGGGCCTATGTAAGCCCCCACAGCCTCCCCCACGACCTCCCTGATGAGAGGGGCTGACAGAGGGGGGTCACAATCGGTGTTTGTTGTGACCCGTTGTCGACGGGGGGCTTCGTCAGGGGGCACAAGCACCCTCACAACACCGTCATTACCGATCTGCTTCAGCCACTTTCGACGCCGCACGAGCGTCTCGGCGGCGTGTTTTGATATCCCCCTCACAGCGGCGAGCTCGGCATAGGTCATACGGCGGGCGCCGTCGACGACCGCAAGGCTGATGTCCGACATGGGTTCCCCCATCGCAAAGCCCCACACGGTCCGGTGTGGGGAAGAAGGCCGGCGGCTGGAGAAGGGCCGTCGACAGGTTCGCTTGCATGGCCACGGGCCGGGGGAAGGCCCGCGATGGGGTTTAGCTTAGCACAATTTTCAATTTCTTTTCGGCGGTTCGACAGCAGGGCGCTCAACGCGACCGGGCTGCCGACGGTGGTCAGCTACCGCTGTGTTGCGACCGATAGGTGAGGCTGCTGCCGAGCAGCAGGAAGTCGGGCTGACGAACGTGCGAGCCGCAGGCGGAGCACACCAGCCGCTCCTTCCAATCGAGCACCGCGGTATCGGCGCCGTAGCGGGCGGCCTGCTGCGCCGGGTCGGACTCGGTCTGGCGGCCACAGGCCTTGCACCAGACGACGAGCCGCGACGGCCGCGCCCAGCGTCATCGGCGGGCCCTTGTAGGGCTTCACCTGGGCCGTCTCTGGCGGGCGACCGCGCGCGGCGGGGCATAGATCCTGGGCGGCGGGCGAGGTTCCTGCGGCTTTGGCGGCTCGAGCTTCGCCAGGATCGCCTTGAGCGGGTAGAGCCGCGGCGACAGTGGAATAGCGGTCGCCCTCGATCGTGCGCTTGAGGAGGCGGACGAGGGCGGCGAGCTCGTCGTCGGTGAAGTCGAGCTGTATGATGGGGGCCGGCTCAGGAGGCCTGCGCAAAGGCGGGCATCAGCCGACGGACGAAGTCGAGAAATTCGCGCATCGCTTCTGGGTTGCGGAGAAGCATTTCGGCATGTGTGAGCCACAGCAACCCGATCCCATAAAACACGCCGAGCGGGGAGGAGAGGATTCGCATTAATCGCTGGTGACTACGGAGACTTTGCCCAAACTGGGCGGCGCGCTCTGCCGCGTTTTTGTATTTGGGTCGCGGTTCCGTTGGTTTGCCATGGCGATACCATGTGGCGCGGCTCATACCGAGGGCGAGCCAGGGCTGGGCTTTCTGTCTCATGATCACGCCATTTTGCCAGGAACCCAGTTCTGTCTCAATTTCGCGCCATATTTCGCCAAGTAACCCCGTCCCGTGCTCTGAGGCCCGAAGAGGGCCGTCTCCGTCCGAGCTAATCCCACCGGAAATTTCCGAGAAGGCCGCTCCTGAAGGCGTCAGCGCGGCCTGCACGGCGCCGCGGTGGTGCTGAGCCACGGCGTCGATGCGCGCGGCCATCTCGGCGGCGATCGCGACATGGCCGTTCTTGATGGCGCTCATGTGCTTGCGGGTGATCCCGCAGGCCTCAGCGAAGGCCGCAATCGAGATCTTTGCGGCAGCAGATAGAGCTCATTCAGGATTTCGCCCGGCGAGCCGTCGCCCCGCTGTCATCGCGAAGAAAGCGGCGCAGAAAGCGATGCTCGCTGAGCTTTGCGTGCCCCACCTTGTTCCCATGCTCGTCAATCAAGGAAACGCTCTTACCCTCCAACAGACCATGCTCACTGATCGTACCGGCGAGGCGGTATAGGATCGTCGCTAAGGCAAGGTCGCGTTCCTCCGCGCTGTTGACGCCCATCGCGTCCGTGCCGCAGACAACCTCAAGAGTGAATGTTGCCCTCTTTCGTCATCGGTTAGCTTTCATCCCCGAAATGGCGTAGCGACGGCGCCGGAACTTGCGAGATCGCGCCAATTTCTTGCGAATTCGCGCCAACGAAGAGGGCCCGCTCAAGACCGCGCTGCGGGTCGCTAACCTGCCGGAAGAAGAGTTCAAGGAAGCGATCCAGGGCGAGCGCCCGGCAACCGTCACCCAACTCGCCGAGCGCGGCAAGCAGACGCGCATGCCGTTGAGAGGAACGTCCTGCGAAACTGCGACAAGTTCCCGGCGAAGGGCTGCGGCAGGACGCCGGTGGAAGATGCGCCCCTGTTCGCCTTGTGGACAGTCCCTTTTCGAGCCGCGCCGTGTCGGAACCACTCATCGGAAAGTCTGGCGCCACAGCGCCGTCCAGCCCCTGGCGAAGGCGGCCTGGTAGCGGGCGAGCTCTGTGTCGTCGCGGCTGAGGCAGATCGCGGTGCAGAGGCGGTGCTCGAGCATGTCCTTCTTCTCGGCGCCCCACTCGCCGCCGAGCGGCTGCGGCCAGTGGTTGAGCGGCGAGGCGTTGCCGGCGCCGAGGCACACCGGGATCAGATCGTCTCTTCCGCGTTATTCGGGAGCGGCGATACGTAGGGCTGCTGTAGTGTGTATGCTAGCACGCCTAAGCGTCTTCTGCCACCTTTCCCAAGCCAAGCGTGAGAAGAGCGCAACCTTCGAACTTTGATGAATTCCGTTCCTGTGGAAAACTTTCATACATTCGATTAAAGTCGAGTATACAATTCTAAGCGGCGCGGCTGCGATGCCGCCGGCGATCTGGGGAGGAGACGGCAGGTGCAAAGATGGCTTGGGACGACGAGGCATTCAAAGCGCGCGTAAAGGCACGCTGCCACGAGCTAGGAAAATCGGTTCGCAGCGTACTACTCGAAGGCGGACTCGATTCGGCTTATTTGCAGAAAACTTCGGTGCAGGGGCGGGCCATCGAGACGCTTGAAAAGCTCTGCGTCCCGTTGAAATGGAGTCTTAAGCAGATCCTCGACCTCCCGCCAGTTCATGCCGAGGTTTCGCCCGAGCTGATGACGAAGGCAGGCAAAATCGTGCGGCGAGCTCTGCGTCAAGTCCCGACGACTGATGACGATGAGTTTTACGCGCTTACCATAGCGTATAACGCGCTACTTGATCACCAACGGAACGGCGGGCACATCGACGACGCGAACGCCATCGGAATGCTCGAAGCATCTATTGCCGCTCATTTCGGGTTTACTCGACCACCAAGATGAAGACCAGCCAATCATCGTGATAACGGTGGTCTTTTAAATACGAGTATTTCGTTCGGCGTCATGTAATACATTAAGCCGAGGACGTTCGCCATCGTCAAGGTTAGGATCGACCCCGAGTCGGCCCCTGCCGGCGCACGGACTGTCATGCACCATCCGCTCGCGTTGATCGCCAGCGCCGCGGCAAACGGATAGCGCTCCAAAGATTGTGCCGTGGCATGGGTTGTGGCAACGCCCCCACTGGGCTCCCCACGCGAGCCGATAACAATCCTGTGATATGCGTAGCGACACGATTGCATATATGTGCGCGTTCCGGGCAGCTTGCTGTTCTTCTAGTATATGCCGCCGCTGGCGGGCGCTGCTGTGGACCGACGCTCTCGGCGGCGGCATCTGGGGGAAGTCTTTATGTCGTCGACGTACCTAAAGCGCCTAAACGACGGCCGATATGAGTATGGCGATCTGATCCGGCGCGAAGGCAAGTATGAGGAGGTGTCTCGCGGAGTTGCTCACGACTACGAATCAGGTAGGGTAATTATGCTTTGCGCCCGGTTGCCTGGCGCCGCCGCCGCTCACGGCGCATCTCCCGCCCAGGGCCGCGCGCCCGACCCCGACCTCGCCGATCCTGGTCACGAAGACGTTGCGGTAACAGCCGGCGAGTGTTCCGTAACAACCCCGGCGGTGGGTCAGGTCTCCCGAGCCTGTGCACCCGCAGCAAGCGACCTTGTGCGGTTGTTGCGTTGTGCGTCGTAAGCTGTTGGCATAGCGTTCTTCACGGCAGCGCATTCCCCCGCACGCAATGACGCGCGCACATGGTGCAGCGGCAGAGGATGCGGCATGCCATTGGTGGGGTCGGACAAGCGGCGCGGCTGAGCGGCAAGAACCGCAGCACACTGCACCGCGTGATGAAAGACGGGCGGCTTTCCTTCAGCCTCGACGAAACTGGCGAGCGCCGTATCCACACATCGGAGCTAGAGCGGGTGTTCGGGACCGGGATGCCGCACGGCAATGGTGCGCAACAGCCGCAAAGCGGCACCGCGCAACAGGTTGAGATCGAGCTTTTGCGGCAGTGGCTGGCCGATCGCGACGAGACGATTCGCGATCTCAGGCAACGTCTCGACGCGGCAGATCATCGACTGACCGCCCTGCTGGCCCGATCTCAGCCCCCGCCGGCCCAGCCGACGCCGTCGACGCCCGATCAGCCGCGCCCGCTGGGCCGGCGCATCCTGGCGTGGCTCGTCAGGCAACACGTCTAATGCTGAACGTTCGACGCGGGTTGCTGCGGCTCTGGGTGGTGCTCTCGATCGGCTGGATTATCGCGGTCGGGGTCCATGCCTACTCGGTTTGGCCGACAAACATGGGCAGCCTGTGGACCGCATATCAGGCGGTCGTAGGGGCTGCTCCCGTTGTCCAGAAAGAGGGGCCGACGGCAGAGGAGTTACTGGGAAGGCTCCAGCGGCGTATCACCAGGGCCATTATCCGACCGCATCTCCAATGGCGTTCGGGACGCCCATAGCCGTTTTGATTATCGGCGCGGCTCTGGGGTGGGCGATCGCCGGCTTCCGAGAAGAATATTAGGACCGCGTTCAATTCGGCGAGTTCAAGCCGAACGAACCTAAATTGCATCGCCGATCGCTGATCGGACCAGCGGCGCGGCTCGTTTGGCGCGGGCTATCAAGTTTTTGGCCAGGATTATCAAGCAGGCCGCCCTACAGCGCCCCAACTCGCCGGTATAGGCAACCGCAGCACATTCCCCCCGGCTTAGGCAGGGGTCAAATGGAGCGGCAAATGATGACCAAGGAACTTAATCCTGCGGAAAAGGCCTGGCAGACGGCGACGCGCCAAGGCCCTCGCCCTCGAAGCCAAATTGCGCCAGTTCATGCGCGGCGCAATCAATTTCGCGGAACGGCGGCAGGCCAAAAAGGACGCGGCCCGTCGCGCTCGCTGATGGCGATCCGCGACGTGATGCGCGCCCGCGGCTTCCCGATCAGCCACCAGCTGGTCGCCAACACCATCGCCCGGTACGCGGCAGGAGGGGCGGCGTGAAGAGCCAGAAACTGCCCACCCCGCCGGTCAGGGTTCCCGCGCAGGCCGGCTACTGCTGGGCGACGGTGTGCATCAGCGCACGCCCGAATTGGCCCGATGTCGCCAACTGCGGCAACCTCGCCCGCCCAAATTTCCTCACCTGTGACAGGCACGGCAGCCGCGAGCCCGCCGCGCAGTTGCTCAAAAACAACCTGCCATGAACGGGCTGGCACCAGAGCGTGGCGAACATCCTGGCGCGGCAGTCCCAGGCGGGAGGAGCGGCATGAGCGAGATCCACGACAACGTCGCGACCAAGACCGATCTGCGAGAGCTAGAGGCGCGGCTTGGCCGCATGATCAGCGACAGTCATGCCGCGATCCTCAAATGGATCGTCGGGCAGACCTTCGTCATTCTGGGTGTGGTCGCGGCGCTGCACTTCGTCACGCTGCACCTCGTCACATAGCCGGGTAAGCTCACCTGAACCACCGTCGCCACCACGGGCGGCGGTCGGTGAGCAGCGCTAGAAGCCGGCGGCGTTCTTCAGCCTCTTGCAGCCGCTCTGTGCGACGCTCCTCGTCCGCGCGGTCGAGCCGGGTACGCAAATCGCGAATCGCCGACGCCTGTTCTCCGACCAGCCGCTCGCGCTCCTCGAGTAACTGGCGCAGGGCGAGCGTCTCGGCTGACGGTGCCGGTTCCGGCCCGTTGGGGGTCACGGATCGCTCCATCGTCGGGTGACGGTCACGGGTCACGGAGAACACCCGGTGCAACTCGGCCGGATCGATCAGATAGCTGCCGTCCTCAGCCCTCGAGGCGGAAATGCGACCGGATTTAATGGCGCGACCCAGTGTTGTCTTTGACCGACCGACAGCCCGTGCCGCCTCGCCCAGTGTGTACGCCATGGAGTCCCCCGTTTCGCTCGTCAATGCGACGGTCACGCGGTGCGGGGGAGTGACCGCGTGACGAGGCACCGTGCCTCGCGCCGCGACCGGGGGAATGCCGCGGCACTGCCGGCATAACACACCTCGCCGGAAAGGCGAACAACCGGTTTTCACGGCACAGTCACAGGGTGCCGCGAGCGGCCTACCAGATGTTGCGTGTCTCACGCCCACGGGTCGGGATCGACCGCCTGGAGGAAGCCCCGCATCGTGCTGTCGTAGGGCTTGATAGGGCGGCGCCAGCCCTGCTGACGGCGTGACGGCTGATGCGGCCGGCTGGGCTGGGCGCCGGAAGACATATGCGGCAGCCGGCGCGTCCCTTGAATTGCAGGCGAGGACGCGACTGTCTGCCATATCGCGTGCGGACGACCATGGACGGCGGGCGCGTCCAGACGGCACAGATGCTTGAGCAGGGCGGCCAGCGTGCCGATGAAAACCTCTCCTTCCTTGCCGATCTCGCTCTCGTCGTCGCGCACGACGTCCCTTTCGCTGTGATGAAGCGACCGCCGTTGATAGCTCCAACTCGGTGGGGCGAGAAGGCGGGGTAGCCTTAAATTCCGCCTAGCTTTGCAGCCTTTCGCGGTGCTTCGCTAATTTCTAAAATCCCGGCCCGAGCGCTGCCGGGTAGATGCATCGAGGACGGGCGGAAGGGGTGCCGGATTTTTGCGTAAAAGCCGATGGCGGCCTTGGTGGGTACAGATTTGATGCCGAGGCGCGGTCGCGGATCCACGGCTGCGTCGTCAAGGCGCGCATCAAGCAGTCGTGGCGGGTCGCGGAGCGGCTGATCAGTTATGTCGAGCATTCGATTGCCAGGTACCGTCGGGCCGAGGCCGCACCTGCAGGCAGTTTTCGCAGCACACATGACGCGTTGCGCAAGTTGTGGTTTTTCAGTCACCAAGAGGATCCGCCTGTCTGGAAATTACGGAAGCTGATCGCGGAGTTACCACCGCGGGCGCTCGAAGAGATCGACCGGCGCGCGCCTGTCGTCATCGCCCGGTTGCTGGGCATCCCCATGGCCCGGCTGCTGCTCTGCACCCCCTACGACAGCGGATTTCCTAGATTTCGCGAGTGGGCTCGCACCGCCGATCCGGCCGTGCTCGTCCCCGCGGCGCGGGTGCTGAGTGCCGACAGCGCGGAGCGGGTCGAGGGTGGTCGCTGTGGGCCGGACAGACGTTCCGCGGCCTACCTTGAGCCGAGGATTATGGGTGAAGTCCGTAACCTCGGGCCGCTGCTCGACCACGGCGGACGGCCGAAGCCGGTCGCGCGGCAGGAGCTCATCCGCGATTTGGCCGGGGACTGGCGCCGGGCGACGGGTCAGGAGCCGAGGTCGGGCCGCTCCGACCGCAGCCCGTTTGGCGCGCTGGTCTATGTCGTCTTCGAGCAGCTGGGCCTGTCGGGCTACACCGCCGAACGCGCACTGCGCCAGCATTGGAAAGAGGTGAAGGAGAGGCTAGCAGTGATGCAGAAGCGGCAGATCCCGGCCTGGCTGCTTCCCGATTTTGACGAGGAGGCCTGACGTTCCGACGGCGACGCCGACGGCTTACACTCAATACCCCGTGCGCTGCCGGGAAGAAGCAGCAAGTCAACGGGTTCTGTCCGCCACTTGGTCGAGAGCCTGCGTAGATTCCCGCTCCTGTTCAAAACAGGAGTCGAAAACGTGAATATCCCTGTCTCAGGTTTGGATGACGACGGCGAGCCGCTGGCCGTCGTTGATACCACTACCGCAAAGCAGCTGCTCAAATGCAAGACCACGCGTTTCTACCAAATACTGGAGGAGTTGGAAACCTTCCGGGACGGCGGCAAGCGCCTGACCACACTGCGCTCGATCCGCGCCCGCCAAAAGCGACTACTGGCTGCTGCGGCCGCCACTAATATCGCAACATAAATCGCCGGCCCGGAGCTTTGGGGGTCCAGGCCGGCGGTAGCGCAGGTAAGTAAAGCAGTAGTAGTGGTCTAGAGCCCTTCGTATCTGCGCATCGTCCCGGGAAAGTCAAGCCCCAGCTACGCTCTGTGCCGGCTTCACTCACTAGACAAGGTGAAGCCCATGCCTGTGTTCCCAACTATTCGCCCCGGACAGATCCCCCGCCGCGCCGCCACGACCGCTGCGGAAACCACAGCCGGTCTCGAGCAACACGACAAGAACAAAATAGCGGCGCCGCGCCCGCGTTTCCGCCCGAGCACAGAGGCCGAGCTGCGGTCTTGTCGCCAGGATCCGCGCCAGCTGCCCCTGCCGCTCGGTGATAAGTTTTCTGCAGAACCCAACAGCTTTACTGGACCTAACAAGAATAATTCAAATAGACGGGGGCGGGTGCGCCCGGAGGGTGAGCCGTGACCGGCCTCTCCGCCGCCGAGAGCCGGCGGCTCGACACCTGGCTGATCGAGATAATTGCTTCGATCACCGGTGTATCGCCGATCGAGTGTCCTAACGATGAGCTGGAATTCCCCGGCTGTGGCGGGCTCTTTGTCAACCGTCGCAAGGGCTGTTTTTGCGGTTTCGGCAGCGGGATTCACGGCTGGCACACGCTCGACGCCGTGATCGGTCTCGGTCGCGGCCCCTATCCCGAGGCCGTCAAATACGCACGCGCCTGGCTTCGCAACAACCCCGGCACGGGCAGTCTCGCCGGCACCGACGGTGCCGCCGACGATGCCGACGACATTGTTCTCTGGCGTTCGAATGTCTATGCCAGCGCCAGCCGCGAGCAGGCACAGAGCGTCCTCGAGGCCTATGTGCCGGCGCTCGGGACCCGTGGCGAGGCCTATCTTCGATCGCGAAGTCTGCCACCTCCTTATCCGGATTGTGTCGGCTTTCTCGAACGCGCCAGGACCGGCGAGGGGGCGCTTGTTGGCATCCTGCAGGATCGGAGCCGGGTTGTCGGCTGCCAGCTGACCTTCATCGACATCAACGGCAGGAAATCGGTCGTCGCGCCGGTGCGCAAGACCTTCAAGCTCGAACGCTCGCCCGGTGCGGTCTTTGTGCTGCGCCCGCCACCCCCCGTCGACCAGCGCGATGCCGCGGTCGAGCTGGCGATCGCCGAAGGGCTCGAGGACGGGTTGTCGCTGCTGCAGATGCCACGGCGCTTTGCCGCGATCGCGCTGCCCGGCATCGACACATTGCAGCACATCACGGTGGCCGATTATGTCTAAGCCAATACGCGTCACCGTCGTTCGTGACGGCGATCCTAAAGGTTCGGCGCCCGATACAGGGCTGACCAAAGGCCTCGATCACCTGCTCTCGCAGGGTGCGGTGGTGTACGTCACCGCCACGCCGGTAGAAGAAGAGAAGGTAGACGCCAACGCCATCCTGCATAAGCAGGGACTGGCGGCGTTGATCTCGCTGTTTGCCGGCGCCAAGCAGGTCAAGCTGTCCCCGGCCGGCGAAATCCGTCGGCTCGCGACCCTCGACCCGGTTGACGCCGATGTCGAGATCCAGCGCATTGCCAAGGGCCTCGGTTTTACCCCGGGGGAGTTGCGCAAAGCGGTTGCTGCGGCCCGCCGGGCAGCTAGGCCGCCGAAGACACCCGGGACCGAGGTCGAGCCCGAAGACCCGCCGTGGACTGGCCCTATCGACGTCGCTGCAACGGCGACAAAGGTGGCCGCACGAATCCCGCGATACCTGGTTGCGTCGGACCATCACGCGAATGTCATGACGATATGGGCGCTCGTCAGCCACGTCGTGCAGGATGAGAATATTGCCCTGCCGATCATGCCGCAGCTCGGTTTCCAGGCGGAGGTCGAAGCCGCCGGTAAGAGCGTCGCGCTGGAGATCGTCAAGACCCTGGCCTATCGCGGGCAGCTGCGCTCCTCCTACACCGCCGCGACGATTTTCAGGTTCATCCACGAAAGCCAGGTCACCTTTGCGCTCAGCGAACTGCAGCACGCCCTCACTCCGCACAATCACGACATGCGGGCGATCATCAACGCCTGTCATCGTCGTAGCGAAGCGTTTGTCGATCGCGTCGAGAACATGCCGGACGGCAGCCGCAAGCCAGTCAGCTTCACCTGCTGGGCAGCCTTGGCCTGGGGCGCGATCGGTGCGCTGAACCCCGAGGTCACGTCGCGCAGTATCATCCTGCCGCTGGTGCGGGCGCTGCCGGAGGAGAGCAAAAAGCTGCTCCATACCGCGCCCGAGCGCGACCCGCTGTTCAACGAAGCCCGTCGCGAATTCGGCGCCTGGGCCCGCGCCCAGACGGCATGGCCGGATCCGGTGCTGCCCAACTGGTTGCACGGTCGGCTTGCCGATAATTGGCGGCCTCTTTTTGCTGCTACCGAAATTATCGGCGGCGACTGGCCGAGCAAGATCCGCGAGGCGGCGGAATTTCTCCAGAGCAACCGGCCGCAGGCGTCGGAACAGGTCAAGCTGCTCGCCTGTATCAAGCGGGCATTTGGTAAAGAAACAAGTCTTGAGGCCTTTATCAGCACTGGTGAGCTAATAAATAATTTGGTTGCCGATGAAGAGGCTGATTACGGCACCGCTAACAACAATAAACAGATCGACGCATACTGGTTACGCAAGCACCTGCGCCCGTTGCTCAATCCGCCCAGGTCCTTGCAGAATAACTACCTCGACGAGTATAGAGAGAGACGTAACGAGCGAGGATATAGGTTTAGGCAGTTCACAGAGAGCTTCTTGCGATTTTTACCTCCCGACCCCTCCCCTTCATCCGCTTCATCCGCTTCAGTAATTAAAAAACCACCTCAAAGGGTTGATGGATATGATGGTTTTTCTGAAGCTGATGGCCCGAGCGTATCCGCTTCAGAAAAAGCACCTGTGCCGTCAAGTACTTGCGATAGCTTTTCAAATTCTGAAGCGGATGAAGCGGATGCGGGAGGGGGTACAGGTGAGAAAATTAAATCACCTACAACCCGTAAGGGTGGTAAAGAAAAACGCGAGAGCCCCGGTGCTGGACTAAAGGCTCATCTTCGTTCCACGCGTCGTAAGTCGAACGGTGCCAAGCAGCCACAGCCCGGTCTCGATATGCCGGAGCCTCCGCTCGGCCAATATGAGCCCGGCTTTATCGATGCCGAGATCCGCCGGTTGCGCGTGGAAAACCCGAAACGCTCGCTCGGCTGGATCGCCAAACAAGTGGGCTGCTCCCAAACATACGCCGGCAAGGTGCTGGAGGCGGCGCCATGAGCACGAGCACCGCCACCGCCGATGCTGTGGTCGTTCCATTCCCTTCGCGCAGGGCGGCAGGTCCCTCCCGGCTGCTGGGTCTAAAGCAGCTCGTCTGCGAAGTCAGCCGGCTCGGGGTCCGCTCCCGGCTGAGTGGCGCCGACGTCGTGATCGATGGCGCCGACGCTCTGCCACACAGACTAAGAGAGCAGCTGTTCAACTACGACAAGCACGGCTGGTTGTGGGCCTTTCTTGGCGGCGAGGCGGCCGATGCTCCGACGATCAGGCTGCTCGCCCAGCTCGGCATCACCGCGCGCCTGGTCGAGACCCGGCGTGGTGCCAGAGACGCGATCCGCCAGATCGAGCGGGACAAACGCGATTACGGCGAGGTTGTCGGTCTCGACATCGAGACGACGCCAAAACCCGGTCTGGGACTCGCGCGGCCTTATGTCCGTCTCAACAGCGACGGCAGTCTCGCTGAGCTCCAGGCTGTCCATAAGGATCCGGCGGGGCTCGACCCATATCGCGCCGATATTGCTGCGTTGCAGCTCTATGCCGGCGGCTCGGCCAGCTTTGTCTTTCGCAGTGAGGCGCTGCACAGCGTTGTCCGTTCGCACTGGCTGCGCCGGCAGCATCTGGCAAGTCACAACGCCACCTTCGAGACGCTGTTTCTCTCCAGCATCGCGCCGCCGTATCACCCGCCTCCCGGCCGCTCGCCACGTCCCGGCCGCCTCGAATGCACACAGCAGCTCGTCAATCTGCTGATCGGCGTCAAATACGATCTGGGGCGGTCGCTGGCCGACGCTGCCAGGATCCTGCTCAAGACCACCTTACCAAAAGAGCTGCAGCTGTCCGACTGGGGCGCCGCCCGGTTGTCGCAAGGTCAGCTGGCCTACGCCGCGCTCGACGCGATTTTCGCCCGCCGGCTGTGGCTGGAGCTGGCCGGCGAATTGCAGCGCAAGGACCGCTACGACGCCTATCTCTTACAGCGCCGCGCGATCCCCAGCGTCGCGGCGATGCAGAAGCGCGGCATGAAGCTCGACCTCGCCGAACATCACCGGCAGATCGAGACGTGGACGCGCCGCCTCACCGACGCTCGCCGCGGCTACGAAACCATGATGCGGCAGCCGCCGCCGGTTTGCGACAACGATGTACGGGATTGGCTACGCCTGGTGCTGCGCAGAGAGCAGCTCGAGCGCTGGCCGCGCACCAGTAAGAAAGGCGATCTCTCGGTCGCTGTGGTCGACCTCAAATACCTCACCGACATTCCGAGCATGCCGCTGGTCGTCGAGATCAAACGGTACCAGCAGCTGCTCAACAATTTCGGCGCCAAGCTGGTCGAGAAGGTCAGCACAGCCACCGGCCGCATCCACTGCTCCTTCATCCTCGCCGGCACCAAGGCCGGTCGGTTCTCGTCGCAAGGCCCAAACCTGCAGCAGCTGCCGGGCAAACGTGCTCCCGAATTCAAGAAATGCATCGTCGCCGAAGACGATTGCAGGTTGATCGTGTGCGACTGGTCGCTTGTCGAATTACGGGCGCTGGCTTGGTTGTCGAATGATCCGGGTCTGACGCAGGCCTTTGCCGACGGGGTCGATCTACACAAGGACACCGCCGCTCGTATCAATCGCATTGCGATCGGCGAGGTCTCCGCGCAACAGCGCCAGGTCGGTAAGACCATCAACTTTGCGACGATCTATGGCGGCGGCCCGAAGACCCTCGTCGCGCAGATCTTCCTCGAGCTCGGCATTCTGCTGAGCGAAGCCGAAGCCAGACAAATGCAGGAAGCCTTCTGGGCACCGTTCCCGGCGGCCTTGCGGTGGCGTCTCGACAACCACGAGCGCTGCAAGAGGCAGGGTTATGTCCGTATCGGCTGCGGCCGTACCGTCGAGGCGCGATGGGAGGCCTCCCGCGAGCTGAGCTTCGCGCAGCACTGCGATCTGCCGATCCAGGGGATTTGCGCCGACGCGATGCTGCGCGCCGTCACACTGACCCATGCCAGGTTGCGACAGCTCGGCATCAACGGCGGGCTGATCGCCACGATTCATGACGAGCTGGTGGTCGAGGCGGTCGGCGCCGAGGCTGCGGCGGCTGCGATGATCCTCCAGGAGTCGATGATTACTGCCTTCGCCGAAACTTTCCCCGGCGCCCCGGTGAATGGCGTTGCCACGGCAAAGATCGGGCGCAGCTGGGCCGAGGTAAAATGACCGCCTGCACAAACCCACAACCGGCGCACACCAGAACCTCACCCCGATGAGCCAAAGTAACGCGTTACACCGCCCGTCGCCTTCGCCCAGCGCCATGCGCGTACGCCGCCATCGCCAGCGCCGGGAGCGCGGCGATGTGCCCATCTCAGCCGTCCTCAGCCACGGCTTCGTCGTGACGCTTATCGATTTCGGCTGGCTACCCTTCGATCAGCGGGATGACCGCCGCGTGGTCGCCGCCGCCTTCCGTGCCTTTTGCGCGCGAGCCCGTGCCGTCGCGCACGATGACGCGCGCAATGGCGGCGGCGATCAGTGGTATCTTCGGCAGTAATGCGTTACGGCGCTGTGGTTGGCTTGTCCCGTCAATCTTGTCGGAAGCAAGCGTTTCTAGGCAACCAAACATCGCGTAGTATCAAGGCCTTAGACGAAAAATTCGAAAATTACCGAATGATTTCGTTTGTTGGCGGCGCTGCAAGATGCGTGTTCCCGCCGGGCTGAAGAAGTCGCTCGTCGAGGACCGCCTCGCCATCGACGTGCGGCAGTGGAGCCGCGCGAAACTGTTGCGCCCCGGCAGTCATTTCTCCGTCGAATGGTCGCACTATGGCGTGCCGTTCGCGAGGGGCGACGTCCGCGTCGAGGTTGACGCGGTGCGGGTGACCTTGGCCCCGCCGGGGGGCAGCGAACTGACGCGGGACTGCCAGTGGCTGTCGCTCGTATGGACCGTCTGCCGCCTGACCTCGTGCTCGCGTCGCGGCTGCCGAGTCTGGTTCCGATGCCCGCTGTGTGACAGGCACGTCGCGGTGCTCTATAGCGGCGACCGCGTTGCCTTCGGCTGCCGCAAATGCCGGGGCTTAGCCTATGCGAGCCAATCCGAGAGCCGGCAGGATCGCATCCTGGAGCGGGCGCGGGCGGCCCGGCGCAAGCTGGGCGGTGGTATTAACCTCAGCGCCCCGCTGCCTCCGCGACCGCGGGGCATGCATCGCCGGACCTATAACCGGCTATTTGGCAAGGCGCTGCTGGCGGCGGAACGCCAGCTCGCTGCGCTCGGCAGGGGGCTGCCTTCAGGCGGCCTTAAGGTGGATCAGGACGATGGGGTGCTGCTTGCGGATCTACGAAGGCGCCGGAAGCGACTCCTTGTTCGCCGCCCGCCGCGCGTTGCGACGAGACGCGCTCGCGACGGGCAACCCGGCTGATCGACCTTGCTGGTGCGCCAGGGCACGGCGCGGGGCGCGAGGGTGGGGCATTTATGCGTGACAGGCCCGCGCGAAATAGCCTTCCAGCAGCTTTCGACGGATCGGTACATTGCGCGTAGCGGCGAGATGGCCATCCAGCGAGCTACGGCGCGGCCCGGAAGCAGCAAATGCCTGCACTGCCTCTCCCGGGTGCCGTACCGTGCGCCGGGGGCCCCTTGCCGGGGGTGGGGCATTAACGCCTGCGGGCGACGCGCATAAGGGACCTCTTTGCCTGCCCAAGCCGCCAACGCGGAAAAATCCTTTTCGCCCGTCGGCCGATAAAGCTACCTTTGAAGTTAGGTTTGAGAGGAGGGAGGCGATGGCCGCTGTAGCTGTGAAACTGCCCGATTTGATCGCCCAAAAGTACCGGGTGACAGCCACCAGCCTGGACCTGCCGGAGAATCTCAGCGACGATGACTGGTGCGCGCTCGGTGCCGAGCTCGGCCGCGCCAGCAACAAGATCGCTTGGTGGATCGGCGATTGGTGGATCAACGGTAAGCACCGCTACGGCACGCGCAAGCAAACGATCGAGGATTGGGGCGGGCCGAGCTTTCAGACCTGTGAAAACTACGGCGTGGTTTGCCGGCGATTTGCACCTTCACGACGTCGTGAACGTCTGTCGTTCAGCCATCACCGCGAAGTCGCTTTCCTGCCGCCAGCCGAGGCCGACGAGCTGCTGGATTGGTGCCTGGAAGACGGTGATGTCCGCAGTGTCTGGGAGCTGAAGAACGAGATCCGGCGACGCGAAAAATCACCGGAACCGGTGACCATCGAGATCACGATCGCCGACGCATCGCCAGCGCCGCATGTCGTCGCCTTCACCAACCGGCTCGTCACGCTCGACACCTCGCCTGCCGGCGGGTCGATCCCATCCGGGTTGGCGGCGCTCAAAGAGGAGCCGGTGATCCCGCGCGTCGAGATGGCCAAGCGGGCAATCGCTGCGCTCGACTACGACGAAGCGTTCGCCGTCTTCGCTGCTTGGCTCCACGCTTTGCCTACCCATCAACAGGCCGCGAGCAAAGCAGCACTCTACGGCTGACCCCCGACGTCGAGGACGCCTGCGGGCGCCCTTTCCCTTTCCGCATCGGGGCGCCCAGTGCCGCGTGGCGCGCGGGGGCCCTTGCCGGGGGTGGGGACTTTTTCCCTGCGATGGGCGCGCGAAAGGGATCTCTTTCGGTCGCACACGGCCCTTCGGGGGGCTGCTTCGGTTCGTATCCGGCGGTGACGGGGAGACCGTCAGGTCGAAGCCGATCAGGATGCTTCGTTTCCCCGTCATTCCTGATGCCGGATGCTGTAGCGCAGGTGGCGGCGGTTCTCCGGCTTTGCGTTGGCGAGCAGGGTCAGCTCGTCCGCCCGCCGCCAGTGGTACGTCGGATAGCCGGTGTTGCCGTGACGGACGACGATTTCGCAGCGCGTCGGCTGGTCGACCTCGGTGATGATCATATGATGACGTAGCCGGACCACGTGCCGAACTCAGGATGGGTGAAACTGACGAGGTCGCCCAGCTTGGGCGTCGCGGACGAAGCCGATTTCTTCATCGCCTGCATCATCCGGTAGGCTAGCTCGCTCACTGGTGCCGCCACTGGCCTGAGGCGAAGAAGCGCTGGCCGGCTTCGAGGGTCATCGTGTGATCAGTGCAGACAGCGCGGCAGAGGCGGGCCTCGGCAGCGTCTTTAAGGGTGGCTTCGGTGAGCGGCTCGGGCCACAGGTTCGTCGTGGTGTCAGCTCCGCCGAGGCGTTCGAGGCGCTGGTCTGTCGTGTCGTCAGCCATTGGCGGCGATCCTCACTGCCAGATCTTGTCGTGCCGGTTGGGCGCCATTGCCGTATAGAGCGTCGTGTTCTGGATATTGCGGTGTCCGAGGTAGTCCTGGATCTGGCGGACGTCGCGACCCTTTTCGGCGAGCGCGAAACCGCAGGCGTGTCGCAGCATGTGCGGATGGACGTTCGGCAGGCCGCATCGCGCCCCCGCGCGGGACAGCATCCTGGCGAAGCCATCTGGACTCATCGATGCACCGCGCTCATTGACGAAGAGAAACCGTGAGCCCGTTTCCTGGCTGCGCCGCAGCTGTCGGAGCGCCCGCATTTCGTCGCCGGCCAGAGGGTGCGGCGCGCCTTGCCCGTTCTTGACGCGTATCACTGTCAGCCGCGCGGTCGTGAATCGACCTGCGCCCAGGCCAGCCCGCACAGTTCGCTCACCCTGAGACCGTGGCGGAACGCCAGCAGAACCGCGAGCGCATCGCGCTGGCCGTAGCGGCCCTGCTTGACGGCCTTGATCAGTCGCTCAAGCTCGGCGCTGGTGAGGTACTTGCGAACTGTCGGCTTTTCAGTGGTTGGCGAGGTCTGGGCGAGAGGCCTTGGAGCCGCGGCTTGCCTCGCTCCGGAGCGGCGGACTGTCGGGAATTCGATTATTTTGCCGACAGTTTTGCGTTTCGCGGTGGGCTGGATTAACGGTGTCGCCTCGCTGCGCGCGAGGGGGTGGTCTATCGTATCGAAAGCCATTGTCGAGGTCTCTTCTCGATGGTGGTTAGAGGCGCCGCTTTCGCTACTAACGAAGCGGCGCTTCGCTCTCCGCAATATAGGCGCTGAACTTCGCCATGCGAGCGCGCGGTCCTTCCGCGACTCGCCATCCTGATCGCCGAGCTTGAGGACAAGGCGAAGGCCCTGCGCCTTGCCGGCGATCTGCTGCAGGCTCACCGCCCCGGCCTTGCGCACGTCCTCGATGATCGGACGAATGTTGGCGGCAAACCGGTCGGCCTCCGCGCGCATCGTGGCTTGACCGCGCGCCCCGACCTAAAAAATCGGCACGGGGCGGCAACCCCTTCCCGGTTTTATTCTATCATTAACCGACGTTGTAGCTATGCGGGCGTCCTAGCGCGCGATCTCCCAGAGCACCCTCCGTGACGACCTCCAGACCGACCTTGTAACCCGTCTCAACAGCCTATAAAAGATGGTTACTTTAATCAAAAACAGCGGGCGCGAACGCGCGGTCCGCAAACGGGTGAGGGAGGAGGTCAAGCTGAAGAGATCATTACGGCTATAACGCTCGCCGTAAGTCTGCTTGCTGCGGAATCGACAGAGGCCGCGCCCGCCATATCAGTGAACTGCGTTTATCTCTCCGAACCAGGAGCTCCCCCTTGTTTTGCAGGCAATGGTACTTGGTATGTCCCCGCTATTGGAGAAAACGAGCCGGGCGCCGAGCCGACGATGTCGATAAATTTTCCTGACTTCACGTACTCTCAGGTGGGTATAAATGGAGGCCCGCGCATGGATCGACCTGACGGTTCCAATGGCGGCTATTTCCAGGTTTTGGATATTCGAATGGGGCGTGCACTAACGAGAGTAAGGTGGGGTGCAGCGACGTGGTGTTGCTATTCCCAAACGATATTCCTTTCCACAATAGAATAACTATCGTGTCCGACCCGGATGTCAGTTTCCCACTTCAATTTCCTAACTTGGGGACCCTAGCGACCGAAGGCTCCCAGGAGAGGCCGGACCAGGGCTACCACATTTTTGTGGCCCCGGACACAGAGGGATAAGGCCTTTTCGAAATCCTCGACCATCAGATCGGCCGGCGCCGGATGAGCCTCGAGCTGCGGCTACAGATCGAGGTGATCGAGGAGCTGATGGCCGGCGGCTGCTGATACCGAGGCTTGACCGCACAAGAACAAAGGTGTACGGGCGGACAGATACACAACAGCACATGTCCGCATGTACGTTATTGCAATCATCGGTCAGAAGGGCGGGACCGGTAAGACCACCGTAGCCATATCCCTAGCCGTGCAGGCCGCTAAAGCCGGCCAGGCTGTCATGGTAATTGACGTCGACCCGCAGGCAAACGCCGCGAACTGGAAAGACCGCCGCGCGGCCGACGACATGGTTGTGTTGGCGGCACCCGCCGCGCGCCTTGCCCCGACGCTCGAGACCGCGCGCAAGTCCGGAGCGGACCTCTCAATCATCGACACGCCGGGTAAGAACGACAGCGCCGCGGTTGCGGCCGCGCGAGCTTCCGACATCGTCCTTATTCCCTGCCGCGGCCATCTGTTCGATATGGAGACATTGGCCGCGGCACGCGACCTGTTGCACGGTGCCGGCAATCCTCCGGCTTTCGTGCTGTTTAACGGTATCCACCCATCGGCCACCCGCATTGCCGCCGAACTCAAGGCGATGACCGCGGAGCTCTGCGCCTTGCCGTCCTGCCCGGTGCATCTGTCTCACCGGGCGAGTTATGGCGACGCGCCGGATCGCGGGCTCGCGCCGCAAGAGATCGACAGCGATAAGGCCGCGTCCGAAATCAGAGGCCTTTATCGCTTTGCGATACAAATCATGAAGGAGAGAAATCGTCATGAAGGGGAGCAAGCTCGCCGCGCTCAAACAGGGACTTAAAAGCACGACGGCCGCCGCGGCCCCCCCGGGCCCCTTGGCCACGGAGGCCTCGGCGAGCCGGACTAGCAGCTACAAGGCGCCGAGCCGTGAGGGCCGTTGTCATATCGCGGCTGTGTTGCCCCCGGCCTACAAGACTAGCATTCGTGCCGTGCAGATGAAGCACGACAAGCCGTTGCAGCACCTCGTCGCGGAGGCCCTCAACCTGTTGTTCGAAAAATACAACGTACCCACAGTTGCCGAATAGCATAGATGAACATGTGGATAGAGACACACATGTCGACACGTGATTATCGGAGGGTAAACCCGTGCCAGCGCTGATTTTCAAATGGCGCGCCGTGGTAGCACTTTGTCTCGTCAGCTATGGCCTCGGATACCCCCAAGCCCCGGTTCTTTCGATCGCTGCGAGCGCCTTACGCGGAGCACTCGCCGCGGTCGAGAGCGCACAAGCAGGACAAGAGGAACCACTAGGAAATCATTTGCTTTTGCCTCGGCGCGGCCAGCAAGGAATGCCAGATGGTTGACAACCCGGCACCCGCCGACGAGGCCTGGGAAGAAGATCCCTACGCGATGGCAAATCTGCGCCCAGCCGATACCGGATTGCCAATGACGGTCTGGGTGTCGGAGCGAGCCGGAGCCCCGCACGATGTCCGGGTTAAGGTTTGCACGGTGCACAGCTCCCGTATGCTGCCGGCGAGCACCGCGAGCGTTGCTATGCGCCCCGCACCACGGGTTGTCGTCGGCCAGCTATCACCGGATGATTTTCAAGCGGTTAGCCGCTGGATCAGCCTGAACGAGGCAACGATCATCGACTATTGGGATGGGGCTATCGGTACCGGCGAATTGATGCGGCGGTTACGCCGACTGCCGTGACTTCTCGCCAAATACATAGTGGAAATCAATGCGCATGATGATGCAGGGGCAGTGAACAACATGGCTGAAGCGCTCGGTATTGAGCTTCCAAAGTTACCGGCGCTCAACGAAGAAGATCTTAAGGCCGTACGTAGCTTCCTGCCCGGCAAGCTCCTTAGCCGCACTGCGGCGCTGTTCGCTCTAGCAGTGCTTGTCCTGGACTTGGCCGGCCTGGTCGATCAGGGAGTGAGGCGACTACTAGACGCCGACCTATCGTCAACTCCGTCCCATTACGGATTGCTCTTTGGGTTGCCCCTGCTTGCTGTGGCCTCACAATTGGTCATCGAATTGCGCGCCGAGCGGAGTCGGCGCACGTTGCAACGGCTTGCGGTCCAAACCGGCGTCGAACAATCGGGCTACTTCCGCATCGGCCCCTATCTTACCACCGCTGAGGATCGCACCAAATTCGACCGCGCGGACCGGGCGCACGAGAGAGTCCTGAGCTGGATCGAGCATTCCGCTGGCATGCCACTATACCTGACTGGGGATTCAGGATCAGGCAAAAGCTCGCTGCTAAATGCCTTCGTTCTGCCGACTTTGCGCGATCGGGGATGGATCGTCATCCAGGCACGCGCTTGGCAGGACCCCGAAACAGCGTTGCGTAACGCACTCTCACAACTCCCCAGCGCTCGCCGGTCACGTCAGGCCGAAAGCCAAGAGCTACGGCACCTGCTTACCACAGCAACACGCGCCGCCGGCATACGTCTCCTATTGGTCCTCGACCAGTTCGAGGAATTTTTGATCCTGGGCCAACACGAAACACAACAGAAATTCGCTTCCCTAATTACGAGCCTCCGGACGACCCCGATCCAGGCCCTTAGCCTACTGCTAGTGCTACGTAGCGATTATCAGACTTTGCTAGATGACATCGGATTGCCACCTCCATGGCACGGGGACAATTTCTATCAGATCGGTCGCTTTGCGATGGCAGCAGCTACCAATTTTATGACGCGATCGGGCCTTAACTTGCAGGCTGATATGCTCGATCATCTACTGAACAGCGCCACCGAATTGGACGAAACCCCTGGGCTGGTGCGTCCAATCACACTGAATGTAATCGGGTACGTGCTCGCAACAGGTAAGACGCTCGCGATGTCGGCGGACGCCGGACAGTTAGTACGCCGCTATATCGAGCTGACCGTAGGACAACCAGCAATCCGAGATTTCGCGCCACGTGTCTTAGAGCGGCTCGTGACCGAGCAGGGCACCAAACAACCGCGCTCGGAGCAAGAGCTCACGGCCTCGACTGGCCTTCGCCGAGCGGAAGTACGCGCCGTGCTAAACGTTCTCAGCCAAGCCGCGCTCGCCCGCCCGTTAGACGCGGTCAATGGCGTCTGGGAATTATCGCACGACTTTATCGCTCGCGCCGTAACGCGCTTTCTCGGGCGTGCGCGGCACGAGCTGCTTCAACGAAGCGCCTTCTATGCGTCGCCCGTGCTACTTTTAGTGATGCTACTAGGTGCTGTCGGCGTGGTTGCCTGGGAGCACTTCAGTCCTTATGAAATTCGGTCCAAGTTGGCCGAGCTCGGGCTGACGGTTACACCCACAGATAATGGGCTAGCCGCAGAGTCCAACTCTCATCTTACGCCTAAAACCTTCCTTTCGATTTCGCCGCTCCTAGCTAAGCTACCTCCGCTCCAGTCGCTCGATCTGAGCAGGACACAAGTCGCCGATCTCGCGCCGCTGAAGGGTCTCGCCGCGCTCCAGCGGCTCAATCTGAGCTGGACACAAGTCGCCGATCTCGCGCCGCTGAAGGGCCTCACAACGCTCCAGTCGCTCGATCTGAGCCTGACACACGTCACCGATCTCGCGCCGCTGAAGGGTCTCACAACGCTCCAGTCGCTCGATCTGAGCAGGACACAAGTCGCCGATCTCGCGCCACTGAAGGGTCTCGCCGCGCTCCAGTCGCTCGATCTGAGCTGGACACAAGTCGCCGATCTCGCGCCGCTGAAGGGCCTCGCCAAACTTCAGCGGCTCAATCTGATCGGAACACACTTCACCGATCTCGAACCGCTGAAGGGCCTCACCAAACTCCAGATTGACCGTTAACCGGCATCCTCAATTTGGACCAGCCCGAGTCAGCCCGGATGAAGGCGAAACGGCGCCGGCCGGGGGGACCGAAAGCCGGGGTGTTCGAGGAAGAGATTACTCCCACCATCAGCCCGCCCGTGATGCGGAGGGCCGAGCGCAGCGAGCCCCTCTTTGCCCTGCGCAAAAATCCCTTCCCGACGAAAAACATCACCTGAGGCTCGCTGACGCGCGTTTCCCGCGCCGAGTCCTCTTCCCACCCGCCTGTCGACAACCCCGCGTGCCAAGCCGCACACCAGGCCTCTCGACCTCGGTCCCGCCCGGAACATTCGCGCCCCCGGCTCTCCCCACCCCGACGCATATCGCCCGTCCGCGGCCGCCGATTGGCGGCAGTCTCCTCTCGTGCCGGCATCGTTTGTGGTCGCTTCCGGGGCGCTGTGGCGGGCGCTGGAGCGCAGCGACGTGGGCGGCGGGTCGGCGCTAGAGGATCAAATCTAACGTTTGGTACCCGGTCTGACGGTGGCGACGATCTTGTCGGGATCGGCGTCCAGACGAAGGGTTTGGGGATGTCGTTGGTCTGTGCGACAAAGCTCTTGATCGCCGCCTGGAGATCGAAGAACAAGCGGAACAGGTCGTTTGCGGCGAATATGGGGGGAGGACAGGATGCACATCCGATCTTTGTTTGTCCTTGGCGGCGCTCTGTTACTAATCGCCGCTAATGCCTTTGCCGGGCCGAAAGAGGATGTCGCCGCTGCGACAGCGAAATGGGGCGAAACGCTCGGGCAGGACGACCCTGACAAGGTGCTCGCCCTTTATGCCGCTGACGCGGTTCTCTGGGGAACACTATCGCTAACCGTACGATCAGATCGAGCGGCGCTTCGCGACTATTTCGTTAACGCATTCAAGGTATTGCCTGGTCTTAAGGTGTCGCTCGGCGAGCAATTAATCCGTGTCTATGGGAACACGGCTATCAACACGGGTTATTATACCTTCGCGTATACTAAAGATGGGGAACCCAAGACCCTTCCAGCTCGATACAGTATCGTGTTCGTCAAAGAGGGGCAGAACTGGATGATTGTAGACCATCATTCCTCAGCAATGCCCACCCCTCCTCGTTAATGGCGATGCTGAAGCGGGGGAAGGCGTCGCAGGTTCGCACCACTAGTTGCGCGTCAGAGACGCTGGGATCGGGCTCTGGGAAGCGTGCACCGCGCTCCGGCCTCGCTGCTCGGAGACTCGGCGATGCGCTCGCCGCCGGGCTGCCGGACAAACGGCAGAAAAAACCGCGCGGCCGCGCTCACTGCCGTGCCCCTCTCCCCCCCTATGCCCCCCCTAAACTTTCCGCTGGTACCATAAAAGTAATTCTTATTTCATCTCGACTGCCTACAATATTCAGTGGGAAATTGCGAGACTAAAGTCGATGCTTCAAAAGAAGCATCGTTTCACTTAGTTTACACTTCAGGAGTCTTCTCCTGAAGTGATGGAAGGGGGTGAGCGTGCGCTCTGACGATGAGGCATCGGAGCCTTTGGTTGCCCGGCCGTGGGGGCGCGGTAATCATTGTTGGGCGGTGCTGCCCGGCCGCCGGCCTCGGGGTAGGCCGCCCAAGACGTGCGGCCCAGGCGGCGCGGTTGGGGGCTCTGACCTGCGCCGAGCATGCTGATCGAGAGGGGCTCGCCCGCGCGCTGGAGCGGGCGCGGAGGCGGGCCTGGTCGGGGAGGCGGCGGTGATGGGCTGCAAGCGGCGCGGCAGCGTCGGAAGGCTCGTACAAATCATACGCTTGGTACCCGGTTCGGAGGGCGGCTCGCGACCCATGGCGGACGCTCGGCGGGGCCGGCAGCAATGGTGGCACATGCCCAAAAGCGTCATTCCCGCCACGCACCGCGTTCAGCCGAGTCGGGTGGAACCCGGCCATCCGCACCGAATCTCTGCGCGAGCTAAGTAATCGTTCCAGCGACGTGGCCACAACGATGCTTGATCTCCGACTGAGAGGACTGCGTTCCGGCTCTTGGCGAGACGTGAGGTGTAATAGGGTGCCAGTTAGGTGGAGCATCCGGAAATCGAACTACCAAGACATGCCGTCGCCGAGATCCCTTTGATCATTTAACCGCCGGTGGTCCGAGAGGGGGCGGCCAAAAATCTGCCGCGAATTTGTGAGCGGGGATTAGAACCGCGCGAGACCGATTTTCCCCAGTAGGCCCACCTTTCGGCCGCTAGCCGGCAGACGGCTGCGGGTGAGGTAGCCGTGTTGCGGTTCGGAGGCGTCTAGGTGTTCCCAATCCTGCGATGAACGCAGGTGCAACCGCGATTTCACCTTCTTTCCATCGTCGCACGTTACGCAGATCTCAAGTGTATATTCGCCCTCACCAAGCTCTGCATCTTGAGAAAACTTTCCAGATAAGGCGCGCTGGGTGGCAAGCCAGCGACCTGGGAGACCGCTCCGAGAAAAGACGACATCGAGACGCCGCTTACCACTGGGCGGAATATCGACCGGGGTGCCAACTTCCTGGTCAAGATGAGGTGTATTAGCCCAATGTAGCGACACGTCTCCCGGCGACCCTTGACCTGATACGGGCACGGCCACGGCTCTTGCCATGCATCCAAGCGCCGATTTACGACCTTCATTCCCTATCTCTAACCCGATAAACCGGAAGGTATCCCCGCGGTCCATATAATTGGGCACGTCAAAGCTTACATGCCCAAGAGAATTGAGCCGAGGTCTTCGATACTGCTCTATCGAAAAATTAACGAGTTGCCAGATCAGTGCACATGTTCCGGCAAGGCCACCTAGGTTGACAAAGTCCGCCATAAGATCCTCCCATCCCGTATTCTGGCCCGGGCACAAGGTAGGCAGGAACGAGCTTTGCATTTTAAGGCTCCCGCTGCTTTCTGTATGTGAGCTGGATCACAGATACGGCGGCTCGCGTGAAAATTTTTCGTCGCTGGCGGACTGGCCTAATTCTGCTGCGAATTTGCGAGGATGTTTCCTCGGCTGCGCAAAGCCAATTTCCCCCTTACCCCCCCTTGATCGGCCCGCGGGTTTAACCCTCCAACCACCCCTCGGACCGGGGAGATCCACGGTGCCAGACGCGGCGGTAACCCCGCCCTGCATCGCAAGCGGCGACGCCCTTTCGAGCCACCTAAGTCACCCACAGCGTAGACCGGTTTCGGCGCAACCTTACCGGCGGGCAACCGGGAGGCATCGCGGCGGCGTAGCGTAGAAGCCCGCTGGCGGCCACCAGACGCGCGAGCCTCGTGGGGGTAGATTCCCCCAATGAAGTGGTGATCGCAAATACTCGCGCAGATCTGGGCGGCCTCGCAAGCAGCTTGGGAAAGTGCTCGGAAAAATAAAAACTCGAATTATTTTTGATTTTCTGCGCGGACCGGTTTCGCGCCGCTTCGGGAGCCTGAAATCACGCGGCCAGTGCCGCAAGGCTATGTGCGGCTTCGAGCCGCGTGAGGATGGTCTCCATGCCGAACTCGGCGAGATAGCCCGGCCAGCGCTCACCACGCTCCCACTGAGCATAGGCCCGCAGCGACACGCCAAATTCCTTGGCAAGCTGAAGTTGCGTCAGCCCGAGCGCCTGCCGCCGCGCAATCAGCGCATCCCGCGTCAACAAGCGCCCCCGGCGGCGGGGGCGAGCGTGGTCGAAAAGGTCGGTCGCAATGGCAGACGACCGCGGAGGCGGCGTGACCCCCCCACACTTTTTTTGCTCCCTGTGTGATGCGCATCACACAGGATTTCGGACCGTAGCGCTTTACTGCCAACCAAGGAGGGGTCAGTCCCTTCCTAACAACTGGAGAAAGCGATGACCATCAGGAGCACAATCGAAACTTTGAGTGAAACGGCACTCCACCTCGTCGCCGGTGGAATTCAGCAAAATGTGGACCAGGATAGGGGGAACAAACTGCGCGCGGACCTGAATAGCGCGGATGGTACTTTCGGTGGGTCAATCGGAAACGCCATTGGCGGGTTAGTTGTTAAAGATGGAGGGCCTTACTCGCCCGGACACCCGTTTGATTGGCCGTGAGCCGCATCACCCCGATCGGCTACAGAAAGACCGCCTCGAGGCGGTCTTTTTGTGTGTGGAGCCGACAGGTGTTCCCGGCGGCCAAAAGGCTGAGCGCAATTATTGCGCCGCCGATAATTGCACCGGCTCCCGAAGCAGCCTGACAACCGGTCCTTCTTTTCCTGGGTCAAGATTGCCACCAGACACAGTTGGCAAACGCCTGCTGGAAATTCACTGGAAATTTACGGCTGGGGGTGACCATGACGGTGTTGCGGGCGATATCATATCTCGTCGCGGCGTTGTAATCATCGGAGCTACCTTGGTAATAGTAGCAATCCTGGTCGTATGGCGCGATGTCTTCGTTGCTTTTAAATTTCCAGCCGGTCATAACAAACCCTTGGCCAAGCGCGACCTCCTTGTAAATTATGTAGTTGGTGACTGGCCTGGCGTTGGAGGGAGGGCGAGCATCGGGTTGCAACTGCTGGGGAGTGGGGCGCATGGCGACCGACGACCCAGAGCTGTCGAGGCGCACTGTGCTATTGGTGGTGTATCAGTGCGACATTGATGCGGCCCGCGATCAGCGGCTGGAGCGGCATCGTGCCAGCTTATCTACGCAGCGCCCACTGTTCAAAAGGCTCGTGCCATGACCTAGAAATGTGAATGCGCTCTCGCAACGCGGTCAAGCCCGCAGATCGGGCCGCCGCCGAAACAGGGCAAGGGTAAGTGCAAGACCTGACAGGCCAGCCAGAAGACTGAAGACACCCGGCGGTTCGGGCACAGCAGCTATAGCCACACCGATAAGTCTCACATCGGCAAACTCCCCGTTCGGATCCGGAGGAATTGTTGGGGTCGTAAAATAAACATCTAATGAAGATGGCGGTTGAGCCGCGCCCGTAATGGCCGACCACAAGAATTCTCCCGTTTCACCCGGCATGGGATAACGGATATCGAGAATATCTCCTCCAGAAAAGGTGACACTTTGTTTGCCGCTCGAAAAAGAGACGGAGTTGAAAGCATTCCCGCCATCGGCTGCTGCGATACTATCTATCGTAGGCTGAGCTAGCGAGATCTGGAATCCCCCGATGTCTACTCCTGGCCCCGGCTCGACGGTACCGTCACTCGCAAATTGGAATTGGGTTAAATTTTGTATGATTGATCCGTTAGGCGCGGCATCTGAACCAAAATACCGTGGAGAGAGGAAATTCGCAACAATTTGCCCGGTTGTTATGCCGTCCAGGTTGGTTTCGTTGCCCTGAGCATCAATGCTGTCGAAATCTACGGGGCCGAGCCCATTCACCGTCGCGAATGGGCCATTTCCGAGCGCAGTCGCCGACAATATTGTTGACCCCGCGGGGCCAGCTCTCGCGGTAACCTTGACCAAGTCGAAGTCGATGGTGAAGTTTGTAGCTGCTATTGGCGCAGCAGACGCCGCAATGGGCACGCCGGCCCCAGCAGCAAATGCCGCGGCGGCGAAAGCAACTCGTCGCAAGATGCGGTTGTGTGCGCGTTGCGTGGAGCTGTCCGCGACTGTAACCGCAGCCTCAGGCGGCCGGTGCCCCCGATTGCGTCCGATCATAGTGCATCCTCCTCTAGACGAGCTTTGCCGACATAGCGGCCTCTTGTGTGCGCTGCCATTTTGGCCGTTTCAGCCCGCAACCGCGCAGCCGAAGCTAAGCTCATTTTTATCCGTCGAGTGTGATCCAGCTCACACCTGGCGAGCCGAACGTCTTCTAACATTAACTATGGCGAGTGGCGCATGGATTGTCCAGGGTCACATATCGCCATCACCTAAGAGATGGAGCGCTTGACATGAAGTCCAACATGAAGGTTGAGCAGAAAGTTCTGCCAGCGCGGCAGATCCAGGAGGTCCAGCAGATCCGGGAACTCTCAACGGAAGACTTGAAGGAGGTCTCCGGAGGTTGCGGTAAGATGGGCGGAAAACAGCTTCCCGTTCTATTCTAGCCGCCGGGCGTAACGCAGCCGCCAGCCATTCGGGGTGTTAGCCGAGCGGACGAGCGCTGCGTACTCGCATAGAATGAGCGAGCGCGGCGGGTTTCCGAAGTCGCCCGCCGCGCCGCCCGAGCCCGTCCGTTGGCGTGATCGGCAGCCAGTCGATCAAGACCACGGCAAGTGGCGGCCCTCGGGATTATGATACGGGCGAGAAGGGTCAACGAGCGCAAACGCCACATCATCACCGAACCCAACGGGCATCTGGTTAGCGCGCAGGTACACCCGCCCGACATCTAGGATTGTGACAGCGCGCCCGGCCTGCCGGCTTCGAGCTGCCATCTCTTCCGTCGGCTACGCGATGTTTTCGCCGATGCCCACCGGCGAGCAGCTGGAGACGGCTCTTGCGGGGCACGGCCAGTGGCGCTCGAGATCGTCAAGCAATCAGACCAGGCCAACGGTTTTCAGGTGCTGCCAAGGTGCCGGAGCGTCGTGCGAACCTTCGGCTGGTTTGGCCCGCAACCGATGACCGACAAAGGACTTCGAGGTGATCATCGCCAGCGGCTAAGCCTGGCTTTATGTCGCCCCCGTCTAGCGGCTGGTGCGCCATCTTGCTGGTCTGATACAAGTAACAGATGCCCAGATGCAGCTTCAGGCACTAAGGCACTGTAGCAATCTTAGTATTTCCCGCAATTCCTGGGGCAGAGCGGGCTCGCGGAAAATCAACTGTGCTGCGTCATTCGGCGCGAAGGATCGCGCCCCCGGCGGAGCCAGACGACGACCTCGCGTGGCTCATCCCATTCCGGCGACCTCGATCTGCAGTTCGGTTGCTTCGCGTAGGTCAGTAACGATCTGCGGGCAGCGCAGGCACGCCGCCTTGCCCTCCTGGCGGAACCAGCGGCAGGTCGGTCGAATCGCACAGCGCGGGAGGCCGCTGACGACCGGATCGAGCATTGCAACTACCCGCGCCGCGAGCAGACAGTTTGCTCCATCGAAGTGCTTGCAGCCAGTACCCATGCAGGGTGCTGCAATCCGCATCACCTCGGTAGGCATGGCAGGAGCGGATGCGGCCAGGACGTCCGGCGTCACGAGCTGTGCCTCGGTAAGGTAGCCGACCCGCAGGCCTTCCGCTTGCGTTCCTGTTTGCACGCCGAACACTTGTGCCGCCTCCCACTCGGGCTGGGCGCTCGGGCAGAGTATCGGTTTCTCAACTGGATCACGTTTCATCGACCTCTCCTAGCCGACTCACTTCAAACAAAAGGGGCGTAGCACCGGCGGCAAGTCGCGCGTTGGATCCGCCGCCGGCGCTGCGACGTCCGCTACTCGGCCAACCCGCCGAAGGCGCCCACAAACAAAGCAGGTGGGATGCCACCAGACCGGATGATATTGGAAAGACTTGCGACGGACAGACCGCCTGCGGTAACCGTCGCAACCTCCTTCAATTGTTCAGGGGTTAGCACGATGGGCTCCGGCAGCAGCGTGCGGCTGTCCGGCTTCATCCTTTTACTCACGTCTCGCTCTCCTGCGTTCCTGAGTTAAGATCGCGCACTGAGGAAAATGCGCAGTGGACTGTGGCGTCGATACCGAGATCCTCGTTCGACAGACAGCCACCGTAAATGATCATGCCGCATTGGGCGCTGGACGCGTGTGAACTGCTTCACACTGGCGCGGATTCCAGCGCACGTATACGTATGCTGGATCCGAGCGGCAGTTCCTGTAAACCGCCACGGTCGACCACCAGCCGCCGTCCCGCCGAGGCGATAGTTTCGGGTCGGTGCGCGATGATGACCCGGGTGAGGCCGAGCGTCTTGATTGCGGCGTTCACCTTGGCTTCGATCGCCGTGTCGAGGTGGGAGGTGCCTTCATCCATGAATAGGATCTTCGGCCGCTTATACAACGCGCGCGCGAGCAGCACACGCTGCCGCTGTCCACCGGAGAGAGAGGAGCCCATATCGCCGATCAGGCTGTCATAGGCCATCGGCATGCGCATGATCTCCTCGTGCACGCCGGCGAGCCTCGCGCAGTGCTGCATATGCGCTGGGTCGAACTCGCTGTCGAAAAAGCAGATGTTGTCAGCGATCGAGCCGGAGAGCAGCTGGTCATCCTGCATGACGACCCCGATCTGGTCGCGGAAGGCCCGTGCGCCGAAGGTCCGCAGAGGCAGTCCGTCCACGAACACCTCTCCCTCGGTCGGCTCCAACAGACCGAGCATCACCTTGAGCAGGGTCGTTTTGCCACCCCCGGAGGGGCCGGTAATCGCAATGTACTCGCCCGCTTGGATCTCGAAGCTCACGCCCTCGAACACGGAGGGCTCCCCGGCCGCGTAGCGAAATGCCAGGTCGCGAACCGATATCCGCCCCTCGAGAGGATGGCGGTAGTCGGTCCGTGTCTGCGGCTTCAGCTCCGGCTCCGCCCGCGTGATGTCGGCAAGCCGATCAAGATGCAGATCCAGCATGCGGAACTCGATGCCCTTCTCGACAAGGCGCACGGCCTTGTCGATGAACTGCTGCTTGTACGACATAAAGGCGAACAGCATGCCGATCGTCATGGTGCCATCGAGCGCCGCGAGCGCGCCGAGGTAGACGACGGCCAGGTTCTCGCAGCCAAACACGACGTCATTCAGCGCCCTGAAGGCGCCCTTGAGGCGCTCCACCCCTGCGTTCGCGGTTATGACCTCGGCATAACGGTTCGACCAGAGCGCGGTACGCCCGGGCTCCCGGTTGAAGATCTTGATGCTCTGGATAGCTCGCACGGTCTCGATAAAGGTGGAGTTTTCCAGCGCCCGCGCGTGCACGAGATCGAGTGAGCGCTGCCAGAACAGGCGGTAAAAGCCAATCCGTAGGATGACGTAGATCGCTAGCGCCGCGAGCACGACTGCGCCCAGGCGTCCACTGTAAATAAAGATCATGCCGGCGGTTAGCATCGCCATGCTTCCGTCCACAAGCACCGAGATCAGGCCTTCGGCGAATAGGTTCCGAACTGGCTCGAGGGAGCCGAAGCGCGAAACCAGATCGCCGACGTGACGCTGCTCGAAAAAGGCGAGCGGGAGACGCAGCAAGTGTTGGAACAGACCGGTTCCCATCCCGAACGCAAGCGTGCTCTGGAGGTAGACCAGCACCCAGGAGCGGAGCAGGCCAGCGACCGCATTGACGACCATGATAAGGCCGAAGCCGAGGGCCAGCACCGATAGCAGCTCGCGATCGTCCTTCACCACTGCTTCGTCCACCGCCAGCTGTATGTAGAACGGGCTCGCCAGCACGTAGGCCTGCAAAAGCACCGACAATACGAGCGTCTGCAGTAGGGGCGACCCGAGCCCGCGCGTGGACCCCAGCAGGTCGGCCAGCCGTGGGCGGGGGACCCGCGCGCTGCGCTCGAATTCAGTTGTCGGGGTGAGTTCCAGCGCGACTCCAGTGAAATGTTTCGATATCTCGATTGGATCCAGTTTGCGCTCGCCACGGTCAGGGTCCTGGATCACGATGCTTCCATCCCGACGCACCCGCTTGAGCACGACGAAATGGCTCATGTCCCAGTGCAGGATCGCCGGCAGACGCAGCTCTTTAAGGTTACCTAGCTCCAGGCGGAGCGGCCGGCCTGCCAGACCCAGCCGCTCCGCGGCCGCCACCAGGCTTGCCAGTGTCATGCCTTTCAGAGAAACCGGGTACCGACGTCTCAGGCTGCCGAGATCGGTCTCGTGCCCATGATAAGACGCCACCATGCCCAGGCAGGCGAGGCCGCATTCCGCCGCCTCAGCCTGGCGAATATCCGGAACACTGCGAAGCCAGGTGCAGCGCCGCAATTCTGTAGCAGCCCTCATGACCAGCTCCTGCGCAGGCTCAGAACCGGCTCAAGCAGCCACTCCATCAGCGAGCGCCGGTCAAACACGATATCTGCCTTGAGGGCCATGTCCGCCGCGAGCGGGAAGTCGCGGCCGAACGCGGTGATCGCCTGCCGGTCAAGCACTACAGTCACGCGGTAAGAAGGTTCGTGCAGCACAATCGGGCCGACCACCTCGGCCGGACGCAGCAGGGTTCGCGAGACTGTTTCGACGTGTCCGCCATAGAAACCGAAGCGCTGAAACGGGAACGCGTCGTACGCCAACCGTACCGGCTGATCGGGCTCAACGAAACCGATAGCCCTGGCCGGCACCAGCAGCTCCGCCTGTAGAGCGCTTTCCGAGGGAACGATGGCGAGTTGCGGGATCGCGGGGTCTGCCGAGAGGCCGACACGGGCTTGCAGTGCGGAGACGCGTCCGGTGATTGGGGCGCTGATCATGTAGGCCCGGCGGCCTTCCGTTTCCGCCAGTCGCCCGTCCAGTTCAGCGATGGACGCCTGCAATGTCGATATCTTCGCGGCGATGTCGCCCGGGAGTTCGCCGAGGACATGCCGTTGCTGAGCCGCTTCCCCTCGTTTTGCGGCGATCTGCTCGGCCAGCGACGCCTCGCTCTGGCGTTGGGCCAGATAATTATCCTGCCGCCGCTTGAATTCGAGGACCGATACGTAGCCCCGGCTCACCAGTCCACGCACCGCCGTCACCTCCTCCTCAGCGAGCCTGCTGCGCGCCTGTTGTGCGTTCAGTTCTCGCTCCAGCTCGGCGATCTCCGCGCCAAGCCCATCGATACGGTCGCGGAGCCGGCGGCTCTCCGCGTCGGCTCGTGACCGCTCCTCGGCGATCTGGTCGAGCAGTGCGCCGCGCTGGCGGGCGAGCGCCTGCAGCACCGATTCGTCCACGTCGCCGCCACGATCATTGGTCGCTCCGACCTGCACGGTGATCAGCGGCGCCCCGACTGCCACTTCTTGGCCTTCGACGACATGCACCGCGACGACGAGGCCCGCGCGGGGTGGCAAAACTCGAGCCACGCCCAGTGTCGGGCTCAGGAAACCCAAGGCGGTTTCCTTTCGCGCGTAGTCGCACGTTAGAAGGAACGCCACGAGCCCTGCTACCAGGATCATCAGCAGAGAGGTGAGCCCCGCAGTAGGTGGTGCCACCGGCAGCACTCCACCGGATTTGAACCGCTCACGTTGGAAATCGACTGCTTCCGGTCGGAACAGCGAGATGCTTGCCATCACGGGACGCCGATGCTCTTTGCCCAACCAGATTAGATCCTGCGTGTTCTCCTCGAGTGTGAGGTAGATCACTTTCCGAAAACGAAATAGTTCCAATGGCTATGGTCCAAGATCATCGAGGACGCCTTTGGCATCGCCGGTACCGCGCCCGAGATCGACACAGCTTGGGCGGCGCAATTTCTCTCCGAGCATGCGGCCGCGGCCGGCAAAGCGAGCGGCGGCATCGGCGAAATCGGCGAGGAGGCGATCGCCGGCCACTACCGCAAAAGCACCGGCTGGGTGGATTTCGACGGCGCGCTGATCCCGTTCTGTGTCGAGGTCTGGGCCACCGCCGACGCGGGCGAGAAAGACCAGGAGACCTATTCCGCCTTTCGCCCGCTGCTCAACCGCTCGCCAACCCTGACGCGGCTGATCTACGACGCCGACTCGACCGGGCTGCGCATCTATGGTTGCGGTCTCGACTTCAAGGTGAAAGGCCCCAAGCGCGCCTACTACGACATCGATCTGAGCATCATCACACCGCATCTGCGGCTGACCGGCGACGGCAAGGCGCCCTATCTCGGGCATTTCCGCGAGGCGATCGAGAACGCGATCAAGGGCGCGGCCGGGGCGGCCTACCGCAATCTGGTGCGCCCGGCGGTGCAAATCAGCATTGCCGACGCGGCGATGGCGGTCATGGAGGAGGCCTATCTGAAGGCCTCCGACAACGGCACCCTGCCCGCCAAGGCGCGCCAGATCATGTATGCGGCGCGCGGCAAGATCCTCGAGCTGACCGGGCTGAAGAAATTCTCCGACACGTATTTCACCCAGACCCTGCTGCCCGATTATCTGCAGAATTTCCCGGAGGAGACGGCGAACTGGGACGTCGTCTACGACGCCCGCGGCAACCTCACCGAGCCGCACACCGGCCGGCGCGTGCCGCTCGGCACGGTTCAGGTGCGCGGCTATCTGGGACTGCGGGCGAACCAGCCCAACCGCCCGCAATTGCAGGCCAACGGGCTCTATCCGACGGTCGGCCCGAGGCACCGCTACAAGAATGTGCTGTTTGTCGAGAAGGAAGGATTCGACGAGCTGTTCGAGGCGGTGCAGCTCGCCGAGCGCTATGACCTCGCGATCATGTCGACCAAGGGGATGAGTGTCGTTGCGGCGCGCGCTCTGCTCGACAACATTGCCGAGCTGGTCGACCACGTCTTCGTCCTGCACGACTTTGATGTCAGCGGGTTCTCAATCTTCGGCACGCTCGGCACCGATTCGCGGCGCTACACCTTCGAGAGCGACCTGTCGGACGTGATCCATGACATCGGGCTGCGCCTCGGCGACGCCCAAGCAATGGGGCTCGAAGCCGAAACCGTCGAGGTCAAGAGCCGTGAAGCCCGGCGCGAGACGCTGAAGCGGCACGGTGCGACCGCAGCGGAGATCGGCTTTCTGGCACCCGGGGATGAAGACCAGGACTGCCGCCGGGTCGAATTGAACGCGATGACCTCGCGGCAGCTCGTCGACTTCGTCGAAGCAGCCCTCGCCGATTACCGCGTCGACAAGCTCGTCCCCGATGGCGCGGTGATCCGGCAGCACGCCCGCCACCATCTCGAAACCAAGCTGACCGGCGAGCTGATCGCGCAGCACGCCGAAGCCATCGCCGAGCGCGCCGCCGCAGCGGAATTGCCAGCCGATCTGGTGACACAAGTCACCAAGCTGCTAGGCGGAACCTGCGCTATCGTGGGATCAGGCGCTCGCCCAACTCATCTGAACCTCCGGGCCGCACCGGGCTTCCCCGAACAAAGCCATCGACACGCCTCACCGGTTGGCCGCAACACACCGGTAGCTGACCACCGCCGGAACCCCCGCGCGCTCCAGCGCCTTGCTGTCGAACCGGTGGTATTCCGCGGCCAGGACCCGGCACTCCGCCATCGTCGCGTGATAGCTCAGCGGCGCGCAGCCGTCCTGGGTGCGGGTCGCGTAACACTGCACCAGCGCGATCGCCGCCAGAAGGACATCGCGATACCCACGGCTTGCCCAGAGCGTCATCGGAACCCCCGCCACCACGGCCGGGCCCGCCGCCCAGTCACGATGGCGCGCAGAGCGGCGGCCTCGCCGGCGGCGATCCGCTCGGCAGTGACGGCATCGGCAAGGGCGGTCTGCAGCTCATCGACGCGCTGCTGCAACTCATCGATCCGTTTGCGGCCGTCCTCGACCCGGCGCCTCTCTTCCGTGAGCGCGGCCTGGAACTCGTCGGCGCGTTCGCGCTCGGCAAGTAGGGCGCTGCTCGCGATCTCGAGCTGATGCTCTGCCCGTCGACGCTCCAATTCCTCCCGCTGATCGGCCTTCGCGAGCTGCTCTCGCAGCGCCTCGACGGCTCGAGCGAGCACATCTGTCGCCGGGATGACAACGGGGGTGACGTCATCGGCGACGTCATCGATGACAGCAACGGGTGTCACCGGGGCTGGCGCCCCTGTCGCCGGTGACATCGCTTCTTTGTCGGGGGCGACACTCTTTTCCTTGATTTGTGCGGGTTTCGCGGACGTGGCGAGGGCCGAGAGCGGCACTGTCACCCGGGTGACACCGTCGTTGCCGATCTGTCGCCCCCAGCGATGCCGCTGGACGAGCCGCTTGGCTGACGCCGGTGATGTCCCCCGGACCTCGCCCAGCTCGGCATAGGTCATGCGGCGCGCCCCGTCGCCCACCGCAAGCGTGATGTCCGATGCTGCCATAGCCCCCTCCCGGCCGTCCTGCCCTCACGGAGGAACCGGCCTCGACTGGTCCGGCGGCCGGGGGAAAGCCGTCGGTCGCTGCCCTACACGCCCGTCGCGAGCCGGGGGAAACACGAGCCCGCGGGGAATGCCGCAGCACCGCCCGGCTTAGCACATCACCGGGGCGAGCGCAGCATCGCCTTCCCTCGGGGGCGGGAGCGGGGCCTGCCCACCCACCGCACGGTGAAGCCGCCGCCTTCGGCGGTGACGGCGACCCAAAAGCCGCGCGTGCGGTGCGGCGACCGGGCGTTGCGCGCGTTGGTGGCGCGGATCGCTTTGGCACGGGTATCGTAAAGCTTCACGGAATGTGCTGCGGTTGCCATGCCGGCGAGGTGGGCGTTGCCGCGCGGCCCCGCTTGATCATTCCGGCCAAAAACTTGATAGGCGCGGCCAATCGCTGACCGCCCGCCCTGGTGGCGACGGCGGTTCGGGCTGACGATCGGCGATGTCGGTTACAGGCTGTGGAACGATTGGGAGAGCACCCCCCACCCGGCCAGTGACAGGCCGACGATGATCAGCACGGCGGATCGCCAGGAAACCCTGTTGTCGACATTTGCAGTTTTCTGGTTCATGCCGGCGAAAGTGGGGCTCGGCCGCGCGGCCCCGCTTGATAATCCGGGCCAAAAACTTGCGAGTTCGCGCCAACCCTCAGAAAATTGCCCCCTGTATGCGCCAGCGTCAGCGAAGTGATGGCGGCGGTGGCTCCGGTGATGGCTCAAGCGCGGCGCCGCGAACCGGTGCGAGCCTTGCCAACCCAGCGGACGGTGAACCCGCCGCCCTCGGCAGCGACAGCGACCCACATGCCCCGCGCCCGGTGCGCTCGGGCATTGCGCGCCTTGACGGCACGGGTCGCTTTGGCGCGGGTGTCGTAGAGCTTCACGGAATGTGCTGCGGCTGCCATGCCGATCAGCTAGGACGGTAGCACGCCGCTCCGCTTGATAATCCCGGCCAAAGAATTGATAGCCCGCGCCAATCCGTTCACCGCGGGGGGCTGACCTTCTCGAGGAATTCGAGCTTGACGAGCCGCGGTGGGAGCTGATCGAGCCAGTAGCCGCCATCGCCCATCCGATAGACGTAGACGGTGAGCCCTCGCGCACTGAGCAGGCGGGCCTCTTCACGCGCCCGCTCTAGTGTCGGCATGCGGATCAAGCGAGTCTCGCCTCGAGATCGCGCTCCCAGGCCGCCCAGTCGGCCCTGGTAGGCTTGCTGTCGAGCCTGGCGATCAACGCCGCCCGCTCGGACGCCGACAGCTGTGTCCAGTGCGGAGCGGCGTGCTCTCGGCGGCTTCGAGGGCCGCAATCGCCACGCACACGCTGTCGCGGTGACACCGGGCGGCGGACGCGATCTTCTCGGCCAGAAGTAACGGAACGCTCAGAATTTACGCATAAGCGGACATAGGCGGAACGGGCGAAGCCGGGGACCGAAGGGAAACAAGGGGGCTGCCGGTTTCTGGCGATCTGCGGGACGATGGGTGCGGCAGCTCTGAGTGGCCGGGCAAAATGTTCCTTCTAAGGCCGGAAATCTATACGACAAACTCTGTCGGAATGGGGTACTGAGCGGAAACTTCTCTTATAAGGTTTTCCGCACATGCTGGTCGGCTACATGCGCGTCTCCAGCGACGGTGATCGGCAGGTGCTGGACCTTCAGCGCGATGCCCTCATGGCCGTCGGTGTGGATGAGCGTCACTTATTCAAGGACCATGCTAGCGGCAGCCGCGGTGAACCCGCCGGCCTGGCCAAGGCGCTCGCTTTCGTACGGCCCGATGACTGCCTGGTGGTTTGGAAGTTGGACCGGCTTGGCCGGTCGCTGCCACACCTCCTGGCGACAGTGAACGACCTCAAGACGCGCGGCATCGCCTTCCGTTCGTTGACCGAGCAGATGGACACCACCACGCCGCAAGGCGAGTTCCTGTTTCATGTCTTCGGCGCACTCGCGCAGTTCGAGCGGTCAATGATCCAGGAGCGGGTGCAGGCCGGACTCGCGGCTGCTCGCCGTCGCGGGCGCCGCGGCGGTCGTCCCGTCGCCATCGATGCCGAGAAGCTTGGTTTGGTGATTACGGCTCTCGACGGCGGCGCCACCAAGGCAGCGGTCTGTCGCACCTTCGGCATCAAACGCAGCACCCTGATCGACTCGCTGGCCCGGATCGGCTGGTCTGCCGGCCTCAAGATGCAGGGGGGCATCAGCGATACGCCGACAGCAACTGACCAAGACACAGATCGCCACACTGCATCGCTGCTCGGAAGGACGCCATGAACCGAGAGGAAATCCTCGACCGCTATCGTCGCCTGCGAGCGATCAGCACGGACCACCACAGCGCCGCCCTGAAGTTCCTTGGTGGTCCAGCGCTCCTGGCGCAGGCTAAACGCCTCAGGCTTGCGGTGGGACGGACGCTAGTGTGATGTCTCTGAAATACCATTACGCTGAGCGGCAAGCGCACGTCTTGCCTTGTCGATTTTGCGCAGGATGTCTTGGCCCTTGGCCTTCCAGACGTAGCGTCGAGGGTTGTCGTTGCGCGCT